>Ga0187892_10001473_pt1 | contig 53585 bp, 47 predicted proteins | sample MA1701073metaG_FD_139345 | JGI IMG/M metagenome (GOLD analysis project Ga0187892, IMG submission 139345) | Bio-ooze microbial communities from a basaltic lava cave in the Kipuka Kanohina Cave System on the Island of Hawaii, USA - MA170107-3 metaG ...
ACGTGACGCCTGTTCGGGGAACACCGCGGAACCGGCTCTGCCGGGCCGCTGGTGTTGCCCCCTTGAGGGGGGAGGCGGCTACACGCAGTGAGCCAGCAACGGGGGTGGGTTTCATACTAGAGAAGCTCGATTTCACTCAAGCTGAGGAAGCTGCTTTCACGCGTGATCGCGACGAAGTCCGCCAGCCAGGGGCGGCTGGACGTGAGGCTGGTGCAGGCGACATAGAGGTGGCCGGTCAGGCCCTTGCGCCCTACGGGGCGCGCGGTCACGTAGCCGCGGTCCAGGTAGTTTTGCACCGCCCACACGGGCAGGGTGGCCACGCCGCGGCCGCTGGCCACGAGCTGCAGCATCGCCACCGTCAGCTCGGTGGTGCGGCGCGCGGGCTTGATGCCGGCGGGCTCGAGCACCTGGCGCACCAGGTCCAGCATCTCATCGGGCACCGGGTAGGTGATCAGGGTCTGATGGGCGAAGTCCTTGGCCGTCAGGTAGGGCTTGGCGGCCAGGGGATGGTTGTTGGCCAGCAGGGCCACGATCTCGAAGCGAAACAGCGGGTGGAAGTCCACCGTCTCGCCCGCATCCTGCTCGGACACGATGGCGATGTCGGCGCGGTCCTGCAGCACCAGGGCGATCGGATCGGGGTGAAAGCCCGAGACGATGTCGAGCTCCACCTCGGGCCAGCGGCTGCGGAAGGCGTCCATCGCCGGCATCAGCCAGTCGAAACAGGTGTGGCATTCCACTGCGATGCGCAGCTGGCCGGCGCGGCCGAGCGCCAGGCGCGCCACGTCGCGCTCGGCCTCCTCGACCTGCGGCAAGACCGCGTCGGCCAGGGCCAGCAGGCGCAGGCCGGTGGTGCTGAATTGCGGCGGTACCGACTTGCGCTCGAACAAGGCCGCGCCGTAGTGGTCCTCCAGCAGCTTGACCTGGTGCGACAGCGCCGACTGGGTCAGGTTGAGCAGCTGCGCCGCGCGCACCAGGCTGCCGCTGTTGCGCAGGGCCACCAGCGTGCGCAAGTGGCGGATCTCAAGGATGGATTGTGTCATTAATATTTTTCAAGTTGAATGGCAATATCTTTCGTTTGAATAATATTGCAAATCGCCCGATCATCCGCGCCTTGAACCGCAAACACGAAAAGGATGGGCATGGTCTGCACACACACCCTGGGTTTTCCGCGCATGGGCGTGCACCGGGAACTGAAATTTGCGTTGGAGCGGCATTGGCGTGGCGAGATCGACGCCGCGGCGCTGGAGTCGGTCGGGGCTGACCTGCGCGCGCGCCACTGGGCCGTGCAGCAGGCGGCGGGGCTGGACCTCGTGACGGTGGGCGACTTCGCCTTCTACGACCATGTGGCCAACCACATCCAGCTGCTCGGCTGCGAGCCCGCGCGCTTCGGCTTCACGGGCGAGGAGCCGCAGCTGCAGCGCTACTTCACGATGGCGCGCGGCGTAGCCGCCGCGCACCCTGGGTGCGGCGCCGGTTGCGGCTGCACACCGGAGAACGACGCAGGCGGCCGCTCTGCGCTGGAAATGACCAAGTGGTTCGACACCAACTACCACTACCTGGTCCCCGAGTTTCGCGCCGAGACCCGGTTCCAGCTGGCCTCGCAGCGGCTGTTCGACGAGGTCGCCCAGGCCAGGCTGGCGGGCCACAGGGTCAAGGCGGTGCTGCTCGGTCCCTTGAGCTTCCTCTGGCTGGGCAAGGAGAAGGAAGCGGGCTTCGACCGCTTCAGCCTGCTCGAGAAGCTGCTGCCGGTCTACGCGCAAATCCTGGACCGCCTGAAAGCGCAGGGTGTCGAGTGGGTGCAGATCGATGAGCCCATCCTCGGCCTCGACCTGCCCGACCGCTGGCGCCATGCCTTCGAGGCAGCCTACTGGCAGCTGGCGCGCAGCGGCGTGAAGCTGATGCTCGCCACCTATTTCTCGCCGCTGTCGGACAACCTGCGGCTGGCCTGCCAGTTGCCGGTGGCCGGCCTGCATGTGGACGCGGTGCGCGCGGCCGGGGAACTGACGGGCGTGGCCGACTGGCTGCCCAGCCACAAGGTGCTGTCGCTGGGCATCGTCGACGGCCGCAACATCTGGCGGACCGATCTGGATGCTGCACTGGCCAGGATTCGCCCCGTGGCCGACAAGCACTGCGGCGAACTGTGGCTGGCCCCTTCGTGCTCGCTGCTGCACGTGCCTTACAGCCTGCAGGCCGAAGACGGCCTCGATGCCGAACTCAAGTCCTGGCTGGCCTTTGCGGTCGAAAAGCTGTCGGAACTGCACGTCCTTCGGGCCGTGCTGCAGGGCGAAGAAGCGTCGGTGCAGGCCGAGCTTTCCGCGTCCCGGGCCGCGACCGCCTCGCGCCGCGACAGCCCGCGTGTGCACCGCGAGGCCGTGGCCGCGCGCCTGGCTAGGGCGGCGCCCGACGCCGACCAGCGCAGCTCAGGTTTCGCTGTGCGCCAGCCCTTGCAGCGCCGGCGCTTTACCCTGCCGCTGCTGCCAACCACCACCATCGGTTCGTTCCCGCAGACGGCGGACATCCGCGCCGCCCGCGCGGCCTTCAAGCGCGGACAGCTCGACGAGGCGCAATATCGCCAGAAGATGCAAGCCGAAATCGCGCTGGCTGTCCGCAAGCAGGAAGAGCTGGGCCTGGACGTGCTGGTGCACGGCGAGGCCGAGCGCAACGACATGGTGGAGTACTTCGGCGAGCAGCTCGACGGCTTCGCGTTCACGGCCCATGGCTGGGTCCAGTCCTACGGCTCGCGCTGCGTCAAGCCGCCGGTCATCTACGGCGATGTGGCCCGGCCCGGGCCCATGACGGTGGACTGGACGGTCTATGCGCAGAGCCTCAGCCCCAAGCCCATGAAGGGCATGCTCACCGGGCCGATCACCATCCTGCAATGGTCTTTCGTGCGCGACGACCAGCCGCGCAGCACCACGGCCCGGCAAATCGCCTGGGCGATCCGCGACGAGGTGGTGGACCTGGAGCGCTGCGGCATCGGCATCATCCAGATCGACGAGCCCGCGATCCGCGAAGGGCTGCCGCTGCGGCGCTCGGGCTGGAAGCCCTACCTGGCATGGGCCACCCAGGCTTTCCGCATCAGCGCCAGCGGCGTGCGCGATGAAACCCAGATCCACACCCACATGTGCTATTCGGAATTCAACGACATCCTGCCCGAGATCGCCGCGATGGATGCCGACGTGATCACCATCGAGACCAGCCGCTCGGACATGGAGCTGCTGCGGGCTTTCAGGGACTTCAAGTACCCCAACGAGATCGGGCCCGGCGTCTACGACATTCATTCGCCGCGCGTGCCGGCGGTGGAGCAGATGGCCGCCCTGCTGGAGAAGGCGGCTGGCGTGATTGCGCCAGGCCAGCTCTGGGTCAATCCCGACTGCGGCCTCAAGACCCGCCATTGGGCCGAAACCGAGCAGGCCTTGTCTCACATGGTGCAGGCCGCCAGGGCCGTGCGCGACAAGCTGGCGATCACGCCGTAGGGATTGGCTATGATCCGCGCTCGTTCAACACAGCCGCGGAGCGCCGGTGCGGGCCTTGATTGATTTTCTCGACGATCCCCATGGGGGCTCTCATGCCGGGGCATCTGCGCTTGGCAGGCTGCGCGCCCGGTTCGCCGATCCGGTCGCGCTACTCAGGGCCGACCATCGGGCCGATGTGACTGCAGTCTTGCAGCAGGTGCAAGCCCATGCGCTGGCGGGTCGATGGTGCGTGGGTGCGCTGGCTTACGAAGCGGCCGGGGCTTTTGACATAGCCCTGCCCACCCATGAACCCCGCCCGGGCTGGCCCCTGGCCAGGTTTGCGGTGTTCGAGCGCGCTCTGCCTTGGCCCGAGGATGCGGTCGATGATGGCGGCCTTGTCGATTCCTCTGCTTCGGGCCCGGCTGCTGAATGGGTGCTCACGGCTTCACAGCAGGACTACGCCGCTCGAGTCGACCGCGCCCGCGAGGCGATCGCGGCCGGCGAGTGCTATCAGGTTAACTTGACCGAAGCGCTGCAGACCCGGTTTTCGGGGGATGTGGCAGCCTGGTTCGCCCGCCTGCGCGCGGCTCAGCCCGGCGGCTACCAGGCCTGGCTGGACTGGGGCGAGCAGCAGGTGCTGAGCCTGTCGCCCGAGCTGTTTTTTGACTGGCGGCCTGATGGGGCCGGGGGCTGGCTGAAATGCCGACCGATGAAGGGCACCGCGCCCCGCCACGCCGATCCGCTGCTCGACGCGCAAGCGCGCCAGCAGCTGCTGGACAGCGAGAAGGAGCGGGCCGAGAACGTGATGATCGTGGACCTGCTGCGCAGCGACATGGGGCGCGTGGCGCAGACGGGCAGCGTGCAGGTGCCGAGCCTGTTCGAGCTGCAGGCCCTGCCCACGGTCTGGCAGATGACCTCGACCATCACGGCCCGCACCCGGCCCGGAGTCGGCCTGGCCGATCTGTTTCGCGCCCTGTTTCCCTGCGGCTCGGTGACCGGTGCGCCCAAGGCGCGTGCCATGCACTGGATTCGCGAGCTCGAGGCCGGCCCGCGCGGCATCTACTGCGGCGCCGTGGGCCTGGTGCGCCCCGGCGGTGCGGCGACCTTCAATGTGCCGATCCGCACCGTGACCCTGGAACGCAGTCCCGCTGCGTCCGGCACCGCGGCCCCGCCGGCGTGGACGGCGCGCGCCGGCGTCGGCAGCGCGATCACCTTTTATGCTGAGCCGCAAGCCGAGTGGCGCGAGCTCGCGGCCAAGGCTCGCTTCCTCGAGCGGTCCCGGTGCAGCTTCGAACTGCTGGAGACGCTGCGCCTGGAAGACGGGCGCTACTGGCTGCTGGAGGAACATCTGTCGCGCATGGCGGCCAGTGCCGCGTATTTCGGCTTCGACTGGCGGCCGGCTGCCGTGCAGGACTGCCTCGACGACCTGGCGCGCGGGCGCGAGGCGGGCAGCTACCGGGTGCGGCTGACCTGTTCGCCCGCGGGGCAGCTGAAGGGGGAGGCTTTAGAGCTGCAGGCGACGGCGCAGCCCGTGATCTTCAACCTCAGCGAGCGTCCCATCGAGTCCATGGGGCGCGAGCATGAGTTCGTGGTCCACAAGACCACGCGGCGCGGCCACTACGAGAGCCGGCTGCGGTCCGAGCCCGGCGTGTTCGACACCTTGCTGCTCAACGAGCGCGGCGAGCTGACCGAATTCACCCGCGGCAATGTGGCGCTCGAAATCGAGGGACGCTGGCTGACCCCGGCCCTGGCCTGCGGTCTGCTGCCGGGCACCTATCGCGCGCATTTGCTGGCCCGCGGCCAAATTGCCGAGGCCGTGCTCACGCTGGCCGATCTGCGGCAGGCCCAGAAGGTGGCGTTTTTCAACAGCTTGCGTGGTTGGCTGGAGGCCCGGCTGCTGGGGGCAGAGGGCGTCTAGCAACGCATTGAACCGTGCTGTGGCGTGCCGCAGTAAGGACCAGGCTCAGCACCGGCATGGAGTATTCACTTGCGGTTGGCACGCAGCTGATCCGCTGCCTTCCATGGATCGTCTTCGAGTTGTTTGAGTTCTCGGTAGTCCATTGGAAATTCGGCCCAGTCACGTGTTCACAACCACCGGTACCGCTACCTGAGCGGCCACCTGTTGGGCAATAGGGGTGTAGAGGTCCACATCCGTCTGCGGTGTGCGGATGGAGACGATGAGGCTGTAACGCGCCGGAAGGTCGTAGCGCTCCTGTGCTGGGCGAGTACGCCACCATCCTTTGGCCGGATAGACTGCGATGGAGCCGCGACTCGCCAATTCAGCCGCAGTGCCTTGCCATATGTCTTGATGCAGCGACCCACGGTGCCGCTTCAAATCACCAAGGAGCCAGTTGGGGTCCTTGGGATCAATGGGGTCTCCGTCATCCTCGCGCTCGGCAGCGGCATTGATGCGCGCCACGAAGTCTTCAGTGGTGGCGTCCAGCGGCCGCTGCACATCAAAACGCAGACGGTGCGACGGGTAATGAAACTTGGACGCCGTGCCGCGAGCCGAGGGATTGGGCTCTATGAAGTACGACAGCGTCATGCGCAACTCCACTTTGGTCTCGGGCGGCAACGCCTGCAGCTGATCCTTCGGCCAAGGCAGCGTGTGCAGGTTCATGTTGCGACTGACAACACCTTTGCCTTTGACCTTCTGGTAAGGGTGCACAAGGTCCTCAACAACCAAGGTCAGCGAGTTGCCAGCACTCCACAGTGCTCGATCAAGATCCGGTGTGCCCCAGCCGCAATGTCGAATGAGCTGGACATAGTCCGACTTGGTAGGCGCCTTGTGGCCCGGCAGGTAGGCCTCTCGCATCGCCTCTGTCCACTCCGCAGAGTGCACGATGAGGGCGCGAATGGTCTCCGGTCGTAGCGCAGGGTAAGCGGCCATGAGCTGCGCCGCCATGCGGGCACCCAAGGCTGACGCCGCGCTGGTCGCATTGGTGGTGGTGAATAGCCGCTGGATGGGCAGGTTGTTCGTCGTCAGCAGATGCAGGCTGGGAATGCCCGCCGAGCCAATCGCGCTCTTACCCACGTTGCCACCCTCAAAGACCACATCGGGCTTCAGCGGCCAGGCAGGGTGCCATTGGCCGGATGTGGTGGTGTAGGGACTCAGACCACCGGCGGGCGCGATGGGTTGATAGTGCTGAGCATTGGCCTCAGTGATAACGGCCTTGTTGGTATAGGCACCCACCGTGAGGGCATTCCACGACTGGCCAGGATCACGGATGCCGTTGGTCGTCAGGCTGCCAGGATACGTGCTCCAAGCAAGCTCGCTATCGGTGTTGCCTGCCGAAAGAACGAATAGGCGTGGGAACTGACCGTCGCCGTCGTAGTCGGAGGCCAGCCCGTCAACCGTGGCTGACCATGCAGAAGGCCTGCCCTGATCACGGGCGTCAGCCGAAGTCACCGCCGACGTGAAAACACGGGGCCGAGCTGACGCCGATACTTCTGGACGGCTGACGGCCTCGCCAAACAGGTAGCCATGATGTTTGGCATCACCTTGGTTCGCCCCTTGTGCCGGCGTGAGCTTGACGGACTCCAGGCGGTGCGACAACAGCACCGGATCATTGGACGCGAGCGTATCTGTTAAGTCGCCGAATGCTGCGAGGCCGGCCAGCCCTGAACCGTGGTTTGCTTGGTCGTCCGTGCCCCACGCGGGATTCACGGTATGAAGGTCATCGCTGTTGATCAGCGGCGCGAGCAACGGGTGCCCCCGATTGACGCCGGAGTCCAGTAGGCAGACGCGAGGGGTCGTGTCCGCATCGGTCGGCAAGTTGAGCCGTGCCAGTGTTTCCTCAACCCACTCTTGCTGCTCAGGTGGCGTCATGCCGTCAAAGAACTCTGCGGTGTCCTTCGCCCGGCGCAGCTCGGCCACGCAATTCAAGGTCATGACGGACTGCGCGAGCTGCTGCTGCGAGCCGTACAAGAGCACCACGGTGCGTTCGGGGAAGTTGATCTGATGCTCGCTGACGGAACACTCTGTCAGAGCCGCAAGTTTGCGAAAGTCCGCAACAACAGCATTGCGTCGGCCCCGCACCGGCAGCCATACCTCCCACCAGAACTGCTGGGTCACGTCCTGCGGCAGCAGCGCCGGTTCGTCGGTCCACAGCGCCTGGAGTTCTGCGCTGCGTATCGACGCGATGGCATTGAGCAACGCGCCATGGTCGATCAGGTCGCCGTTCTTGTTCGTTTTTGCCGCAAGGTATTCGGCAACGTACTTCTCGAAGTGTTCGAGCTTCCCGTCCGGGACGAAGACGTTGGCAACCGTACTATTGCCGTCGGCCCTAACACTTAGCACTTCGATTTGCTTGCCCGGATCGTGGCTACGTTCGTCGCCCAGGCTTTCAAAGGCCAACGTAACGTCAGGCAGACCGACAAACTGAATCTGCAAGCCGAGGCCGCTTTGAAGGCCCTGCTCTTCTTGCGCAGCAACCGCTTGCTCTGCAATGGGCCTGAGCGCAGTCAGTTGCGCTTGAAGCGCGGCGCCGTGCTGCGCTCGATCTGGCTTTGGTGGCTCGGCGGCCCCTCCGCCACCACCCGAAGGAGCTGTAAAAGGTTGGGCCTTGGATGTATTGGTCAATACAAGGTGCGGGCGCTTATCGTGGGCTTGATCCGGCATGGTTTGACATGTGCTTGTTGTTCTGGGCCAGTTTTGTACTGATGAGGCGGCGCTCCTCCAACGCACGCTCCAGCACGACCCGTTGCACTTTGGATTGGTCATGCATGATCGCGTCCTTGATGGACTCGTCCACGGCACGGCAAATCTCGGCGTAGCTCAAACCCTCCGCTTGCTCTGGCAGCCCATCTTTTTTGAACGGCCTAGGAGCAAATGACCCCAAGCGCGACCGGATCAGATCAAGCGCCTGCGCTGGTGTAGGCAAGTGGTACTCCACCACGTCATCGAAGCGCCGGAACAGCGCGTAATCGAGGATTTCAGGGTGGTTGGTTGCAGCGATGATCAGACTGTTGGACTGGTCGTGCTCGATCATCTGCAGGAAGCTGTTCAGCACACGGCGAATCTCGCCCACGTCGTTGGCTATGCCGCGCTGCGATCCGATGGCGTCGAACTCATCGAAGAAGTAGACGCCTCGAAGGTCTGCAATGGCATCAAAAACCTGCCGCAGCTTGGCCGCCGTCTCGCCCATGAACTTGGTGATCAGCGAATCGAGACGCACCAAGAACAGCGGGATACCCAACTCCCCCGCCAAGGCAGATGCCGTCATCGTCTTGCCAGTCCCCGGAGGACCGACCAGCAGCAGCTTACGGCGCGGGGAGAGTCCATGCTCTTTGATGCGAGCCAGCAAGCGCTGCTCTTTGATAATGCGCTGCAACTGGTTGGAGGCCAACTCATCGAGCACCATGTCACCGAGCCGGTTAGGCGGGTAGGTGACGGTGAGCAGGTTTGCAAGCTCACCACGCGGCTTGGCCGCACTGCCACTGCCTAGCGCACCAGCAATTGGCACCAGCTTGCCGGTGGCGTCTTGCCCGAGCCGGGTCTTGGCCGCGTCGATCATGTCGCGCAGTTCTTCCGCCAGCTTGCCATGGCCCAGCTTGGCCTCGTGCGCAGCCACCTGCATCGCGACGGAATAGAAATGTCCGTCGTCGCGACTGATGTGCGATTTGATGAGCGCCTTGAGTTGTTCTGAGCTAGCCACGATGCGGCCCAATCCTGATTTCAGAAACCTGTTGAATTTGTAGCCCTGCTATTGTCAAGGAAACTGGTGCGGTGTCCCAGCCATTTTGAACGTCAGATCTCGCATTTCACTGCGGGTTTCCGCGGCGTTCTGGCCTTGCGACCAGCGGTTTGTCCCTACCTGCAACCGCGAATGTGATGGACACCAGCGCCGCGCGAGCTGCTGCCGGAGGTGCCCTCACACTGCCGGCGCTGCAAGCTCAGTTTACTGAGCCATTGGGCGCGGTCAGGCAACGCAAGCGCGAGACGATCACTAGGGATTGAGCTCCAGCGTGCAGGAGTCTCCCAGCGCCTCGCGCCAGACACTCACGCGTGTGGGCGGGGGGTGCATGTCCGACAGCGCGTCGGCAATGAACAGGCACAGGTTTTCCAGCGTGGGGGCCTGAAGGCCGGGGACTTCGTCGAGCAGGTGATGGTCCAGCTGCTCGCGCACGGTCTCCAGCCGCTGGCGCAGGCGGCCGAGGTCGATCACCATGCCGGTGTCGGGATCGCGTTCTCCCTTGAGCCAAACCTCGGCGTGGTAAGTGTGGCCGTGGACCCGGCGGCTGCTCGTGGCCTCGATCTCGCGCTTGAGGGTGTGGGCGGCGTCGAAGTAAAAGCGTTGACTGACGGTGAACAGCATGTTGCGCTTCAGCGTATGCCGCTGATCTTGTGGGTTTGCAGGCTCAGCCGCCAGCCGGGATGGCGCAGGCAGGCGGCTATGCATTCTGCGGTGTTGGCGGCCTGGTCGGGGCCATCCATGGGCTGCAGGAAGCGGTGGACAAACTGCCCGGTCTGCGCCAGCGCCTGCAGATCCAGGCCGGGCTGGGGCCAGACGACCTTGAGCTCCTGGCCCTGCTGCTGCACCCAGGGCGCGCCGGCCTTGGGGCTCACGCACAGCCAGTCGATGCCCTCGGGCGCGGCCACCGTGCCGTTGCTTTCCACGGCAATCCGAAAACCGCGCGCGTGCAGCGCGGCTATCAGGGCGGCATCGACCTGCAGCAGCGGCTCGCCCCCGGTCAGCACCGTCAGGCGGTGGGCCCGGTCATCGCCGGGCCACTGGGCCTCGATCTGGTCGGCCAGGCTCCGGGCGTCGGCATACTTGCCGCCCAGCGTGCCGTCGGTACCGACGAAATCGGTGTCGCAGAAGCGGCAGGTGGCGCTCTCGCGGTCCTGTTCGCGGCCGCTCCAGAGGTTGCAGCCGGCGAAGCGGCAGAACACGGCCGGCATGCCGGCCTGGGCGCCTTCGCCCTGCAGGGTGTAGAAGATTTCCTTGACGCTATAAGCCATGGTGACTTAGGGCACGAGCACGGTGTCGCGCGCCCCGGGGTTGAGCTGCGGGTAGTCGCGGCTGTAGTGCAGGCCGCGGCTCTCATGGCGGGCCTGGGCCGAGCGCACGATCAGCGCGGCCACCTGCACCAGGTTGCGCAGTTCCAGCAGGTCGCGCGTGACATGGAAATGGGCGTAGAACTCCTGGATTTCGGCGGTCAGCAGATCGATGCGGTGGGCTGCGCGGTCCAGCCGCTTGTTGGTGCGCACGATCCCCACATAGTCCCACATGAAGCGGCGCAGCTCGTCCCAGTTGTGCGAGATCACGACGGCTTCGTCGGCGTCGGTGACGCGGCTTTCGTCCCAGGCCGGCAGCGCCGGTGCGGGCGTGGTCTGGCCCTGGCCTATGGCCTCGGCCGCGGCGCGCGCCAGCACCACGCATTCGACCAGCGAGTTGCTGGCCAGCCGGTTCGCGCCGTGCAGGCCGGTGCTGGCGGTTTCGCCGACAGCGTACAGGCCGCCGAGGTCGGTGCGGCCGGCCAGGTCGGTCACGACGCCGCCGCAGGTGTAGTGGGCAGCGGGCACGACGGGAATCGGCTGCTTCGTGATGTCGATGCCCAGCTCCAGGCAGCGTGCCAGGATGTTGGGGAAATGCTCGCGCAGGAACTGCGGGCTCTGGTGCGAGATGTCCAGGTAAACGCAGTCCAGGCCGCGCTTCTTCATCTCGAAGTCGATTGCGCGCGCCACCACATCGCGCGGCGCCAGTTCGGCCCGCTCGTCATGCTGCGGCATGAAGCGAGTGCCGTCGGGCAGCTTGAGTTGGCCCCCCTCGCCGCGCACGGCCTCGGAGATCAGGAAGGACTTGGCGTGCGGGTGGTACAGGCAGGTCGGGTGGAACTGGATGAACTCCATGTTGGCCACGCGGCAGCCGGCGCGCCAGGCGGCGGCAATGCCGTCGCCGGTGGCGGTGTCGGGGTTGGTCGTGTACAGGTAGACCTTGCCCGCACCGCCGGTGGCCAGGATCGTGTGCGGCGCACTGAAGGTCAGGACGCGGTCGGTGCGCTCGTCCAGCGCATACAGGCCCAGGCATTGCCGGCCCGGCTGTCCGAGCCGGCGGCTGGTGATCAGGTCGACCAGCATGTGGTGCTCGAACAGCGTGATGTTGGGTGTGCGGCGCACCTGGTCGATCAGCGTGCGCTGCACCGCCGCGCCGGTGGCGTCGGTCGCGTGGACGATGCGGCGCTGGCTGTGGCCGCCCTCGCGCGTGAGGTGCAGCTGGCCGTTTTCTTCCGAGAACGGCACGCCCAGCTCGCGCAGCCAGGCGATCGCCTGCGGCGCGCCCTCGACCACGGCCCGGGTCGCTTGCAGATCGCACAGGCCGGCGCCGGCGACCAGCGTGTCGTTGACATGCTGCTCCAGGCTGTCGCCAACGCCCAGCACGGCCGCGATGCCGCCCTGGGCCCAGGCGCTGGAGCCGTCGGCGAGTTCGCGTTTGGTCAGCACGGCGACGCGGTGGGTCGGGGCCAGCTGCAGGGCCGCCGTCAGGCCGGCCAGGCCGCTGCCCACGATCACGGCGTCGAATTCGAAGGAGGAGTTGGACATATCAGTTCTTCACGATGCCACGCATCACTCGCGACGCATGAAAGCAAACGGCATAGGCGGGGGCCACCGCGCAACCGGCTTTGCCGGGCCGCTGGTGGCGCCCCCTCGAGGGGGAGGCGCCGAAGGCGCTTCGGGGGTGGGTTTTCACTTCAGGTGGGCGTGAAGGCCAGCCGCACGTAGATCGGTGCAAAGGCTTCGGCCTGGGTGATTTCGATCAGGGTTTCCTTGGCCAGCTCGAGCAGGGCGATGAAGGTCACGACCAGCACCGACAGGCCCTTGACCGGGTCGAACAGGTGCTCGAACTCGACGAAGCGGCGGCCCTGCAGGGCCTTGAGCACGATGCTCATGTGCTCGCGCACCGACAGCTCTTCGCGCGTGATCTTGTGGTTCTGCACGAGCTTGGCACGCTTGAGGATGTCGCGCCAGGCTTCGCGCAGCTCGATCACGTTGACATCGGGGAAGCGCGGTTGCAGCGACTGCTCGATATAGACCTGGGCCTTGAGGAAGTCGCGGCCGGCCTGCGGCATCTCGTTGAGCCTGGCGGCCGCCAGCTTGATCTGCTCGTATTCGAGCAGGCGGCGCACCAGCTCGGCGCGCGGGTCTTCGGGCTCCTGGCCTTCGGCCGTCTTTTTGGGCGGCAGCAGCATGCGCGACTTGATCTCGATCAGCATCGCGGCCATCAGCAGGTATTCGGCTGCCAGCTCCAGGTTGCGGCTGCGGATTTCGTCGACATAGCTCAGGTACTGGCGCGTCAGCGCGGCCATCGGGATGTCGAGGATGTTGAAATCCTGCTTGCGGATCAGGTAGAGCAGCAGGTCCAGCGGCCCTTCGAAGGCCTCCAGAAACACCTCGAGCGCGTCGGGCGGGATGTACAAATCCTGCGGCAGCGCAAACAGCGGCTCGCCGTACAGCCGCGCCAAGGCGACCTGGTCCACCACCTCGGGCAGGTCCGCCAGCTCGGCAGGCGCCTGCGGCAGGGTGTCGGCGGATTCGGTCGTGACAGTCATCGGATTGCTATCTAATAAATAGCGGCTCGCGCCCGAACGACCTGGGCTGGATGCCGATTTGACGTTTACTGCGGGTTGGTCTGGTAGACGTAGGGCTTTTGCGGGACCTCGGCTTCGCGGTACTCGCGCCAGGCGCTGCGGTCCACCTGCTTGTCCCACAGCAGGGCGCGCCCGGCGAGCTGCTGGGCTTCCAGCTCGGGCTTCTGGGCCTTGAGCTGGTCGATGAACTGGGTCACTTCGGATTTGTAATCGGGGCGGCGGAAGAACGACATGAACTAAACCTCTTGGGTGGATTTTACCGGGGGTGGCCATGCGCAAGAGGATTGGGGTTATGGGGTTGATGACCGGCTGCTCGGCAAGGCGGTCGGGATCGCGGCCTGCGCGCCGGCGCAGGATCACGCTGAGCCCGCAGCGGCCTGGCAGGCGGCGAGATCGGCCGCAAAGCCTGAGCGCTCGATCAGCGAGCGCGGCTGCTCGTTCAGCCCGGTGATGTGGAGCTGGCCGCCGCGCTGAACCACGGCCTTGAGCAGTTGTTCCAGCGCATCCAGCCCCGTGGTGTCCAGCGCGATCAGCTGCGAGGCATCGAGCACCAGCTTGAGCCCGCGCGGCGCGGCCTCCACCGCCTGCACGATGGGGTCGACCTTGGCCGCCGCGCCAAAGAACAGCGCGCCATAGAGCCGGTAAGTCAACTCGTTGCCACGTTGCGCGACCGGTTCGATCCCAAACAGCGAGCTCATGCGCCGCACGAACAGCAGGCAGGCCAGCACCAGCCCCACTTCGATCGCCACCGTCAGGTCGAACACGACGGTGAGGAAAAAGGTGCCCAGCAGCAGGAGGCGGTAATGGTTGCTGAACTGCTTGAGCCGCGCGAATTCGTGCCACTCGCCCATGTTCAGGGCCACCGACAGCAGCACGCCGGCGAGCACCGCCAGCGGCACATGCAGGGCCAGCGGGGCCGCCACCAGCACCACGGCAGTCAGCGCGGCGGCATGCACCATGCCCGCCACCGGCGAGGTCGCCCCGGAGCGGATATTGGTCACGGTGCGGGCGATGGTGCCCGTGGCCGGCATGCCGCCGAAAAACGGGGCGATGAAATTGGCCGCGCCCTGGGCCATCAGCTCCTGGTTCGGGTCGTGCTTGCGGTGGTGCGGGTCGGTCGCCAGCTGGTCGGCCACGCGCGCGCACAGCAGCGACTCGATGGCGCCCAGCAGCGCGATCGTGATCGTGGGCGTGACCAGCAGGCGCACCGTCTCCCAGCTGAAGTCGGGCAGCGCCAACGCGGGCACGCTGCTGGGGATGCCGCCAAAGCGCGAGCCTATGGTCTCCACCGGCAGCTTGAACGCCCAGGTCAGCAGCGTCAGCGTGAGCAGCGCGACGATGGGCCCTGGCACCCGCGCAAAGGTGCGCACCGTGTGGCCTTCGAACACGCGCACCACGGGTGAGCCATGGACAAACAGCCGTGGCCAGACCCACAGGCCCAGCAGGCAGGCCGAGCCGAGCGCGCAGGCATAGGGGTTGAAGCTGTGCAAATGCGTGCCGATGGCCCAGAGCTGGGAGAAGAAGTCGGCCGGCATCCTGGCGATGTTCAGCCCCAGCCAGTCCTTGAGCTGCGACAGCGCAATCAGCACCGCAATGCCGTTGGTGAAGCCGATCACGATGCTGACCGGCACATAGCGCACCAGGTTGCCCAGCCTGAGCAGGCCCAGCGTGAACAGCAGCACGCCGGCGCAGGCGGTCGCAATCAGCAGGTTGGCCACGCCGTAGCGCTCGACAATGCCGTAGACGATCACGATGAAGGCCCCGGCCGGCCCGCCGATCTGCACGTTGGAGCCGCCCAGCGCCGAAATCACAAAGCCCGCGATGATCGCGGTCCACAGGCCTGCTTCGGGTTTCAGGCCCGAAGCAATGGCAAACGCCATGGCCAGCGGCAGGGCCACGACGCCCACCGTGAGGCCGGCGCCCAGGTCTTTGATGAAGCGATCCGGGTGGTAGTCCCGCAGGGCGTCAAGCAGGCGGGGACGGAAGCGGGCCAGGGAAACGGGTGGCTGCATGAGGCGCTATGGTAGCGCGCTGCAGGGGCCGGACCTGCGAAATCCGCAGGCAGCGGGCCGCGGATTCAATCCTTGGCGGCTTCGGGGCTGTCGGGCAGGGCCGCATCGACCGCTGCGCCGACGACCTTGCCGGTGATGCGGACGGTGCCGATCGCGGCATCGGCCGCCAGACCCACGGTCTTGACGGCGACGGTGGCTGCGGTATCGGCCACGGCGACCACGGCGCAGCCGCCCAGCAGGGCGCTGGCGGCCATGGCGACGGCAAGCCAGGCATGGCGCTGTTTCAGGGCCGGCATGGCTTCAGCGCACCCGCATGCCCGGCCGGGCACCGGGCCAGGGGTTGAGCACATGGATGCCGGGCTGGGCCTTTTCGTCGGCATGGCTGGCGGCCAGCACCATGCCTTCGCTGATGCCGAACTTCATCTTGCGCGGCGCGAGATTCGCCACCATCACGGTGAGCTTGCCCACCAGCTCCTCGGGCTTGTAGCACGAGGCGATGCCGGAGAACACGTTGCGCGTGATCGGACGCCCCTGCGGGTCGGTGCCCTCGCCCACGTCGAGCGTCAGGCGCAGCAGCTTGGTCGAGCCGTCGACCGGCTCGCAGCCCACGATCTGGGCGATGCGCAGGTCGACCTTGGCGAAGTCGTCGATGCTGATGGTCGGTGCCAGCTCTTCGCCGCCGGGCAGCACCTTGTCCGGCTCGGCGGCGGCTGGCGGCTCGAACAGGGCGTCGAGCTGCTTCGGGTCCACGCGCTGCATCAAATGCTTGTATTCCCCAATGCTGTGGCCCTTGCCCAGAGGGCGCGAGGCGCTGTCAAAACTGAAGCTCTCGACCTTCAGGAAGGCCTCGACCCGGGTGGCCAGCGCCGGCAGCACGGGCTTGAGGTAGATCGTCAGCAGGGCGAAGGCCTCGATGCAGACTGTGCACACGTCGTGCAGCCGCGCGTCCATGCCCGCTTGCTTGGCCAGCTCCCAGGGCTTGTTCTGGTCCACATATTCGTTGACGCGGTCTGCCAGCAGCATGATTTCGCGCAGCGCCTTGGCGAACTCACGGCCCGCATAGAGCTCGGCGATGGTGGCGCTGTGCTGGCGCAGCTGGCTCACCAGGCCCGCGCCGTCGGGCGACACCCCGCCCAGCTGGCCGCCGAAGCGCCTGCTGATGAAGCCCGCCGCGCGGCTGGCGATGTTGATGTACTTGCCGATCAGGTCGGCATTGACCCGCGCCACGAAGTCCTCGGGGTTGAAGTCCACGTCCTCGACCTTGCTGTTGAGCTTGGCCGCGATGTAGTAGCGCAGCCATTCGGGGTTCATTCCCAGGCCCAGGTACTTCAGCGGGTCGATGCCGGTGCCGCGGCTCTTGCTCATCTTCTCGCCGCTGACGGTGATGAAGCCGTGCACGTTGACCTGGGCTGGCGTCTTGCGGCCCGAGAACTGCAGCATCGCGGGCCAGAACAGGGTGTGGAAGTAGACGATGTCCTTGCCGATGAAGTGCACCTGCTCGACCGCCGGGTCGGCCATGAACTCGTCGAAGCTTTGCGTGGTGCGCGAGGCCTCGTGCCAGTGGTTGGCGGCCTGGCCCTTGTCGAAATGGTTTCTCAGGCTCGCTAGGTAACCCACCGGCGCGTCCAGCCACACATAGAAGTACTTGCCCGGCGTGTCGGGGATCTCGATGCCGAAGTAGGGCGCATCGCGGCTGATGTCCCAGTCGGCCATGCCGGCATCGAACCATTCGCTGGCCTTCCTGGCCATTTCGGCCTGGAGTTTGCCGTCCTGGGTCCAGCTCTTGAGGAAGTCCACGACCTGGGGGTCGGACAATGTGAAGAAAAAATGCTCGGAGCTGCGCAGCTCGGGTGTCGCGCCGGTCAGCGTGGAGTAGGGGTTCTTCAGGTCGGTCGGGGCATAGACCGCGCTGCAGACTTCGCAGGAGTCGCCGTACTGGTCCTTGGCCCCGCACTTCGGGCATTCGCCCTTGATGTAGCGGTCGGGCAGGAACATGCCCTTGACCGGGTCGTAGAACTGCTCGATGGTGCGCGTGGCAATCAGGCCGCCGGCCTTGAGGCGCTGGTAGATGCCCTGGGCCAGCTCGGTGTTTTCCGCACTGTCGGTCGAGTGCCAGTTGTCGAAACGGATGTGAAAGCCGTCGAGGTACTGCTGGCGGCCCGCGGCGATCTCGGCCACGAACTCCTGCGGCGTCTTGCCGGCTTTCTCGGCCGCGATCATGATGGGCGCGCCGTGCGCGTCGTCGGCGCCGACGAAATGCACCATGTGGCCCTGCATGCGCTGGAACCGCACCCAGATGTCGGCCTGGATGTACTCCATGATGTGGCCGATGTGGAACTTGCCGTTGGCGTAGGGCAGGGCGGTCGTGACGAAGAGCTTGCGGGGGGCGGGCGAGACAGTCATGTGGGGCTTATTCCGGGCAATCCCCGATTTTATGAGTTGTCGCTACACTGCGCGGCAGTCACCCCAGTTCCCTGAAAGACCCCCGAATGGCCACCCCCGAGCAATTGTTACAAGCCCTGCAAGCCGTTGTCGACCCCAACACGGGTCACGACTTTGTTTCCACCAAAGCCCTCAAAAACCTCCAGGTGGCCGGCGCCGACGTGTCGTTCGAGGTCGAGCTGGGCTATCCCGCCCAAAGCCAGCATCCGGTGATGCGCGAGGCGCTGATCGCCGCAGCCAAGGGCGTTGCAGGCGTCGGGAACGTCTCGGTCAGCATCCGCACCAAGGTCATCGCGCATTCCGTGCAGCGGGGCGTGGCCCTGCTGCCGACCGTGAAAAACATCATCGCCGTGGCCTCGGGCAAGGGCGGCGTGGGCAAGAGCACGACGGCCGTCAACCTGGCCCTGGCGCTGGCGGCCGAAGGCGCGGCCGTGGGCCTGCTGGACGCCGACATCTACGGCCCGAGCCAGCCGATGATGATGGGCATAACGGGCCGGCCCGAAAGCGAGGACGGCAAGACCATGGAGCCGCTGCGCAACTACGGCGTGCAGGTCATGTCGATAGGCTTCCTCGTGGACCAGGATCAAGCCATGATCTGGCGCGGCCCCATGGCCACCCAGGCGCTGGAGCAGCTGCTGCGCCAGACCAACTGGCAGGACCTCGATTACCTGATCGTCGACCTTCCGCCTGGCACCGGCGACATCCAGCTCACACTGTCGCAGCGTGTGCCCCTGACCGGCGCGGTGATCGTCACCACGCCGCAGGACATCGCCCTGCTGGACGCCAGAAAAGGCATCAAGATGTTCGAGAAGGTCGGCGTGCCGATCCTGGGCATCGTGGAGAACATGGCGGTCCACGTGTGCAGCCAGTGCGGCCACGTCGAGCATATTTTTGGCGCCGAGGGCGGCAAGAAGCTGGCGGCCGAGTACGGGATGGACTACCTGGGCGCGCTGCCGCTGAGCCTGCAGATCCGCGAGCAGGCCGACAGCGGCCATCCCACCGTGGTGGCCGACCCGCAGGGCGAGGTCGCCGGCATCTACAAGGCCGTGGCGCGCCGGGTCGCGATCATGGTCGCTGCCAAGGCCAAGGACTTTTCATCGAAATTCCCGACGATCACGGTCTCCAAGGACACCTGAGCGCGCCGGCATGAACCTGCTGGCCTCGCTGCGCTACCTCGTGGCCCTGAACGAACACCGGCATTTCGCCCGGGCGGCCCAGTCCTGCCACATCACGCAGCCCGCCCTGTCCAATGCCTTGCGGGCGCTGGAAAAGGAATACGGCACGCCCATCGTCAAGCGCGGGCGCAGCTATGCGGGGCTCACGCCCGAGGGCGAGCTGGTGCTGGCCACGGCCCAGCGCATGCTGCACGAACATGCCTGGCTGCAGCAGGAACTGCACAGCGGCGCCGAGCGGCCGCAAGGGGCCCTGCGGCTGGGCGTGGTGCCCACGGCCGTGCCCGTGGCCGCGCGCTTTGCCGCGATGCTGCAGGCCCGGCACCCGGGCATTGCGCCGGTGGTGCTGGCGCTGAGCTCGCAGGAGATTGAAACCGGGCTGGACCAGCTCGCGCTCGATCTGGGCCTGGGTTTTGTCGAGCGGCTGAGCCAGCGCGGTGCCAGGCTGGCCGCGCTGCCCCAGTACAGCGAGCGTTATTTTCTGGTGCGGCGCGCGGCCAGCGCCGCACGGGCCCAACGCCGGCAGCTCAGGCTGGGGCAGGCCATGCCCTGGCGCGAAGCCGCCGACCTGCCCCTGTGCCTGCTCACGCCCGACATGCACAACCGCAGCATCGTCGATGCCGCATTCGCGAAGGTCGGTGCGACGATCAAGCCGGTGATGGAAACCAACTCGACGCTGACGCTGACCCTCAGCTTGTCGGCAGGCGAGCTGTGCAGCGTGCTGCCGGGCGCCCTGGTCGCGACGCTGCGCGGCCAGGGCGAGCTCGAGGCCCGGCCCCTGGTCGAGCCCGATATCACGACGTCCGTGGGCTTCATGACCGCGGCCCAGGCGCGGCCGCCGCGGGCGCTGCAGGCGGCGCTGGTGCTCGCGCGTGACGCCCAGTGGCTCAGCGATGTGCGCAGCCACAGCGGCACCTTATTCAGCGATTGAATCCCCTCATACACCGATTCAATTTGACGCCAAGCCCGCAGGGCGCGACAGTGCGGGCATGAGCCCTCCCGTTGAAACCCCAGACGTCCCGGCCGTCGCCCTGGGCACGGTCGACGACATGCGCCAGCGCATCCGCCGCAGCAGCAAACTCAAGGGCCGGCAGGCCGATGAAGCCTCGGTCGCCGAAGTGCGGGCGCTGATCGGCGTGGCGCCGGCCGACGGCCACCGCCGCGACCTGCTGATCGAATACCTGCACCAGCTCAACGACGGCTGGCGCTGCCTGCACGACCGCCATCTGGTGGCGCTGGCCCAGGAGATGAAGATCCCGATGGCCGAGGTCTACGAGGTCGCGAGCTTCTACCACCACTTCGAGGTCGTGCGCGGCGATGATCCGGCGCCGGGCCTCACGGTGCGGGTCTGCGATGGGCTGGCCTGCGAGCTCGCCGGCGCGCAGGAGCTGCTGGCGCGCCTGCCCGGCCTGCTGGGCCGCGCCGATCTGCGCGTGCTGGCCGCACCCTGCCTGGGCCGCTGCGAGCAGGCGCCGGCGGCCGTCGTGCACCAATGCCCCGTGCCTTTCGCGACGCCCGAGAAATTGCTCGCTGCCGTTGGTTCTGCAGAAAATCCGCCTTCAGCCCAGCATCCCAGGGCGCAGAGTGCTATGCATTTTGTAGCGTCCGATTTCGCTGGGAAGAGTGTCTCGCCCCTGCCCGAGCAGGTGCAGGTGGCGCCCGACTACTGCGACTACGCGAGCTACCGCGCCCACGGCGGCTATGCGCTGGCCGCCGCCTTGGTCAACGGCGAGCAAGACGCCGAGGCCGTGCTTAAGGCGATGGAAGACTCGGGCCTGCGCGGCCTGGGCGGCGCGGGCTTCCCCGCAGGGCGCAAATGGCGCATCGTGCGCGATCAGCCCGCGCCCCGGCTGATGGCGGTCAACATCGACGAAGGCGAGCCCGGCACCTTCAAGGACCGGACCTACCTGGAGCGCGACCCGCATCGCTTTGTCGAAGGCCTGCTGGTCGCGGCCCAGGTCGTGGGCACCGAGACCTGCTACATCTACCTGCGCGACGAGTACCACGGCTGCCGCGAACTGCTGCAGGCCGAGCTGGCGAAGCTGCAGGCCGATCCGCCCTGCGTGCTGCCGCGCATCGAGCTGCGGCGCGGCGCCGGCGCCTACATCTGCGGCGAAGAGTCGGCGATGATCGAAAGCATAGAAGGCAAGCGCGGCGAGCCCCGCCTGCGCCCGCCCTACGTCGCCCAGGTCGGCCTGTTCGGCCGGCCCACGCTGGAGCACAACTTCGAAACCCTGTACTGGGTGCGCGACATCGTGGAGAAGGGGCCGCAGTGGTTCAGCAGTTTCGGCCGCCATGGGCGCAAGGGCCTGCGCAGTTTCAGCGTCAGCGGCCGCGTCAGGCAGCCGGGCGTGAAGCTGGCGCCGGCCGGCATCACGGTGCAGGAGCTGATCGACGAGTACTGTGGCGGCATGCTCGATGGCCACACGCTGTATGCGTATTTGCCGGGCGGGGCCTCGGGCGGCATCCTGCCGGCCAGCCTGAGCCATCTGCCGCTGGACTTCGACACCCTGCAGCCGCATGGCTGCTTCATCGGCTCGGCCGCCATCATGGTGCTGAGCCAGCACGATAGGGCGCGCGATGCGGCGCTCAATGTGATGCGATTCTTCGCGCACGAAAGCTGCGGCCAGTGCACACCCTGCCGCGTCGGCACGGCCAAGGCGGCGGCGCTGATGCAGTCGCCCGTGTGGGACCAGAACACGCTGGCAGACCTGGCCCAGGTCATGGGCGACGCCTCGATCTGCGGGCTGGGCCAGGCCGCGCCGAACCCGATCCGCAGCATCCAGCACTACTTTGCGCATGAAGTGGGAGCCCCAGCATGAACGCGCCTTCCACAGTCGCTCAAGTCAGGCCGCAGAGCTTCGAGTTTGAACTCGATGGCCGGACGGTCCAGGCTTTCGAAGGCGAGACGATTCTGAAGGCCGCCCAACGCCACGGCCTGGACATCCCCCACCTTTGCTACAAGGACGGCTACCGCGCCGACGGCAACTGCCGCGCCTGCGTGGTCGAGATCGACGGCGAGCGCACGCTGGCGCCCAGCTGCTGCCGCAGCGCCGCGCCCGGCATCCAGGTCCAGGCCCGCAGCGAGCGCGCGCTCAAGAGCCAGAAGATGGTACTGGAGCTCCTGCTGTCGGACATGCCGGATGCGGGCTACAAGTGGAACGATGCCAGCCCCCACCCCAGCCCTCCCCCAGCGGGGGAGGGAGAGGGGACAAGCGCCGCGTCTCCTGACTTACTCCCTCTCCCGCTGGGAGAGGGCGGGGGTGAGGGCGTGGTGCCCGGCCAGCATGGCGAGCTCAGCGACTGGGCGGCTCGCCTGGGCGTGACGGTGCGTCCTGAACTCAAAGCCCTGCGCCGCGAGCAGCCGGCGCCCGACCTCTCGCATCCCGCGATGGCCGTGAACTTGGACGCCTGCATCCAGTGCACGCGCTGCGTGCGAGCCTGCCGCGAGGAGCAGGTCAATGGCGTGATCGGCTACGCGTTGCGCGCAGGGCACAGCAAAATCGTCTTCGACCTCGACGATGCGATGGGCGAGAGCAGCTGCGTCGCCTGCGGCGAATGTGTGCAGGCCTGCCCGACCGGCGCGCTGATGCCAAAGACATTGATCGGCTCGCAGGCCGTCGACAAGCAGGTCGATTCGGTCTGCCCGTTCTGCGGCGTCGGCTGTCTCATCACCTACAAGGTTCGCGATCAAAAGATCGTCGGCGTCGACGGCCGCGACGGCCCGGCCAACCACAGCCGCCTGTGCGTGAAGGGCCGCTTCGGCTTCGACTATGCGCACCATCCGCACCGGCTGACGACGCCGCTGATCCGCAGAAGCGGCGTGCCCAAGGACGCGAACGTGCTGCGCGACCCCACCGACTGGGCCCAGGTGTTTCGCGAGGCCTCCTGGGACGAGGCGCTGGACTTTGCCGCCGGCGGGCTTGCGCGGCTGCGCGACCAGTATGGCAAGAAGGCGCTCGCCGGCTTCGGCTCGGCCAAGGGCACGAACGAGGAGGCCTATTTGTTCCAGAAGCTGGTGCGCACCGGCTTTGGCAGCAACAACGTCGACCACTGCACGCGCCTGTGCCATGCCTCCAGCGTCGCGGCCCTGCTCGAAGGCGTGGGCTCGGCCGCGGTCAGCAACCCGGTCAGCGATGTGGAGCAGGCCGACCTGATTCTCGTGATCGGCTCCAACCCGACGGCCAACCACCCGGTGGCGGCGACCTGGATGAAGAACGCGAGCCAGCGCGGCACCAAGATCGTGCTGGCCGACCCGCGCGTCACCGACCTGGGCAAGCATGCCTGGCGCATCCTGCAGTTCAAGCCCGACAGCGATGTGGCCCTGCTCAACGCGCTGATCCATACCATCATTGCCGAAGGCCTGGTCGCGCAGGACTTCGTGGCCCGGCGCGTCGACAACTTCGAGGCCCTGCGCGACAGCGTGCGCGCCTTCAGCCCCGAGGCCATGGAGAGCGTCTGCGGCGTTCCAGCGGCGACGATCCGTGAAGTCGCGCGCGCCTTCGCGACCGCCAGGTCCGCGATGATCCTCTGGGGCATGGGCATCAGCCAGCATGTGCATGGCACCGACAACGCGCGCTGCCTGATCGCGCTGTGCACCGTGGCGGGCCAGATCGGCAAGCCCGGCTCGGGCCTGCACCCGCTGCGCGGCCAGAACAATGTGCAGGGTGCCAGCGACGCCGGCCTGATCCCGATGATGTTCCCGAACTACCAGCGCGTGAGCGACAAGCAGGCCCATGCCTGGTTCGAAAAGTTCTGGGGCATGAAGTTGGATGACCAGCCCGGCTACACCGTGGTCGAAATCATGGACAAGGCGCTGGCGCCCGACACCGACCCGCACAAGGTGCGCGGCATGTACATCATGGGTGAGAACCCGGCCATGAGCGACCCCGATCTGAACCATGCGCGCCAGGCGCTGACGAGCCTGGAGCATCTGGTCGTGCAGGACATCTTCATGACCGAGACCGCGTGGATGGCCGATGTGGTGCTGCCGGCCACGGCCTGGCCCGAGAAAACCGGCACGGTCACCAACACCGACCGCATGGTGCAGCTGGGCCGCAAGGCCATCGAGCCGCCCGGCGCTGCGAAGCTGGACCTGTGGCTGATCCAGCAGATCGCTGCACGCATGGGCTTGAATTGGAACTACCCAGGCGATGAATGCGGCGTGGCCGCGGTCTACGAGGAAATGCGCCAGGCGATGAGCGAGGCGATCGCGGGCATCAGCTGGGCTCGCCTGCAGCGCGAGGGCAGCGTCACCTACCCCTGCCTGAGCGAGGACGATCCCGGCCAGGCCATCGTGTTCACCGACAGCTTTCCGACGGCCGACGGTCGGGTCCAGCTGGTGCCGGCCAGCATCATCGCGGCCAACGAGCAGCCCGATGCCGAGTACCCGCTGGTGCTGATCACCGGGCGGGTGCTCGAACACTGGCACACCGGCAGCATGACGCGGCGCTCGGCCGTGCTGGACGCACTGGAGCCCATGGCGACGGCCTCGCTGAACGGGCGCGAGCTGCAGCGCCTGGGCCTGCAGGCCGGCGAGGTCATCACGCTGCAGTCGCGCCGCGGCGAGCTGCAGGTCCATCTGCGGTGCGACGACGGCACGCCCGACGGGACGGTGTTCATGCCGTTTGCCTACCGCGAAGCCGCCGCCAATCTGCTGACCAATCCGGCGCTCGACCCGTTCGGCAAGATCCCCGAGTTCAAGTACTGCGCCGTGCGCATCGCGGCCACCGAGCCCGCTGCATCGTGAGAAGGTCACCATGGTCCCGCACCTGAGCCAGGCCCGCGCGCCGCTGACCCGCGAGATCGAGGTCGTCAACGAGTACGGCGAGCACAAGCGCGTTGCGATCCCGGCCGAGCGGGCGCTGACCGTCTATGTCGACAAGCGCGAGCTCGTGACCCTGATGACGCTGGGCGCCTATCCCGAGCTGCTGGTGCTGGGCTATCTGCGCAACCAGCGGCTGGTGCGCTCGCCGGGCGAGGTGGCGTCGATCACGGTGGACTGGGAGGTGGGGGCGGCGGCGGTTGCCACCCGTTCGGGCATCGAGCGCATCGAAGAGCGCACGGCGCAACGCGTGGTCACCACCGGCTGCGGCCAGGGCAGCGTGTTTGGTGATCTGATGGATGAGGTCGACGCACTGACCCTACCCGAGACGACGCTGACCCAGGCCCAGCTCTACGCGATCGTCAACACCATCCGGTTGCAGGACAGCACCTACAAGTCGGCCGGTTCGGTTCACGGCTGCGCTTTGTTTCGTGGCGAAGAAATGCTGATGTTTGTCGAAGACGTGGGCCGGCACAACGCCATCGACACCATCGCCGGCTGGATGTGGTTGCAGGATGCTGCTGCCATGAACAGCGCCGACAAGGTGTTCTACACGACAGGCCGGCTGACCAGCGAGATGGTCATCAAGTCGGCCCAGATGGGCGTGCCCATCGTGATCTCGCGCAGCGGCATCACGCAGATGGGGCATGAGATCGCGCAGCGCCTGGGCCTGTGCGCCATCGGGCGCGCGACCCACAAGCGTTTTCTTTGCTATTCGGCGCCGCATCGGCTGGTGCTGCAGCCCGAGCTGGTGGGTGACAGGCCGCGCGCGCTCGCCTGATCTCCGCACAGGGGCAGGGCCCACTCGAATTGCGCTAAGGTAGGGCCATGACGACCTCGTTCTGGCCCTCGGCGTTTCACCTGGGATGGCGCACGCTGTGGCGCGATCTGCGCGCGGGCGAACTGCGCTTGCTCATCGTGGCGGTGACGCTGGCCGTGGCCGCGCTGACCGCTGTGGGCTTCTTTGCCGACCGGCTCAAGGGGGGGCTGGAGCGCGACGCACGCCAGTTGCTGGGCGGCGACGCGGTGATTTCCAGCGACAACCCGACACCCCAGGCCTTCGTCGACCAGGCCCGCGCCCTGGGCCTGGCCAGCACGCTCACGCTGGGCTTTCCGACCATGGGCCGCGCCCCTGACGCCCAGGGCGGAGGCAGCCGGCTGGTGGCGCTCAAGGCCGTGGCCGCGGGCTATCCCTTGCGCGGCAGCCTCACCGTGGCGACCCAGCCCGGCGAGCCGGGGCAGGGCACGCGCGACATTCCCGCGCCGGGCGAGGTCTGGGTCGATGCGCCCCTGCTCGACGCCCTGAGTTTGCGGGTAGGCGACCCCTTGCTCCTGGGCGCAGCCAGGCTGCGCATTGGCCGCATCATCGTGATCGAGCCCGACCGCGGCGCGGGATTTGCGAGCTTCGCGCCGCGCGTCCTGCTCAACCAGGCCGACCTCGCCGCGACCGAGCTGATCCTGCCCGCGAGCCGCATCACCTACCGCTTTGCCGTGGCAGGAGACGACCGCGAGGTGCGTGCTTTCGTGCAGTGGGCCGACGCCGAACTCAAGAGGCCCGAGGTTCGCGGCTTGCGCGTGGAGTCGCTCGAAAGCGGCCGGCCCGAGATGCGGCAGACGCTGGACCGCGCCGAGAAGTTCCTCAACCTCGTCGCTCTGCTCGCGGCCCTGCTGAGCGCCGTGGCCGTGGCCCTGGCGGCGCGCGGCTTCGCGGCCAGCCATCTGGACGACTGCGCCATGTTGCGCGTGCTGGGCCAAAGCCAGCGCACGATCGCGCTGAGCTATGCGCTGGAGTTCGCGCTGATCGGCCTGTTTGCCAGCGCGCTGGGCGTGGCCCTGGGCTACGCGCTGCACCATGTGTTCGTGCTGCTGCTGGCCGGCTTGTTGGAGGCGACGCTGCCCGTTGCAGGGGCCTGGCCCGCGGCGTTCGGCCTGGGCATGGGGCTGACGCTGTTGTTCGCCTTTGGCCTGCCGCCGGTGCTGCAGCTGGCCCAGGTGCCGCCGCTGCGCGTGATCCGGCGCGACGTGGGCAACCTCAAGCCCGCCTCGCTGGCCGTGCTGGGCCTGGGCGTGGCGGGTTTTGCGGCCCTGCTGCTGGCCCTCAGCAGCGACCTGAAGCTGGGGCTGATCGCGGTGGGTGGCTTCGCGGCCGCGGTCGCGGTGTTCGCCGGCCTGAGCTGGTGTGCTGTGAAGCTCTTGCGCCGCTGCGTGAACGAGGTCTCGGCGCCGCGCTGGCTGGTGCTGGCCACGCGCCAGATCTCGGCGCGCCCGGCCTACACCGTGGTTCAGGTCAGCGCGCTGGCAGTGGGCCTGCTGGCGCTGATCCTGCTGGTGCTGCTGCGCACCGACCTGATCGGCAGCTGGCGCCGCGCCTCGCCGCCCGATGCGCCCAACCGCTTTGTGATCAATGTGATGCCCGAGCAAAGCGAGGCGTTCCAGCGGGCCTTGCGCGAGGCCGGCGTGAGAAAGTTCGACTGGTATCCGATGATTCGCGGCCGGCTGGTGGCCGTCAACGGCAAGACCGTCACGCCCGATGACTACATGGAAGACCGCGCCAAGCGCCTGGTCGACCGCGAGTTCAACCTTTCGCACAGCGCGGTTCAGCCGCCCCACAACGAGCTCGTGGGTGGCCGCTGGACGGCCGAGGAGGCCGGTGCGGTCAGCGTCGAGGAGGGCATCGCGAAAACCTTGAACCTGCATTTGGGCGACCTGCTGCGCTTCGACATCGCCGGCGTGCAGACCGACGCCAGGATCACCTCGCTGCGCAAGGTGGACTGGGGCTCGATGCGGGCCAATTTCTTCGTGATCTACCCGGTCAGCCAGCTGGCCGACGTGCCCACGACTTACATGGGCGCGTTCCGCGCGCCCGAGACCCGGGGCTTCGACAATCAGCTCGTGCGCCGCTTTCCCAACATCACCAATGTGGACATGACCAGCACGCTGAGCCAGGTGCAGCGCGTGCTCGACCAGGTGATACGGGCGGTCGAGTTCCTGTTTGGCTTCACGCTGGCGGCCGGGCTGGTCGTGCTGTTTGCGGCCGTCTCCGCCACGCGCGAGGAGCGCGCCAGGGAGTTCGCCATCATGCGCGCCGTTGGCGCCAGTGGTGGCCTGCTGCGCCAGGTGCAGCGCGCCGAGCTGGCCGGCGTGGGCCTGCTGGCCGGATTGCTGGCCAGCCTCGTGGCCAGCGGCGTAGGCTGGGCCCTGGCCCGCTATGTGTTCGAGTTCGCGTGGACCGCCTCGCCCCTGGTGCCGCTGGCCGGTGCGCTCGCCGGCGCCTTGCTGGCGCTGGCTGCGGGCTGGTGGGGCCTGCGCGAGGTGCTGCGCCGCCCGGTAGTCGAAACGCTGCGCCGGGCAGCCGAGTAGTTGCTATTGATTCAATAGCGTATCAGGCCCATATGACGAGGGCTGGAATCGAGTTTGATTATGAAGATTGAGGAAAAACCCCCCTTTGCCACGCCTTTCGAATGGATAGGCGGCGAGGAGCGCGTGCGGGCGCTGACCGAGCGCTTCTACGACCTCATGGACCTCGAGCCCGGCTATGCCGACCTGCGCGCGGCCCATGGCAGTGACCTGAGCAATGCGCGCCAGCGCCTGTACTGGTTCCTCTGCGGCTGGCTCGGCGGCCCCCAGCACTACACCGACCGCTTCGGCCACCCGAGGCTGCGCATGCGCCACATGCCGTTTCCCATTGGCATCAAGGAGCGCGACCAGTGGCTCGCCTGCATGGACCAGGCCATGGCCGAGACCGGGGTCGACGAAGCGCTGCGCGCGCGGCTGCGCGAGAGCTTTTTCCAGACGGCCGACTGGATGCGCAACCTCAATGGTTGAGGGTCGAGGGTTGAGGGTTGGGCGTTGAGCGTTGAGCGTTGAGCGTTGAGCGTGGCGCGGCATCCTTTGTCATCCTGAGCGCAGTCGAAGGGCTCAGGACAGGCTCCGCGAAGGATCCCCGGGCGTGAGATTCTTCGCTGCGCTCAGAATGACAACAGGAAGGGTGCCGCCTTCATGTCGACCTGCAGATCAACGCCTATATCCCGCCCGGCGAGGGCTTGAGCAGCACGACCAGTGCCCCGGCCCCGCCCTCGGCCGGCCTGGCCTGCACGAAGGCCAGCACCTCCTGCTTCTGGATCAGCCAGCCCTGCACCCTGCTCTTGAGCACCGGGGTTTTGCCCGGCGAGCCCAGGCCCTTGCCGTGCACCACCCGCACGCAGCGCAGGCCCTGCTTGTGCGCCTCGCGGATGAACTGGGCCAGCGCCGCGCGCGCTTCCTCGCGGCGCAGGCCGTGCAGGTCGATCTCGCGCTGGATGCTCCAGTCGCCGCGGCGCAGCTTGCGGGTCACGTCCGTGCCTATGCCGGGGCGCCGGAAACTCAGGGCATCGTCCACATCGAGCAGGGTGCTCACGTCGAATTCGTCGCTGAGGGACTCGCGCAGCACGGCCTGTTCGTCGCGCTGCTGCTGCACGGGAACAGGCGCGGGTTGCTCCTGATTCAATAGCGCCTTGCGCTTGTCCGGCAGGGGCTGGACGGCTCCGACAGCTTTCGAGAACAGGTTCTTGTCGGCCTGGGCGCGGCGCTCGGCCTCCTGCCGCGTAGCGAGCTCGGCCGCCTGCCGGGCCTGCTGCGCGGCGATTTCCTGCTTGAGCCGCTTGAGGTCGGCCAGCGAGCCGACCCGCGGCGGCGCCTTGCCATGCGCTTTCACAGCAGCCCCCGCTCGGCCATGGACAGCGCAGCGCCGGCCCCGACGATCACGTGGTCGAGCACCCTGACGTCCACCAGGGCCAGCGCGGCTTTGAGCGTCTGCGTCAGCGCCTCGTCGGCGCGCGACGGTTGGACCGTGCCGCTGGGGTGGTTGTGCGCCAGCACCACGGCGCTGGCGCGGTGGTGCAGGGCGCGCAGCACGACTTCGCGCGGGTAGACGCTGGTCTGCGCGAGCGTGCCGCGAAACAGTTCCTCCATGGCCAGCAGGCGGTGCTGCACATCCAGGAACAGCACGGCGAACACCTCGTGCGCCTTGGCCGCCAGATGCAGCTGCAGGTAGTGCTTGACCGCATCGGGCGTGCTGAACACTTCGCGCTGCTGCAGCTGCTGGGCCAGCGCGCGGCGGGCCAGCTCCAGCACCGCCACCAGCTCGGCGCGCTTGGCCGGGCCGAGTCCCTTGATGCGCTTCAGGTCATCGGCGCCGGCATGCAACAGCCCGGCGATGCCGCCGAAACCCATCGGTGGCGGGTCCAACAGCTCCTGCGCCAGGTGCAGCACGCTTTTGCCCGCCAGGCCGGTGCGCAGCAGCAGGGCCAGCAGCTCGGCGTCGCTCAGCGCGCCGGGGCCGCGGGCCAGCAGCTTCTCGCGCGGGCGGGAGTCGGGGGGAAGGTGTTTGGGGGACATGGGGGGAGGTTCAGTGTTGAGCGTTGAGCGTTCAGCGTGGGGGGAGAAATTCAGGGTTGGGCGTTCGGTGTTGAGCGTAGGAGAGGGGGCGGGGCGAGCGTGTTGTGGGGACAAGTCCACGCTCAACGCCCAACGCTCAACGCCCAACCTAAAATAGGCCCAGTTTATCGGGACTTTCATGCTTTCTGCCCCCTCCCACGCCTCTGACGCCGTGCGCGTTCAGCCCGGTTCGTTCCTGACCCTGCACTACCGCCTGGCGGGCCCCGCCGGGGACATCATCAACACCTTCGACGACAAGCCTGCCACCCTGTCGCTGGGCACGGGCGAGCTGTCGCCCGTGGTCGAGCAGCGGCTGCTGGGCCTGGCCGAGGGCGCGCGCGCGAGCTTCGACATCCCGGCCGGCGAGGCCTTCGGCCAGCGCAACCCCGACATGCTGCAGTGGGTGGCGCGCAAGCTGCTCAAGGAAATGGGCGACCCCGACGAGCAGTACCACGTGGGCGACGTCGTGCAGTTTCCGACACCCGACGGTCTGGGCAGCTATGCCGGCGCCGTGCAGCAGCTGGCGGCTGACGCCGTGCTGTTCGACTTCAACCACCCGCTGGCCGGCCAGCCCGTGACCTTTGAGGTTCAGCTGATCGGCGTGCTGTGAGTACTTCAGCCATGCCTCAGGAAATCATCCTCGCCGAGCCGCGCGGCTTTTGCGCCGGTGTCGATCGCGCGATCGAGATCGTGGAGCGCGCGCTGCACAAGTTCGGCGCGCCGATCTACGTGCGGCACGAGATCGTGCACAACACCTACGTGGTCAACACGCTCAAGGCCAAGGGCGCGGTCTTCATCGAGGACCTGGCCGAGGTGCCGCCCGGCGCGACCCTGGTGTTCAGCGCCCATGGCGTCAGCAAGGCGGTGCAGGCCGAGGCGCGCGCGCGCGGCTTCCAGATCTTCGACGCGACCTGCCCGCTGGTGACCAAGGTCCATGTGGAAGTCGCCAAGCTGGCCAAGGAAGGCTACGAGTTCATCATGATCGGCCACAAGGGCCACCCCGAGGTCGAAGGCACGATGGGCCAGCTCACGAGCGGCATCCACCTGGTCGAGGACGTGGCCGATGTGGCCCGGGTGCAGCCGGCGCAGACCGAAAAACTCGCGGTCGTGACGCAGACCACGCTGAGCGTGGACGACGCCGCCGAGATCACGGCCGCCGTGCTGGCGCGCTTTCCGAAGATCCGCCGGCCCAAGCAGCAGGACATCTGCTACGCGACGCAGAACCGGCAGGACGCCATCAAGCTGCTGAGCCCGCAGGTCGATGTGCTGATCGTGGTCGGCAGCCCGACCAGCTCCAACAGCAACCGCCTGCGCGAGCTGGCCGCCAAGCTGGGCACGCCGGCCTACATGGTCGACGACGCCTCCGAGCTGCAGCCGGCCTGGTTGGAGGGCAAATCCCGCGTAGGCCTGACCGCCGGCGCCTCGGCCCCCGAGGTGCTGGTGCAGCAGGTCATCGAGCGCGTGCGATCACTGGGCGCGGTCTCGGTGCGGCGCATGGACGGCATAGCGGAAACCGTGAAGTTTCCGCTGCCCAAGGGCCTCAAGCTCGGCGAGGCCAGCGGCCAGCCGCAGGAGCACCTGCATTGAACCGCTCTGACATCGAGAGCGCATCACGCCGCATCCACGAGCGCTACAGCCACTTTATCCGTCAAACCCCGGTCATTAAGCTGCCCGGCGCGGCGCTGGGCGTGAACTGTGCCGAGGTCTGGCTCAAGCTCGAGCACCTGCAGGTCGGCGGCAGCTTCAAGGCGCGTGGCATGCTCAACCGGCTGCTGGCCAACCCCATTCCCGCGAGCGGCGTGATCGTCGCCTCCGGTGGCAACGCCGGCATCGCCACCGCAGCCGCGGCCCGGGCCTTGGGCGTGAGCTGCGAGGTGTTCGTGCCCACCGTCTGCGTGGAAGCCAAGCGCGCCAAGCTGCGCGAGCTGGGCGCGCAGGTCGTGGTCACGGGCGCGGTCTATGCCGAAGCGCTGCAGGCCTGCCTGGCGCGCCAGCAGCAAAGCGGCGCGCTGCTGACCCATGCTTACGACCAGCCCGAGGTCGTGGCCGGCGCCGGCACGCTGGCGCTGGAGCTCGAAGCCCAGGCGGGTGTGCCCGACAGTGTGCTGGTCAGCGTCGGCGGTGGCGGCCTGATCGCCGGCATCGCCGCCTGGTTCGGGCAGCGTGCCCGCGTCGTCGCGCTGGAGCCCGAGCTGGCCCCCACGCTGCACAGCTCGCGCGCGGCGGGCCATCAGGTGGAGGTGGCGGTCAGCGGCGTCGCCGCCGACTCGCTGGGCGCCAAGCGCCTGGGCGATATCGCCTGGGAGGTGACTCAGCGCCATGTCCACGACGCGCTGCTGCTCAGCGACGAGGCGATCCGTGCCGCCCAGCTCTGGCTGTGGAAAGAGATGAAGCTGGCCGTCGAGCCGGCCGCAGCCCTGCCGCTGGCCGCGCTGCAAACCGGGCGCTATGGGCCGCGCAGTGACGAAAAAGTCTGCCTGGTCCTCTGCGGCGCCAACCTCGATCCGGCCACGCTGGCCTGAGGGCCGCCACTAAAATCGCCCCATGCTAGACATCACCCTCCTGCGAAAAGACCTCGACTCGGCCGTCGCGCGGCTGGAAACCCGCAAGAAGCCCCAGACCTTCCTCAACGTGGACGCCTTCAAGGCGCTGGAGTCCGAGCGCAAGACGCTGCAGACCCGCACCGAGGAGCTGCAGGCCCAGCGCAACAGCCTGAGCAAGCAGGTCGGCCAGCTCAAGGCCAAGGGTGAATCGGCCGAGGCGGTGATGGCCCAGGTCGGCGCCCTCAAGGCCGAGCTGGAAACGTCGGCCGCGCGGCTGGACGCGATCCAGGCCGAGCTGCACGCCCTGCTGCTGGCCGTGCCCAATCTGCCGCACGCCAGCGTGCCGGTCGGCGACGACGAAACCGCCAATGTGCAGGTGCGCCAATGGGGCACGCCGCGTGCCATGGACTTCGCTGTCAAGGACCATGTGGACCTGGGTGCCAGGCTCGGACTGGACTTCGACCTCGGCGTCAAGCTATCGGGCTCGCGCTTCACCGTGATGAAGGGCCCGATTGCGCGGTTGCACCGCGCGCTGTCGCAGTTCATGCTCGACGTGCAGACGCTGGAGCATGGCTACACCGAGTGTTATGTGCCCTATGCCGTCAATGCCGATTCACTGACCGGCACGGGCCAGCTGCCCAAGTTCGAGGCCGACCTCTTTGCCGCGAAGAAGGGCGGCCAGGAGGGCGAGCCGGCGCCCGACCACACGGCGCTGTACCTGATTCCGACCAGCGAGGTGCCGCTGACCAACTTCGTGCGCGACGAGATCGTCGCCGAAGCCCAGTTGCCCATCAAGCTCACGGCCCACACGCCGTGCTTTCGCTCGGAGGCCGGCTCCTACGGCCGCGACACGCGCGGCATGATCCGACAGCACCAGTTCGACAAGGTCGAGATGGTGCAGATCGTTCATCCCGACAAGAGCTACGAGGCGCTCGAAGAAATGACGCGCCATGCCGAAGCCGTCCTGCAGAAGCTGGGCCTGCCCTACCGCGTGGTCGCGCTGTGCACCGGCGACATGGGTTTTGGCGCGGCCAAGACCTACGACCTCGAAGTCTGGCTGCCGGCGCAGAACACCTATCGCGAAATCAGCTCGGTCTCCAACTGCGAGGCCTTCCAGGCGCGCCGCCTGCAGGCCCGCTTCAAGAACGCCCAGGGCAAGAACGAACTGGTCCACACGCTCAACGGCTCCGGCCTGGCGGTCGGCCGCACGCTGGTGGCAGTGCTGGAAAACTATCAACGTGCAGATGGCAGTGTGGAGGTGCCCGAAGTGCTGCGCCCCTACCTGGGCGGCCTGGAGGTCTTGCGAGCCTGATAGAATCACGGCTTCGACACAGGAGAGATGGCAGAGTGGTCGAATGCGCCGGACTCGAAATCCGGTATACGGTTATACCGTATCCAGGGTTCGAATCCCTGTCTCTCCGCCAAAATCAAGGACTTAGCGTAACTTCACAGTCTCGCTAAGTCTTTTTTGTTTTAGGCTTGGGCAGGCTTGCAGGCAATCTCTAGGCAACTTGGCCGAGTACGCTGGCTCGCCTATGGCGTGAAGCGCTGCCTCTTCCATTTCGTGTTCACGTCCTGCCGGCGCAGCGCCAGCATCTCGCCGGGACGCGCGCCGGCCAGCAGCAGGGTTTGCAGGTGGGCGGCGCTCCGCCATTGACACGGCCCACACCTCGCCCACGGTGAAGGGGTTGGCCAACGCAGCGGCTTTCTCGGCAGCTTTTGCTGCTTGGTGTTGGCGTTCCACTTCGCGGGTTGGCTGGCCATCCAGGGTAATGGCGGCCATCGCAGCCGGCCCAGGTTTGAAATATTCCTGCAATGTCAGGAATAATGATCTGCATGCATCTTCCTGAGCACAGAATTCCTGCATACGTAGGAATTGTTGGTGGTATTGGCCTCAGACAACACATATTCCCATGATGTCAGGAATAATCTTGCCTTTTCTTGTTGCGAACATAGAATTTCCTGCGGAGATAGGAATTTGAGTCATGCAGTTCAAGATCACCAGCGTCACTGACATTGCCGCGCTGGCCCGCGCCACGCGCAAAGCCGCGGACATGCGGATCGACGACCTGGCCGCCACGGCAGGCTTGAGCAAGCAGTTCGTCAACGACGTCGAGCTGGCCAAGCCCACCGTGCAGCTCGCCCGTGTGCTCCAGTTGCTCGATGAACTGGGTGTGCACGTCTATCTGGACGTGCTCAAGGAAGTCGAACCCCTCCTCGCAAAGAATCGAGCCCACGTGGAAGCGTGGTCCAGCCGCCGCGCACTGGCCGCGCAAAAGCGCCGCTTGAAAGGCAGGTGCGGTGCCACGCCCGCCCCCCCGGGGCGATCGGGCGCAGACCCGCTCCCCAGTGGCTAACCATGCGCAGCCTCAACGTCTTTAGCAACAGCCGCCTGGTCGGCCTGCTGACCGAGGACAACAACCTCTGGCAGTTCAAGTACGACGCGCAATGGGCCGGTGACCCCAGCACCTTCGATCTTTCGCCCTACCTGCAGCGCGCACCTGGCCCCATCGTCGACGGCGCCACCGAGCGCCCCGTGCAGTGGTACTTCGACAATCTCCTGCCCGAGGAAGGCCTTCGTACCGCAGTGTCCAGGGAGGCCAGGATCGCCGAAGCCGATGCCTTCGGCCTGCTGGCCTACCTGGGTTCGGAGTCGGCCGGCTCGCTCATTCTGCAAGACCCCGGTGCGGACCCCGCGCCCGCCCCAGGCACCCAGGAGCTCAGCGATGAGGTTCTGAGCCAGCGTATCCGCGACCTGCCCAGGGTGACGCTCCAGCACAGCGCGCCCAAGCGCATGTCGCTGGCCGGGGCCCAGCACAAGCTGCTCGTCATCTACGGCGGCGACCGGATCTGCGAGCCCGTGGGCGCAACACCCTCCACCCACATCCTCAAGCCCGACCACCGCGACAAGGACGCCTATCCCAGCTCCGTCATCAACGAATACGCCATGATGAAGCTGGCCGCCAGCCTCAAATTGGACGTGCCCCGGGTGTACCGCCGCTACTGCCCCGAGCCGGTCTACCTCGTCGAGCGCTTTGACCGAGTGGTCCATGGCGCGCTGCCCTCAGATGCGTCACAGACAGAGAGACTGCAGCAGATCGACACCTGCCAGCTGCTCAACAAGGATCGCCTCTACAAGTACAGCGCGGCCAGCCTGGACACGCTCGCGAGCGTCATCGCCCACTGCCGCAGCAGAGGTCCCACGCGGGTGGCCTTGTTCCGGTGGCTCGCCTTCAATCTGCTGATCGGCAACAACGACAACCACATCAAGAATATCTCATACCTGATCGACGACGAAGGCGTGCGCCTGGCACCGTTCTACGACTTGCTGAGCACCGCCAGCTACCACACGCGCTCCTACGCCAAGTCCGAGCCGCAATGGCCCTCGGCGGATTTGGCCATCGCCCTGCCCAGGCAGCCACGCTTCGAGGACGTCACCCGCGACGGTTTGCTCGACGCTGGCGCCGCGCTGGGTCTGCCCGTCCAAGTCTGCTCGCGCGAACTCGACGCCATGCTGCTCGGCATCGAACCGAATCTGGACCGACTGATCGAGCGAATAGGACAGGCGAATGAGCATCTGCCCGGGCACTGTCGTACATTCCTCGGCGGCGAGATGCAACTGTTGCGCACCATCCGCCACATCGTCGTGGCCGGGATGGTCAAGAAGCTCAGAGGCCAGGCATGATGTTCGGTGCGTCGACAATACCTGCCCACCCATGGGTATGCGGGCTCGACTGCCTGCAGTGATCGGGCAAGCTCATGTGGCGGCCCTTTCGTTTACGCGAGATGCAGGATGCGCTGGCCGTTGAGAGCCAGCGGCGGGGCGGCACGAGCCATCGCCGAAGGCGGGTTCAAGACGCAGGTCGCGCCCGTGGAGATCGCAAGCCGCAAAGGCACCGTGGTGTGTGACACCGACGAACATGTGCGTGCCTACGTCACCGCCGAGCAATTGGCGAAGATGAAGCCCAGTTTCAACAATGACGCTTTCGCGTCCCAGGCCTGCGCCGAGACGCGCGCCCCGGACCTGGACCCGGCCACGGTCAACCCCAATGGCTCGGGCATTTCGCTGGGCCACCCGGTCGAGACACTTGCTTGCGCGACTTCCGGTCGCATTGACGCCGTGAGACAACGTGCTGGCGCTGTGCCTCGTGGACGAGGGCGCGCTGACCACGTCCAGGCTTGCGCTGATGGCAACGTGGAGGCAGGCTAGACTCGGCCCATGATGCAGTCCGACATTCAGGGGACAGTTTCTCCCATTCCCGAATCCGCCTGGGTGGAAGGCGAGCTCATCCGCAGTCTGATGAGCACGGCGCGCAACGCCCAATACCTGGCTTTGCTGGCGCTGCCCGTGGTGTTGGGTGTGCTTTACGGCAACGTGCCGACCGCGGGCCTGCTGCTGTGGGCGGCTGCCTTTGTGGCCGTGGCCGCGTACCGGCTGTGGTTCATGTCCCTCTACGACCGGCGCTTTGCCCGGGCGGGCACCGACGAGCAGCTGCGCTTCATGGCCCGCCACGGATTCAGCTGGCCCTTGATCGCCTGTCTCTGGGGCAGCAGCGCTCTGCTGTACTTCGACAAGACGCCCGTGGACGACCAGTTCATCTGCTGGCTGGTGCTGACCGGGCTGGGAACCTTCTCCATCAGCAGTTTTTCAGCCCACCTGCCGACCATGCGGCGCTACGTCAATGGCCTGGCGTGGACCCTGGCGGCCGTGATACTGTGGCGCATGGGCGTGGAACTGCGGTTTGCCGGGCCGATCCATCATTACTGGCTGCTGTTCCTGTTACTGCTGTACTGGCAGTTGCTGCTGCTCGCGGGGCGGCACATGCACCGGACGCACAGGCGCAATTTCGAGCTGCAGTACCGCAATGCCCAGCTGATCGACTCCCTGACCCGGCAGACCCAGGCCGCGCTCGATGCCGTCGAGTTGAAGAACCGCTTTCTGGCCAGCGCGGCCCATGACATACGCCAGCCGGTCCATGCCCTGGCGCTGTACGCCGACTGGCTGGGCAGCGAGCCGGAGCTGGTGCGCGAGCTTGTACCCAAAATCGTCAAGTCGACCAAGGCCGTCAACAACCTGTTTGATTCGCTGTTCGACCTGGTCCGGCTGGACTCGGGCCAGATCCGCATCCGGATCGAAGCCATCGACCTGGCGCGGCTGCTGCGCGACCTGGAGCTGCAGTACCGCCCGCTGGCCGCAGCCAAGGGCCTGCAGCTGCGCCTGCGCATCACACCGGGCGAGGTGATGTCAGACCCGATTTTCCTGCAGCGAATTCTGGGCAACCTGATCGCCAATGCCGTGAAGTACACGGCCAGCGGGGGCGTCTTGCTGGCCTCGCGGGCCACGGCCTCGGGCATGCGCGTCGAGATCTGGGACACCGGCATAGGCATTGCACAGCAGCACCAGCGCGAGGTGTTTCGCGAGTTCTACAAGGTGGCGGCCCATGGGGGCACCGACGACGGCTTCGGCCTGGGGCTGGCGATCGTCTCGCGCCTGACGCACATTCTGGGCCACGGTTTGCAGCTGGTGTCGCGCCCGGGCTGCGGCACGGTGTTCAAGCTGGAGCTCAAGCAAATCGATGCGGCGCAGGCCCAGGCCCGCGCCGCAGCCATCAGGGCTCAGCTGGTCAGCAGGCCGTGAGTGCGGGCGTAGTGGACGGTTTGCGTGCGGCTCTTGACGCCCAGCCGCCTGAACAGCCGCCACAGGTGGACCTTCACCGTGTGCTCGCTGATGCCCAGTTCGTCGGCGATTTCCCGGTTGGACAGTCCCCGGTCCAGCATGATGATCAGCTGGTTTTGCCGCTTGGACAGCCGGCTGTCGGTGGGCGCCTGGGCCTCGAATTCGCTGTCGGGCGACAGCAGGGCGCGCAGCGCAGCGCCAATTTCGGTCGCGCCGGATGATTTCTCGATGTAGATGTCGGCGCCGGCTTCGACGCACAGCTCCTCGAAATCCGCCGCAGGAGAGGCCGACAGCACGGCCAGCGGCGTATGGGGGTAGCGGGTTTTGATTTCGGTGATGCCCGACACGCCCACCGTGTCCGGCAACCTGAGATCGAGGCAGAACAGTTCGGGCTTGCCGTGGGTCTTGACCGCCGCATCCAGGCGGGCGAGCCGGTCCAGCTCCACCACCTCGGCGCCCGGACGCTGGCGACGCAGCAGCATGACCACCGCTTCGCGCATCAGGGGGTGATCGTCAATGACATACAGGCTCATGGTGGATTCTTGATCTTGTGACGGTGACAGCAACGCCCAAGCATACCGCCTAAATCCGGAATGTGGGCGCCACGCGGGCACGGGCGTCAGCTTTTGCCGGCATTCAGGCTGCTGCTTCGAACAGCTGGCGCAGGGCCGCGGCCACCTCATCGGTGCTGACGCCGGCGATGGCTTGCAACTGGGCTTCCAGGGCGGGCAGCGCAGCAGCGCCTTGTTGCTGCAACTGCGCGATGCTGCGGCCGGCCTCCTTGGGCGAGTCGAAACCGCGGCTTTGCAGCAGCAGCTGGCCGTGGGCGTCGACCAGCTTGAAATAGAACTTGCCATCGCCATCGCGGTACTGCTTGAACACCGGCAGGGCGGCCCTGGCGGCTTTTTCCTTTTTGGCCGGGGCGGCTTGCCAGCCCAGGTTGCGCAGCCCGACCGCCTGGCGCAGCTCGGCCATGAACGGCGTGGCCAGCTGGCGCGCCTTGGCCGCGCCGGCGCGCAAAATGGCTTCAATTCGGGCCGGGTCGTTGACCAGCGCTTCGTAATGCTCGCGCATGGGCGCGACCTCGCGGTCGATGCGCTCGAACAGCAGTTGCTTGGCCTCGCCCCAGGCGATGCCCGCGGCATAGGCCTGGCGCAGCGCGGCGGTTTCTTCCTCGCTGGCAAAGGCCTGGTAGAGCTGGAACAGCGCGGAGCCCTGCACGTCCTTGGGCTCGCCCGGGGCGCGCGAGTCGGTCACGATGCCGGCAATGAGCTTGCGCATCTGCTCGCGCGGGGCGAACAGCGGAATCGTGTTGTCGTAGCTCTTGCTCATCTTGCGGCCATCGAGCCCGGGCAGCGTGGCGACGGACTCCTCGATCACCACCTCGGGCAGCACGAAATGCTCGCCATAGAGATGGTTGAAGCTTTGCGCCATGTCGCGCGCCATCTCGAGATGCTGGATCTGGTCGCGCCCCACCGGCACCTGGTGGGCCTTGAACATCAAAATGTCTGCGCCCATCAGCACCGGGTACATGAACAGGCCGGCCGTCACGTCGGCGTCCGGGTCGTGGCCGGCCGCCTCGTTCTTGTCCACCGAGGCCTTGTAGGCATGGGCGCGATTGAGCAGGCCCTTGCCGGTCACGCAGGTCAGCAGCCAGGTCAGTTCGGGAATCTCGGGAATGTCGGACTGGCGGTAGAAGGTGACGCGCTCCGGGTCCAGTCCGGCGGCCAGCCAGGTCGCGGCGATCTCCAGCGTCGAGCGCTGGATGCGCGCGGGCTCGTCGCACTTGATCAGGGCGTGGTAGTCGGCGAGGAAGTAGAAGCTTTCGACTCCGTGCTGGCGGCTAGCCGCCACGGCCGGGCGGACGGCGCCCACATAGTTGCCCAGATGGGGTGTGCCCGTGGTGGTGATGCCGGTCAGGACGCGCAATGCGGAGGCGGGGCGATGGGAACTAACTGGGCTCATGACAAATTCAGCGAAACAGGGCCACCAGGGGCGTGAGGACAAGGTTGAGCGCGTCATAGCCCAGCGAGATCAGGGGAATGAGCCAGTACTTGCTGACGATGCCCGCGATGACCAGGCCCATGACGATGAAAAAGCCCCAGGGCTCGATGCGCGCCACCATCTGGGCCTGCTTCCAGGGCAGCAGGCCGACCAGGATGCGGCCGCCGTCCAGCGGCGGCAGCGGAAACAGGTTGAAGGCCCACATGACCAGGTTGACCAGCACGCCGGCACGCGCCATGGCCAGGAAAAAGCGCTCGTCCACGCCCAGGCCCATGAGCACCACCAGCAGCACGGCCCAGGCCATGGCCTGCAGGAAGTTGGACAAGGGGCCGGCCAGCGCGACCCAGACCATGTCGCGCTTGGGGTGGCGCAACTGGGCGAAATCAACCGGCACGGGCTTGGCATAGCCGAACAGGAAGGCGCCCGAGGTCGCGAAGTACAGCAGCAGCGGCATCGCAATCGTGCCCAGCGGGTCGATGTGCTTGAGCGGGTTGAGCGTGATGCGGCCCTGCATGTAGGCCGTGTTGTCGCCAAAATGGCGCGCCGCATAGCCGTGGGCGGCCTCGTGCACGGTGATGGCAAACAGCACCGGCAGGGCGTAGATCAGGACGGTTTGAATCAGGTTGGCGATATCCACGGTCTTATTGTCTCAGACCCGTCTGAGGCAGTGCGGGCCGGGCTACAGGCCCAAGGGGGCCAAGGCGCCGCGCCCCTGGCGCACCAGCACCGGCTCGCCCCCATTGCCCATGCCTGTCAGGTCGACCACCGTGGTCGGCTCCAGGGCGCAGGCCCCGGCGTCGATCACGGCGGCGAGCTGGCGCTCGAAGCGCTCACGAATGTCCTGGGCATGGTTCAGGGGCTCGGTCTCACCGGGCGGAATCAGCGTGGTCGCCAGCAGCGGCGCGCCGTGCAGCGCCAGCAGTTCCTGCAGTACCTTGTGTTCGGGCACGCGCAGGCCTATGGTCTTGCGCTGCGGGTGGCTGACGCGGCGCGGCACTTCCCGGGTGGCTTCCAGGATGAAGGTGTAGGGCCCCGGCGTGGCCGACTTGAGCAGCCGGTACTGCTTGTTGTCGACCATCGCGTAGCTGGCCAGCTCGCTCAGGTCGCGGCACAGCAGGGTGAGGTGGTGCTTGTCGTCCACGCCGCGGATGCGGCGCAGGGCGTCGACGGCCGCCTTGTCGTCAAGATGGCAGGCCAGCGCATAGCTCGAATCGGTGGGCAGGGCCACGATGCCGCCGCGCTCGAGCAGGCCCACAGCCTGCTTGAGCAGCCGCGCCTGAGGGTTGTCGGGGTGGACTTCAAAGTACTGGGCCATGGCACGAGCTCTCAGGATTCGGCAGGTTCGAGCAGCAGGCGGCCCTCGCGCATCGTGAGCCAGGCGCCGGCGGCGCCACAGACCGCGATCATCACGATGCCGGCCAGCGACCAGCGGTCGGGCATGTGCGAGAACACGAGCCAGCCGCCCAGCATGGCAAAGCCGATCTGGGCATAAAGGTAGGGCGTCAGGGTCGCGGCGGGTGCGCGGCCATAGGCCAGGATCAGCATGAAATGCCCGATCGAGCCCATCAAGCCCATCAGCACCAGGCCGCCCCACAGGGCCCAGGAATCGAGCTGGGTCCAGACAAAGGGCAGGGCCAGCGAGGCCAGCAGCGTGCCGACCCAGCCGGTGTAGAAATGCATGGTGACCGGGTCTTCGGTCCGGGCCAGCCGGCTCGTGAGCACCTGGAACCAGGCGTTGCTGATGACCAGGCCCAGCGGCAGCAGCAGGGTCCAGTCGAAGTTGTCGCCGCCGGGGCGAATGATGACCAACGTGCCGGCAAAGCTGCCGAAGACCAGGGCCCAGCGCAGCGGCGAGACCTTCTCGCCCAGCGAGGTGGCCGCCAGCAGCGTGATGACCAGAGGCGCGATCATCACGATGGCGGTGAACTCGCCGACCGGCATGTATTTCAGGCTGAAAAACGCGAACAGGCTTGAGAGCAGCAGCAACAGCCCGCGCAGGCACTGGAACCGGGGGTGGGAGGTGCGCAGCACGGCCCATCCACGCTGCGGCAGCACGACCGCCGTGGTGGCCACCGCCTGGAACGCATAGCGAAACCACAGGGCCATCAGTACCGGCACGCTGGCGCTGACGAGCTTGGTGGTGGTGTCCAGCGTGGCAAAGCAGGCGACCGCCATCACCACCAGGGCGATGCCCGCCAGCGCGGATTGATGCCCCCACGCTGCGCTGCCCCCCGAGGGGGCCGTCCGCGCCTTGGGGCGGCCCGGCGACGCGGGCTGAGCGCTCACTGGATGCGGTCCGCCAGCAGTTCCCACACCGGCGTGAGGTCGCCGGGCAGGTAGGGCAGGGTGCCGAGGTCGGTATGGCTTTCCTCGGGGCTGTGGAAGTCGCTGCCGCGCGAGGCGGCCAGGCCGAACTCGCGGGCGATGTCGGCGTACTGCACATACTCGGCCGCCGTGTGGCTGCCGGTGACCACTTCGACCGCCCGCCCGCCATGGGCCTTGAACTCGGAGAACAGGGCGTACTCTTCATTGGCGGTGAACTTGTAGCGCGCCGGGTGGGCGATCACCGCCATGCCGCCGGCTTGCGTGATCCAGTTCACGGCGGCTCCGAGCGAGGCCCAGCGGTGCGACACGTAGCCGGGCTTGCCCTCGGTCAGGTACTTGCGAAACACCTCGGAGGTGTCGCGGCACCGGCCAGTTTCCACCAAAAAGCGCGCGAAATGGGTGCGCGCAATCAGCTCGGGGTTGCCCGCGAACTTGAGCGCGCCCTCGTAGGCGCCGCGGATGCCGACCTGGGCCAGCTGCTCGGCCATCTCCAGCGCCCGCTGGCCGCGCCCGCCGCGCGTGTCGAGCAGGCCCTGTTGCATGCGCGGGTCGTCGGGATCGAAGCCCAGGCCGACGATGTGCACGGTCTCGCCTGCGAACGTGACCGAGATCTCTGTGCCCGTGAGGTACTTCATGCCTTGGGCCCGGGCGGCGGCGGCCGCGCGGTGCTGGCCGGCGATTTCGTCGTGGTCGGTGAGCGCCCACAGCTCCACCCCATGGGCCTTGGCGCGCGCCGCCAGCTCTTCGGGCGTCAGCGTGCCGTCGGACACGATGGAGTGGCAATGGAGGTCGGCGTTGAGGATGGAGGACACGGCCTGATTCTAGGCCCTGCCGCCGCGCATTGCCGGACGCTGGTGCCGGCTGGCCCGGAGGTCTGCGCGGCAGCTACGACTTGCTGAGGCTGTCGAGCCCCAGCATCGCATCCTTGAGGTCCGGCTGCCGGGGCTTGTTGCCTATCCAGATGCGCAGCACGGCCACGTGAAACTGGCTGCCCACGATGGGCTTGCCTCTGGCCTGGCCATTGACCACCAGCAGCGTGCCCTGCTCGGGCGTGTAGTCGATCTGGAACACCGTGCCCTTGGGCACTTCCTTGAGGCTGAGCAGCAAGGCGCGGAACTCCTCGATGCTGGACTTCAGGGGCGCCAGTTCGGCCTCGCTGCTGTTTTGCATCATGACGTCGATCAGGCCGTCGGTGAGCTGTTGCGCGCTCGCCGTTCGCAGCAGCACGATCTCGATGCGCTTGCCGCCCTTGAGCGCCAGCACCTGCTCGGCGGTCTGTTTCTTTTCCTCCAGATAAAGCCCGATCACGTAGACCTTGATCATGAAGCTGCTGCGCAGCCCGGCCCCGTTGAGCACCAGGGGCGTGCTGCTGGTCGCCAGAACGGCGCTGTCGGGCAGCTTGACGCCGGCAATCTCGACCGCAGGGGCGGACAGTGCGGCCCACAGCGCCGCGGCGGGGAGGAGCTGAAGAAGGCGTCGCATGGTTTGGGGCGGCAAAAAATTCCGCCAGGCGGGCTTGGGAGGAGGGCGGGCTCGGCGGCAGTGCTTAAGCCTTATGTTTATCGCCTGGGTCGCGATATTTCAAGTCCGCAGGGCGCCAACATGTTTCCTGATTTGTCCGCGAAAACGTCCGGTGCGCCCGCATGTTCCTGCTGATTGCTACAAAATAGATAGCGGCTGGCGAACAAGGTACGAGGACTGGAGGCCAAAGATCCCCTCAATGTGGCAAGCAGGTCCTGCCGGCGGGTCAGTCACGACGTCGCCGGGGCGTGAGCGATGAGGCGACATTTTTTCGCGCGCCGTCTAAGATCAAAGCCGGGCCCATGGCGACCCCGTGAGGGTGGCATGACGACAGCGTCCGATCAGCGCGAAATCGAACTCAAGCTGGCACTTTTGCCCGGGCAGGTCCCGCTGTTCGAGCGCCTGATGGCCAGGCGGCACGTCTTGCCGGTTCGCCAGCAGCTGCTGACGCGCTATTTCGACACGCCGGGGTTTGCGCTGAGCCAGCAGGGCCTGGCGCTGCGGGTGCGGCGTGCCGGGCGCCGCTGGCTGCAAACCCTGAAAACCGAGGGCGAGCGCGCCGGTGGGCTATCAGCGCGCGACGAATATGAAACCCCGGTGGCCCGGGATGCGCTGGACTGGGAGCGTTTCCCGCCCGCAGCGCAGGAGCGCGTGCCGCAGGCCCTGCGGGCCCAGCTGGTGCCGGTGTTCGAGACGCGTTTTGAGCGCAAGGCCTGGACGGTGCGGGGCCAGGCCGGGGCCCGCATCGAGGTGGCGCTGGATGTGGGCGAGGTGCGCGCGGGTGAGCGCGGGCTGCCCCTGTGCGAGGTGGAACTCGAACTCAAATCCGGCCGGCCCGACGCCCTGTTCGCCCTGGCACTGCCCTGGACCGGGCAGCTCGATTGCCTGCCGCTGGACGCCAGCAAGGCCGAGCGCGGGGTCAGGCTGGCGCAGGGCCAGAGCGCGGCGCCCGTGAAGTCCGCGCCCGTGGCGCTGAGCCCGGACATGACGGTGCAAGCCGGCATGGTCGCCATCTGCCGCGCCTGCCTGGCGCAGTTCCAGGCCAATCTGCCGGGCGTACTGCAAGACGATGACATCGAGTACGTGCACCAGGCCCGGGTAGCCCTGCGCCGTCTGCGCGCGGCGCTGCGCCTGTACCGCCGGGTCTGCCCCTTGTCGGACGCCTCGTTGCAAACGGGCCTGGGCGCGCTGGTCGCTGCGCTGGGCCCCGCGCGCGACTGGGATGTGTTGTGCCTGACCACCCTGCCAGCGATCGAGCCCTCGTTTAACGACAGGCCGGCGTGGCAGCAGCTGATGCAGGAAATGGAATCGCGGCGCCAGACGGTGCGCCAGGCAATGCGCGCAGCGCTTCGTGAAGCCCGCCCGGCCCAGTGGTTGCTGGCGTTTCACCGTTGGCTGGCGCAGCCGGCCGGGCGCGAACTGCCCGACCAGGGTTCGTCTCGGCTGCAGGCCCAGCAAGCCTGGGCCGGCCAGGCCGTGCAGGCAGGGCACCGCAAAATCATTCGCCGCTCGCGCGATCTCGGGCGGCTGACGCCCGGGCAGCGCCATGCCTTGCGCATCCTGCTCAAGCGACAGCGCTATGCCGCGGAGTTCTTCCAGACCCTGTACCCCTCGGGGCGGCAGCTGAAGTACCTGCACCGCCTGACGGCGCTGCAGGACAGCCTGGGCCTGGCCAACGATGCCCAGGTGGCGCGGACACTGCTGACCGATGCACAGGGGGACGCGCCGTGTTTCGCGCTCGGTTTTGTGCAGGGCTGGCTGACATGCCAGGTCCGTGAAGCGGCGGGCCCAGCTAGCGCCAAGGACTGGAAAGCCTTGACGAAATTCCGTCCCCGCTGGCAGGGCCGCGCCATCGCCCCGGATGACGGATGACTTTGCTTCAATGACGAATGACCCGAGTCATTTGTCATCCGTTGCATGACAACAGCGCCGGACGACCCACGGACGCGGGCTCAAGCCCGACTCAGAGCTCCGCTCCCTCCACCAGAAGCCGCACCCGCCGCACCCCCTGGCACTCGTGTGCATCGAGCCGGAACGCCAGCTCGACGCGGGCCGGCAAGGGCTCGGTGTGGCCGAACCAGATGCCGTCGACCGGCCGGCCGGCGAGGGCGGCGTGCTGCAGGGCCTGCGCCCGGGCAGCGTGGTCATCGACTGCTCGACCGCGATTCCCTCGTCCACGGTCAAGATGGCCGCGGCCGTGCAGGCCGCCGGCAGCCGCTTCATCGACGCGCCCATGACGCCCACGCCCAAGGAGGCGGCCGAGGGGCGCCTCAACCTGCTGGTCGGCGGCGACCCGGCCCTGCTCGAGGAGTGCCGGCCCGTGCTGTCCTGCTTCGGCGAGAACATCACCCATGTCGGCGTGATCGGCGCAGGCCACAGCATGAAGCTGCTGCACAACTACGTCTCGCTCGGCTTCATCGCCCTGCTGTCCAAGGCGGCGGCCTGCGCCCGGCACAACGGCGTGGCTTTCGACGCCTTCGTCGACGTGCTGGCCAAGGGCGGCGGCGGTGGCGCCGCGCTGGAGCGGGTCAAGCCAGCATGCCCTGGTGCCGGAGCTGACGACGATCCTGGCAGGCGAGGCGGCCAAGGCCTGAGCGCGCGTGCGATGTCGCTCCCTCTCCCTCTGGGGGAGGGCAGGGGTGAGGGCCAGCGAGTGGCCGGCACATTGGCGCGCGGCCCCTCACCCCAACCCTCTCCCCAAAGGGGCGAGGGAGAAAATGCCGACACTTCGAAAACCTCCGAGGCCGGCCTGCGCGTGCGGCATGATGCGCGTGTTCAGCGAGCTTCAAACGAGAAGGGGAAAGCTATGCCATTGGCCATGAGCTGGGACGAGTGGGCCGCGCACGACGCCGTGGGCCTGGCCGAGCGGGTGCGCAAGGGTGAGGTCACGCCCACCGAGCTGGCGCGGCAGGCGGCGGCCGGCGTAGCGACGACCAACCCGGCGGTGAGCGCGGTGGTCGAGGTGTTCGAGGACCTGGTGGCCGACCCGCTCAAGGACGGCCTCGACCCCGCCGGCCCGCTGGCTGGCGTGCCCTTCCTGATGAAGGACCTGGGCCCCACGCTCAAGGGCCGACTGCAGGAGCAGGGCTCGCTGTTCATGCGCGGCAACCGTGCTGCGGCCGATGCCTGGCTGACCAGCCGCATGCGCAGGGCGGGCCTGAACCTGATGGGCCGCACCACCACGCCCGAGTTCGGCGTCTGCAGCTCGGCCGAGAACCCGGCGGTCTACGTCACGCGCAACCCCTGGAACGCCGACTACACCACCTGCGGCTCCTCCGCCGGCTCGGCCGCCATGGTGGCGGCAGGCGTGGTGCCGATGGCGCACGCCACCGACGGCGGCGGCTCGATCCGCATCCCGGCCGGCTTCAACGGCAACATCGGCCTCAAGCCCTCGCGCGGCGTGTTCTCCATAGCCCCCAACCTGTCGGACATCAGCGGCTACGTGTCGATCCAGGGCTGCCAGAGCCGCAGCGTGCGCGACACCGCGGCCTTTGTCGACGCCTGCCGCGGCGGCGCGCCGGGCGAGTTCATGCCCTACTGGATGCCGCCCGAGCCCTACACCGAGCTGATTCGCAGGGACCCGGGCCGGCTGCGCATCGCGCTCTCGCACGAGTGGGGCGACTACCGCGCCACGCCGCAGATCGTGGCCGAGCTGGAGCGCGCCGGCCGCTTCCTGGAAGGCCTGGGCCACCATGTGGACTGGGCGCTGCCGCAGGCCGACCTGCGCGCTGCCTTCTCCGCCCAGACGACCTGCTACATCAGCAACTTCGCCCAGGTCATCAACGGCCTGCTGGCCGCGCGCAGGCTCAAGCGCCCGCCGGCCGGCCTGATCGAGCCGATCAACATCCGCATCTGGGAGGCGGGCAAGGACATCGCCTACACCGAGCGCTACAAGATGCAGGCCGTGTTCAACAGCACCGCACGCGCCTTCGGCCATTTCTTCGAGGACTGGGACATCATCCTCACGCCCATCACCGCGCTGCCTACGCCGCGCATAGGCACCACCGAGTACCTGACGATCAGCGACAACCCGGACGTGCTCGACTGGTTCGGCCATCTGTGGAAGTTCTTCGCCTACACGCCGCTGTCCAACCTCTGCGGCATCCCCGCCATCTCGCTGCCGATGGCGCAGCAGGACAACGGCCTGCCCTTCGGCATACAGGCGCAGGCCAGGCAGGCCAACGACGGCCTGCTGCTGCAGCTGGCGGCGCAGATCGAGCGGGCCCTGGACGGGCGCTGGAACGGGGGGCGGCTGCCCGGCGTGCATGTGCGTCATTAGCCGGCGCAGGAACTGCCCTGCGACCCGGCCGGTCAAAGCCCCGCGAACAGGCCCTTCTCGTTCAGCAGCTCGAAGGCGATCTCGGGCCGCTGCTCCATGCTCTTCTTGATCGCCGCGGGGATCGCCTGACGGGTCTTGCGGCACAGCCCCGGCTGCTCTTGCACCAGGATCGCGATGCCGCGCAGGCTGCGCACTTCGTTCGGGCTGCTGGCTATGCTCAGTCGGATGCCGAGCTGCTGGGCCATGCGCTCTTCCATGTGGCGCAGGTCGCTGAGGCTGCTCAGGTTTTCCAGGCGCTGGATGAGCCGCTTTTCCTCTTCGCGGGTCAGGCGCAGGATTCGCAGGTCGCCATCGGGGGCCTGGAGCAGCGCGTCTCGACCGCAGACGCAGGCCCCCGGGGGGCATTCGGTGCGTATCGGAAAGGGAAAGCTCTGCATGGGACTGCATCGACCTGGGACGATCTGCGTCCCCACATTCTAGGGATGACACCGCCGCAGTCCGAGCGGCGGGGCTTTCGCGGTCTGGGTACGGCGCTATGCTCGATGCATGAGCAGGCCGAAGACCTTGTTGATCGTCTACCACTCGATGACGGGCGGCACGCGCCAGATGGCCGAAGCGGCGCGCGCCGGCGCGGCCGCGGAATCCGGCGTCGAGGTGCGGCTGCTGCAGGCCGCGCAGGCCGGGCCGGCCGATCTGCTCGCGGCCGACGGCTACGTCTTCGCCACGCCGGAGAATCTGGCGGCGATCAGCGGGCAGCTCAAGGATTTCTTCGACCGCAGCTACTACGCTGTGCCGGACCAGGTCAACGGCCGCCCCTACGCCAGCCTGATCTGCGCGGGCAGCGACGGGCAGAACGCGGCGCGGCAAATCGAACGCATCGCCACCGGCTGGCGGCTCAGGCCCGTGGCCGAACCGCTGATCGTGTGCACCCACGCACAGACGCCCGAAGCCATCCTGGCGGCCAAGCGGATCGGCCCCGACGATCTGGCGCGTTGCCGCGCGCTGGGCGAGGCCATGGCGGCGGGTCTGGCGCTGGGGGTGTTCTAGCGCGGCTTGTCGTCCTTGCTGAACGACGCCGCGACGAAGTCGACCAGGGCCTTCACCCGCACGGACGATCTGTGCTGCTGTGCATAGACGGCATGGATGTCGGCGTCGGGGCTGGCGTAGTCGGCGAGCACCTTGACCAAGCGGCCGCTGGCCAGGTAGCGCTCCACATCCCACTCGGCCCGCAGCAGGATGCCGTGGCCCTCGAGCGCCCAATTCACGGCAATGCCGCCGTCGTTCGTCGTGAGATTGCCGCGGATCTTCACCGTTTCGGTCTTGTCCGATCCGTTGCGGCCTGGGCGCACCGGTGTGAAGCGCCACTGGCCATAGGCCTCGTCCCCCTGGCGAATGCCGATGCAGTTGTGCTTGACCAGATCGCGGGGCGTGGCCGGAACGCCATGCCGCTTGAGGTAGCCCGGTGAGGCCACGACGACGCGCTTGTTGGGGGCTATGAAGCGCGCGATGCCGCGCGAGTCCGGCGGATGTCCGAAGCGGAAGCAAACGTCGTACGCGTCGTCGCTCAGCGCCGGCGGGTTGACCGAGAGCTGCAGCTGCACATCGACCTTGGGGTGCTTGCGCACGAACTGCGAGATCAGCGGCGCGATGTGGCTGCGGCCGAAGCCCAGCGTCGCGTTCACGCGCAGCGTGCCCTGCGGCGCCTGCTTCAGCCCGCCGAGCTGGTGCTCCATCTCCTCGATCTCGCCGAGGATCTTACGCGCGTTCTCGAGGTAGATCTCGCCCTCGGGCGTAAGGCCCATGCGGCGCGTGGTGCGCGTGACGAGCGCGAGCCCGAGCCGCGTCTCGATCTGGGTCAGCCGCTTGCTCACGGCCGGCGTGGTGATGCCCATTTCGCGCGCGGCGGCCGTGAGGCTGCCGCAGTACACGAGCGTGGAGAAAAATCCCAGGTCAGCGGGTTGGATGGCCTTGTCCATGGCGCAGATTGTCGCTCTCAATTGTTGAATTCAGGTTAAGCATGGTTTTCATTCATGGACGTTTGTTGAGTTCACGGGAGCCTACAGTTTGACCGTCGTGCACAAGGCGCGACGCCACCGAACCCCTGGAGACAAGCATGTCCAATCCTTATCGCAAGCTCACGGCCGGCATGGTGCTGTGCGCCGTGGCGGCTGCCGCTTCGGCCCAGAGCTGGCCCGCGAAGACCGTGACCATCGTCGTGCCGTTTCCGGCCGGCGGCACCACCGATGTCCTGGCCCGCGCCATTTCCACCAAGCTCTCGGCCGCGATCGGCCAGACCGTCATCGTGGACAACAAGCCGGGCGCCGGCGCGACGCTGGGCGCGGCGCAGGTGGCCAAGGTGAACGACGGCGGCCACACGCTGCTGATGGGCGCCGTGCACCACACCGTGGCGGCCAACCTCTACAAGAACCTCAGCTACAGCTTCGAGAAGGACTTCCAGCCGATCGGCACCGTGGCCATGGTGCCGAACGTGCTGGTGGTCAGCGCCAATGCGCCGTACGCCAGCGTCAAGGACCTCGTGGCCGCCGCCAAGGCCAAGCCCGAGGCCCTGGCCTACGGCTCCAACGGCAACGGCACGGCGCAGCACATGATCGGCACGCAGTTCCAGCTCGAGACCGGCGCCCGCCTGCTGCACGTGCCGTACAAGGGCAGCGCGCCGCTCACCACCGACTTGCTGGGCGGGCAGGTGAACCTGTCGTTCGACACCATCACGCCGGTGCTGCCCTTCATCAAGGAAGGCAAGCTCAAACCCCTGGCCGTGACCACCGCCAAGCGCTCGGCCGCGCTGCCCAACGTGCCCACGCTGCAGGAGGCGGGGGTCCCCAACCTGGCCATCGGCACCTGGTTCGGCCTGCTCGCGCCGGCCCCGGCCCCCAAGGCCGTCGTGACGCGCCTGAACCAGGAGGTCGTGAAGATCGTCCACAGCCCGGAGTTCAGGAAGCAGATGGCCGACATCGGCGCCGAGCCGGTCGGCAACAAGCCCGAGGAGATGGCGAAACAGATCCGCGACGAAACGGCCAAGTTCGCCGAGCTCGTCAAGACCGCGAAGATCACTTTGGAGTAATCGAGATGCAGCAACAAGAAGCCGTGCTGGACCGCGACGCCGCCGTCGCGGAGCTCACGAACCTGATGGCGAAATTCACCGCCTACATCGGCAAGCGCCTGCCCACCGACGTGCAGCACAAGCTGGGCGAGCTGCGCGAGAAGGAGGTCAACTTCCTCGCCAAGGAAGTCTACGAGTCGATGCGGCAGAACCAGGACGCCGCGGACAAGCTCGACCGCCCGAGCTGCCAGGACACCGGCGTGATCCAGTACTTCCTGACCGCGGGTGCCAAGTTTCCGCTGCTGGGCGAGCTGGAGGACATCCTGCTGGGCGCCACGCAGGGCGCCACCAAGGACGGCCCCCTGCGCCACAACGCGGTGGAGACCTTCGTGGAGAAGAACACCGGCACCAACACCGGCTCCAAGATCCCCTGGCTGGACTGGGAAATCGTTCCCCAAGACGACAGCGTGATCATCGACGTCTACATGGCGGGCGGCGGCTGCACGCTGCCCGGCGCATCCAAGGTGCTGATGCCGGGCCAGGGCTACGAAGGCGTGGCGGAATTCGTGTTCGACGTGGTCACCTCGCGTGGCGTGAACGCCTGTCCCCCGCTGCTCGTCGGCGTGGGCGTGTCGACCTCGGCCGAGACCGCGGCGCGCCTGTCGAAGAAGGCCATCCTGCGTCCGGTGACCTCGCGCCATTCGAACGACAACGCGGCGCTGATGGAAGAGCTGTTGGCCGATGGCCTCAACGAACTCGGTCTGGGCCCGCAGGGCCTGACCGGCAATGCCAGCGTGATGGGCGTGAACATCGAATCATCGGCGCGCCATCCGTCCACCATCGGCGTGGCCGTGTCCACGGGCTGCTGGGCCCACCGCCGCGGCCGCATCAAGATCAACGCCGACATGACCTGGGAAGTCATTTCGCATCAAGGATTCAAGCTGTGAAAAAGACACTGACCACCCCCATCAAGGACGAAGACCTGGAATCGCTGAACGTCGGCGACGTGGTGTACCTGACCGGCACGCTGGTCACCTGCCGCGACGTCGCGCACCGCCGCCTGATCGAGCTGGGCCGCGAGCTGCCCGTGAACCTGGAAGGCGGCGCCATCTTCCACGCCGGGCCCATCGTGCGGCAGAAGGAGGACGGCGAGTACGAGATGGTGTCCATCGGCCCCACGACCAGCATGCGCATGGAGAAGTTCGAGAAGGAATTCATCCGCCGCACCGGCGTGAAGCTGATCGTCGGCAAGGGCGGCATGGGGCCCGAAACGCAGGAAGGCTGCGCCGAGAACAAGGCCGTGCACGCCATCTTCCCGGGCGGCTGCGCGGTGCTGGCCGCGACCAAGGTCGAGAAGATCGAAGCGGCGGAATGGAAGGACCTCGGCATGCCGGAAACCCTCTGGGTCAACCGCGTGAAGGAGTTCGGCCCGCTGATCATCTCCATCGACACCAAGGGCAACAACCTGATCGAGGAGAACAAGAAGGTCTTCAACGAGAAGAAGAAGCCCATCCTGGAGCGCATCAACCAGCAGGTGCGCTTCATCAAGTAGGCGAAGAGGCGGTCAGCCAGGTATTGCAGCCTGGTCTGCTCGCAGGGCGGCTTGCAGCGCGCAGTGGTGCGAGGAAACCGGCCTGCAACCCGCCTCCCGTATCGAGGTGCGCTCCGGGCTGACGGCCTGCGCGCTGGCCGCGTGCGGCGCAGGTGTGGCGGTGGTGGACCATCTCACGGCGCGCACCTGGCGAGGGCCGGGGCTGGGCTTCCTGGGCGTGCGCGGCGGGCCGGCCTTCCCGGCCTTTGCGGTGCGCAACGCCAACCTGGCGCCTTCGCCCTTGGTGCAGGAGTTCGTGGCGCGGGTGCAGGCCGGCTTCCATATGGGGGCGCCTCGGGAGGGGGGAAACTCGTCTCACATGACCTCGTAGCGCAGGTCCGCTGGCGGTGGATCTGGTCATGACAGCGCGGAGAGGCCAGCCGCACCGCGCGGTCGTTCCGCCCATGTGGTCGGGGCAGGGCGCAGCCTGATCGAGCTCGGCCGCGAGCCGCCGCTGGACCTCAACGGAGGCGCCATCTTCCACGCCGGGCCCATCGTGCGGCAGAAGGAGGACGGCGAGTACGAGATGGTGACCGTCAAACGGCGAGACCGACCCAAGACGGTCACCTGGTACTTGGAGAACCAGACCTTGGTCAAGTGGCCCATCGCCCCGAACCTTTGCCGCTGGCGAGTCGCCTTGGTGAGCCATCACCAGGAGAACGACGTCATGACG
>Ga0187892_10001474_pt1 | contig 53556 bp, 47 predicted proteins | sample MA1701073metaG_FD_139345 | JGI IMG/M metagenome (GOLD analysis project Ga0187892, IMG submission 139345) | Bio-ooze microbial communities from a basaltic lava cave in the Kipuka Kanohina Cave System on the Island of Hawaii, USA - MA170107-3 metaG ...
CGATGAACTCGTAGTAGTGTTCGTCATGGCGTTGCTCTCCTTTGCGGATTCCACACCCCGAGCCTAACGGCTCAAGGCGGGCAACGCCTGCCCTCCTACTTCAACATCAATCGGGACATTCCCCAAGCGGAAGGATGCTCCGAGTGGTTCCCAACTTAGCGAAGTCACGCGCTATTTTGATCGAATCGCTTGCGAAGAAGGTCTGCCTCATGGTGATCCCTCGCTGTATTTCTCCCTGTTAGCAGGGAAGCCGACCAACTGAGACGAGTTCGCCGGTGACTGTGTCCACAGCCACCTAGTCGCGCGAGCTCCGGCTCTCTCCTGACCTTCGCGCAAGCGTGCCCAAGAAGCCCGGAATTGCGCTACCAAATGGCGGTCCTTCTGTCTCACGCGACGCCAGACAGTGAATTTCCGCGGACGAAAGCCTCGTTTCTTCCTATTTATCTCTAATGGGCATTTTCGGGGGTCACACTTCCGAGGAAGCAGATGGTCGCCCACCAACGGCCGAGCGATGCCGCTTACGCGAACGGACGGAACGCCGTTTCCGTACCGGCGGGAGTTTGCGGAGTTGGCCCTTGCGACGGCGCGCGCCCGGCAGCTCGATGTCACGAAGGGCGTTATGTACGTCGGCGATGATAACATTATTTTCCAGGCGGCTTTCGCTGGCGCACAGGATATTCCCGATGAGGTCGCGGCCTTGGCGCTGGAGATGGCGCGGCGCCGGCCTATGCGTGCAGACCTTGTGGATAAGCTGAAAGCGTATCGGGAGAGAAGAGCCGCTGAGCACCGCAGCAGGCTGGAAAGCGATGCCGACTATCGTGAGCGGCATGAGCGAAAACGCAGCGTGCCTTTCATTCCGTCTGGCAGGCGATTGCCGCCCTGGCCTATGGGTCCGCAAGGACGTGTTGACAAGCGCTTTGTCGAAGCGGTGCTGCGCTCCGCGGCGTTCCAACGTTTGATGCGGGCAAGGCCGGCAGCGGCGTCGGAGGTATTGTTGGCCGTCCTGATCGAAGGCTCGCCCGAGGACAGTTATAGCTCGCGTGGCAGGTACCGCGAGGAATTGGCTACGATCACGAGGGCTATCCAACGGCTTATTGGAAAAGCCCATTCTTTTCATTCCTTCACATTGATCCGTCCACGGCACTCGATGCGCTGTTAAAGCTGATGTCGTTCTGCATGGATCGGTGGGAGCATGAGGTTGGACGCCATCATGGAAGATGACGCGGTCGTACTCCCCCTAACCTTGCAGCCAGGGAAGACCGGCCGCCTTCCAACCGCCGACGGTCCCCCGATGCCTCTCGGTATTGAGCGGCCCTTCAAAGCCGCCAGCGACGTTGTGACAGGCACGGCAACCCATTGCTGCCATCGCCTTAGCCGCGGCCAGACTTCGGCCTCCCGAACGGCAGATGAAGAAGAGGTCATCGTCTGGCTCGACGCCAAGCGCCTTAAGCTCCCCCGCGAGACGCTCGGCGAAGCGTGGATCGATGCTCTGATCGGGAAAGGTCTGCCACTCGATCAGCACCGGCCGCTTGCCTAGAGAGCCTAAGTCGGGGATACCGACATAGGCCCATTCCGCGCGCGTGCGGACATCGATCAGCTGCGACCGTGCACGTGACTTGAGCGCCTGCCACGTTGCCTCAACGCCAACGTTGTCGACCGGTCTAGCGCCATCCTCCAGGCTCAAAAGATGCTTCCTCCTGAGGCACAGAGTAAAAAAGATTCTCTGGCCGCTAACCTCTTGGCTATGAGAGCGAGTGGGTGGCTCTGCAAGTTGCGGCGCCGAGGAAGTCCCCGGCGTAGGCGCCCTTTGAGGCTGGGGCCAGAACAATAGGAATCTAAGCCCCCTTAAGCAGCTTGGGAAGCCTAGGCAACCGCGGTGAAGCCTCCAGCTTTACAGCAGCGGAAAGTGACCGACGGTTCCAAAACAATGGTCTAGACTCTGAGCGCAATGATTCGCTCAGAGAGGGCTTGGCCACGCATTATCGCTCACGCTGACATGGATGCCTTCTATGCGGCGATCGAGCAGCTCGATGATCCTGCGCTGCGAGGCAGGCCGATTCTTGTTGGGCCTCCAAGTAGTCGCGGGGTGGTGCTGACGGCCAGCTATGAAGCTCGCCCGTATGGCGTTGGCAGTGCGATGCCGATGGCCAAGGCACGCCGCCTGTGCCCAAACGCGGTGATTATCCCACCGCGCTTCGACCGCTATCAGGAAGTTTCCCGGACGATCATGGGGGTGTTTGCGGTTTTTTCACCCGAAGTCGAGGCGCTAAGCCTCGACGAGGCCTTTCTCGATATGACCGGCTCCGAGCATCTCTTTGGCGACCCCGAATCCATGGGACGTAGCCTGAAAACTGCGATTTGCGACGCCACTGGTGGCCTGACAGCGTCAGTTGGCGTTTCGGCAACCAAGTACGTAGCCAAAGTCGCAAGCGCTTGCCGAAAGCCGGATGGCTTGACCGTGGTCCAACCGGCAGACGCGAAGGCTTGGCTCGCTCCGCTTCCCGTGTCCTGGCTGTGGGGCGCCGGGCCAAAGACCCAAGCACGCCTTCACCACATCGGTCTGCGCACCATCGGGGACGTGGCCGACGCGGATCCAGAATTCCTTGTCGCAAAGCTCGGAAGCGCCGGCCTTCACTTCCACGCCCTCGCCCAGGCAGAGGATCCTCGGCCCGTCATTGGACGACGAGCATCCAAGAGCATTGGATCAGAACATACCCTCGATAAGGATGTGCGTGAGAAGGCAGAGATCAAACTTCACCTGCGTCGATCCGCCGACGTGATCGGCCGGCGTCTCAGACAAAAGGGCTACGTTGCGTCCGGGGTGGGAGTAAAACTCAAGACCACCGACTTTCAGATCTTGACCCGTCAGCGCCAGATGAGTGAACCGACCGACGTCACCGAGAGGCTCTACTCTGTTGGCGTGGATCTCCTCAACGAGTTCGACCATCCCGGTCCCTTCCGCTTGGTCGGGATGGTCGCCTACGACTTGGTCGGCATCAATGATCGGGTTCAGCTCGATCTTTTCGGCACCCTTGCTCGGCATCGCCGCTTGGAGGTGGCAATTGACGAACTCGCCGAGCGATTTGGTGCCGACGCCGTGTACCGCGCCAACGAACTCACACAGCCACCAGGAGTACGTTTGGCGCCGACCCTTGACTTCCTAGACGACCGCGCTCGCGATTAGAGGCCCTCCAAAGGTGCAGGCCCAGCTCTCCATTTGCCGGAAAATCGCGTACAAATCATTCACTTGTAGACATGGACCGCAGCTTCAAGACTGCGGGCTTAATGGAATCGAGGTGGCTGTCCCTGTCAATCGGCTCGATCCGACGTGAGTGTCTTGACCACATGATCGTGTGGAGCGAGGCCCATCTTCGGCGCGTCCTGAAGGAATACACTTCTTATTACAACGCGGCACGGACCCATCTTGGCCTGCAGAAAGATGCCCCACATCACCGACCCATTGAGCGCCGCGGCCGCATCGTCACTAGCGACGTCCTGGGCGGACTTCACCATCAATACTATCGGATTTAGTTTTCGGAATGGACAGTTGTTCGATCGGCGGGCGCCCTCGATGCGTGGGAAATGCCACAGCGCCCGCGTGCACGGTCCTTCATAATCCACCTCGAACCCAGGCAAGAAGCAGATGTAACCGACACCTGGAGAGTCAGAAGGAGCCTGAATATGAACTCGTTGAATAAAATGGACTTGATCGACTTGTACTATCCCACCGATGAGACTGTCGCAGCCCTCCTCACGGTGCCACCGGAGCAGCGAGAGGCCCTACTCCGCCGCGCCCTTGCCGGCGCTTCAGAGAGGGGTCGGCACATTTCTCGAGTCTTGGCAATGATCGACGCGTTCGCTAGCAGATATCGGTCATGAAGATCGGATACCTCAGCGCGTTCGTCTTGGGTCAGGTGTATCGTGGGTTTTCTTCGGTCGTGACCCCAGGCGATCGAGGCCGCGGCGCAACTTCGCTGCCAGTTCTCGGTGAGCGTCACCACCAATATTCACGAATCCGATTCTCAAATCTAAATCCCTCGACAGCTGTCGTGTGCGTGGCCATCGGACTCCTGCCGGCAATGCTTTAAAGCCCTGTCAAACGCCTTCCGGTTCGCGATGGATCGGTATCTCAGCCTAAGAAGCGATCTTGCCTCTAGCATTCGGTCTGCCGTACGCTCCGCTTCGGCCGGGGCAGACCGCATGGGCAAGATCAGCAAATTCATCCATCACCATTACCGGCACTTCAACGCCGCAGCGCTCGTCGACGCGGCCGATGCTTACGTGCGCCACCTCGACCAGGGCGGGCAGATGCTCGTGACGCTGGCCGGCGCCATGAGCACGGCCGAACTCGGCGTGTCACTCGCCGAGATGATCCGCGAAGGAAAGGTTCACGCCATCAGCTGCACCGGCGCCAACCTGGAGGAAGACATCTTCAACTTGGTAGCGCATGACCAATATAGGCGCTTCCCGTTCAACTTGGTTGAGGACAATCACAACAAGCGCTTCCCGCACTGGCGCGAGCTTAGCGCCGAGGATGAGGAGGAGCTCATGGTGCGGCACCTCTACCGTGTTACCGACACCTGCATCCCCGAGGATGTGGCCGTCCTGCCGCTGGAGAAGGCCTTGCTCGATGAATGGCAGCGCGCCAAGAACAACGGCGAACGCCACTTTCCGCACGAATTCCTCTACCGGCTCCTGCTTGATGGTAAACTCAAGTACCAGGGCGATGAAAAGGACAGCTGGGTGCTAGCCGCCGCGGAGAAAGGCCTGCCGATCTGGGTTCCCGGTTGGGAGGACTCCACGCTCGGCAACACTTTCGCCAGCCACGTCTACAGAGAAGAGCAAGAGCGAGGAGGGCAAGGCCTTGTCAATACGGTCAGGACCGGCATCGAGTACATGGTCGAGCTTACCAAATGGTATGAAAAGACGTGCAGGGAACATTCCATTGGGTTCTTCCAGATCGGCGGCGGCATAGCCGGGGATTTCCCCATCTGCGTGGTGCCCATGATCGAACAGAACCTGAAGAGGCCTGTTCGGCGCTGGGGTTATTTCTGCCAGATCAGCGACTCGACCACGAGCTACGGGTCGTACTCGGGTGCCGTTCCAAATGAGAAAATCTCATGGGGCAAGCTGTCGGCAGCGACACCGAAGTTCATTATCGAGTCAGACGCCACCATCGTGGCACCGCTCATTTTCGCCTGTGTCCTGGGCAAATAGCTCCCTATCACGCTAATGGGGGAACGATCCATTTGAAATCCCAGATACCGAAATTGTTCAGAACCTGGAGGCGCACATGTCCCAGTGGTTCACACGGGCCTCAAGCACTACGCCGACCCTTTTCCTAATCGTATCTCTGGTGGTCGCAGGCGCCACGAGCGCAGTGGCCGCGGCCGAAGAACTCCTCAGCCGGTCGCCCGAAAGGGGTGGAATTGGCCTCGGCCTCCAGCAGCTACAGTTCCACAAGCTCCAGCTCCCAGGGCCCCCCGAGGGCGTCATGCCCGTGATCCCCGAGGGCGTCATGCCCGTGATCCCCGAGGGCGTCCTGCCCGAGTTCATGGCTAAGCCTGTGCGAGAAGGACTTCTCGGCAAGCTGGACGAGAGGCTGTCCATCATTGTCACAGATCAAGCCTCCACATCGGCCATCACCTTTTCGGAGGTTATGGATAAGCTTGCTGACGATATGCACGTCGACAAGCTTACGCTGTTTCGCCACTGGTGGGACACTGCCAACAAAAAGTCAGGCAACCCCTTTTGCAACTCGGACAAGCAAAAACTAAACGGATTTCCTTATCAGTGCCCGAGAGCCGAAGGCGAGCAGGACAATCCCTTCGACGGCTCTGACCCCTGCGCTGGCTATACCGCGATCGGCTTCGTCAATCGGTTTGATCTCGCAGATAAAGATCGCGGCCAGCACTGCGGAGAGTTCCGGATCGTCTTTGCCAGAAACAGCGGGTTTGGAGCTGCTCAAAATTGCAGCTTTCCGCTAGGCAAGCGACTTCTCATCATCTTCGAAGCTCTGGTTCCCAATCCCGAACCGCCTCACTCGCCGCAAAAGCCCAACCCTGACAATATCTTCGTCAACCTTGAGGGATGCCGACCGATCGTCGAATTCTGGCTAAGTCTTTCAGACCTAAACATGAGCACCACCGATCGCGGGACGGCGCTACGCGATTTCTTCCTCAAGGGCTTGCCGGATGCCAAAATCGCCCCAGTGGTCGACGCGAAGAATTACGCAGGCGGTCCCTGTAGCGGTCAGATTCGCACGAACCAATTGATGCAACCTAGCTGGACCTTGAGAGAATTCAAAACTTCCAACGGTCGCATTGTTCCGGCGACAGTTAAAAGCAATCCGGGAAATGAATTGTTCAGGAAAGATCGACGCAAAATAGAATTCGCAGATTATTTGGTCAGAGACGACACGCTGGCCAATCTAAGGGGTGTAACGAGTGCTGGCGAGACAAACATAGACACATTTGCCTTCGGACTAACGGTGCCAAGTGTTGATCACTTAAACAGTTTTGAAAGCCGAGAAGACCCGAGTGAAGGCAACGTCGTAAAGGCTTTTGAGGATTGCCGCCAACTCCAAGCTTGTCGCGAAGCTGACGTAATTGAAAATAAGCTAAAGACGAAACTCGCCGAAGTAGGATCGCTGCTTAGCGTCGACAACATTATCCACCGGATAGGAACCCAAACCTGCGCGGGATGCCATCACTTCAGCAACGGCGACACAGAGCTCGGGGTAGATTGTCCTGAAGGTTGGCCGAGTACGCTTTGCAAGGGCCAAAGTGGTATCTGGCCAAGCGCGCTCGGCGGATTCACTCACGTGAGCGAGGAGGAAACCGAGAACGGTACAGATAGCGAGGTTTTTGACCTCGCTAAGCTCAAGGTAATTACGCTGCCGGAGCTCATAAAAATACGTCCTGAAAGGATATCGCACCTTAGATATAGTGGCCCGGGAAGTAACAACAAACGGTACAGGATCTCCGAAACGTTAAAGCTCCTTTTGATGCCGCCACGCTTCGAGAATATGGTCTTGTATTTGAACGAATTTGATCCCCCGCCCTAGGTTGTGCGGGAAACGCTGGCCGCTCATGGCTTCCTCTCCTGATCCATCGGGATTACACGGTGACAATCCACTGCGCCGCGCAGGGAATCGGAGGGTGTCCAAGGCAGAAAAGCTTGCTGCTCGGGATCGTCAGGGGCCAGCTCGGCAGCGGCAAAAACGTTCTCTCCGGCGTACCAGCGGACAGCAGCATTCGGGTCCTCGAGCAGAATACGCAGTGCTGCGGTGAGCTCGAGAAGCGATGCCGACCGTCCGCTCCCGGCCAGCGCGTATAGCAGTCCCGCCTGGACGCACTTGTAGGATGACTGATGCTCGGCATCGACCGGGACGTCCCACTCCGCGTAGGACTCGAATGCGTCCCGGCAGGCGGCAACCGAACGAGAATTGTAGGCGCGGCAATCGAGGGGGCGCACCGAATAGACGCTGCACTCGTTCGCTACCAGGAGCGGACAAGGCACGCGCGCCGCACCCCACGCCTCGTCGCTCATGCCGCGCGTCTGTTCGTCGGTAGCTGCGACCCGCCGATCGAGCGCCTTGCGCTCTTCGACCGAGAAAGTTTCCTCGATGAAGGCAGCGATGCGCAGGACTTCCGGTGCCGTTACGACCGCACGCATATGGCAGCAGTAGCTGCAGCCCTTGCTGCAGGCTGTGCGGCAGTTGCTGGAGGCGGCGTCGGCCTCACCAAGCGCGATAAGCGCATCGATCGCGGCACAGACCTTGGCACTGTCGACGCCGACACCGAGTTTCACGCCGACGCGGGTGCGCGCGGTTTCTGCGAGCTGGTGCCAATTGCGCTTCGGTGGCACGGTGCCCGTCTCGCTTGGGACGGCGTCGTGCAGACTACGGCAGCGGGACGCCTTTTTGGAGGAAGCGTCTCTGGATGCGGAAGCAGTCCGTTTCGATAAGCATCATCTTGAGCAACGCGTTGAGATAAATGTTGTTCCGAGCGCGACGACCCGTGAGTATTTTTTTCACCTTTTCATCAATCTCTTTGAGGCTTGGTATTTCGGGATCGTTGAAAGCAGCCAAGAGCTGTTTAACTTCAGTCCCTGCCTTTATCTCGGCGTCTGCTGGGTTAACCCCAGGTTTTAGCTGCGGGGGAACTTTAAATCCGCGGCCTTTACGTACTAGAAACTTATCCAAGACCTTGCGACACCGCTCTCTTAGCCGATGACTTACCACGCCAAGCGTTTGGAAATAGGTCATCTTGGACCACGGCACCCTGCCAGTCTTCCTGACGGCGTCCCATTTTCCCTTGCCCCAGGTATCGAGAAAAGAATCGTACAGTGGGTTGCCAGTAGGCTGTGATACTCGAGCGGTAGATTCATGCCACGACTCGAGAAGCATTTCCTCTTCATCATAGGCGTTCCAGAACCAAAACAGTTTACCCAGGGCCGTTTTCCTGGGATCAAATGGGTTGCTGGGTTGCTTTCTCCGCGTGGTGCTTTTCCTTCGCATGGTGCTTTCCTTCCTCCGCTATGGGGACAGGTACGTCCCCGCTGACATCTACTTCACCAACCTCAGTGACGGCTCCGCTGCAGGGGCACCACGCTCCAGCCGTGACAGGCCGTCGGCAATCGAGGCAAGCTCGCCATTGGCATCCCGCCGCGCGGTCTCGGGTGCGATGCCGGCTTTCAGAGCCATGATAAGACCGGCAGCTTCCCAGTAGTTCTCGACGCGATGGTAGCGGCCGGTGCCGGCAAATAGGTGCGCCAAGTCATTGCGCATCAGGTTCCGGTTCTCTCGCACGGCGATGACGTGAATGCCCTGATGCAGCGCGGCGAGCGTGGGTAAGCCGAGGCAGCCATCGGGGATGACGAGGCACGAGACATCCTCCGCGGAAACGACCCCTCTGCCGGCGAGAGCAGGCGCCCCGGTCACAATGCGCGGGCTGCGCGACAGCCCTTTGATGACGCTATGGATGCATGCGAACGAGCTGCCCTCCGCCGCCTTGCGCGGCTCGTAGATGCCCTCGTCGCCGGTCATGATCTCGAAGGTGTCGTACATCGGCGCATGCGCGGCCGGCATGTCATAGAGCAGAGAAACCGCGTGGGTCAGCAGCGCCTCGATCCCGCCGAACGGATTGATTCCCTTGTCCCCCATGAAGTAGGCGCGCTGTACCTCTTCCGGCACGTCGACAACGCTCGAGATGGCAATCGCTTCGAAGGTGCCCAATCGGGTTTCGATCGCCTCGCATAGGGCATCGAAGCCCTCGATGACGCCCGTCGCGCGCCCCGAGGCCGGGGAGACGTGCGGCGTCATCACGAGATCGACAGGCAAGGGTACGACCGGAAGGCAAGGAAATCCGCCCGCACCATACGCTGCGGAGACGGCATTGACGAGCGTGTGCCAGATCACGGCCTCGGCGTGCTCCTGAATGAGCGGCAGGACGCGGTTGGCGCGGACCGGCGCCAAGGCGGCCGTTCCCATCATCAGCTGCGTGAGCACGCTGCCCTCCACATAGAGCGTGTTCTCCGGCATCTCGTTGATGTCGGCACCGTTGACGACATTGGGGTGTGTGATCAGCCGGTCGCTCGCAGCCGCGAGCAGGCGGGCGACTGGTCCCGCGTCGCCCGCGTGTCCGCCGATATCGGCGTTTATGCCGGTCGGCACCACCAACACGGTCGTGAAGCGCTCGCAGCTCTCATGCGTTCGCCGACGAAAATCCAAAATCGACCGCGAGCGCGCCGGGTGATCGTGCACCAAGCCCGTGAGGACGCCGACCTCGCAATCAATGTGGTCCTTGCAGGTTTGCGTTGCCGCGAAGCGCAGCGGCATCGCATCGGCGGGGAGGTTTTCGCCGAGATGGGCAGCGATGTGCGAGAGGAGCCGATCGCTTTGGGCCGGCAGGGGAATCCGAATCTGTTCCTCATAGAGTCGCATGGACTGATGCCTCCGCCTTGTTGCGACTTGGCAAAATGCCGTCAGATGGTTGATGCCAGCGAAGTCCGCGAAGCTCGAAGCCCGACGTAGCATGACAGAACCATCGCCCATTTCCAGGTAGATGTTCGGCAAGGGCTGGCCATTGAACATGTGGGCCTTGACCAGGGAGTAGGCGCCCATAGCCGGAAACACGACGCGCGAACCGATCGCCAGCGGCTCAGCGAACTGGTAGGTGCCGAACAGATCTCCGGCGAGGCAGGTGCTGCCGGCAAGGATGTAGCCGAAGCCTTCGCCCGCAGGTAGATCGTCGCGGTGCCCTAGGACTTCGGGCTCGCTGCCGGGCAGGTCGCAATACTCGAACACCTCGGGCATGTGGTTGACCGACGTATCGAGCACGGCCACGGTCCGTCCGTCCGTCTCGATAAGGTCAACCACGCTCGCGACAAGAGCCCCGCCATCCCGCACGAGGGCCGCGCCGGGCTCGATATAGATGTCCTGGATTGACGTTGACCTGAGCAAAGCTGTTGCCTCGATGAGTTGCCCGACTGCGTGGGCAACGCACCATCCGTACCCGCCGCCCAGATTGATCCAGCTGATCTGCGCCAGGATGTCAGGAATCTCACATTGCAGCCGCTCAATCGTTGCTTTGAGGCCGGAGAAGTCGTCCGCCTCGCAGTTGTTGTGGAAGTGTAGTCCTGAAATGCCGGGGGGAAGCGCCTTGATCCGTCTCAGGTTGCTGACAGGCTCACCGAGCTTCGAGTGCTTGCGGCATGGATCAAAGCGCTTATCGTCGATCTGCGAGATTTGCGGGTTGATGCGCAGACCAATGCGCATGTGGGAGAAGTAGCCGCCGAGACGGGCACTCTGCGACAGAGAGTTGAAGGATATGGCGTCGCAATACCTGGCAAGCTCGGCGCAATCCCGATCCCGCAACCCCGGGGAGGTCACATGCACCTCGACTTGCGGCCCCACGACATGGCGCACCAGCCGCGCCTCGAACAGCGAGCTCGCCGAGAAGCCTGCCAGCTGGGGGACCATAAGGCGCAAGGCGTCGGGAAGTCCGAGTGCCTTTAGCGAGTAAAGCGCCCGGCAGCCGGCCAGCCCGCAGAGGCGCGCCAACTCGTCGCGGCTCGCCGCGATGGCTGCCGGCCTCACGATGAACGCGGGTGTCTCGACAGCGTCGGGGGGAGATGCAGATTGCCTCCTCACGGCACGACCTCCGCTGCGGACCTGCCGGCGGGAGGCATTTGCGAGTCGAACCCGTCCTGCAAGGGCGAAGTATAGGCGATGATCTGCGCGAATGTCTCCCAGTACCCGCGGCTCACCTGCTCCACGATTTCGGCCTTGTGGGCGCGATAGGCCTCCGGCAGGTGGAACCAGGGAATGCTGGAATACTTGTGATGTAAGGCATGGTAGCCGATGTTATGCGAAACGAAGGTGTTGAGGAACCAGTTCAAATCCGAGCGCGTCTTCGCCCCGCTCACCCTGAAGTGATCGCCGACTTCGGACCAATAGTTGAGGGTCGAAAAGACGAAGGTATAAGGGATGAGCCAATAGAGGATCAACTCGCGCCACAGGGAGAAGTAGGCTGCGCCGGCTATGACCACTGCCCAGGCAGTCAGCATCAGACGCGTCTCCCAGAGATCAAAATCGTAGCCAAAATCCCGTACTGTCTTGAACAGATGCATGATGCCCGTGAGGCCGATTGCGGGCCGGAGCACGAATAGCCAGAACGCGAGGGCGCGGCTGAGCTTCCGGCTGGGGGGCGGCAGGCCCCAGCCCTCGTAGTCCTCCCAGATGCTGTTCTCCTCATCGGCAATGTCGCGTTCGTGGTGCAGCCTGTTGTGGAACCGGCGATAGGCACCGAGGGACGTGAAGACCGGCCAAGCGAGGATCGCTCCAAGCAGGTCGTTGACAGACTTCGAGTTGGAGAGGTGCCAGTGCGACGCCTCGTGCAACATCGCCTCACCAAGCGCATACTGACGTGTACCGATAACGAGGATGGCAAGCGTCTTTACGGGCCAGCCTGTGTCCGGCACGGCAACGACAATAGCAATCGCTCCTGCAATGAGCGCGCACTCAGCCGTGATCGTCAGCAAGGCTCGCGTGGTCGAACGACAAGTGAAGCGGGACATTCTCGCACCACTCCTCCGTTAACGACCTGCGAGATGGCAACAGCCCGGCACGCAAGTCTAAAAACCGTCAGGAGGCGAGGCTCAGCATCATACGAGCCTCGCTTACGTCATGATCCTCGCGCGTGCCGCCCATCCGTTCCAGAAGGGGTTGAAGGTCCTGAACGCCGCAAAGGCCATTTTTGCACATACTGAGCGTCGTCCGTAACTCGAATGCAAGGCTCCTTTGCTGCCGCGCGGTCTCCAGCGCCCGCGCATAGCAGGCCACAGCACCGGCGCGATCGACGGCCACACGCAGATCCGCCTCCACGCGCAGTCGCTCCGCGGCGTAGAACGTCTCTTCGGCGAGTTCGTGTGCCTCGCGCATGGTCGCGAGTCCCTCGTCGACATTGCCGACCAGCGAGTGTACTTCGGCGAGCCAAGGCAAAAAGCAGCTCAGGCAGATGTCGGCTTCGGGCGCGCGCACCTGCTCGATGCCCCGCGACACCTCGGCAATGGCCGCAGCGGGATCAGGCCCGAAGCTGATGGCCCAGCCATGGATCACCTGCGCCAGCCCACCATAGAAATCGAAGCCACCCTCCTCGCAGCTTGCGATGGCGCGCGAGGCGAAGATCTCGGCGCGACGAGTGTCGCGCATCAGCGCATAGAGCCAGCTCGCGTAGAACTCCGCCTGTGCCGAGGAATAGGCGTGGCCGAGCTCGCCGGCGAGCGCGAGGGCCTGCTCGCAATCGGCAAGCGACAAATCGGCCCTGCCCAAGATCCAATGTGACAGGGCCCGATACATGAGGCAGAGGACCTTGGGATCGTCACCGATTCCGCCGATCAGGCGATAATGGTCCTCCATCCTGTAACGCGCGATGCTCTCGTTTGCGTGCTCGCAGCATTCTGCGAACGCGCCGACATAGAAGCTGATCTCGGACAGGATACGATGACCGTGCAGAAATTGGTCGGCGGATTTTGTGCGTTCCGCCATGTCAAGGCATGCGCGACCATGCTGCAAGGCTTCATCGAGCTTGCCATTTACGTAGAGGGACGCGGCAAGACCCAAATGCGCCATGAACTGTTCGTTCGCACGATCCAGGACCGTCGACAGTTCCAATATTCGGGCCCAGTTGCGCTGACTCTTTTGGGCTGAGTAGCCCTCGATCGCGGCTTCTGCGCCGCTCGCCTTTACCCGCAGCATCAACTCAGTGTCGGCGGCGGCCGGTCGATCCTTGATCTGATCGAGCAGATCGATGGCTCGATGGAAATGGCCAAAAGCCTCCTTGACAGCCGATCGCATTGTCGAACGCTCGCCTGCCGCGGACCAGTATTCGATGGCCCGCTCGGCATCGCCTGCCTCAGTCCAGTGATGAGCGACGAATTCAGGCCTCTGACCCGCAATCTCGGGATGCGATGCAATTAAAGTGTTGGCGATATGCTTGTGGAGTGGCGGGCGTGTGCTCCGCAGCATGCTTTGATAGACCGCATTCCGGAGCAACTCGTGTCTGAACGTATACTGTGTAAACGGGGCAGCATCGGATGCAATGATGAAGCGGCCCTCGACGAGCTCGATGAACGCTTGCTCGAAATCGTCCGGCGCGAACCGGCAGACGCTCTGCAGCAGGCTGCGTGAACATCCCGACCCGACCGCAGAGGCGATTTGCGCGAGAGCCTTGGCCTCTGGCGACAGACGATCCAACGTCTCGTGCAAGAACATCTCGAGATTGACGGGCATTGCTTGCTCGCCATGGATCGCTTGCCGAGCGTCATCCGCGCTCAATGAATTGCCTTGAGCTGCCAGCTTATCGCGGACGAAGTGGGCGATTTCCTCAAGATAGAAGGGAAGGCGGTCTGGCTCGGTGCGCTTGAGGATGGCCGCTGCTACCGAGGGAGGGCAATGCACGCCTTCAAAAGCGTTAACAATAATTTCCGAGCTATGCTCCTCGCTGAGTAGCCCCAGACGATAGATCGCGACATTCGGCCTCACGCTAAAGGCCGCGATCATGCTTTCTTCAACTGGGCTTGGCCGCGAAGTAATGAGTACGAACAACGACAGGTCTGCCGCCAGTTGGACGATCGCCTCAAGAAGCTCGCGCGACGTGGGATCGATCCACTGAAGATCCTCGATTATCAACAGGCAGGGGCGACTCGCGGCCATACGCTTCAACTGCTCGAGCATCAGCTGAAGCATAGTTTCCCTAAGATCGTCCGGTTTGCGACTGCCTGCGGCGGCCCGACTGACCCGAATATCGAGCATATACTCGCCGAGCTCGTCATCGGCAGCGGGAGCACCCGGCAAGTTGCCGAAAAGCTTGCGCAGCTTTGCAATCTGCTTCTCGGGCGAATCGTGAAGCCGTATACGTGCGTCGCGCCGAAGCCGGTCCAAGAGCGGATAGAGAGCGCTGCTTCGGTAGAGTTCCGAACATTGGTAGCTTAGGACAGTGCCACCCTGCTCCGTTGCGAGATCACTGATAGCAAGTGCCAATCGCGATTTCCCAATGCCGGCAGTGCCGACGAGAAAGCCAACCTGGCCGTGCCCCTCGCACGCGCGTAGCCACTGCTTGCGCAATTCCGCCGTTTCGGCATCTCGTCCAACAAGTGGCCGCGAGCGGGCAGCATTTCGGGCCGCGAATGTAGTCAGCCCCGATCGCGGCACCCCGAGAACGAATGCGTCGACCTTACCTTCGATCCCCTCGAATGATTCGGGTCTGGGCGCAGCGACGTGGAACGCGCCCCCTATTCGGTCCCTGGTTGCTCTGTCTATGACGATCGAGCCAGGTCGGCAAACGCGCTTCAGGCGCGCTGCGAGATTGATGGCGTTCCCGGCTACCTCTACCTCGCCTTCCTGCTTGGTCGGCATGATCACCATAAGGTCGGAGGCGATACTCACGCGGAATTGTAGAACCCAGCCAGCCGGCACGGGTAGCTTGAGCTCCCTCGCGGCCTCCATGATGGCGAACGCGGCGTGAGCGGACCGCGCCGCTGGGTTGCCCTCGATGGCCGGCCAACCGAACAGATACCATGCACCATCACCTTCCATTTGGTACTTGGTGCCGCCGTGCCGCGACAGGACTCCCGCGAACTTGGCGTGTATGGAGCGCACGATGTCCAGGGATGCCTCTGGATCACCGATGAGATTCGACAAGGTGACCGACTGGACGAGGTCGTAGTACAGGACGGTGAGTTGTTTGCGCTCGCCGCCCCCCACAAAGTAATCTAAGGCAATGGCCCGCAGGAGGCGCCGTCTCTCGCTCGTCTTGAGACCCATTCCCTTGAGATCTTCATCGCCGAGCGCGCCAAGGTTATCCCATGTGATATCATGCTCGGCGAACAAGTCGACGTAGCCACCTAGCCGGTGTGCCTGAAGCCAGTTTGTGACCTCTCGCGAACTCATGGGAGCCGCTCAACCCGGAGTCGAATTATAAGTTTGGACCTGCGCCTCCCCGTCCGCAAGGGTGGATAAAACCGGGAAGACCGATGGAGCCCGCTCTCCGCCAATTGTTAACGGCGGTGTAAATGAGAGCCAGCAGGGCGGCGAGATAGCGAATGAGTTGCGGTTGGTAGCAGTTGCTTTCGCGGTGGAATCAGCGGCTGCGTTGTGCTGTCTACGGTGAGGTGATCTCGCCGGTGTCGGGATCGATCATTTCCGTGGTCGACGATGCGTCTGCGCCGGTGCGCCTCGAGGGGCAGGTGAGATAGTCGCGTAGCGATTTGATGAGGTCAGGGACCATCCTATCCCCCCATGCAAGTCTACCGGACTGTGCCCGGTTGGCCGCGGCGTCGGATCCATTCGGCAGTCAAGAAGAGGAGCAACGTAACCACCATCATCGCGACGACGAATACGATGTTCATCGGTAGTCGATCTCGATGACGGGGACGCGCTTGTTCGAGGAGGTAGATGGGAAAGGTCTTATCGGATCCCTTGAGGATCTGGGCTAGTGCAACCTCATCGAACGATACCGTGAATGTTACAAGCCAAGCTGACAGGATTGACGGCGCGATGAGCGGCAATAAGATAGTGACGATCACCCTGCCATATGGCGCACCAAGGTCCATGGCCGCTTCTTCAAGATCAGGATCGAAACCGGACAGGCGAGCAGAGATGATCAAGACGGCCGGCGCAAGGCAAGGCCACCACGGTGTGAGCGATAGCGATCGTCCACAGTGAACGATCAATACCGGCGGCAACGAACAATACGAGGAGTGCCACCGCCAGAATGATGGCGGGTACCGCCAGCGGAAGCATTGCCAGTGCGAAAAGCAATTTGTCGCCGCGAAAGCTAAAGCGCATATGTAGTAGTGCAAGCGCGGTCTCCAACGCCGTAGCGCCGCAACTGCTTACTGCCGCGACAACAATACTGTTGCACGCGCTGCGTCGCGTTTCGGGGTCGTAAAATGCTTATACGTACGCTTGGAGTGTTAGGCCGAGACCGGTCTCCACCTCGATCGAACGCAGGAACAAGACCACGAGCGGTAGATACAGGAGCGCGATCAGCCCGGCAAAGTATCCGGTCAGCAGAGGGAAGCGCCCTCTTGCACTGATGACAGCCTGCGTTTGCGTCATCCGAACAGCCTTCAAGTTAACGAGCCGTGCGTTGAGGGCGACCAGCAAAAGCGTGACGACCAGCATCACCATGGAGAGGGCCGCACCCCGCGGGAAATCCGCGCCTTGGCCGCCCACAGCTGGATGATATTGCCGAACATCCAGCTGTGGGGCCCGCCCACCAACAGCGGCGTGACGTATTCACCCACGGTCGGGATGAACACCATGAAAAAGGCGGCAAGCACGCCGGGTAAGCTCAGTGGGGAGGTGATCGTCTGCAAGCACCGCCAGGGGGAAGCGCCGAGATCAAGTGCCGCCTCGACCAACTCGGGCTCGATGCGTTGCAAGGAAGCGGTGATTGACCGCCGTTTCGGCGATGCGCGTCCGGCAAGCCCCACTTTGGTGCTAAGCAATAGAGTGGGGCGGACGCTGGTTTAATGGGCATCACATGCTACATGGTCCGCCCCACGGCGCGCTTCATGTATTGGCATCAGTCAACAATGGCGCGTCCCTCACCGATGGCAATTCGGCCAGCCCGGCACAAGGTGACCTAATTAGGACGACACCAAGCGTAGATCAATGCGTGGCAATTGCCACAGCGCCAATCCGAGCAACGATCCATAATTCGTGCTGCGGCTAGGCCAACGGCAGCACGGGTGAAAATCGACCCCCGGACAACAACGTCGCCGCCAAAAAAGAAAGCCCGGCACAAGGCCGGGCCTGAGGAGCATCTTTAAAACCTTGCACTTAAAAGCCTTGTGACGCGAACCAATCGTCAACTTCCTTCCGGGCTTGATCCTTGGCTAAGCCGTAGTGCTGCTGGATCTTACCTTCGAGCTGCTCACGGCGGCCATTGATGGCAGTTAGGTCATCGTCAGTGAGTTTGCCCCACTTCGCTTTGACCTTGCCTGCGAACTGCTTCCAGTTTCCTTCAACACGGTTCCAGTCCATGAGACTTTCTCCATGGTAGATTTTCGGGGGGTAAAACTAAGTATGCTGCTGGCTAGGCAGCGATGGTCCGCTGACCGGCGTGCCAGTAATAAGGATATGGGACCTGACTGATTGTATTGCAAGCTCAGCGCACTTAATATCGTCATCGCGCGCGCAAGAGTTGCACGAATTCCTTCTTCGCCGAAGCAGCGCCAGAAACTCCGCTTTGGGACCCTGAGCAGAAATTTTGCTCGAAGCGCAGCTTGACCATGGTTGGCAACCGATCTTGCCTTACTACTAGCCAGAGGCGTGTGACCCTGGCACGCCATCTACGGCAAAATGCTGGAGCAATGCCATCAGGGTAGAGCGGGTTATGATAGCGCATCTGGCAGGACTCTGGAGAGGTGACATCCCGCTTGGCCAAGCTTTCTGGGAATACGCTATCGTCTATGGCACGATCGCAAATATCGTAGCGACGGCCGCCGCCATAGCAACGGTCGCCGCCGGTCTGCCTGATGCCCTGGCCATTTTCCTCTTTCTGATGCCGCTCCCTTACATTTTGACCGCTGTAGTCGGAGTTGTCCGCAGCGCCAGCAAATATCGGGGGCCGCCTCAAAGAGCTACCATGGCCAAAATAGCCATTATTTTATGGGGCGTCGTCATGGTCCTGCACTAAGCATGGTTTGATCAAGCTCTCACCTGACTTGTTCCTCCCCGCCAAGGCGGGGTAAGCTTGTCGGGGCAATATTGGGAGAGCTATGGACACGAACAGATTGCTCATCATTGCAGCCGCAGTTGTCCTGGCGTTGATCATCGTTTGGTATCTTCTGCCGGCTTCTCCTCCGACTGAGGGGCCGCCCGCAACACCTCCAGCCACAACTCCGCAACAGCCGCAGTAGCTGTTAAGGGACGCACCGCCTGTGGGGGTGTTGATGCCGCCTCGGGGCCGAGCGCCTTAAAGTGCATATTGCCGAATGGGGGACCTGCGCGTACGGACCACGGAAGATAGCGCCCTTCTTTTATTGCTTATCGCGGTATCGTTTGGCGTTCGCGTGGATCCTCTGGCCTTTCTACGGGGCGATCCATTGGGCGCCGGCGCGTGGAAGCCCGGTACGACTCGCGGCAACACGGTGTTTCCGGCACTGCCCGTTGTGTAGTGAAACGGTGAGTGTCCGCCGGATGTCGCTCCTCGGGCCGCCGCGGGACAGCGGCCTTGAGCACCTAATGCGCCGTTGCCAAGCCATTTGCTGCCCCCGTCACTCTAACCTTACAATCGCGATCATGAGAAAGCACACCGTGAAGCTCCACGGGCGGCATTGTCAGATCCGCGTTCATCGGGAAGGGAAGCACGTTTGGTTCGCCGTCGGCGACTATCTTGGCAAGGAGATTAGAGCGCAAGCCGAAAGCGAAGGCGCCGCTGTCAAGCGCTGGCGAGAAACAGCGTCGACAATGGGGGCAATTGAAAGAGCCGGCCGCGAATAGCCGGCCCGAGGCTCTACCCTATCTGGCAGGAAGACGTTATCGCTTCCCGGCCGAGACTATCTGTTGCACTCAATACACCCGACACAGTCGCTCATCGGGTCTATAATCGCTGCACCCAATCCGCTTGAAGTTGCCTCTTCTTCGATGTGGTTTGAGCCGTACTGACCTCAAGTTCGACCCATCGGAAAGGGCAGATGAGGAGCGGTGCACTCGTGACTGACACACTAAACATCTCCTGGGCCGTTGGTGCCCCTTTAACAAACCCCTGGCGTCGGTTGTTTCCTTCCCCTGTCGGCTTTGCGTTGCTTGGGGGAACCCTTCTTGTTGTCTTGTTGAAGCTCCTCGACTTGACGGCCGAACTGCTGTGGTTCCGTGCGCTCAGCTACGAAGAAGTTTTCTGGCGGCTCCTTTCCGCCGGGGTCGCGATGTTCGCGATCGCCTTCATTCCTGTGTTCGTCTATGTGCTTCTTAACCTCCTGGTTCTGGCCAGGCTTGCAGGGGTGGCGCAACCCAACGCGCACCGGCTTACCCCACTTCTCATTGTTGGGTCGGCTGCAGCGGCCGCTATTTTCGGGCTCGTGTTCTCTGGCGAGTGGGATCGATTCCTGCGCCTGGTTTGGGCCCAGGATTTCGGTAGGTCTGATCCTATCTACTTTCGCGACATTGGCTTCTACCTGTTCGTCTTGCCGTTCCTCAACCTTGTTCAGGTCAGCCTCGTCCTGCTCACCTTAAGCGGCACGTTGATGCTTGGGCTTGCATATTTTTGGATAGGCGGTCTCCGATTCGATGCCAGAGGATACTTTGCTGCGGATCCAAAGGTTCTGCGCCACCTTATTACCAATGCCGTTCTGCTGCTGACCGCATGGGCCTGGGGCTACTATCTTGACCGCTTCGGCCTGCTGACGCGGTCCACAGGCGCGGTTTTTGGCGCGGGGTACACGGACGTTCACGTCCTCCTAGTCGGCTTGTGGATCGCGCTGGGTGCGACGTTCGCCTTAATTTGTGTGCTCGTCTGGGTTGTTGCGACAAACATGCCGCGCTTCGCCGTATTTGGAATTGGTGGCTATCTGGTCATTCTGCTTGTTTCCTTGGGGGTGATCCCTTGGAGTTTTCAGAGGCTGATCGTCGAGCCAAACGAGCTCGAATTGGAGACACCGTTTCTGCGCCACAATATCGCGCTGACCCGAGCGGCTTATGGTTTGGACAACATCGATGAGCGATTTCACTCCACCGAAAAAAAGCTCGACGTGGCGCAGATACAGGAAAACCAATCGACAGTCGATAACATCCGCATCTGGGATCATCGCCCGCTGAGCGAGACCTTCCGCCAGCTCCAGCAAATCCGTACGTACTACACGTTCAGCGATGTCGACGTGGATCGCTATTGGATCAACGGAGATTATCGGCAGGTCATGCTGGCGGCGCGGGAACTCTCGGCAGATTTGCCCAGTAAGGGCAGCACCTGGGTCAACCGGCACCTCCAGTACACCCATGGCTACGGCCTGGCGATGTGCCTCGCCGCCGATAAGGACGACCAGGGGGCGCCTGTCTTCACCGTCGAGGACTTGCCGCCCAAAGGCTCGCCGGATCTGACCGTCTCTCGCCCCGAAATCTATTACGGCACTAAGATGACGAGTTATCAAATCGTCCCCACCGGCGAGAAGGAGTTCGACTATCCCAAGGGAGATCGGAACGTCTACGCCAGCTACACCGGCCATGGCGGCGTGCTGCTGGATAGCTTCTGGAAGAAGGCGCTATTCGCCTGGCATCAGTTCGACATGAGCATCGTCCTGTCCTCCTACCTCTCGCCACAAAGCCGAATCCAACTGTGGCGAACGGTCCAGGAAAGTGTTTCGCGGAGTGCACCCTTCCTGAAATTGGATCGCGATCCTTATCTGGTTGTCGACCAGGGGCGACTGTTCTGGATACAGGATGCCTATACCGTCGCCGACGGATTTCCCTATTCCGAGCCGACCGACGACGGATTCAGTTACATTCGTAACTCGGTTAAGATTGTGGTCGATGCCTATGAGGGCGATGTGCGCCTCTACGTCATCGATCCGGCGGATCCGGTCTTGCGCGTTTACCAGGCGGCCTTGCCAAGCCTGTTCCGCTCGCTCGACGAAATGTCACCTGGCTTGCGGCAGCATCTGCGCTATCCACAAGACCTGTTCGAAGTGCAGGTCGACAAATTCAACACTTATCACATGACCGAACCGCAAGTGTTCTACAACAGAGAGGACGTTTGGGCAGCGCCGCACGAGAAATTCGGTGGCAAGGCCGTTCAGATGGAGCCGTACTACGTCCTGATGAAGCTACCTGGCGAAGATCGTCTGGGGTTTCTGCTTATGATCCCCGTCACGCCCAGCAACCGTGACAACATGATCGCCTGGATCGCTGCCCGCTCGGATTTTCCCGGTTATGGCGAGATGATCGTCTACAAACTGTCGAAAGACTACCTCATCCTCGGGCCGCTCCAGATCGAAGCGACGATCGATCAGGACACGACAATCTCGCGCCAGCTCACACTGTGGGACCAGCGCGGTTCGCGCGTGATCCGTGGCAATCTACTCGTCATCCCAATCAACCAGTCCTTTCTCTACGTCGAACCGGTGTTTCTGATAGCCGAAGGGACGAACATTCCGCAGCTCAAGCGGGTCATCGTCAGCGACGGCAACCACCTGGCGATGGAATCGACGCTCGCGGAGGCACTCCAAGTCGTATTGGGCGAGCGACCGTCCACACCCGAAGACACAACGGTAGCTCCACAAGCGCCCACATCCGGGCCACGCGAGGCGCTGTCGGAGGCCGAGCAAGCACTCAGGCGAGGCGACTGGGTCGCATTCGGGCGTGCGTGGGAGCGGCTGAAAAGCTCCTTGGAGCGGTGACGTGGAGTGGCCGCAGATGAGTCTTCCCCTCCTCGTTTCCAACGACGAGCGCTATTAAATGGCTGTTGTTGGCAGTTCAGCGACATTCAGCGACGTGAGGGAGGTCAGCTCCGACCTTTGAAGCGATATTTCGGGAGGCCTATGGGACAGTTCGTAGTTCGAGTAACGCGAGTTCGAGACTGTTGACGAGCTGTGCCATGAACAAGAAATCAAGAGTATCGATGCTATCGCTGCGAAGGTGGTAGTTGGGATTACGGAAGAAGGCCGTGTCGGTGACCATGAGCGCTGGCCAACCTGCGTCCCAGAATGAGGCGTGATCACTTAAGCGTACTGCGGGCAAGATCCATCCATCAAAGGGCAGGAAAAGCGACTCTACCGGCAAACACTTGTTATTGCGGAATCCCCGCAGAACCGTACGTCCGAATCGTCGCGAAGGCCAATTTCCCACGATCCCGATGAAGTTACCTTTGGCAGGATAACCAGGCCAGCGAGAGACAAAGGGATAGCGCTGGCGGGGCGACGTATAGCCGACCATTTCCAGGATGAGCGCCCCGAGGATGCGGTCGCCCTTGCGCCGGCACTCACGCGCGAAGACGCGGCTGCCTTGGTGGGCTGTCCAAAATGCCGGAGGTTCCTCAAGCGTGAAAGCAGCGAAAAGGACGGGCGCCTTCAGATCGATTTCGGGTAGGCGCCGGGCAAGTTCTAACACGACTGCCACGGCGCTCGCATTGTCGTCTGCACCCGGCGTTGTCGCAACGGTGTCGTAATGTGCGCCAACGACATAATACGCAGATGCCCCAGTGGTAGTTGGAGCCGTGGCGAGCACATTGACCACACGCTGACTGTGGTATTGATAGGACTGTTCGATCACACACAATCCTGCGTCCTCTAAGGCAGATTGGATATAGCTCGCTGCGCGCGCTAGGCTATCGCCAATAAAAGGTGTGCGTGGGCCAATGTCGACGGCGAGAGCCTTGACATGTGCGCGGAGCGCCGCGCAAAGGACTTTCATTTCACGATCAGCCACTGTCCTAAGCCTGACTTCGGCCGTCAGATTTCGAGCATCGCCGGTATGTCAAAGGCACCACGGCGCTCGAAAGTGCTGGCCTCGAACTTGAGGCCCAATTCGCGCGCACGGCGCCAGGAACGATCAAGCTCCGCGTGCGTCGGTCTGCGGGCAATCTCAGCGTATTTGTCCCGGTACTTGGCGCTCGCCGGATCGCAGAAATTGTCGGGACGGAATTGCGCCATCACATTCACTGGCGCTGCCGGCACACGCTCGGCAATCCACTCCAGCACCGGATAGGTGCAGCACTCGACATGATTGGGCATCACCAGATGGCGAATTGAGAAATCTTCCCCCCAGTCGTCAAGTATCGTGATGTTGCGTGTTACCGTCTCCCAGTACCACGGCGTCTTCGCCAGCGTCATGGCGCAACGGCCGGGACCGAATTTGAAATCTGGAAGCCAAGCGTCGGTGAGGACGCGCAGGATCTTCATGCTCTCGAGCGTCATGAAGAAGTTGCTGTTCCAAAGCATTGGTGCATTGAAACCCCCGTCATAGGCGGCGGCGTCGGAAACCTCGTCGAACCAGAAGAAACGGTCAGCCTTCGTTTTGCGCGTCCGCATCAGCTCTCCTTGCGTCGGGCTGAAGTTGCGGCCGAGGAGCGCTATGGCGTCGACGATGGCATGCAGGTGAATGACGACCTCGCCACCGACCCAATTGATGTTGTGGCAACCTTCACGGCGCAGCATCCAAGCCATTGCGGCCAACGTCCGTGGATCTGTCTCCTCGCCGTTGTCTTTGTCGGTGCTGATATCCCCATTCTGGCAAAAAGCGCACCGCATGTTGCAGGAGGTGAAGAAGATCGTGCCCGAGCCTTGGGTACCGCGGTAGAACAACTCTTCGCCAGTGTGATGGAAATGTGAGCTGACCCGCGAACCGGAGGCGAGCTTACACGCACCGAACTTTGTACCCTCTACGCGGTCGACGCGGCAATTCCATGGACAGAAATTGCAGTGTGCGAGCATTCGGTATGCGAGCTCGCGGCACAGCTCCAGCAGGCTTGGTCCATCCGCCGCTTGTGGCAACTGGGCGCCCATTCGGATCGCCTGCCAGCGCGCGAGAAAAATCGGGGTGAGGCGGTCAAGCTCGGTCCAGAGGGCATCCTCGCTGCTTGTCCCAGGATCGAGCGCAGTGGCGAGCGTCGCGGCAATACGAAACTTGGCTGGGCGCCGGTTCTCTGCAACTTCGAGGTACCATGACAGGGCACCGCGGATTGCGGGATCGTCCCAGATTCCGAGCTTAGCCAGATCGCTCATGGTCGCCTCTTCGCGATGTCCACCTCACCACAGCGGGTTGTCGAAGGCCGGACTCCCGGCCCGCAGCAATCGGCATTCACCGCACCAGATATTTGCTGGCATAGACTTGCCAAGAATCGTGCGGATTTGCTCGGCAAGGCGCTTGTTACCGATGGCCTGCGGCATGTCGCGGCGCCTTTTCGGCTTCGATCGGTCCGTTTCCAGGCTCGGTTTTGTTGTTTTGCGCATCTCAGTTCAAAGCTGTGACGGACTCCGCCTTCATTCAAGAGACAATTTCGACCTGAGCACCGATCGACAGACCCAGCTCGCGGTCCGCACGCCCTGGCGCCGCTGCCAAATCGGGCCGTGCGCCTATGCGGCACGCTCTTACCAAGAGCGGGGCGACCCTTTCATAAGTTACTGCTGGGGACTATCCTGCACGGACCAGATCGGCCGGCCAAGAGCCCGCGCCGGGTGTCATTAGCGGCATGGAACAGCGACGATTCTTTGAGGTGAAGGGCGAAGAAAGCGGTGAATGGCTCGTCGTAGACGCCAAGCGCCATCCGCCACGCGTGATTTGTAGGTGCCTCGGCTGGAACGCGCCGAAAAATGCCGCGTTGATCGTGGCTGCCTTGGAGGCGCACAATTCGGAACTCTACTCAAAATTCCCTCTTGACGGTTCGGTGCGGCTTAATGAGCAATCAGCCGTCAAGCCGTCGGGCGAGGTTGAAGCTGCGACTATGCCTAAGCCTGCCCGAAAGGTCCGAGCAAGGCACCGGGGCTAAGCGGCGTTTCACTCTTAAGAGCGGACGGGCTCAATCCATCAAAAACCCAGCTTCTTCAGCCACCACTGAATCGGGCCCGGTGGTTTGCCGGTCTTGTCCCGACCTGGGGTTTCTCCCCTTCAGCCGGCGGCAAACGGATGTTGGACCGTATCCTTCTTCGCGGTGACTTCGGAGGCCTTCGGCTCGCCCTTCACGGCGCGGGCGATGGCTTCCTTCGTGGCGCGATAATTGAAGTCCTGGATTTTCTGGTTATCCTTGGCTTCCCAATGGATGAACACACCGACGGTGATATAGAGGTCGTCGGCTTCATTGGCAGGGATAACGCCTTCGGCCACGGCGTCGGCGACGGCCTTGGCCACGGCATGCTGCGCCGGGCCGAACATCTGCACGGCCTGGCGTGCATCCTTGATCGTCACCTTATTGTACAGAATCGTCGGCGGCTTGCACATAAGGTTCGGCGCCACCAGCGCAAGCAGGGTGGTGAAGCCGTCCTTGTTGTTGGTCAGCGCATTGCAGTAGGCCGTCTCGACGGCGCTGCCCCGCGGGCCAAGGAGTAAGTCAACATGAGCAACTTCGTTGCCCTCGCCAACTAGCGATTCACCGACACATACGCCACTGATCTTGGGCATGAGCTAATCTCCTCTTAGGTTTGCTGAATGACCTCCTCGAACTGCTAGTCATCTCCAAGTCGAGGAAAGCGCGAGGTTGAATCTGTTTCACTCCGACTCACGCAAAATGCGGAAAAGGATTGAGTGAATCAGGTCTTAGGCTTGGCGGAGGATCGAGTGCCACCTTGTGGTGGCCGGGTCCTTACAATGGGCCTGGACGATAGCCACCACATCGCAACCGCAAGGGCTGCGTTGCCCAAGATCTGCAGCCAGCTTAACCATCGCACTCCACGGTAGTCCCCGACAAGCGTGCTGTAGAGCAAAGCCAGAGTGATGAGGGTGAAGGCTGTGGCCAATCCCATCACGAGAGGCCTTTGATCTTCTGGATTACCGGCAGCAAGCCATGCAGCTATTGCCGCACCCAAGAGAAGACCGCCAGCCCAACGCACCCAACCGGGATTGGCCGGCGCACCGGGATCTGCACTTAGAGCAAACATAGCCTGGGGAAACAGAAGAAGTGCCAGGCCGTAAATCGCCATCAAGACGGCCGCCACATAAAAGATGACCCGTGCTGCATCCGAGTCTGATCGAGTAGTTTCAGCCATTTCCTCCTCCCAACGGGTTGCCGAGCAGCATGCCCGGCGTTCCGCTACCCCTGTTTGCGTGAGGGGCGTCCAGGCTTCTGGAGCTCAATGGCCCAGCAGGACTGCTCCGGCCAAAAGCCCAGCGGCGATTGCATACACGCAAGCGAACGCCGCGAAGCTACTGGTACGCTCCGATAAGCGCCGCACGCGTGCTGCGACCACCCGGGCGGCTACGGTCTCACCGAATTGGCAGTTACAGACCACCTCGTGAAGCTGCCAATGCGACAGTCCAAAAAAGCGCGCAACCTCGCCGAGCCTGTCGCTCGTCAGACCCGCCGACCGCAATATCGGGTCCTCAAAAGCTACAGTCAGCGGGGAGTTCTCTTCTCGCAGAGCCGACTGTTCCTTCACTGGTTTGTATTCCGTCTCTCTTAGGGTGCGAAGGGGGGCATCACCTCGCCTTTCAAGTGCCAGGGCCCACCTCTCGAGGAGCTCCTTCCTCGAGAGCGCCTGCGGACGTATGACCTCGGCGAAACCCTTAAGCTCAGCTGATGTTCGGTGTTCCATGACATCCTCCCAAAATAGCTGACCGACTGCACCGCGAACTGCACAAATGCCAGTCAAGCAACCCGTGAGCTGATCTTGGGATGTGCTCAGCCGAGGTCAGTCGGGCTAGCCAACCAAATATTATACAGCAAGGTAAGGACGATTCTGGGGCAGGCTACCGCCTCCCGCGTCGACGAGTGACGCGAAGCTAACGCTAACTGACGCCCGATGTTGGTCACCTTGGAGGAGCAGAGCTGGCATCGTCGGCAAGACCTACTTGACCGCCTTTGACCCCAGGTCAGCCTCCGACAGCTCGGTTATGGCGATGTTTTGCTGGTCGCCGTCCTTGATCGCGAGCGACGCGAAGAACGCAGCGTCTATGCTATCCTCCTCACTAAGCGATACATCGTCAGTCCGGTTAGGTCCAATTTGGTCAAGTCGGACGATGCCGCTTATTCTGTTTACAACTCGACCCGTCCGCGACCGTCAACGCGGGCTGAAGCACAACACGGAGGTAATCCTCGTAATTCTACGGCTTCAGGAGGCGCCTATGAGCAAGGTTCTCGATGAAGTGTTGGCGGCGAATGAGACTTACGTGGCAACGTTTGGTGACAAAGGCACTCTTCCGCTGCCGCCAGCCCGCCGCTTTGCGATTTTGACTTGCATGGATGCGCGGCTCGACCCGGCCAAGTTTGCCGGTCTAACGGAAGGCGACGCCCACGTGATTCGCAATGCCGGCGGGCGCGCCAGCGATGATGCCATCCGCTCGCTGGTTATCTCTCACAAGCTGCTTGGCACGAACGAGTGGTTCGTGATCCATCACACGGACTGCGGCATGGAAACCTTCACCGACGAAGTGATGCATTCACTCCTCCGTCAGAGCCTCGACACTGCCGAGCTTGGAGTGGATGGGAACGGGTCCTCGATCTGCTGATAGGTGATATCGAGGTCCGGAGCGAGGTTCTTCGCCTGGGCGAGATACCACCATCCGTAGCCCGGCCAAGTGAGGCCCGCGACCCGGACCTGATCCTTCGCCCAACCCGCGCTAGCGCCCGCGAACGCGAAACAAGCCACCGCGACTGCCAAAGAGAATCGTCTCAACGTCGATAATGATGCCTGATACATGGCTTTCTACTCCCGACCGGATATGAACCAACGACGACCAAATGCGTCACCTACTGCTCGCTGGGTGGGACATACGGAAAGAGAATCCGTTGCGCCCAGCGGAAAAGAAAATCGAACATGAGCCCGACCACGCCGATGACGACGATGCCGGCCATGATTTCGTCCACCTTGAGGAAGCGCTGCCCGCGCATCATCACCGCACCGATGCCCGTGGTCGCGGCCACGATCTCGGCGATGACGAGATAGGTCCAACTCACCGCAAGCATCTGCCGCATCGAGATCATGATCTTCGGCGCCACCGCCGGCAGCACGATCGTCGATAGGATCTGCCAGCGGTTGGCGCCGAGCGTCATGGCGGTTTCGATCAGCTCGGTGCGCACCGCGCGGGTATGATCCATGATCAGGGTGATGAGGAAGAAGATCACACCGATGAACAGCAGCGCGAGCTTCGAGCCTTCGCCGGCGCCGAACCACATCAAGAGAAGCGGGATGAAGGCCGGCGCCGGCAGATAGCGCCAGGCGCTCACGAACGGATTGAAGAAGGCATCGACGCTGCGGAACGAGCCCATCAGCACGCCGAGCGGAATGGCGACGGCGCAGGCGAGCAGGAAACTGGCGACGATCCGATAGATGCTGGTGCCGATGTCATAGAGGAAGCCCTGCTCGACGATCATGGTGTGGAGCGTCGAGATCACGCGATGCGGCGGAGGCATGAACAGGGTGTTGACCCAGCCCCTTGCCGCGGCGAGCTCCCACAGGCCGAAGAACAGCACCCAGACGGCAACGCCGAGCGTGAGCGACCAGCTGAGCGGAATCGGTTTGAGGTATTCAAACCACAGCGATCGCCGCCGTTTCACCTTGGAGGCAGGTGCAGGGCTCCGATCCTGGTTCGCCCGCTCCCGCCCGTGCATGACTAGGGCTGTCTCCATTGCAGCATGTTCTTGTCCATGGCGAGGCCGGCCATCAGTCGAAGTCCCGTTTGAGCAGAAACTGGTTCTTGTACATTTCGAGCCCGGTCATGACTTCGATGTCGGCAATGTCGTCCCGCCCGTAACAATGCTCCTTGAGGAAATCGAGAAAGGCCCGGCGCGTGTCGAACACCACCTCGGCAAGGAGGTCGTAGCGGCCGCTGACCCAGAGCATGTAGACCACCGCCGAGTGCCGGCCGAGCCTTTTGGCGACCCGTTCAGGCGTGTGGTCCGGTCCGACCTTGATGCCGAGCATCGCGTCGGCGCGATAATTGATCGCGGCGGGATCGGCGAGCGCCACGACGCGCAAATGACCCGCTTCCTTCATCCGGTTGAAGCGATTGCGGATCGTTCCCTCCGACACGTTCAGGGCCGCGGCGATCGCCTTGAACGGCGTGCGCCCGTCTTCCTGGAGCATGCGGATGATGACGCGATTCAAGCTGTCGTCGGTCGAGGCGAGTTGGCCCGGTTTCCTACCGATGACGTCGTCAAGGGAGTCTTCGGAGGCTGCCCTGCCGATGCTCTCGTCGACGGTCTTGTTGACTCCGGCCACGAACTACCCCGCCGAAGGCACTTTGCCCAATTCGTAATCGGCCAGCCTATTTTTTAGCGCAATTCGTAATCTGCTACGTTCTTCGCATTGTAAGCAGAGTTCGAGCTTCGGCGCAATGGCAGAAGCATAAGCCCGGCCACGTGATGCCGCGCCGGGCTCACACCGCGGTGAAGCAGTTGTCGACGAAGAGATGCGCGCCGTTGATGAAACTTGCCTCGTCGCTCGCGAGAAACAGGGCGGCGCGCGCGACCTCCTCCGGCTCGCAAATTCGGCCCTGCTGAACGGCAAGGGCCGCATCCGACATGTCGATTCCAAGCTTGCTGAGTGCGGCAACCTCGCGCAGGCCATGCGGCGTGCGCACGAACCCCGGGCAGACGGCGTTGCAGCGGATGTTCTGGTCGCGATACTCCACCGCGATCGAGCGCGCGAACATGTGGCACGCGCCCTTCGATGTATTGTAGACGACCTCCCGCGGCGTGGCGGCGATGGCTGAGATCGACGACGTACAGACAATCGAACCGCCGCCTTGCGCGATCATTCCCGGCAGCACGGCCTTGGTCATGAGGAACATGCTCGTGACGTTGACCGCCATCAGCCATTCCCACTCCGCGAGCGTGGTCTCGAGGAAGGGCTTGATGATGATGGAGCCGGCATGATTGAACAGCACGCTCGGCGCGCCGAGCGCCGCGGTGACCGCGGCGACCGCCGCGTTGACCTCATCTTCGTTGACGACATCCGCGAAGGCAAACATGGCCGTGCCGCCGGCTCGCTCGATCTCGGCAACGACGGCACGCCCCGCCTCCTCGTTGCGGTCGACAACGCCGACCTTGGCGCCCTCAGCCGCGAACAGCTTCGAGGAGGCCCCTCCCATGCCCGTTGCTCCGCCCGAGATCAATGCGATCTTGCCTGCCAGTCTTCCGGCCATGGTGCGTTCATCCTTCTTCTCAGAGACGGCTAAGTTATTCTAGAACGGCATCGAGCGGGGCCGAAAGTGGTGCGCGGGAGGGGGAGCGCCTCCTCTTAAGGTCAATCAGTCGGGATTACCAATGAGCCGGTATCGTGAAGTCTACGAGAGCTGGAAGGCCGATCCCGAAGCGTTCTGGGCCGAGGCCGCCGCCGCCGTCGATTGGATCAAGCCCTACGACAGAGTGTTCGACCCGGCCGCCGGGCAATACGGCCGCTGGTTTCCAGGCGCCCTGTGCAACACGGCTTACAACTGCCTCGACCGGCACGTGGAGGCGGGCCGCGGCGAGGCCGACGCGCTCATCTACGACAGCCCAGTCACCAACACCAAGCGGACATTCACCTTCAGCGAGCTTCGCGACGAAGTGGCGGTATTCGCGGCAGTTCTCGCCGGGCTCGGCGTGGCGAAGGGCGACCGCGTCGTCATTTACATGCCGATGGTGCCGGAGGCCGTGATCGCCATGCTGGCCACGGCTCGTCTCGGTGCGATCCACTCGGTCGTGTTCGGCGGCTTCGCCAGCAACGAGCTCGCCAAACGCCTCGACGATGCCAAGCCCAAGGTGGTCGTGTCGGCCTCGTGCGGTGTGGAGCCGGCCCGCGTCGTCGCTTACAAGCCGCTTCTCGACAAGGCCATCGAGATTGCGAGCCACAAACCCGAGAGCTGCATCATCCTCCAGCGCCCGATAGCGACCGCGGAGTTGCGCGCGGGCCGCGACCACGATTGGGAGCCGCTCGTCGCTGAGGCGAAATCGCGGGGCCTCGCGGCGGAGTGCGTGCCAGTTGAGGCAACCGACCCGCTCTACATCCTCTACACGTCCGGGAGCACTGGCACGCCCAAGGGCGTCGTGCGCGACAATGGCGGTCACATGGTGGCTCTCACTTGGACGATGAAGAACCTTTACGGGGTCGAGCCGGGCGAAGTGTTCTGGTCCGCGTCGGACATCGGCTGGGTCGTCGGGCACTCATATATCGTCTATGGGCCACTTCTCGCCGGGAATACGACCGTCCTCTACGAGGGCAAGCCCGTCGGGACGCCGGACGCCGGCGCGTTTTGGCGCGTCGCACGCGAGCACAAGGTCGCCGCCCTCTTCACGGCGCCGACGGCGCTCCGGGCGATCAAGAAGGAGGATCCGCACGGCGCCCACATACGCAACTACGACCTGTCGAACTTCCGCACGCTGTTCCTGGCCGGAGAGCGCGCCGACCCCGATACGGTGCGCTGGGCCGAAGAACAGCTCAAGGTGCCCGTGATCGACCACTGGTGGCAGACGGAGACGGGTTGGGCCATCGCCGGAAACCCGGTCGGTCTCGGCCTTCTTCCGGTCAAGCGCGGCTCGGCGACCGTGCCGATGCCGGGCTATGACGTGAGGGTGCTCGACGATGGAGGTCACGCGCTCGCCGACGGTCAGCTCGGCAATATCGCCATCAAGCTGCCGCTTCCGCCGGGCTGCTTGCCGACGCTGTGGAACGCCGACGCGCGTTTCGGTCCGAGCTATCTCACCGAGTTTCCGGGGTACTACAAGACGGCGGACGCCGGCTATCGCGACGCCGACGGCTACGTGTTCGTCATGGGCCGCACCGACGACGTCATCAACGTCGCCGGCCACCGCCTATCGACCGGCGCGATGGAGGAGGTGCTGGCGTCCCACAAAGACGTGGCCGAGTGCGCCGTGATCGGTGCCGCCGATGCGTTGAAAGGCGAGGTGCCGATCGGCTTCCTCGTGCTCAAGGCCGGTGTCAACCGCGACGGGTCCGCGATCGAAAAAGAGGTGATCGATCTCGTCCGCGAAAGGATCGGCCCGGTCGCCGCCTTCAAGACCGCGGTCACGGTGGCGCGCCTGCCAAAGACCCGCTCCGGCAAGATCCTGCGCGGCACCATGAAGAAGATCGCAGACGGTGCGAGCTTCACCATGCCTGCCACCATCGACGATCCGGCCATCCTCGAGGAGATCGGCGCAAGCCTCGCGGCGCGCAAAGGCGCTGCGTGAGGTTAGGGCAGGGGGCGTTTACGCTAGGCTCGCGAGCGAGTCGGAAAGCGCCTCGACGAGAATGTCGGCGTGCTCCCGCTGAAACGAGAGCGGCGGGCGGATTTTGAGAACGTTGCCATAAGGGCCGGCGATGCCGACAAGAACATTGCGGTCGCGGAGCATGTCAACGACGCGAGTTGCGGTTTCCCTGTCAGGCTTCTTCGACTTTCGGTCGCGCACGAGCTCGACGCCGATATAAAGTCCTTTTCCGCGCACGTCGCCGATGCAAGCATAGCGCTGAGCGACGGCACCGAGCTCGGCCAAGAGATAGGTGCCGGTCTCGCGCGCGTTCTCTTGCAGCGCTTCAACCTCGATCGTCTCCAAGACGGCAAGTCCGGCCGCCGCGGCGACAGGGTTCCCTCCGAACGTATTGAAGTAGCCGGTCGTTGCCCCGAAGCTCGCAAGCAAGTCCGGTTTCACCGCGACCCCGCCGATGGGATAGCCGTTGCCCATAGGCTTGCCCATCGCGACCATGTCGGGGACGAGACCGTGACGCGCAAAGCCCCACATCTTTTCCCCCGTGCGGGCAAATCCAGGCTGGACCTCGTCGGCGATGAACACGCCACCCGCTTCGCGCACACACGCGATTGCTTCTGCCATGAACCCGGGCTCGCCCGGGTAGATGCCGTCGCTCGAAAAGATGCTGTCGGCAACAAGCCCGGCGAAGCGGATCTTCTTTCGCTTCATGGCCGCAATCGCCTTTTTCATGTTGGCCGCGAAGAGGGGACCCACGTCCCCGGACGGTGCTCGATACGTGTCGGGGGCCGGCACCAGAAAGACGTGCGGGCTGCGCGGCTCGGCGCTTGACGACGAGGGGGAGATTTGGGTCACGGCGAGCGTATTGCCGTGATAGGCGTTCGCCGTCACGATCAAGCCGGTGCCCCCCGTGACCGTGCGGGCGATGCGAAGGGCCAAGTCGACGCTTTCGCTTCCCGTGCATGTGAACACGATATTCGACACCTCGCGCGGCAGCGTCGCCAACAGCCGTTCCGCATAGGTATAGACAATGTCGTAGAGGTAGCGGCTGTGGGTGTTGAGGGTCGCCATTTGCCGCGACACTGCGGCGACGACGCGGGGATGGCAGTGGCCCACCGACGCCACGTTATTGTAGGCGTCGAGGTAGCGCGTGCCGTCGGCGCCGATCAGCCAGACGCCTTCCCCGCTGACGAGATGAAGCGGGCGTGCGTAGAACAGCATCGATGTCGGCCCGAACGTGCGCCTGCGGCGGGCGACCAGTTCCGCCGTTTCGGCATCGAGGCCTCCTGCCGCGTCCATATCGAACGCGTTGAGCTCGAGAATTTTGCGTGTCGCTGTCATGACATCCGGCGCAAATGGAGGCGCCGCTCGGCGCCGCTCGCTCTAGCCTAGATCAGTCCGTCGCACTCGTCTTGGCCCGCGAAGATAGCATCTGTTCGGCTATTTCGGCCTATCGAGGAACTCGGCGGCCGGCCGCCGAGCCCCCCGGCGAGTCTTTCTGTCAAATGCGCTTCGGCGTCGTTCCCCTATCCTTTATATTCCGGTTGCACTGACGTCGATCTCCGCTTGGGAGCCATCATGGCAGGAGAGCCGGGCAGCTTCGCCAATCGCTGGAAGCGCTTCTCCGACTGGGACGAGCGTCCTCTCCGGCTTGACAAATTCGCGGTCGAGGACGCGGAGAACGGCTTTGCGTCGTTTGTCAGCCGTCACGATCCGAAGCCCGCACTGAGCTTGGGTTCGGGCGTCGTCGAGGTGATGGACGGAACGGCTGCCCGCGACTTCGACATGATCGACACCTTCATTGCCCGCTATCACATCGACCCGGAGGTCGCGCCGGAAGCGATGGCCAAGCCCTCGCATGAGGTCGCGCGCATGCTGGTCGACATGAACGTGCCGCGAAGCGAGCTAGTGCGGCTCGCCCGCGGCATGACGCCGGCCAAGCTCGCGGAGGTGGTCGCCGAGCTCTCGTCTCTCGAAATCGCCTTCGCCTACGGCAAGATGCGCGCGCGCAAGACGCCCGGAAATCAGGCGCATGTGACCAATGCCAAGGACGATCCGCTGCAGATGGCCGCCGACGCCGCGACCGCCGTCGCATTCGGCTTCGACGAGGTCGAGACGACGATGCGGGTGGCGCGCAACGCCTGGTCTAACGCCGTTGCCTGCGCGGTCGGCTCGGCGGTCGGGCGCTGGGGAACGCTGTTCCAGTGCTCGAGCGAAGAGGCCGAGGAGCTCAAGATCGGCATGGCTGGTTTTACCTCCTATGCCGAGACGGTCTCCGTCTACGGCACCGAGAAGAGTTTCATCGACGGCGACGACACGCCGTGGTCGAAAGCGTTTCTCGCCGCGGCCTACGCCTCGCGCGGCATCAAGATGCGCTGTACTTCTGGGGCGGGGTCCGAGCTTTTGATGGGGTTCCACGAGAAGAAATCGCTGCTTTATCTCGAAGCGCGCTGCCTCTGTCTCCAGCGCGCCATGGGCGTGCAGGGCACGCAGAATGGCGGCATCGACGGGGCGCCCATCACCTGCACCGTCCCGGGCGGGATGCGGGAGCTGATGGCGGAGAATCTGATCGCCGTCTGGCTCGATCTCGAATGCGCCTCAGGCAATGACGCGCGCCCGACCGAATCCGAGATCCGCGTCGGGGCCAAGATCATGCCCTTTCTCATCGCCGGCTCGGACCTCATCTGCTCCGGCTTCGGCTCCATCCTCAAATATGACAATTCCTTCAATCCGTCCCTTCTCAACGGCGAGGAGCTCGAGGACTATCTCGTGCTCCAGCGCGATTTCGAGGCCGACGGCGGCCTCACCCCCGTCGAGGAGACCCGGGTCCTTGCCATCAGGACGCGCGCCGTCGAGGCGATCAGCGCCGTGCTCGAAGAGCTTGGCCTCGCCAAGCCGACGGACGATATGAAGGCAAGTGTCGTCGCCGCATCGGGATCGGACGAGACACGAAGCTATCTGCCGCGCGACGTGGCGCTCATCAGCGAGAGCATCAAGGAGCGCGCGATCACTGTCGTCGACGTGATCAAGGCTCTCGCCAAACGCGGCTTTGCCGAGGAGGCGGAGAATCTCCTGAGGCTCGTGCGATTGCGGATCTCGGGCGACTATTTGCAGACCTCGGCAATGGTCCGCGACGGGCGTGTCCTCAGCGCGATCAACGATCCGAACGATTACCTGGGACCCGGCACCGGATATCGCATCAGCAAGTCGCGGCGCGACGAGATCGTGGCGATCCGCGACGTGCTCACGCGCGAGGAGGTGCTGAGAGCAGAGTCCGTGCACAAGCCCGCTGAGAGCAAGCGCATCAGTTACCGCACCATGGGTCCAGCCGCGGCGGGCGGCGACGCCCGCGAGGTCGTGATCGGGATCAGCCCCGCTTTCGGCATCAAGCTGTTCCAGACCGTCGCCGGCCATCCTTTGTCGGCAATCCTGCGCGAGCTGATCGCGGGCATCACAGAAGGCGGCGCAAGCGCGCGCGTCGTGCGCATGAAGCATACGGCCGACACGTCGTTTCTCGGCCTGAGCGCTGCCCGCCTTGCAGGGTCGGGCGTCGGCATCGGCATCCAGGCGAAGGGCACCGCGGTCATTCACCAGAAGGATCGCCTGCCGCACAACAACCTGGAGCTTTTCTCCAACTCCCCGATCACGAGGCTAGAGCACTACCGGCGGATGGGAGCGAACGCCGCCGCCTATGCGCGGGGCGAGCTGCCGGAGCCCGTCGTGGTGCCGATGCGGGGAGAGGCCATGGGTTCGCGCTATCACGCGCGCGTGTCGCTGATCTATGCGATCGAGACGGAATTGGCCTCTGAAGGCGCCGTGCCGGAGGAGGTTGCGCTCGTCTTCTTGGGAGACGCCGCATGAGCGGGGAGCGGCTGACGATTGCGGACTATCCTCTGGCGGAGAAGCGCCCAGAGATCGTGCGCGGAAAGCGTGGCAAGGGCGTCGATGAGATCACGCTTCAGGCCCTGATCGAGGACCGGGTTGCGCTCGAAGATTTGCGCATCACCGCGACAGCCTTGCGCCAGCAGGCGGAGATTGCCCGCGCCGCGGGGCGAGACACGTTGGCCGAGAACTTCGAGCGCGGCTCCGAGCTCGTTGACGTGCCGCAAGACACGATCATGCGCATCTACGAGTTGTTGCGCCCCGGCCGCGCGCAGTCGCCGGAAGCGTTGTTCGCGGCGGCCCGCGAACTGCGCGAGCAATACGGCGCCGAAGGCATGGCCGCGTTCGTGGAGGAGGCCGCCGCGGTCTACGAGAAGCGCGGCCTGTTCAAGCGAAGGTTCTGAACGCGGCAATGACCTGGAAGACGGACTATCGATCGATCTACTACGACGGCGCGCCCGAGCCTGCCGATCCGGACCTCGCCAAGGAAAGCACGGCGCTCCTCATCATCGACGTGCAGAACACCTATCTCACCAGGCCGAACCTGCCCTCGCTGTCAGCCGAGGAACAGCGCCGCTATCATGCCTGGACGCCCTTCCACGAGCGGATGCGCGACATCGTCATCCCGCGCACGCGGGACCTCCTCGCGCTCTTTCGCGCGAACGGCTACGAATGCCTCTTCGCGCGCATCGCCTGCCACACCAAGAACGGACGCGACCGCTCGCTCTCGCAGAAGATGCCGGGCTGGAACAACCTGCTCCTGCCCAAGGACGAGCACCCGTCTCAGCTTGCCGCGGAGCTTGGGCCCCAAGGCGACGAGATCGTGGTGACGAAAACGACGGACAGCGCGCTGACCGGGACCAATCTCCGGCTGATCCTCGCCAATCTCGGCATCAAGACCGTGGTGTGCTGCGGCATCTTCACCGACCAATGCGTGTCCTCGACGGTTCGGAGCCTCGCCGACGAGAGCTTCGGCGTCGTCGTGGTCGAGGATTGTTGCGCTGCGGGATCGGACGAGCTTCATCGCAAGGAGCTCGAGATCATCAACATGATCTATTGCCACGTCATGTCGAGTGCCGAGCTGAAGGCAATCATGGGCTTGGGCTGACGGAGAGGGTCAAGTTTGTCTTTCCCCGGGTCGAATGCCGCGGTGCGGCGAAGGCATAAGTCCGAGAACCACGGCGTGCTACGACCCTCGGGAGGGAGTAAGATGGAGGCGGAGCGAGCATGAACTCGCCCATCGAACGGCATGCCGCCACCTTTCCGTACAGCTTAGGGCCAGGGAGCCCGGGACCAGGAGAAAATACCATGCGTCTACGGCAGATAACCCGCCGCAACTTCATGCAGCAATCCGCCACCTTCGCCGCCGCGTTCGCGGCGGGGGGTGCTTCCGCGTTCCTGAGGCCGGCCCATGCCGCGCGCGATAAGGAACTCAACATCCTATGCTGGGAGGGCTACAACTCGGCGCAGGTCCTCGACCCATTTCGGTCCTCGACAGGCGCGACCGTCAAGGCCGAAAGCCTCACCAACGATCCGACAATGATCAACCGCCTGAGGGCCGGTGAGACCAACGTTTGGGACCTGATCAACGTGAACAATCCTTGGGCACGCAAGATCATGATGCCCGAGAAGCTGATCAAGCCGCTCGATCGGGCCAGGTTCGAGCCCTACTTCGAGAAGATGCTGCCGGCCTTCAAACCCCCCTACAAGTGGGCCATGGACGATTCCGGAAAGGAATTGATCGGCATGGCTCAGCGCTTCGGGCCCTATTCCTTCGTCGTCAATACCGACAAGATCAGCCGCAAGACCGCCGAGGACCAGGGCTGGGACCTCTGGAACGACCCCAAGCTCGCCGGCAAGTACGGCATCCTGGAATCCGACGATTGGAACGTGTTCTGCATCTGCGCCATCTCTGGGTTCGACCCCTTCACGAAACACACCGACGCCGAGGTCGCGAAATTTGCCGAGACCGCCAAGCGGGTCTTCAACGGCAAGAAGCTCGTCGGCGACATTGCCACCAACAACCAGGCGCTCGTGTCGGGTGAGATCGATTTCCATCTCACCGGCGGCACCTACTCTGTTTCGCCTGCGCGCGCCGATGGGCACATGAACCTTCGCGGCATCACGCCGAAAAAAGGTCCGTTCGCCGGCGGCAAGGGCGGCATCGCCTGGATCGAGATCACCTCCTTGGTCAACAATCCGAACCTATCCCCGCTCGCGACGGACTTCCTTGCCTACGTGCAGGAGCCGAAGATGGCGCATACCGTCGCTTTCGCCGAAGGCACTTACAACCCGGTCACGCAAATGGGCAACCAGGAGTGCTTCAAGCTCTTTACCAAAGAGGAACTCGAAGCCATTCAGTGGGACAGCCTGGACGAGGAGATGGCCGGCTCGGTCGAGTACGACATCGTCCCCGACTACGACAAGCTGCTCGACATCTGGAACACGGCGAAGAAGGGCTGACCAGCTTCTGGATCGACGTTGTCCAGGTCGCAATTGCTGTATTTAAATGGCAGCCTTCCGCGTGGCCTGATACATGCGGGAGGCTGCCTGATCTGGACCATCGCGTAGGTAAGAGCCACGTGACGCCGAACCGCCCTGCCATTCTCACGCTGAAGGCTCTGCGCAAGGACTTCGGAGCCTTCACGGCGGTCGACGGCATCGATCTCACGATCGCCGAAGCCGAATTCTTCACCATCGTCGGGCCGTCGGGCAGCGGCAAGACAACGCTGATCCGCATGATGGCCGGCATGGAGGCGCCGACCTCGGGCGACATCCTCTTGCGCCAGACCCGTATCAACGACGTGCCGGCCAACAAGCGGCCGACCTGCATGGTGTTCCAGTCGCTCGCCCTGTTCCCGCATCGCAGCGTCGGCGAGAACATCGAGTTCGCAATGAAGATCCGCGGCGTGGAGCCCGCCAAGCGCAAGGCGCGCGCGCTCGAGCTCCTGCGCCAGCTCAGCCTTCCCGCCTCCTACTACGCGAAGAGCGTGCAGAAATGCTCGGGCGGCGAGCGCCAGCGCGTCGCGCTGGCTCGGGCTCTCGCCTACAATCCCGAGATCCTGTTCTTCGACGAGCCGCTCTCGGCAATCGACTACAAGCTGAGAAAGGCGCTTGAGAAGGAGCTCAAGGACATTCACCGCGAGACCGGCAAGACCTTCGTCTACATCACGCACAGCCTCGAAGAGGCCATGGTCATGAGCGACCGCATCGGTGTCATGCGCGAAGGCAAGCTCGTGCAGGTCGGCACGCCGAACGAGATCTATTCCTCGCCGCGGAGCAAGTTCGTCTCCGAGTTCATGGGCGACGTCAACGTCATTCCAGTGAAGAGCGCCGGCAACGGCTACCTGCTCGCGCCTTCGCTCGAGGCGAAGTTCACCGCACCCGCCGGCGCGCCGCAAATCGAGTCGGGCCATCTCGTCATCCGGCCGGAATACGTCCGCTTCCTCGGCAAGGCCGACGAGGCCGCCAACAGCCTGAGCGGGCGCCTCTACAACGAGTACGCGCTCGGCTCGCGCATTCAGTACCAGGTGCGCGTCGGCGACCAGGTGTTCGTGGTCGAGAAATTGCGCCAGCAGGCCTACAGCGGCAAGCTCGACGATCAGGTGCTTATCGGCTGGGATCCCCAGCACTCCATTCTGGTGGGGGAGGAATGATACTCGGCAGCAGCAGCATGGCCGAGAAGGACGGGCGGCGCACGGCCATCCCCTTGCTCCTGTTGCTCGCCGTAGGATTCGCCGCGCCGCTGATCGCGGTCACCATTTTCAGTTTCATGCCGCCGCGCACCTTCAGCCTTCTCCAGGCGCCGACGCTCGAGAACTACAATACGATCTTCACCGGGACCTCCTACATCTCCTTCCTCTGGTCGGTGGTGCTCGCGGTCGCAACCGTCGTCCTGCTTGCGCTCATCTGCTACCCCGTCGCCTATGGCCTCGTGCACGTGTTCGGCCGCTGGTCGACCTTACTTTTGCTCCTCTTCACCATTCCCCTCTTCGTCTCGGAGAACATCCGCCTCTATGGCTGGGTGCTGTTCTTCATCAAGAACGGCGTGCTTCTCGGCACGATGAAATCGCTGTTCGGCATCGAGATGGAGAGCATCCTGTTCACGCTCGGCGCCATCCTTCTCGGCATGGTCTACGTCTACCTGCCGTTCATGCTGTTTCCCATGACGCTCGGCATCGCCATGGTGCCAAACGATACGCGTGAGGCGGCACGCGATCTCGGAGCGAGCCGCTGGCAGGTCTTTCGTGAGGTCGAGCTGCCCCTGTCGATGCCCGGCATCCTGATCGGGTGCCTGCTCACGTTCGTGCTGGCGGTGGGCGCCATCGCCGAAGCGAAGATTCTCGGCGGGCAGCGCATCATTCCCATCACGCATGACATCGAGATCGCCTTCACCTATTCGCAGAACTGGCCGCTCGGCGCGGCGCTTGCCGTACTCCTCATGTTGCTGGTCGGCGTGCTTGTCATCGTCGTCCTGCGCCGCTTCGACCTCGATCAGATCCTGGGGAGGCGCTAGTCGCAATGCTCGCTTTTCCAGAGCGCGTCAGCCGCGGGCTCATCACGGTGTGGACCGTGGCCGTCCTCGTGTTCGTGTTCCTCCCGGGCGTTACGATCCTGCTCGCGTCGCTTACGGCGAGCCGCTATTTCACCTTCCCGATCCCCAAATGGGGCGTCGAGTGGTGGGCCAAGACGTTCGCCTCCATCGAGGTGCGCCAATTGCTCGCGACGTCGCTATCGATCGCGGCCGTGGTCATGGTCATCGCGGTGGTGATCGGCTTCTTCAGCGCGCTCGCCTTTGCCCGCTATGACTGGCGCGGACGCTCGCTCTACCAGCGGATCGTGCTCTTGCCCATCTTCTTTCCGCAGACCGTGCTTGGCCTTGCGATGCTGCTCTGGTTCAACGCGATCGGGCTCGATCTATCGTGGAAGACCGCGGTCTTCGCCCATCTCGTCTGGATCGTTCCGGTCGTCACCCTCGTCATGGCGATCCAGGTCTATTCGTTCGACCCGGCGCTCGAGGAAGCCGCATTCGACCTCGGGGCGTCGCGCTGGCAGGTGCTCCGCGAAGTGACGCTGCCGGTGCTCTTTCCCGGAATCTTTTCCGGCGCGTTGTTCGCGTTCCTATTGTCGTGGGGCAACTTCCCGTTGTCGCTGTTCACGACGGGCGCCGATACGACGGTGCCGGAGTACCTCTATGCCAAGATGGTCGCCGGGTATACGCCGGGCGTCCCGGTGCTCGGCACGGTCTCGACCATCGGCGCGGCCCTCATCCTGTTGGGCGGTTACGCGCTGATCCTGATCAGAGGGCGAAAGCGCGAGCTTGCCGTCGAGGCCACGGGCAAGCGAGAGCTCGCAGCCGAGGTCGCGGGCTAGTTCAGAGAGGCGGTGTTCAATCAATGTTGCGGAGAGAAAAATGCTGACATCGATCGCAGGCCGGTCCGTCATCGTCACGGGGTCGAGCAAGGGTATCGGCAAGGGGATCGCCAAGGTCTTTGCCAAGAGCGGCGGCAAGGTGCTCATCGTGTCCCGCCATCTCGAAGAGGCGGAAGCCTGCGCCGAGGAGTTGCGCCGCGAAGGCGGCACGGCAAAGGGCCACGCCGCTGACGTGACCAAGCTCAAAGACATGCAAGCCATGGCGGAGGCGGCTGCCAAGGCGCATGGAGGCATCGATATCCTTTGCGCCAATGCCGGCATCTTCCCGCAGACCAAGATCGAGGAGCTTTCGCCGGAAGATTGGGACCACGTGTTGGCGACGAACCTCAAGGGGACCTTCCTTGCGATCAAGGCCTGCCTGCCGCATCTCAAGAAATCGGACCAGGGCCGCGTCGTGATCACGTCCTCGATCACGGGTCCGGTCACGGGCTTTCCGGGATGGGCCCATTACGGCGCGACCAAAGCGGGCCAGCTTGGCTTCATGCGCACGGTCGCGATCGAGCTCGCCAAATATGGCATCACCGTCAATGCGGTGATGCCCGGCAATATCCTGACCGAAGGCTTGATCGCGCTCGGTCCGGAATACGAGCAATCGATGGCGGGGTCGATCCCGTTGAAGAAGCTCGGGACGGTCGAGGATATCGGCTATGCCGCCCTGTTCCTCGCGTCGAAAGAAGCCGCCTACATCACAGGCCAGACGATCGTCGTCGATGGCGGCCAGATTCTCCCGGAGAGCTTGGACGCACTCGCGCAAGCCTAGCCCGTCTCGGCTGAAGCCGGTTCCTACCTGCGCCCGCGCGCTTCGCCGAAACGCGACAGGTAGCTCTCGCACAAGGGAAGCGTGGCTTGCGTGTATGCGACGCCCATGGATTGAGCGAGCTCCGTCTCCGAATGTGAGCCGATCCAAGCGACGAGAAGAAGACGGCGCAGCATCACGAAAGTGTCGATCTCGGCCTCTTCCTCTGCCGAGAGCGTGCCGACCCGCCGGTAGCCCCGGACCCATGCCTCGATGAGCGCGGGCACGTCGGGACTATCCTCGAAGAACGACACCGTCGTCGCGCAGTCATAGAGGAACCAGGAGAAGCCGCTGTCGTCGAAATCGATGACCTTGATCGTGCCATCGTCCATAAGCAGGTTGGCGAGACGCATGTCGCCATGGATGAGGTTGAACCGGTCCGGCGTCTTGCCGAACCGGTCGAGGCGCCGCTCGATAAGCCCAACCGTCTCGCCCATCGTTTCGATGGCCTCGGGCGTGACACCCATTCCGTCCTGCCACCGTCCCCAATGCGGCCGCGACCCGAGGCTCGTCTCGAAGTCCCAGCTGTGGCGCTCGAACCAGGCCGGCCGCTGCCAGTTGCGCACGTGGGCATGCATGTGGGCCGCAGTCTCTCCCAAGATCTCGAAGCCGGCGGCGTCCGTCGCGGCGGGTTCCTGTCCCTCTTCCCAAGCGAAGAGAACGACGTTGCGCGGCCTCGGCAGTCCTTCGCCAGCGACGGTCTGAATGAGCTCCCCGTCGATGCCGGGGATCGGGGTCGGCGTGATCGCGGCGCCCGATTCCTTGAGCGCGATCAGCCATTCGAGCTCAGAGGCGATCCCAGTCCGCGAGTGATAGCCCTCGCGGTGCACGCGGAGCGCCCACTTGGCCCCGGTCGCGGGATCGTCCACGCGGTAAGTCGCGTTCTCGGAGAGGTTGATCAGCTTGACGGTGGCAGTGCCGGGCAGGGGGTAACGCCCGACGGCCCTCTCCGCGAGACCCTGCAGCCGTTCCAACAGTTCCTCGTGAGAAAGCGCGGCCTCACCCGCCATCGTTGCTCTCCCCTCGCTTTGGCATTGTCGATCCGCGCCAACCGTCTCATAGAATGATAGGGCTGAGCCCCCGCAGCCACCTAGTCACAGGTTTTCTGGCTCTCTTGCAACTATCACAAAAGCGTCCCGAACAAGCCCTCATGCTTAGCGATGCGCCAGTCACCCGCTCGAAGCTCTAACCGGAAAAAGCGGCCGGTCAAGAAACGACCCACGCCGCGTAAAGGCTCGACTGTCCGCCGGCCGTTGCTGGTGATCGATGGCGATTCCTTCGCGCATCGCTCCTACCACACCTTGCCGAAATCGATATTGCGGCAGGGGCGAAGACCGGCCGGAGCCATCCTCGGCTTTGCCAACATGCTGCTGCGCCTCTACCGCGAAGAGCAGCCGCGCGCCGTGCTTGTCGCCTGGGATACGCTCGATGTCCCGACTTACCGGCACGAGTCCTTTCCGGCCTACCAAAGCGGTCGCGAGTTCGACGACGCCTTGCTCGAACAGCTCGATGCCATTCCGGAGTTTGTGGCCGCCTGCGGTTTTGAGAATGCGGGTGCGCCCGGCTTCGAGGCCGATGATTTTCTCGCCTCCGCCGCCGCCAAGGAAGAAAAGCGCGGCGGCACCGTGCTCATCGCGAGCGGCGACCGCGACACTTTCCAGCTTGCGTCTGATCGCACCACGATTCTCTATCCCGTCCGTGCCGGCGAGATGGCGCGTATCGGTCCCGATGAAGTGCGGGAGCGGTATGGCGTCGATCCTCGGCAGGTACCCGACTTTATCGCGATCCGCGGCGATCCCTCCGACAAAGTGCCTGGCGCGCCAGGCGTTGGCGCAACAGGCGCCGCCACCCTGTTGCAAAGATATGGCAGCCTCGAAGCCGCGCTCAAAGCGGGGCGATTTCCTGCATTGGCAGAAACCTTGCGACTCTATCGATCGCTGGCGACGATGAACAAGAAAGCTCCGCTGCCGAGCCTTAAGAGCCGCGAACCAAACTGGCGGGCGGCCGCTGAACTCGCGAGAATGGGAGCTGAACCAGCTCGCCGCGCGGCTCGAAGAGCTTGCCGGCGGCTAGCTTCGTCGCACGGACTTGGTGCTTCTTTTTGTCGTTGTTCTCAACAGAACGCCTCTCAGCACCACGGCGTCGTTATGACGCTCGTTGCGGGCAGCGAACACGAGCGTGATCGGACCTTGTTTCGCCATCGCGCGCAGCTTTGCGAGCTCCTCGGGATGCTTGCGCAACTCTCGGGCATAGCGTCTGCGGAATTCTTGCCAACGGGCCGGATCGTGTCCGAACCATTTGCGTAAAGCGGTGCTGGGCGCAACGTCCTTGGCCCAGTGATCGATGGCCGCGTCTGCTTTGCTCACCCCGCGGGGCCATAGGCGGTCGACCAGGATGCGGACGCCGTCATCCGCGGCCGGACGCTCGTATGCTCGCTTCAACTTGACGTTCGTCGCCTTGATGCCCTTGCTCTTGCTCATCGAAATGAGTGTGATTCCTGCGGCTAAATGCTGAAAAGTTCCCGAGCAATGCATATGGCCGGGTGTCGCCGCCCATAGTATAGGAGGACGCTGTTAGATCACTCTGAGCAATAGCGTCTGCAGAATCGAGGAGGTCCTTTTTATGCATGTGACGATCGAAGATGCCCAGCGCGCCATCGAGGCAGCGCGCAAGAAAGCCCGCGCGATCAAGACCCAGATGTGTATCGCCGTGGTTGACTCCGGAGCGAACCTCAAGGCGTTTCTGCGCATGGACGACGCCTGGGTCGGAAGCATCGATATCGCAATCAAGAAGGCCAAGACGGCCGTCTTCTTCGGCATGCCCACAGGACAGATCGGCAAGCTCTCGCAACCCGGCGGACCGCTCTATGGCATCGAGCATTCCAATGACGGGCTCATCACATTCCCCGGCGGGCTGCCGATCGTCGATAGCGAAGGGGTGATGATCGGGGCGATCGGCGTCAGCGGCAGCACGGTCGAGAACGATCATACGGTTGCGGAAGCCGGTGTGAACGTCCTCGGCGTCTATGACCTTCCGGAACACCCGTGGCGCACGTGACGGCATGCTCGCTTCGATTGGGGAGAGTCGGCGATTGGCGTAAGCCTGCCCGCCGACTCCCCCCGATCAAAGCGCGACGTTGCCTAACACTTTTTGACTGTCACGTTTTGTGTCACGCGCATGCCGATCACTCGAGCCGCGCCATAGGATAGGTCGAGCGACACGCCCTTGGTAAAAGGTCCGCGATCGTTGACACGGACCACAACACTGCGACCTGTTTTTGGATTGCCGACGCGCAAGCAGGTCCCGAAGGGAAGAGTCCGATGCGCGGCCGTCAACCCATTCGGGTTGAACTTCTCGCCTGACGCAGTGCGGTTACCCGCGAGCTCGTGTCCATACCACGTGGCGCGTATTGTCTGAGTCGCGAGAGCGGGTGTTGCAAGGACGATGAGGATCAAGGTAGTCGCAAATCGCATTTTCTCGGCTCCATCTTTACCGTGAGACTCGGATTTCGATGGAGCCGTAATTGGCTCATAGATTGACGTCAATGAGGCTCGCTTGGCCAGAGTATGACCATTTGGCGACGATGCGACCGCACGTTCCGCGGTGCCGAGGCGCACCACCCGGTATCAGCATGTTGCATGAGATGGATTTGCGCCCAACCAAATCAGCCGCGGCCTCGCTAACATTTGACGCAGCACCGCGCCGGCCCCGCACGGCGTGGTGAACCTTTTTTGGGCTCCTTGCGACCAAGAACCAGGCGGCAAGAGACCGCCCGCTCGAACCGCAAAGGAGATCGAAATGCTGAAAAGGTCTATGCCGTCCCTGGCCATCGCCGTTGGCGTGACGATGGGCGTTTCCCTGCAAGCCTCAACGGCAAAGGCTGACATTAACATTGTACTGACTTTGCCTGATGACGCCGCACCTTGGCTTGATTACGCCAAACCTTGGCTTGATTACGCCCAAGATTTGTATGGCCACGATCACGGCCAGAAAAATAAGCAGAAAACCAAAAATAAAATCAAAAACAAAAACAAAAATCAAAACGGTGCTGGTGGCCAAGTTCATGAGCTTGAGGGCAAGGATGTGCAGTTCCTGTACTGACCGTCCCAACAGGGCTGCCGAACCCACGGCGGCCCTGTGTTGGCGGGTCGCCTCGCGCCGCTCGTAACAGGCGAGAGAGTAATGGTCGAACGAAGTAAGGCCGGTGCTACTCGGTCAGCAACAAAACTGCCCGCGATAGCACCGACACCGGCAATGGCGGCTGAACATATTGCCCACGGTGCATGGTGCGCCAGGGTTGTGAGCCGCGTCATAGGGAGGTTCCCATGATCCGCACAATTCTCCGACACACGCTTTGCGCTCTAGCAGCAGTGGCGATGTTCGCGACCAGCCCCGTAGCTCTGGCGGCTGAGAAGACGATCCCCTGTCGGCCCAAACCGTCTCCTACTTGGCAGTGCCCCAGTTTTCACTGCAAGTATTGGCATGGGCCAAAACAGTGCTGCGTGGCGTGGCAATGCGATTGGCGTAATCCCCTTAGGCGGGCTCCTGCTGGGGATTGAACAATGTGGTCTTGAAAAACTCACGTGAGAGCGGCCGCAAACGGAGAACACAAAATGTCTGAGCTCAGCCGTATCCTCGCCGCGGGCTGTCTAGCTGGCGCGGTCGCATCTTCCTTGCTCTTGAGCGAGGCGCAAGGCGGTAAGGTCGTATCTTCGCAAAGCGTACACCCCTGTGGACCAACGCTCCCGTCTCAAAGCCTGTGTCCTCGTGGCAAGACACCGTATTGCCAACAGCACAAGTCTGTCGTTCGCGGCGGCAAGAAATTCAACTGTTGCATCAAGTTCGGGTGTTGGCCGAGCCATCCTCAGCCTTGACGCGGTCATCGATCATGCTCCGCGGCAAACGCTGCGGCAGCGCCAAAGAGCCCCGGCTGGGGGTGGGTGATGATCTTGACGGGAATTGCGGATAACAACCGCTCGTACCGGCCCTTCGCCGTGAACCGGGTACTGAAACCTGAGCGCGGAAGCACCTCGGCGATGCGGAGACCGAGGCCGCCGGCGATGACCACGGCCCTGGCCGCGTGAGCGAGCGCGATGTTCCCGGCGACGCTGCCGAGGATCAGGCAGAAGCGGTCGAGCGCCGCCACCGCCAAGCTGTCGGTGCCTGACAGCGCGGCCGCCCAAAGCTCCTTGTCGTTTCCGACGCGCACGGCCTTGCCGTCGATTGCAGCGAGCGCCTCATAGATGTTCGCAAGGCCGGGGCCCGAGAGGATTCGCTCGACCGAAACCCGGCCGAAGCGCTGACGCAAGCGCGCAAGAATTGCGTCTTCGATCGTATCGACCGGGGCATAGTCCATGTGGCCGCCCTCGCACTCGACGACATGGTCACGGCCGTGGCGGCGCAACGCGAGCGCCGTGCCGAGACCGCTGCCGGGCCCGACAATGCTGATGACGCCGTCTTCCGGAAGCGGCAGGTCAGGACCGCAGAGGTGACTGAAAGACTCATGTCCGACGCGGACGACGGCATGTGCCACCGCCCCGAAATCATTGAGCAACGTCACGCGGTCGACTCCCAGCCGCTCGCCGATCGTATCCGGGCGGATGACCCAGGGGTTGTTGATCAACTTCAAGACTTCGCCCGCAATCGGGCAGGCGACGGCGATGGCTGCCGCACGCGGCAGCGCCTGGCCGAGCTCTTTGCCGAAAAATTCCCAAGCGGTCTCAAGGCTGGCGTGCTCGACCGTGTTGAGAGTGATCGCTTCGCCAAGGCGTACGACCCGGCCGCCCTCGATTTCGGCGAGCGCAAATCGCGCGTGGGTCCCGCCGATATCGGCAGCGACGATCTCCATCAGAGTCTGGCCGCCGCGAGCAGAGCCGATGCCCCGCCCAAATCAAGCACGGAAGGGAGCGAGAATGTTCGCCATCTGCCGTGCTATCTCTTTATCTAGAGGCACCCAGAGCTCTTTGCCGCAGATCATCATGAGGACCATGTGAGCCGGCAATTTTCCCCCGGGAGGCACCAACTCTCGAACTTTTGAAATGGTTGGCAGCGTGAGGCGATCTCCCTCGGGGAGTTCAAGTTGGGGCGGTATTGGTTGCATTGGATTTCCTCCAAATAAGCCTCCCAACCCTGCGCCACCAATAAAGCACATCTGGCGCGGCGGGGACGAGCATCAATCGCGCCAATCGGCCCCAAGACCTCAGCGCCCGGGCTGACCTCGGTCACACGGATGTCTGTTGCTTCAGCGGAATAAAGCGTCGCAACTTGCCGGTCTCTTTGTGCCTCTCCAAGGCATCGACGAGCGCGATCTCGATCTCCGCATTTGGCAGTCCGGCCTTGGCAAGAGCATCGACCAGTTCTCGCTTGAGCGCGGGAACGTCGATCGGTCCGTTGGCAACGACGCCGATTGTCGCGCCGGTTTCCGTCTGACGGACCTGATACTCCACGATCTTGCTGTTCTGTCCGAGCGGCGTGCGGAACACCAGCGGATGGATATGAACACCGCCGGCATACACGAAGATGTCGTCAGAACGCCCCTTGACGGCTTTGATCAGGGGGAACGCAGAGCCGCAAGCGCAGGTCCCGTCTTCGGGAACAGGCACGTCGGTCAGTTCGTAACGGATCAGCGGCAAGGTGCGGCCGAACAACGACGTCACCAGGACATGGTCGATGGCGTCGGGGTCGCTGGTCGGTCGTCCGTCACGATCGACGAACTCGGTCATGACGAGGTCGTCGCTCATATGCATCCCCTCATGCGCGTCGCATTCAATGCCGATATGGCCGACCTCGACGCAGCCCCACATGTTGTTGATCTGGAGCCCCCAGGCTTGCCGGGCCGCGGCGCGTGTCTCCGGCAGGAGCGGCTCGGAATTGGTTGTCACGCGATGGGGACTGATCTTGAGGCGGCCGGCGAGCGCTTCCGCGCCGAGTTCCTGCATGGTTGAGCCAAAGCAATTGATCTGAGTGGGCAGGGCCGCATTGAGCTCGGCGACAAGCTCGGCAATCGGCGTGGGCGCCGGGAACCATTGCACTTGGGCCGCCGGATCGGTCGAGACCGAAAAGAGGAACGGGCTGCCATGAACAATTTCGCCGGCCTCGATAACGGCGAGCAGCCGCCGCCCGGTTAGCCGCTCCGGCGGCTCGTCGCGCAATTGGTAGCGGAACGTCGCGCAGGCGATCTCGATGAACTCGTCCCAACTCCACGGGAACACCCCCCGCACGCCGGAAGAGCCGCCGGTTGCGATAACCAGATAATCGTTGAGGTAGTAGTAGTCCTTGGTCTTTCCTTCCAGCTTTGCGGCGATGTGGGCGTTGCAATCGGCAAGCGTCAGACGCCGATCGGAAACGATCTCATCCCAGTTCATCATCACGTCAGCCTTGGTCATCACCGGCAAGCGCACGAGATCGGCCTCGGTGAAAGACGTCGCGTCGACTCCACTCAGCCGCCCGGCATGCCAAAGAGATTTGGCCTTGGCGAACGCCAGCGTTTCGCGCAAAGCGCGCTGCCGCTCGGCCTTGATCTGGTCTTGAGACCATGAGAGCCGTGCAACGTGCGCAGGCAGCCGCTCAGCCACTGCGGCCAATTGCTCTCGTCTGCGCGGGCTGTCGATGATCATGGCCGAGATCGCGGACTCTCAAGATCGGCCCAAGCCGATCCGTCCGGGAATAGTTCTGCTAGAGCGGCGTGGACCAGTTCATTGTTGCGCATGTTTGGTCTGTGGATATCTGCCTCGAGCTCCTTTACGTGGGGCGGCGCGGCGCCGCCAATCTGCGCTAACGGATCTTAAACGTCGATAATTTCCAATAATTTATGCGAATTTCCGCTAGCCTGTGGTCGCCATAATCCCGGGATTTCAACGGGTTGCTTTGTGCCCTTCATCTGCTTGTGTCATAAGCGAAGACGGTCTCCAACGCGCTGGCCCCTGGAGCTGCCCGATAGCCGGTTGTCGGCGAGGTTTCATGCCGGGGGACATGAGGGAGAATTAAGCATGGATAAACTCGGGCGCACTCTTGTCCTTTGCGCCATCGCCGTCGCGCTTGTGCTTGCGTCTTTCACGACAGCCCGTGCGCAGAGTTTCGATCCTTCCGTCCGGCCCGATTTCACCGAACCCGTCACCTTGGCAAGCAAGGACGGCGTGCTTGAGGTCAGATTGACCGTAAAGCAAGGCGAGGCGCGCCTCGACACAGTGGCCGGACCCGTGAAGAACTTTCTCGTCTTCGCTTACGAACTGATCCGCGGGACCGCGTCGAACGGGCAGTCGTCAGGCGACAATTTATATCCCGCGCCGACCTTGCAGGTCTTTCCGGGCGAGACGCTGATCATCCATGTGGACAACGCCCTGACGGGTCTCACCATCCGGGACTTCTACGATCCGCAATACACGACGAACGGCGGGGAGGTGCTGATCTATCCAAGGCAGATGATCACGTCGCCGTTCAATCTGCATGTGCACGGCCTGCATGTCAGTCCCAAGGGCAACGCCGACAATGTGATGCTGCACATCCCGGGCGGCCGGTCCAACACCTACACCTATGAGATTCCCAAGAGCATGCCGCAAGGTGCGTATTGGTACCACAGCCACCTCCACATGCTCACGACGTCTCACGTCTATTACGGACTGGCCGGCCTGCTGGCGATCGGTCGCACTGACGGTAACCTGCCGGCGGTCACCGAGAAGCAGATCCCCGTCCGGAACATGCTGCTGCAATACAACTACGTCTTCGACCGGGCGGGAGGGCTGGCACAACTCAACAATCCCAACTGGCCGCAATATGCGAGCACCCTCGTTCATCCGAAGGACGGCGAGCTCGCAGAAGGCACATATCGCCCCTTGCTTACGCCGACGAATTTCGATCAGGCGAAGAAGGGGCTGAACTACTTCACGGTCTGGTATAGCGGGCCCGCCGACTGGAACATCGGGCCCGGGTCAATTCCCGACACGCGCGGACTGTTTCATTTCATTCCGAGCAATCTGCAACGGTTCACGGCAAAGCCCGGCGGCGGTCCGGGCAAGAACGTGCCGGCCGACCCGTCGGTTCCCGACCATCTGCGCGACGTGCAGTTCACAGTCAACGGATTGTTCCAGCCGGTCATCAAGAGCAAGGCCGGACAGACCGAGATCTGGGTGCTCTCAAACATCAGCGATATGGCTTATGTCAGCGTGCGGCTCACGGAAACAGCAACGGGAAATCATCCCAAGATCGCCATTGTCGGCCAGGACGGCGTCCCATACCGGGAAGTCCGCTATCCTGCCTACGAGAACGGCACGCGCCTCAACATTCCGCCCGCCACCCGCTATGCCATCGCGGTCACGATACCCGAGAAAGGCGAGCTCATTCTGGAGATGCCGCCGCGTGGAGGCGACGTGAGGACGATCAGCGCGCCCGGCATCCTCTATACGAATAACGGCACTGACAGCCCTCCTGCCACGCTCGGCTATTTGAGCGTGCCGCCATCGGCCATCAGCTACGCCGACGGTTTCTTCCTGTTTCCGACTCAGGTCCTGGCGCGAGCGGTGCCCTCCGAGGGTCAAGGCGTCACGACGACATTCGCCGAGCTGCAACCGCTCGGCGCCTATACGGTGTTCGAAGACATCTCGCAGGTCACGCCCGACTTCAAGCGTGAGCTCACCATCGCAGGCGCATTCTTCAACGACCTCGCCAGCAAGTCCGATCCCAAGGCCTTCGTCTACGCGTTCAACGGGACCGCGTTTCCCAACGTCCCCCTGTTTCAGCCGCGGCTTGACTCGATCGAAGAGTGGACATTCATAAACCACAACAACGACGAGCATCCGATGCACATCCACGTCAACGATTTTCAGACCACGCACACCTACGATCCAAGCACGGGGATCGAGACCGGGCCTGAGTTGTGGGCGACCGACAACGCCAACGTGCCGGTCCCGACGCTCGGACCGGGAGAAGTCGTGCTCGAGCCCGGCGAATTGTCGCTCCGCATGAAGTTCGACGATTACATCGGCCTCTTCGTCATGCACTGCCACCGCCTCAATCATGAAGACAACGGCCTCATGACGCTAGTCAACGTCATCCCCGCCGTCTCGACCTATGCGGTGGCCAACCCTGGATCGTCCGGCCGGCCGGCCGAAGTGAAGGTCTACGACGGCAACGGCGATCGTGTCGTGGCGACGGTCACGCCGTTCCCCGATTTTGAAGGGACGCCGAGCGTCGCCATAGGCGATTTGAATGATGACGGCGTCTACGATCTCGTCGTCGGCGCCGGGAAGGATCATACGCCGGAGGTTGTGGCTTACTCGGGCAAGCCCAAGGACGGAAAGGCCCCGTTCGAAACCGAGCTCGCACGGTTCGAGGCGTTCCCGTCAGAGGCGCGCGGCGGGGTCAGCGTGGCGGCATCGCAGATCGACGGAACGACGGCCGACAATATTATCGTAGGTTCGGGGCCGGGTATTCAGAGCGAAGTCAAGGTCTTTCGCACGAAATTGCCGGCCTCGACCGGCAAGGCGCCTGAGCTGTTCTCTTCCTTCAATCCTTATCTCGAAGATCGCAACGGCGTGAACGTAGCCTCGGGCTTCGTCGATTTCTCTACGGGCCGTTACAGCATTATTACGGCACCGGGAACCGGAAGTATGGGCCAGGTGAAAGTCTTCAATTTCCCGCTGATGCCGCCGATCGGCCAAAAGAAGTCTGCGAGCAGCGGCACCGACCAGTGCGAGCCGGGCGACAAGAAGCCCGTCGTCACCAATTCCTTCATGCCGTTCGGCATGGGTTATAGGGACGGACTGTCGCTGGCCACGGGCTGGTTGACAGGTCCGCTCGGAGGCGCGGAGACCATTGTCGTCGGCCAATTGAGCGGGCCGGGAGAGGTCAAGGTCTATTCGAGCGGCTCGAGGTTGGACGGCGGGCCAAGCGTCTATTTGGCGAGTGCCGAGCACAGCCCCGTCGCCGCCTTCAGCGAGATCGCCAACTTCAAGCCGTTCGACGAGGCCTCCGGCGTGAGCGTGGCGACGACCAGCACGACCACAGGCTCTGACCTGATCGTGAGCGGTATCGCAGCGGACGACAAGACCGCGCAGATTCGAAAGTACGAATTCATCAGGCTGGATCAGGATGCCAAGAGGCTGCAAGCCA
>Ga0187892_10001475_pt1 | contig 53551 bp, 41 predicted proteins | sample MA1701073metaG_FD_139345 | JGI IMG/M metagenome (GOLD analysis project Ga0187892, IMG submission 139345) | Bio-ooze microbial communities from a basaltic lava cave in the Kipuka Kanohina Cave System on the Island of Hawaii, USA - MA170107-3 metaG ...
AGACTTGTTCGGATGGTTGGTGGATCATCTCGACGTGCCTGCGCGTCCTGCGGCAAAGCGTTCGAATAACGGACGCAAAGCTGCTTGAAGGGGGGCCATGGCCGAAACGATGATCACAGCCAGGATCACAAACTAATTGGCAGCAAGGGCCTATGCACGAAGAGCTTATTCCCGTCACGGGATCGTAGTTAGGATCTCCGGAGATAATAGGCTGGTTTGAGTATATATTGGCATTGCCAAATTGGACATCAGCAGGCAAGACTCGCCCATCAGCATCTATCACCCTGGAATCTCGAAGCGATTTAATGTCCACAACTCTCAGTTCGTATGGTTTTAGTTGTGATAGCGCGGCCCTGTAGCTATACACCACGCCCTGATTTTCGTAGTTGAGTTTGTAGCCAAACTGAATCACTCTGTCTGAACTATTCTTTATCAACAACAATGTATTCTTGTTGCCCGTCAGATTGAATGAGACAGCGTTATAAACTCGCGCGACTAACTCGTTATCGTAAAACTCATTGTCGAACGAAAATCTCAGCGTTTGATCAACCGTTATTGCCTCTGCTGATAGGTCAATTACCGATCCTGAGTGTGCCAGGCGTATTCCAGCGTGCCCATCGGCAATTGGCGAGCGACCTTGAACTCGAGCCTTGTCTAAGTCCACCACACGTGATCCCAGAGGAGCCACTTCAATGACCGGCAAATCCCAAGAAACAGGAACACCCGCAGCATTCCTGCCATCAAGTGTGACCGTCACATTGAGCGCCTTGTTTGAGGTATTCGCCAATAGCAACTGGGTTGTGAATTTTATGCCGAGTGGAAACCTCAGTCTTCTATCGGGCTGGCCAAACGGCGCGCCCGGCATTTGTAATGTGTTGGTAGAGTGCGCTGACAGGCTACGCATCGCCAATGGAGCGGAGAAACCCCGACTTTCATCGAACAATATAGCGCGGCCCATCAGAGATCCTGATTCACTGTTCGCTATAAACCGTACCATACCCACCTCAGGCAGCCGCCCTCTTGAAATATGATCGGGAAGCAGATCGCGCAAATCAATTAGACGAGAACTGCCTGCCGGCAAATTTACACTCCGGCCGGGAATAACCCGACCACCCAAATAGAGCATAGTGATTACAGGCAACTCGCTATAGGATATGTTCTGGACCGCATATAGAGCCACAGTATTGGGAGTAGGTAGCCACCACATGGACGAAAGTATCCTATTCCCATATTCTCCTTTATAAAAGCCGCTATGTACGGCGAGGCTCTCCTGTGGGTTTTCAGAAAGTATTTTACTGGAAATGCTTTCTACCGACTCGCTTTGAAGCGTTGCGGAGCCCCATATGCTGCCGATTCTGGAACCATCCCCCCAGCGATGTTCTCTGCCGGGATTGGGCTCACCATTGGAGCGCGCGCTTAAGGCCTGATTCAGTGAAATACGTTTGGTCGCATGTGAGGGAATTGTTACCGGATCGAGTAGAACTCGTTCAACGCCTCTGAGCAGTAGAGCGGGGGTGACGGTTTGGCTTACCCCAGCATTATTGGTAACTTCAAGTACAGACGTTGTGTTGCGATCCAGATACCAATATGGGCAGTAAACCCTTGACGATCCTCCTCCTAGTGCTTTCGTTAGAGATGTATGTGCTGGCAAATTGGAAGGAGAAGAAAAGCTGAGTCCCTGCGACCTTACCGAGTGGCGTATTGGAGGAGTTAGAGATGTAAATGGCGCCAGCAGAAGGGCTATTGAAACCAGCACTAAAAAGAATCTTGACGGGGTTGTCAATTTCTTCTTGCGACCAATCGTTAGCTGCGAAACTTTCTCTACCACAATTTTGAGCATGTGTTGTTTCTGCATGACAGTTTCCTCCATTTGACGATCTCAAGAACGACAGCAATCCGCCCTGTCGGCGCGAGCAACGTTAAATACGGCGTGCGTCGAAATGCTGGCGCATCATTGTCGAAATGCTGGCGCATCATTGAATGACTTTATGTACTTTCACCCTGGACAATTCCGGATTCAATCGCTTGGTCTCTTATCAAACTGCGTACCGTGCTCTTAGGCGATAAAGTAATGCCTGACAGTCCGTGAATGTTTTGTGGCAATCCACTGATCGGTAAGTTATTTGTATAAGAACGCAGGGCGTCGGGCATAAGCGATAATTTGCTGAGGCCGTAGTACGATTTGTGCGCTAGTCGCATAATTTGCGCGAATAGCACACAAGACGTGCGGAGAGCGCACACCAGCCGCCAACCGGGCGATTGGAACAACTCATTGTTTATCTTTGATCTCATTGCTGATGCCGAGCTTTTTCATCAGCCGATGAAGTTGAAAGCGTGAGAGACTGAGCGATCTGGCGGCTTTCTCACGGTTCCCATAATATAGCTGAAGCGCCCGCTTGATCACCTCGCGTTTTCCGGGCAGCGCCAGATCATCAAACTTGACGCCAGCGGGAATGAGCGATTCATTATGCTCTTGTGAATCAAGATGTACTCTGCCTGTTGCTGGTTGGGTTTTCCACCTGGCGTCAAAGATAAGCAATTCAGCGCCGATCTCCATTCCCTGACCGTGCGCAATCGCCCGCTCAATCACATTCACCAACTCGCGGACGTTGCCGGGCCAATGATATTGCAGCAACGCGGCTTCGGCCTCTGGCGTCAGGCTCGGAGCCTGCCTGTCCAAGCGACTGCAATGCACAGCCAGGAAGTGATAGGCCAACGGCAGAACGTCGTCCGGTCGGTCGCGCAGCGATGGCACGACGAACATCAGCACTGCGAGGCGATAGTAAAGGTCCTGACGGAAATTTTTACTCTCTACTTCGCCCAATAAATCACGGTTGGTCGCAGCGATGACGCGGACATCAACCTTGATCTCTTCCGTCCCGCCGACGCGCTCGATGCGGTGATCCTGCAAGGCGCGCAGCAGCTTCACCTGATCCGGCAAGGGCAATTCGCCGATCTCGTCGAGAAACAGCGTGCCTCCATTCGCCCGCTCGAAACGACCAAGCTTGCGCGCAATGGCCCCGGTGAAGGCTCCCTTCTCGTGGCCGAACAACTCGCTCTCGATCAGTTCGTGAGTGATGGCTCCGCAATTGACCGCGACGAACGGGCTGGAGGCGCGCGCCGAGGCGAAGTGGATCGCTCGCGCCATCACTTCTTTTCCAGCGCCGGTCTCCCCTTCCAGCAAGACCGGGAAGTCGTTTGCCGCCGCCCTGTAGATGAAATCGAGCATGGCCTGGGTCTGTGGCGATTGGCCGATGATCTCGACCGGGCCGATGCGGTGGCTTGTTTGTTCGAATTTCACGGACATATGCGGCTCAGAAAGGCTGGTTGATTCCGCCGGATCTTCAATAGAATTTTTTCGTTCCTCCGGTTTCGGAGCCGCGGCCTTGCGATCTATGGCCTGGAAATTGCCGGGGGGGGGGCGACTGCTGATCAGGTTGTATTGGGATTACGTTGCGCGCACTACGATACTTACTGGCTGTTCGATCCATACGCATTCCTCCACTGGTGAAATGGCCGAAACCTGCCTGGCTGACCTTTTGAATTTCAACTCTGCAACGAAGGGGGGCAGACAACGAGGCCAAGGGCGACTCCCGCTTCTCTGGCGCGTCACTACCTCAAAGCTTCCAATATCAGTTGATCAAATTTTTACGCGAGAGGCTATCTCAGAATTTGGATAACCCGGCGCAGTATCTTTAATGTGGCTTGGATTGTCAATTGCTCAATCTGATCATCCCCATCACCCCATCATCTTCCTGATCACATCCACCACAAACGCCGCGCAATACTCGCCCGCAATCTCTTCCAGCCTCGGCGAATGGAATTCGGAATCGGAGATGACACGGATAGCCAGGAACCGAATTTTGAACCCTTCAGCAGCGCCCGCCACGTAGGCGCTCTCCATATCTTCCGACACGTTGCCGAAGGTCTTCCGCGCCCAGACCAGACGGTCAATCTCCTTGTTGAACTCGAAAGCTGAGCCGATGATCCCTTTCACCACGCGGCCTCGTTTGTACGTCGTCTCCAAAGCCACGCGCATCGTTTCTTCGTCGCCCACGAAGCGCGGAAAAGTTTTACGCTCCTTGCCATCAATCCGCAGCCGGTGGTACATCGGCCTCCAGCGCGACATATCAATTCCCTGCCCGGCGTCGGCGTGCGACGAGCGGAACGCGCCGTAATCCACCGCCGCTTCGCCGACCACGATGTCGAAGACTTTCAATTCGGGATCGCTCGCGCCCGCCGTGCCCTGGTTGATGATGATTTTGGGTTTGAAGTTGACGATGGCCAGCGTGGTCGCGGCCACGGCGTTGACCGGCCCGACTTCGGTGCGCGAAACGACCACGCGCTTCGAGCCGATGCGACCGCGCCAGAAAGTCCAGGCGGCGATCTGAATCTGCTCTTTCTCTTCGAGCGCGGCCAGCAAGGGTTGAATCTCTGAATCGAGCGCGCCCTGGACGACGATGTCTACTGTCGAGTTGTCTTTTCGCGCCGACTCATTCTGGGCGCCTGAAGGCGCGCCGAGGGAAAACGTCAAACAGACCACGACCAGCGCCCTGACAAGCAGAGCGCAAAAGCGATTCGTTTTCATTGTGTGGATTCTCCTAGCTTGATTGTTCGGTGAGAGATATTCGATTTTCGAGCGCATCGCTGACGATGCGGGCGGCGGTTTCGCTGATCTGGGCGCGCCAGAATTTGCGGTCTTCTTCGTGAGCGCCGCTGAGCAGCAGTAGGCGTCTCAAAATCTCAGTCGTGACCGCAACCAGAAAAGCTCCCTGGCCGGCTTGCTGGCGCAAGTGTTCGTTGTCGCGGCGCGCGCGGTCGCGCTCATCGTCCAACTCGAAGCGCGGGATTTCCTGATCGAGCAGATCGAAGGCGACGACGGCCAGTTTCTGTTGCCTAGTAGCGGCGAACCTGGAAAGCCTGGCGCGCAAATCCGCGCTCAAGGGGACTTCGATCAGCGGCGAGGCCAGGCGGGCCGCCTGCAACGCCTGCCGGTTGCGTAACACCCGCGCGGCAACCACAAACACCATCAACCAATAACCGGCGATCATTCCCAGAATGATGGCTACATCGGCAAGCGTCCAGCTTTTGCGCTCGCTGAAGTATAAATAGGCGAACGGGATCATGGTCGGCAGGATGACCAGCAACAGGCGATACCAGTTCCAGCGCGGCTTATTCTCGGAAGATTTTTCTGATGGATTGTTTTGCTCGATCATCACCACCCCTGTTTCACTGCTAGATGAAGCGCATTATAGCCCAATCTTCGCGCCAGCACAGCCCTGATCCAACATCGCTTAAAGTACCGCAGACTGTCCAGTCTGCGGAGCGTTATCTACTCGAAACTTGTCGAGGGCCGAGCGCCTCCAGCCAGAGCCCCTGGTTGGCTCTGAGTTGTTCAGTGATCAAGCCTCCGCAGACTGGACAGTCTGCGGTACGTGCGACCATCAGAAGTCTTTACTGAAACGACGCGACAGCTTATAACGTCTCTGCCAGCGGCAAGAGTTCACACTATCAATCAATTGTTTTCACCCGGCAGCGCAAACCATCGGTTTGCATCAGCCTACCTGGAAGGAGTCGCATATGATCAAGAACGTTTTTCGGCGTCTGCGTTCAATCCGCTTTTACGGCGCTTCAGCTTTGCTGATCTTTTCTGCGTTGATTCTGGCTTTTTCAAACTTCGCGCCAACAACTGAAGCCCAGCAATCGCCGGCGCGGCAGGCCACAGCGAAGCGGCCGTTGACGCATCAGGATTACGACAGTTGGCGTTCGATTCAGAGCCAATCAATTTCGCGTGATGGCAAATTTATCGCCTACGCTGCGATTCCGCAGGACGGCGACGGCGAGATCGTCGCGCGCAATGTGGCCACGGGCGCAGAATGGCGTCACGGGCGTGGATGGCGTCCGCCGGCGCCGCCGCCCGACATTTCCGATCCGGCCACAGCCCAAAACTTCTTCAACCAAACGAGCGGGCTGACGCGGCCCAGGTTCACCGCCGACAGCCGCTTCGTCATCTTCACCATCGAGCCGAACAAGGCCGACGTTTTGAACGCCCGCAAAGAAAAGAAGAAACCCGAAGAAATGCCGAAGAACGCTCTTGGCATTATGGATCTGTCGAACGGGCAAGTGGCCCGCGTTGAGCGCGTGAAAAGTTTTCAGGTTCCCGAAGACGGCGCAGGCTGGGTGGCTTATCTGCTGGAAGCCAAGCCGGAAGAGAAGAAGCCGGAAGCGGCAGCGGACGCTCCCAAGCAAAACGACGATGCGATCGTGGACGATGATCAGCGGCAGGGAGGCAGACCGGGCGGCGGCGCCAGCGCCAGACCGGCGGGAAGGAGGAAAGAGTACGGCTCCGACCTGATCCTGCGGAACCTGTCGAATGGAGCCGATCGCGCGTTCGCCGATGCGCTAGAATACAGTTTCAGCAAAGACGCGAGGTCGCTAGTCTTCACCGTTTCGTCGAAGAAGGAAGAATCGAACGGCGTTTTCGCCGTCACTCCCGGAGCCGATGCTGCGCCAACAGAATTGCTTGCAGGCAAAGGCAAATACATGAAGCTCTCGTGGGACGAAGACCAGACCCAGCTCGCGCTCATCAGCGACCGCGATGACGCTGCGGCTCAGCAGCCGAAATTCAAGCTCTACCACTGGGATCGCAAATCGGCGAAAGCGAACGAGATTGTTTCGACCTCCACGCCAAACTTCCGTTCAGGTTTCGTGATCAGCGAGAGAGCTTCGTTGAGCTTCTCGTTGGACGGCAGCCGCTTGTTCTTCGGCATCGGGCCTCCGCCCGAACCTGAGAAAGACCCGGAGGCCGACGCCGCAAACACCGACGAGAAGGTCGTCGTTGACCTGTGGCATTGGAAAGACGATTTCATCCAGCCGATGCAAAAAGTCCGCGCCGAGCAGGACCGCAACCGCTCGCACCGCGCGGTCTATCACCTCAAAGATCAAAAATACGTCCAATTGGCCGACGAAACGATGGAGAACGTCAACCCTTCGTCGAGCGGCCAGTGGGCTATCGGCGCCGATGATCGCGAGTATCGCAAGCTGGTCGGATACGACACGAGCTACGCGGATGTTTATCTGGTCAACACGACCGATGGCTCGCGCAAAGAACTGCTGAAGAAATACCGGTCGAGTCTGTCCTGGTCGCCCAACGGCAGGTACGCGCTGTTCTACAACGGCAAAGACTGGAACACGGTCTCGATTCCCGACGGCAAAGTCGCTAACCTGACCGCCAAGCTCGGCGTCAATTTCTGGCAGGAAGACAACGACTCGCCGAGCGTGCCGGGGCCATACGGCAGCGGAGGCTGGGTGAAGGACGACAAGTACGTGCTGCTATACGATCAGTACGACATCTGGCAGGTTGCGCCAGACGGCTCATCGGCGAAGAACCTGACCGACGGCGTTGGCCGCAAGGAGAAGATCGAATTCCGCTACGTCCGCCTCGATCCGCAGGAGCGCAGCGTTGATCCGGCGAAGCCGATGCTGCTGCGGGCGGAAAACGAATGGACGCATGATTCGGGTTTTTACCGTGATCGCGTTGATGGCGGGGCGCCAGAGAAGCTGGTGATGGCGGCGAAGAATTTCAGCCAGCCGGCGAAAGCCAAAGACGCCGACGCGCTGATCCTCACGGCCACGCGCTTCGACGAATTCCCCGATCTGCTCGTCACCGATTCGAGCTTCAAGAGTTTGAAGAAAATCAGCGATGTCGGCGTGCAGAAGAACAACTTCACGTGGGGGAAATCAGAGTTGGTTCGCTACCGGAACACGGACGGCGTATCTTTGAGCGGCATTCTGATCAAGCCAGAAAACTTCGATCCGAAGCAGAAGTATCCGATGATCGTCTACATCTACGAGAAGCTGTCGGATGGCGTGCATCGCTTCGCCAATCCCGGCCCGGGCACTTCGATCAATGCGTCGTATTACGCCAGCAACGGCTATCTGGTCTTGATGCCAGACATCGTTTACACCATCGGCTATCCGGGCCAGAGCGCGCTCAAATGCGTGCTGCCCGCAATCCAGGCCGTCGTTGACCAGGGCTTCGTCAAAGAAGACGCTGTCGGCACCCAGGGCCACAGTTGGGGCGGTTACCAGATCGCGTACATGGTCACGCAGACCAATCGCTTCCGCGCCGCCGCGCCAGGAGCGCTGGTCGGCAATATGACCAGCGCCTACAGCGGCATCCGCTGGGGCACGGGGTTGCCGCGCCAGTTCCAATACGAACGCACGCAGAGCCGCATCGGCGGCAGCATCTGGGAATACCCGATGCGCTTCATCGAGAACTCGCCGGTCTTTCACGCCAATCGCGTGCAGACGCCGATCATCATGCTGCACAACGACGAAGACGACGCCGTGCCGTGGTATCAAGGCATCGAGTATTACCTGGCGCTTCGCCGCTTGAACAAAGAGGTTTACATGTTCAACTACAACGGCGAAAGACACGGGCTGCGCCGCCGGCAGAACCAGAAAGATTACACGCGGCGGATGCAGGAATTCTTCGATCACTACCTGAAGGGCGCGCCTGCGCCGGAATGGATGGAGAAAGGGATTCCTTTTTTGCAGCGCGAGAAAGAGAAGGAGAAGTACAAGACGGTGTCGGATATGAAGGAGAAGGCGCAGAACTGAGTCATTCGTAAAACCAGTAACCGCCAAGACGCCAAGTTCGCCAAGAAAAAAATCGTCGGAATCTCTTGGCGAACTTGGCGTCTTGGCGGTTTGCTTCATACCTTCAGCTTCAGTCTCTCTTCGACAAACCTTTTGCTGATCAATGCGCTCTCTTTCGGCGTGCGCCCCGCCAGGGCGCGGTCAAGCTCGATGATGATCCAGCCTTTGTAACGAAAATCCTTCATGATCTGCAGCACGCCAGGGATGTTGACTTTGCCCTGTCCCAATTCGACGAAATCGTATTTCGGCCGCTGGCGTGAACCATCCATCGCCGCCTGGGTTGGATGAATGATGACGTCTTTGAAATGAGGATGGACCAGACGGTTGATGTAATCGCGTGTGAACCTGACCGGATCACCTCCGGCGGTTTGCAGGTGCGCGATGTCAAGGAGCGCCCAGACATACTTCGGATCAGTCGCGTCCATGATTCGATCAACTTCTTCGCGCCGTTCGCCAAGCGAGTCCATCTGGTTGTGATAGCCGAGTTTGACGCCATATTCGCCGAGGGTTCGCTTGCCGATCTCGTTCAGGCGTTTGCCCAAACGTTTGTAATCATCGTGTGAGTTGATCCCTGCTTTTGCGCGCGCGCTGTCGGTGGCTTGCAGATAGAGACCGCCGACTTCCTTCATCCACTTGGCCATTACGACGCAGCCGGCGATCTCCTGTTTTTCGGCGCCGGGATTGATGGTGAGGTCGCCGGTTGAGATCGAAACGACGGTGAGATTCTTCGCCGCCATCAGGTCTTTGAATTCGCTCTGGCGATTGGCGTATTTCTGGTAATCACCGCTGCGAATTTGAATGCCCTTGAATCTCAGCTCTGATATTTCGTCAATCGCTTGTTCCGTTTTGTCGCCCCAGGTAATAGCGTGGTAGCCGATCTTGAATTCGTAGTCATCGGCTCCAAGCGCCGATGCCGAAACGTCTAATTGCGCGGCGGCCAAGCTAGCGCCTGCGCCAACCAAAAACTCCCTGCGTGAAAAGCTCATCTGTCCTCCATCGCTTCATCAATTTCGTCGAGCAGATCTGCGCCAGCGTTGATCGGGCGCGAGAAATACCACCAAAACATTTCAAGCAAACCCGTTTTGAGCCGCACGCACAAACAAAGACGAGTGGCAAACCGTCGCTTGCCACTCGTCAACTTCAACCATTTGGTTACCGCGGAAATCAGCGGACCTGAATAGGCATCCCGCCGGGAAGACCACCAGGCGCGTTGGGAGTTTCAGGCGCCGGTAATTGCCCCACCTTTTCCGGCGCCAGCACTGCCAGCCGCGTGGCGGCATTGGAGCCGAGACCGGTGCTCCGGATATCTTTATTGCTGGCGACGGCAAAGTAAAGTTCAACGGCTTCCTGGTTCTTACCCATCGCTTCGTATACTCGCGCCATACTCACGTCAATCAACGCCGGCGGAATCGGGCCTGGCTTCGCTTTCAGTTTCTGGTATTCGGCCAGCGCCTCCTCGTTCATGCCGAGGACTACGTAACGGCCAGCGAGCGCCTTCCGCGCGTGCGCGCCCACATCGGAATCCTTTTGCGAAAGCTCCTTCAAGGTCGCTTCCGCCTTGTCGGCTTCGAAATGGAGTTGATGTGTGGCCCCCAGATAACGCGCCAGATCGCCGTTGATCGAAGCGTATTGGCTCGCCACTTCCTGGAAAGCCTTATACGCCTCACGATGTTTTTCTTCTTCCGTCGTAAACGCGCGCGCGCCCAGCGGCAGGTTCGCCGGGAGCGGGTTTTGCACAACGGCTTCGTGAACAGCCATCGCCCTGGCCAACGCCTCGCCAGCGTTCTTCGCGCGGCGCGAGAAGAACATCCAGGTGATCACTGCCACCGCAATCACCACTGCCGCAATAGTCAGCCATTTCAAGATCGGGCGCGAATGCCCTTTCATCCAGGCCGAGGTAGCAACGTATTGATCCATCAACGGATCGTGTTTCAATTGTTGAGCGGAAGGTCGCCCTTTAGCTTTAGCCAATGTCGTACTCCTTCAGTAAGATAATTGGGGCAATGAGGAAGTCGCAAAAATAGCGGTCAGGCTCGGCGGTTGTCAAGCAGCCGCTCCCGCCTCGAATTCTAATGTGGCAAAATTGACAGCCTGCGGAGCCGTTGCTATAGTCCGCCCCGGGTGATCGCTATGACACACACAAGCTCTTCACAACAACCCCTTCAAGCCCAATCTCACAGGTCAGCCCTGCTTGGAGTAGATTTAGGCAGCAACCACATCCGCATCGGAACCGTTGACCCAACGGGCCAGGTTCTCGCCTTCCGCCGCGAGCCATACTCCGCTCAGGCCAGACAGAATCCGCGCGCGCTCGCCGATCAGATTCTCTCCGTAACTGAACAGATGATCGAGGAACAGACCGCAACCGCTCCGGTCTCGGCCATTGGCGTCGCTTCTCCCGGTCTGGTTGATCAAGCGGCGCGCCGCGTCATCGAGATCTCGCAATTGCCGAACCTCAGAGAGATTGATCTGCACCAGGAATTCGCGCAAAAGTTTGGCGTCCCAACACATTTCGACAGCAACGCGAACGCGGCGGCTTTCGCCGAGATGACCAACGGAATTGCGGCTGGCGTCAGCGACTGGCTCTTCCTGCACATTGGCGCCAATGTCGGCGCGGGCCTGGTTCTCGGCAACGTATTGCAACGCGGCAAATCCGGGTTGGCAGGCGCCATTGGCGAGATGAGCATTTATGCCGAACACATCGGCGGCTTAGTGAAATTGCAATCAATGGTCTCCGCCGAAAACATCGTCCGCCGCACGCGGGAACGGTTGCAGAAAGACAAAACCTCTTCGCTTTCCCGGCTCGGCGCGATGGGCGGTTTCACTTACGACGACATTATCGCGCAGGCGCACGCGGGCGACGATCTGGCGAAACTGATGATGCAACGCACGGGGATATTCATCGCCCTGGCGCTGGCCGACGTGATCAGCCTGCTCAACCTGGCGATGGTCGCCATCGGCGGCGCGCCAGCGGGACGACCTTTTCTGGTTTCAGCTATCGCCGCCGAAGTCCGCGAACGCACGTTCACGGCGGCGTTCGATGATTGTGAGATCGTCGCGGCGGAGATCGGCGCGGAAGCCGGCGTGATTGGCGCCGCATTGCTGGCTGATCAGCATCGCGAGCGATAGCGCGCCTCACGCCTTCGGATGCGTCTTGTCGTACACCTCCATCAACTTGTCCATCGAAACGTGAGTGTATTGCTGCGTGGTTGAAAGCCTGACGTGGCCGAGCATCTCCTGGATCACGCGCAAGTCAGCGCCCGCGTCAAGCAGGTGCGTCGCGAACGAATGACGCAAACTGTGCGGGCTGATGTGGTGAATCTCGGCGCAGACCTTGACGTATTTATCCACCATCCTGCCCACCGACCGCGTAGTGATGCGCGTCCCCTGATAGTTCATAAACACCGCCGCGGCATCGAGCTTTTCGGGATCGGCCTCGGCCATCAACTCGCTGCGCACGCCGAGGTAATCCTGCAAAGCTTTCTTCGCGTGTTCACCGAAGGGCACGATGCGTTCCTTGCGCCCTTTGCCTTTGACGCGCAACGTCTGGTTGCCAAAATCAATGTCGGTCAGATTGAGGTTGACGAGTTCCGACACGCGGATGCCGCTGGCGTAAAGCAACTCCAGGATCGCACGGTCGCGTTTGCCCAGCACCGTCTCGGTTTCGGGCGTCTCGATGAATTTGACCATCTGCTCGATAGACAGATGATTCGGCAATTTACGCTCGACGCGCGGGCTGCTGACGAGCTTCGCGGGATTGGTTTCCAGAATTCCTTCGCGGCAGAGGAAGCGGAAGAACGTCCTGAGCGCGGCGACCTTGCGGTGGATCGAGCTTTTCTTCTTCTTCTGCTCGTAGAGCGAGGCCATGTATTCGCGGATCGTCAGGTGGTCAATATCGCGGAGGTTGACGCTGCGGCGATTGCCTTTCTCATCGGGCGGCGCGACGTGATCGTAGAATTGGACCAGATCGCTCTCGTAATTCCGCAGCGTGTGGTCAGAGGCGTTTCGTTCGTACCTCAAATGCTTAATAAAATCGTCAATGTGCTTCTGCATCGGCGATCCTCGCTAAATCAACCGAGTAAGTCGTTCGCTTTCAAAACCAGCTTCGGCAGTGCTCTTGGGGAGAGCTTCTCGCCACGTTTCACTTTCCGAACGTATTGATACACGCCGCCGACCGGATCAGCGTAAACCTCAATCACCCCCTGCTTGAGATCCACGATCCATAGCTCGGGAATGAGCGCGTTGGCGTAGGCTGGCATTTTGATGATGCGATCACGCATGGCTGAAGATTCGGCGACCTCGACCACGAGCAAAATGTCATTCACCGTCGGGTGTGATTTGGGATAGAAATCGTCGCGCGCTCTGACCAGGACAATATCCGGTTGCGGTTCCGAATGGTCGTCCAGGTGAATAGGGTTCTGCACCCTGACGATGACCGAGGCGCCAACTTTGCGATTGAAGAGTTTGTTGAGGCGATCAACTACTCCGGCGTGGAAAGGATTGATTGGACTCATCTCGATGATCTCCCCGTTGATCAATTCAACCCGGTCTTGCTCCTCAAGAATCCCGGCCTCCGCCATCTGGTGGTACTCGGCGACAGTGAAGCGGTGATGTGGAACTGGTAATGCCATAGCTTGTCACTCTCAAAAGACTTTCGGCGCGATCATGAATCACTTGACTGGCGCACGCAACGCCCGCCCCGGCGCGACGCCGTCCTGCAACTTCCCGTCCTTCACTACAACGACGCCGTTGATCAAAACGTATTTAAACCCTTCGGAATAATCTGTCGGACGTTCGTAAGTCGCTTTGTCCGTCACCCGCTCGGCGTCGAAGACGACGATGTCTGCGTCAGCTCCAACGCGAATCCGCCCTTTGTTCTTCATCACCGGCGCGCGGCGTTCCAAGCGTCGCGCGGGCATCAACGACATCTTGTTGATCGCGTCCACCAGCCCCAGCGATTTCTCTTTGCGAACGTACTGGGCAAGTATCCGCGAGTAAGTCCCGGCGGCGCGTGGGTGTCCCTTGCCGTTTTGAAACGCGATGCCGTCGCTGGCGATCATCGTCAACGGGCTGACGACCGCCACGCGCACCATCTCGTCGGTGTTTGAAAAGATGATCACGCCGCCGCCTTGCTTGCGGTAGCGATCGAAGGTTTCCGGCGTCAACCGCTCGCCAGTTTCAGGCCACTGCAAATCTTTGTAATCAACGCCGAGCCGCCGCTGGAACCCTTCGTCGAACAACGCCGATTCGATACGGGTCATCCCGGCGACGTATGGGTAACATTCCGTCGTGACATCGAGTCCACGCGAACGCGCTTCGGTGATGATCCGCAACAATCGAGGGGTCCATTGCGTGCCGGTGCTGTTGATGTGGACGACGTGCAGCGGCGCGCCAGTGATTGTGGCGGCGGCGATGACTTCGCCGAGCGCGCCAATCGCTGGCTCGCGCGCTTCACGCAGATGGACGTGGCACGACGCGCCGTTCCGGGCCGCGACGCGGAACATCTCCATGATCTCCCAATGCGAAGCCGCTGGCGTGTAAGCCGGACCGAATCCGACCGCGACCGCGCCACGATTCAATCCACGCTCGATCCGCCTCTTCAATTCTTCGATCTCGCTGTCGGTCGCGGCGCGCGAAGCGGCGGGTCCGCTCGGCAGCCATTCGCCTTTGTCGCCCATCACGGCCATTCGCGTGGGGATGTGGCCGATGCTGACGCCGAAATTGACCAGCGCCTTGCCTTCACGCTCGGCGTACCAGCGATCAACATCTGCCGTTCCGACCTCCAGCTCGAACGAACTGGTCACGCCATCCATCGCCTGCGCGCGATAATTTTCGGGTGTCTGCCCATGCTCGTGCAGATCAATGAACCCTGGCGCGACGACCAAGCCCTTCGCGTCGAACGTCGTGCGCCCGGTCAACGCTTTGGTCGAGATGGTTTGAATCTTTCCGCCGCTGACGCCGAGGTTGCGCACGGCGTCGAGTTTCGATTCGGGATCAATCACTCGGCCATTGAGAATGACGATGTCGAAACTCTGCGCGGCAATGGGCGCCGCGTTTCTTTTGAAGCCAACAGCAAATGCGATCACGCAGCAGACCACCAGCGCGAGCAGAAGCGACGAACGACGAAGCGGCATTGTTTTCCTCCTCTGCAGAGGTGGAACAGACTTTAGTCTGTTCGCATTCTGAACAGACTAAAGTCTGTTCCACCTCTGCCTTGTTTCAGGGCGTCGCTCGCGACATCAACGACTCCTTGCAAAAAATGATGAACTTAACTGCCCGGATAACGGTAGCAGCCACCGTAACGTTTCATCCAATCGGGCGGCGACCCCGTCTGCGGCAGCCATTCGCCGACGAATCGTGGCGCTTCAGACGGTGAGCTGACGAAGTAAAAATACCTGTGATTAATGCATCCCGCCGGGCAATCGCCGCCGGCCAGATCGAAGACGTAGTGATATTCGGCGCCTTCAATCGTCCCGCAAATGTCCGGCCCCCCGCCGATCCGCGCGTTGGTTCCCGCGCCCTTCACGCCCGGCAACCGTGAATATTCCTGCGCCAGCAAACCGGCGTTGTAAATCCCATTGAATTCGAGGAACACATAACGTTCGACGACATAATCGCGGTAATCGGCTCTGACCAGACGGTAAAGATCGTTCAGACAACTCCACTCGCGATAGCTTCCCGACTTCATCCGCTCGAAAGTCGGAGCATCCACGCTCAGGTAGATGCTCTTCCCGTCGTTTTCGCCGAAGTAGGGGTAGTTGAGTTGAGGATGCGAAGAGCGAATTCTGGTCACGTCCGTGACCACGCGGGCGTAGATGGCCGGGTTGGCCGTGAATGTGGCGCCCATCTTGATGGCCAATCTTTCCAGGTCGGGAAACTGCCGGGGCGTCTGGGCGATCTCCGCGCGACTGGCCAGTCCGGCGTAGCGCGCGCACATCAACGCCGTCGGCAATGAACCTCTCCGTTCCGGGCGCGACGGGCTTCTCATTCCGCCGTCCTGCCCGGACGAAGACTGGAATGGAATCAACCAGCAGATCAGTGCAAAAACAATCAGGGAAAAGTTTTTCGCTCGTTTGAAGAATACCGTTCGATTCGTACTTCGCGTTTTCATAACTTACAACCTCCTTACTGCTTTCCGGCGTCCCGATGAACCACGCGCAGAACCAACTCCTTCAGCGCCACTTCGTCCTCACATCCGAACTCGATACGAGCGGCGAAGACCGGTATCAACGACGAATTCGCGACGCCATCGGGCAGGTTCGCCGCGTCTTTCTCCGTCGTGATGATCGCCTCGGCCTGCGATTGCCGAGCGGATTCGACAATCTCGACCAATTCCTCGCGCGTGTAACGGTGATGATCATCGAAATCGCGTCGCAACACAATCTTCATTTTGGCGCGTTCCAGGTCGGCGATGAACCTGTCGGGCCGCGCGATTCCCGACACTGCGGCGATTCGCTTTTGCGCGAAAGCGGCCGGATTAATCACGTCGCCATCGCTCAGTCTGACCAACCCCTTCATCTTGTGATGCGCGTAAAAGATCGGGGTGTCGGCGGCGGCAAACCTCCTGATCTCCGCTTCGAGCGAAACGCGATTGAACGGTTGGTCGCTCCGCGTGACGATCACGGCGTCGGCGCGGCGCAGCGCAATGAGCGGCTCGCGCAACCTGCCGAACGGAACCAGCTTCGCTTCGACCAACGGCTCGGTCGCGTCAATCAAGGCCAGGTTCAGATCGCGCGCCAACTGAAGATGCTGATAGCCATCGTCGAGGATGAAGACCGAGACTGGCGCGCGTTCCTCAAGCCATTTGCCAGCGGCATAACGATCACGATCAACCACTACGCGCACGCCCGCGCAGGATTTCGCCAGCAGGTAAGGCTCATCGCCAGCTTCGCGCGGCCCGCACAGAATCTCTTTTCCATCCGACACTTCAACGCGGCCTTCGCTCTCGCGCTTGTAACCGCGACTGAGGATGGCGACGTTGTGACCTTCGTCGCGCAGGAAGCGAGCCAGAAAAGCCACGCACGGCGTCTTGCCCGTTCCACCCACGGTCAGGTTGCCCACACTGATGACCGGCGCATTCAGCCTGCGCGTTTTGAAAAGATCGTTTTCGTAAGCGGCGGCACGCGCCCTCACGCCCAAGTCGTAAAGTTTGGCGGGCAGGTAAGCGATGATGCGTGTGACCGGCGGCAAAAACATAGCGGGATTACGACAGCAGCTCGGCGACGATTTCGACGGTACGCGCCGTCGCGCCGCGATTTTCATCAATGGCTGCGCGAGCGTTCGATCCGAGCGTCGCCGCGAGGTTCCGGTCGCTCAACAAGCGGATCAGGGCGTCGCGCAACGACGCAGCCAGTTCGCGCTCACCCTCGCCACGCAATTGAACCAGCGCGTCTCGCAGCAAAAACTCCCACGTGATCTCGCGGAAATTTTCCATGTGCGGGCCGACGATGATCGGCTTCGCGTAAAAGGCCGGCTCCAGGATGTTGTGACCGCCTTTGGGAACCAAGCTCCCACCGACGAAGACCACAGAAGCGAACCGGTAAAGCGCAGCCAACTCTCCAACCGAATCGAGCAGAATCACCACGGTCCGGTCGCTTCCCTGTCCTGAGTTTGAACGCCGCGCGTAATTCAACCGCGAAGATTCGAGCAATCGCTCCACTGCATCGAAACGTTCCGGGTGGCGCGGAGCAATCAGCATTCGAACCTGCCCAAAACCGCTTTCTTCCAGCAACTGTCGGAAGGCCGCCAGAACGATCTCTTCTTCTCCATCACAAGTGCTGCCCGCGATGACGAGCGGCGCTGAACCAAGCCCGAAGATTTCGTCCACTGGCTGCGCTGTCTCCGCGATCTTCCTCTGCTCATCCGCATCTCCAATCTCAAATTTGAGATTCCCCGTCACGACCACACGCTCTGCCGTCGCGCCCAACTCAACCGCCCGCTCAGCGTCAGTTCGGCTCTGCATCGCGAAGCGGGAGACTTTGCCATACAACCGCCGCACGAAAAATCCGAACCTCCGCGAACGCGGGAACGAGCGATCCGAAATCCGCCCGTTCGCCACGATCACTGGAATCCTTCGCTCTTCGCATTCGCTCAAAAAGTTCAGCCAGAGTTCGGATTCCATCAGGATCACGATTCGCGGTTTGATGGCGTCGAGCGCCCGGCGCACGCTGAAGCCCCAGTCGAACGGGAAGTAACAGAAACCATCGGCTTCGCTGATGCGCGAACGGGCGACGGATTGCCCGGTCGCAGTCGTGGTCGAAACGATCAAACGATGCTGCGGGAAACGCGCCCGCAACGCCGTGATCAGCGGCTTCGCGGCCAGCGCCTCTCCGACCGACACGGCGTGGAGCCAGATCGCCGGACGCGAATCCGACTTCAATTCGTCCGGCAACAGCCCGATCCGTTCGCGAAAGTTGCTCAGATATTTTCGTTTGAAGACCGCCTGGCAAGCGAAATACGGCAGCAGCGCAACAAATACGATTGCGAGAAAGAGGCTGTAAATAAAGCGCATCTTGAGTTGTTCCTTGACCTGCCGCCGTTGGCTTTTATAAAGTCGTCCCCGGTTCGGGCCGTCCGAACTTCTAACTTGAAAAAAGAGAAAACACAAGTATTACCAAAGGAGCACAGCTTGCAGTATCCAGCTTCTCTCGTCGCGCGACTGTCTCTGGTCGCCATCCTTCTGATCGCCCCCTTCAACATCAACTCTTTCAGCCAGTCGTCACAAAACAAATCGAAGCCGGCGTCGCGGCGCATTGGTTTCGCCGAAGCCCAGCGCCTGCTCGCCAACGAAAACGAAGGCAACCTGAGCAACCAACCCGGCAAATTCAGCCGAACAAAATTGAGCAGCGGACAGGTGCTCGAACTTTATTACCCGATCACCACGCCAAATCCGCGCAGGAAATCGAAGACCGTGACCGCGCCCGGCTACGGCCTGCTTTACGAATCGGAGGCGGCGTTCAAGGAGGCCAATCGCCCACGCCACGTGCTCGAAGATCTGATCCCCGACGGCCACAAGCTGGTTGGCGGCATCCCGCAATTCGTGGCGAGGCTGGAAAAACGTCTGCGCGCTGGCGCAGGCCAGCTCAATTATTCACGCGCCAGCTTGAAACGCGTTGACGCTTATCTGATCGGCTATCTGAGCTCGCGTTCGACCATGCAAACCGATCCGCAGTTGTTTCAAGAGCTGACGGCCTATTACGGCGAGACGCTGCGGCGCGCGATTAATGGCCAGTGGCGGGTCAGCGAAGAGCGAGTCAGCGAGTTGCACGCCCAGGCCGAACCAAACATCGTCTTCACTTCGGGCGGCAGAACGAAAGAGATCAAACCGTGGAGCGGATTGATCAGCGCGCTGTACGACGAAGACAAACGCGGCAGCGGATTGACGAGGGTTTTCGACGCTGACGTGAGAGCGGCGGAGTGACCGAACTGTCTCGCCCGCGCGCGCGGCCTCATGCTATAGTCGGAGCGCGAAAGGAGAATGCATATGCCGAAGACAACTGCCAAGCCGAAGGCTAAAAGCTCAAAGCGCGCGGCGGGTAAAGCCGCTAGCCAGAAAGAGACGAAGAAAGTCGCCGGTAAAGCTTTAGGAAAAGAGGCGGCGAAGAAAGCGGCCAGCAAGGTTTCGAGCAAGAAAGCTGGTAAGAAGAAGGCGGCCAACCCTCTCATTCCTACCAGGAAACGCAAAGGGATGCTTCTGCTGAATCCTAAACCGATGACGCCGCGACAAGAAGCGCGCCTGATTCGCGCTTTTCAAATGGCCTATGAAAGCCATCAAAAGAGACTCGCCGAGATGGCCGATCAGTTTCAAGAAGATTCCTAATGTCTCGAATCACCTTCGACACGTCCGTCGTCATCGCCTACAAGATGACAGAAGCGCCGAAGAACCTCGTGCTGTCGGCGCCGGTCATCAGCGAACTCATCTCCGGCGCCAGTGACGATTCAGAGCGCAAACGGTATGAGATGATCCGCCGCGATCACGAAATGAATGGCACGCTGATCGTGCCGACCTCCGAAGACTGGCTATTCGCCAGTCGTATCCTTTTCTGGCTTACGCGCAGACGTAAAAAGCAGGCTGGCGGTCAAACTCCGCCACTGAAGGTCGGAGCCTCGCAGCGAATGATGATGGATGCGCTGATCGCCGTCAGCGCGCGGCGCGAAGACGTGGTCGTCGTGACCGAGGACTGGGACGATTACAAAGCGATCCAATACTACTGCAAAGTCAAACTCAAACGCGGCGGCGATTATTTCGGCCAGAGCGAGTCGGATCAATAAATCATCCAGGCGTTCGGCGCCGCTCGCTTGTCTCACCTCATCGCCGGTGCTAAATTTCGCGCCGTTGTCCGATCAAACACCAATCACCAACCAATCGGAGGTCTGTTATGCCCGCAATCCGCTATCACGCTCTGCGAACATTTCTCGCTTGCGCCATCATCGCGTTCTGCTCCACTGCCTATGCTCAAACTGCGCCGACGATCAAAACGGTCAAGATCGCTCCTGAAACCGCCGAGGCCGAAGTCGGCCAGCAGTTGAAGTTCACGGTCACCGGTTATGACGAACAGGGCAAGGCGACGGATCAGAAACCGATGTTCTGGGTCGCAACGCCACCTGATCTGGCAGGCGCGGATAATTCCGGCACAGTCACGTTTTTCGCGCCCGGCGAAGTCAAAGTGATCGCGATTATGAGTGGCAAACCGGTGATCGCTAAAATCAACGTCAAACCAGCGCGCGTCGCCCGCATCGAGATTACGAATCTCAACGCGCCACTGGTTGTCGGTGGTTCGTTCAAACTCGACGCCAGGGCGATTGGCGCAAACGGCGATCCGCGGGAAGACGTAAAGCTCGAATGGTCTTCGGCCAATCCGGCGATTGCTGTGGTTGATTCCGCCGGTCTGGTCACCGGCCTCGCCGAAGGTAAGACGAAGCTCGTCGCAAAATCCGAAGGCGCGAGCGGCGAAATTATGGTCGAAGTCGCCAAGAGCAACGTCCGCAGCGTCGCTATCGAACCACGAACGACAACCGCTCGAACGGGCGATGTGATTCGTTTTTCCGGCACGGCCAAAGACGCTGGCGGCGCGGTGATGAAAAACGCCGCCGTTCGCTGGTCAGTCAGCGGCGATGGCGCAACGATTGACAACGACGGACGTTTCGTCGCTCAGCGTCCTGGAACTTATGCCGTTACGGCGTCGGTCGGCGATCAATCGACCGTCGCCACTTTGGTCGTTTCGCCGCGCAACGCCGAACGCGAGTTGGAACTGGTCGGTCGAATCAAGCTCAAGGACTTGCAGTCTGCCGAGCAATGGCTCTTCGGCAATTACGCTTACGTTTCGACTATCTGGGATCAGGTTCAGGTATACGACATCAGCGATCCAAAACATCCCAAGCTGACGGACACCGTCAAGGTTGACGCGCGCGTGGTCAACGACGTGAGCGTCACCGCCGACGGGAAGATCGGCGTGTTGACCCGCGAAGGCGCGTCGAGCCGCAAAAACGGCATTGTTTTTCTGGACACATCTGATCCCGCGCATCCGAAGGTCATCTCCGAATACACTGAAACCGTGACGGGCGGCGTGCACAGCGCGTTCATTGACGGCCATTACGTCTATCTGACCGACGACGTGACGGGTTCGATGCGCGTGATTGATTTCAAAGACGTGAAGAACCCGAAAGAGGTCGCGCGCTGGCAGGTCGAAGGCAGAGGCAAAGTCGAGAACACCGTGACCGGCGGGCAGTTTTCCGAAGGCCGCTACCTGCACGACGTGCAGGTGAAAGACGGACTGGCATACCTGGCTTACTGGCGTGACGGATTGGTGATTCTGGACGTCGGCGCGGGAATCAAAGGCGGCAGTCCCGCAAATCCGAAATTCGTCAGCCAACTCCGTTTCAATCACAACGAGCTTTACGGCGACGGATGGTTGTCGGGCGCGCACGAAGTCTATCGTTACAAGAACTACGTGTTCGTCGGCGACGAAGTCTTTCCCGAACAGTTCAACATCTACGACAAAGACCGAATTCCGGCGCGCGGCGTGCTGCACGTGGTTGACGTCTCAGACATTCTCAACCCGCGCGAAGTGGCCGTATACGCCGTGCCCGAAGGCGGCGCGCACAACGTCTGGGTGAAAGACGACATTCTGGTGATGGGCTATTACGGCGGCGGTGGACGCGTGCTGGACGTGTCGGGCGAGTTGTGCGGAGATTTGTATGCGCAGGGCCGCGAGATCGCGCGATTGTGGACTGGCGATCCGCAAGGGTTCCGACCGAACCTGCCATTCGCGTGGGGGGCGCGGCAATTCGGCGATTACATCTACTTCAACGACATCAACTCAGGCATCTGGATTATGAAGCTGGGCAAGCCGAAGCAGAAAGGTTCGACGACTGCGCCGGGCGAATGACTGAGAAACAGACATTGCGCAAACTGACGTTGTTTGTAGACCGGCTTGAGTCGCGAAGAGGGTCCGGAGGAAACCGATGACAGGAACAGAGATGGCAGTCGGGGCAACTCTGGTAAAGGTTGGGATAGAGTTATTGCGAACCGCTCCTACCGGAATTGCCTGGATCAGCTCTTTGATCAAGGGCAGAGAGATTATGGTCGTTGGGCAAAAAGGCGCGGGGAAGACTACCTTTATTGACTATCTGCGATTCGGCTTGTTTGAGGATGAAAAAGCGCACCAGACAACCAAAGAATCGGTTGAGCATAAAACCCGTTTCAACATCAAGATGGGGCGCGATCAGTCCCTTGAGCTGAGCGTTAAGCGGGTGGTTGATTTAGCTGGACAAATAGGCCCGCTTGAGCACGCCAGGTTGGTGTTTGAGCGCAGACCGCATGCCGTGCTGATATTTACAGACCTTACCAGACCATTGAATGGTGAGTCGGAGCGTGCGGCAGCCACTTGGGTGCGTGAGTTTTGCGAACATCTGGAAAACAAGTGGCGCGCAAACCGCAAGCGAAACAACCGCATTCAGTGTATTATTCTGGTGATGAATAAACGTGACAAGGTGGACGTTAAGAGGGTCAACTCTCGACAAGCGGCTTTCCGAAAAATTCTGGCCGCGGAACTACATGAGGCGCGCGGGCGGATGATTGATGAAATCGCAATTATTCCCTGCGCATTGGTGACCAATCCCGATGGGACAAAGGCGGTTGACGCTCTGATAGCCCACTTGGCTAAAACACTGGCGAGGTAATTATGGCACAGAGAGAGCGTAAACAATTCACCATCTCAGACCCGGTGACCGATACGCGGACCGAAATCGAAGCATATAGTGATCGAGACTCCCCAGTGGCCACATTCTTAATCCAACGGCATCAAATGATCATGGTCAGAAGCGTTGCGCTCCAGGTCTTGAACCGATTGCTTTGCCTGATAATTGCAGGATTTCTGGTTCTCGCGAATCATCCGTCGCAGTATCAGTTATTGGCAACAACAGTTGTTGCGTCTTTAATTGCTTACCTCTGGACTTTGGAATGGCGCAGATTGAGCAATCAGCTTGTCGCTATTGAAGAAACGCTGTCCAGAAATTGCAGTGAAGAGTGGGAAGATTTGTACATCAAATCACGCCACTTCATCTCGGATTTTTCGGTTGACCCGACTCAACGCCCGCTACTCCGAGTAATCAGGAATGAGCCTTTTCTATGGCTTCTTGCGATAGTTATGTTGATTACCATCCGCCTATTTATTGTTATATCCGACCCTAACATCCGCCTCCCAATCGGCTGAGTAAACCCCGCGGCGAATTCGGCGACAAGCTTTTCTCTAATCGTTGGAGGTAAAGCGATGAAACGCTCTGAGATGATTCTCGTTCTCGTTTTTGTCTTTTTAGCTTTTCTCGCGAACTCTTCTGTAAATTCGACCGTCGAGGCGAAGGAGACGTGGACGAGCGTGAGGTCGAAAAACTTCTTCCTAGTCGGCGACGCAAGCGAGAAAGCCATCCGCAAAGTCGCAGTGAAGCTCGAACAATTCCGCGAAGTCTTCTCTCGCCTGTTTCCCAAAACCAATATCAATTCGCCCATCCCGATCCGGGTCATCGTCTTCAAAGACCGCAAATCGTATCAACCGTTCATGCCCCTCTATCAGGGCAAGATCAGCGAAGTCGCCGGTTATTTCCAATCCGGCTCCGACGTTCATTACATCACGCTGAGCGCGGAGCTTGACCAGGAAAGCCTCTTCGACGCTATCTCGCACGAATATGTTCATGCGCTGATCAACGATAACGTTCACCGGGCGCCGGCGTGGTTCAACGAAGGGCTGGCGGAGTTTTACAGCACTTTCAAAGTGACCGATGGCGACCGGAAGGTCTGGATGGGCAATCCCATCTCGCGTCACGTCCGGCTGCTGCGTGAAAATCAATTCCTGCCCTTGCCCAAACTCTTCGCGGTTGACCACGACTCTCCCGATTACAACGAGAAGGAGAAGAAGAGCGTCTTTTACGCGCAATCGTGGGCGTTGATTCATTACCTGCTGCTGGGCGACAACGCCCAGCGCCAGCCGCAAGGCGCCAAATATCTCGACCTGCTCTCGAAAGGCGTTTCGGTTGACGAAAGCTTCAAACAGGCGTTTCAGACCGATTACGCGACAATGGAAACGGAGTTGAAAAATTACATCAGCCGCAGCGCCTATCCGGTCAACGTCTTCACCTTCGACCAGAAGCTGCGGTTCGACGCGACGCTCGAAACCGCGCGGATTTCCGAGGCTGAGTGGAACTACTATCTGGGCGACCTGATGCTTCACCTGCGCCACGCCGACTGCGAACAATATTTGAAGAAAGCGATTCAACTCGACCCGAACCTGGCCATCGCGCACGCGGCGCTGGGAATGGCGCAGATGAAAGAACGGCGCTTCGCTGAAGCCAGAGAGAGTCTCGAACGCGCGGTCGCGCTGGAAACGCAAAACCACTTGATTCACTACTACTACGCCTACGTTCTCAGCCGTGAGGCCATGGACGAAAGCAATTTCGTCAGCGGTTACGAGCCTGAAGTCACGCAGAAGATGCGCGAACATTTGAAGAAAGCCATTGCGATTGCGCCCGGCTTCCCCGAATCGTACAACCTGCGGGCGTTCATCAACCTGGTCGCCAACGAAGAGCTTGATGAATCAGCCGAGATGCTCCGGCGCGCGATGGCGCTCTCGCCCAACCGCCAGGATTTCGTTTTCATGCTCGCCCAGGTTCAGTCGCGGCGGCGGCAATACGACGAGGCGCGCAAGCTGGTCGAGCCTGTGATCACACAAGCCTCCAACCACCAGCTTCGCCAGCGCGCGCAATCGCTGCTCGATTCAATCAACGCCGGCGCCGAACGCCTAAAGGCCGAAGCCGAAGCCGAAGCCGCCAAAGCCAGGGAGGCTGCCCAAACCGATGGCAAGACGAACGAAGACAAATCGCGCATCACGCTGCGTCGCAATTTTGACGGGGAAAGAATGCAAGGGCTTCTGACTGAGGTTCAGTGTGGCGAAGGAGAGATAATTATCGTGGTCAAAGACGGCGCGCGCGCGTTCAGGTTCAAGTCGACCACACCGGAGCGAGTGTTTTTCATCACCTACACGCGAGAGGTAAGCCGGTCAATCACCTGCGGCAAGGTTCATCCGGCGAAACCGGTAGTCGTGACCTATCGCAGTTCGACGGGCGCGCGTTCGCGGATCGACGGGGAGCCAGTGGCGGTGGAGTTTGTGAAAGAAGATAAGTAACCGGGTAGTGGACAAATCAGTCATCAACCACCGCCCACTGACTTCATCTTCACCTCACTCTCTGTTGTAGCTGGCTCGCGCAGTTGTATAATCCACTTGCTATGCAATATCAGGTCTTCGTTCAAAGTCAGACTGACAACAGCTACTTGGCGGCCGTCATTGGAATGCCCGAGTGCATTGCGGAAGGTCCAACAAAAGAGGAGGCTATCGCCAACGCCAAAACGGCTCTCGAGGATTGTCTGATGCGAGGCGAGATCGTGACCATTGAAGTAGAATCACCGGTCAAGCAATCGGCCAATCACGAAGATAATCCGTTGCTGAAGCATTTTGGTCGCTTCAAGGATGACCCGACGTTTGACGATTTTCTGGAAAAAATTGCGGAATATCGGCGGCAACTGGATGAGGAAGAGGCGGCGAAGTGACGCTCTACATTCTCGACACCGATCACCTGAGCCTCTACCAAAGAGGCGATCTCAAAGTCAGATCGCGTTTCGCGCAAATCCCCCACCAACAGATTGCCATCACCATAATCACGGCCGAAGAGCAAATACGCGGGCGAATGGCTCAGATCAGAGCCGCGCAAAACGAATCGGCTCACATTCAGGCTTACCAGTGGTTATGCGAGACGCTGGATATACTGAAAGATTTTACGATCCTCACTTACGATGCCAAGGCCAGCGGAATTTATGAATCATTGCGTCAGCAAAAGCTTCGCATAGGAACCCAGGATTTGCGCATTTCAGCAATTGCACTGGCTGCTAGCGCAACGTTAGTGACGCGGAATCGGAATGATTTCGGACAGGTGTCAGCGTTGAGCCTGGAAGATTGGACGAAGTGACATCTACAACCAGCCAATCCTCTCTCCCTCAAACTACTTCACATCCGCTCTCGTAATCGCGCCCTCCGAAGCAGATGAAACCAGCGCGGCGTATTTATGAAAAACTCCCGAAGTGTAATGAGGCGCGGGCGGTTTCCATTCAGCCAACCTGGCTTTGATCTCTTCGTCCGAGAGTTCAACGTCGAGCTTCCGGTTTTCTATGTCAATCACGACCGTGTCGCCTTCGCGCAACGCAGCGATGGGGCCGCCGACTGCGGCTTCGGGCGCGACGTGCCCGATCATCAATCCGCGTGTGGCGCCGCTGAATCTTCCATCGGTCAACAAGGCGACGCTCTCGCCCAGGCCTTCACCGACAATGGCCGCCGTCACGCCCAGCATCTCGCGCATCCCTGGGCCGCCTTTCGGGCCTTCGTAGCGGACCACCACGACATCGCCCGCTTTGATCTGATGGCCGGTCACGGCTTTCATCGCGTCCTCTTCGCGCTCGAAGATGCGCGCGGGGCCGCGATGGTATGGGCGTTCGTGTCCCGCGACTTTGACCACCGAGCCTTCGGGCGCGAGGTTGCCTTTCAAAATCACCAACCCACCCGACGGTTTGATCGGATTGTCAGTGGTATAGACCACCTCCTGCCCTGGAGTTTCATCCGCCAAGCCGATTTCTTCAGCGATCGGCAATCCGCTGACCGTCATCTGGCCGCCGTCAAGGCATCCGCCTTCAACCAAGCGTCGCGCGACCAGACCGATGCCGCCGGCGCGTCCAAGATCAATCGCCGTGTATTTCCCGCCGGGTTTCAAGTCGGCGATCATCGGGGTGCGACTGCTGATCTCATCGAAGTCTTCGATCTTCAAATCGACACCCGCCTCGCGCGCCATCGCCAGCAGGTGCAAAACGGCATTGGTTGAACCGCCCGTGGCCGCGACGCCCGCAATCGCGTTTTCAAAAGATTGGCGCGTCAGGATGTCTGAGGGACGCGAGCCGCGACGCAGCAAGTCAACCACGTATCTTCCGGCGTCGAACGCTGTCTGTTCCTTCAACGGATCGGTGGCCGAAACGCTGCCCGTGCCCATCACCGCCAGACCGATGAATTCCATCACCATCGCCATCGTGTTCGCCGTGTACTGGCCCCCGCATGCTCCCGCGCCCGGACAGGCGACATTCTCAATCTCCAACAAATCTTCGTCGGTCATCTTGCCGGCGGCGTTCGCGCCAACGGCTTCAAACACATCCTGGATCGTCACATCGCGCCCTCGGAAATTGCCCGGCGCAATCGAGCCGCAATACAGAATCATTCCTGGAATGTTCAACCGGATCAGTCCCATCGCCGCGCCGGGAATCGTCTTGTCGCAGCCAACCAGCGCGATCACCGCGTCGAACATATAGCCGCGCGCGACCAGCTCAATTGAATCGGCGATCAGATCGCGGCTGACCAGCGAAGCTTTCATTCCTTCAGTTCCCATCGTCACGCCGTCGCTGATCGAGATGGTGTTGAACTCCATCGGCGTAGCCCCGGCTGAGCGAATGCCCTCTTTGACCTTCACGGCCAGATCGCGATGGTTGAAATTGCACGGCATGGTTTCAATCCACATATGCGCGACGCCGACGATCGGTTTGGCCAGGTCTTCGTCGGTGAAGCCGATGGCTTTGAGCATAGAGCGCGCCGGAGCGCGGTCGCGGCCACTGGTGATGATGTGACTCAGATGTTTTGGATCAAATGACATAGGCAAGTTCCCAGCAAGGGGCTTTCGCAGCCCGGTTTAATTTTTCATCCCTTGAATGATTTCGTGAGGGGTTTTCAGCGGTGAAATGGAAGGCGCATTGTGGCTGAGTTTTGTTGACGGCGCAAGGTCGAAAAACGATACTGTGCTGGCGTTTTTCAAGCAGAACAAACTGATTTGGAGACGAGGCTCCCCAATGAAAAAGCTGAGTCGAATCTTGCTCATATTGATTTTAATCCTCGCTGTCGCTTTCACGGTCTTCTGGTTTGCGCGTCCTTCGGATGTCAATTTTGACGAAGCGCGCGCCGCTGTGCCCCACTCCGCTTTCAGCCGCTTCGCTGACCTTGACGGCCTGCGCATTCACTACCAGGAAAAAGGTTCGGGCGCGCCGCTCGTGCTGATTCACGGCTACACTGCGTCAACCTTCGTGTGGAAAGACGTTTTCGAGCCGCTCGCGGAGCAGTTCCGTGTGATCGCGATTGATCTGAAAGGCTTCGGATTTTCCGCCAAGCCTGATGGCGATTACACGCGGCGCGCTCAAGGCGAATTGGTCGTGCGCCTACTCGATCATCTGAAGATTGACCGGGCGATTCTGTGTGGCAGTTCGATGGGTGGCGAGGCCGGCTTGAACGCCGCGCGTTACCATCCACAACGCGTCGCCGCGCTGATCCTGGTTGACAGCGCAGGCGTGACCGTGAGCGGCAGCGGTTCGGTCTCGCCTGGCATCGCCCAATGGCCGGTCATTGGTCCGGCGCTCGCCAGCCTGGCGCTCACTTCCGACTCGCTGGTGCGCGACGGATTGCGCCAGAGCTTTTACGACGACTCGCTGGTCACCGATGAACAGATTGCGGCTTACTACCGCCCGTTGAAGACGCGTGATGGACAGCGAGCAGCTTTCCTGGCGCGAAGGCAGGCTGAGACCAATCCCATCGAGCCTGAAATCAACAAGATCGGACAGCCCACGTTGATCATCTGGGGAACGGAAGATGAATTGATTCCGCTCGAAGCAGGACGCCAATTGAATACGCTGATCGCTGGCTCGCGGCTGGTCGTGTTCGACAAATGCGGCCATCTGCCACAAGCTGAAATGCCAGAACGTTTCGTGAACGAGGTCAGGAACTTCGCCGCGTCAATGACTCCGGCTGCAACCCACACCGCGAAGAACTAATGAAGACAATTATCCTATGCGGCGGACGCGGAACCCGGTTGGGCGAACACGGCGTTTCCGTCCCGAAGGCCTTGATCGAAATCGGCGGGCGGCCAGTGCTGTGGCATTTGATGAAAATTTACGCCCATCACGGGTCGAACGATTTCACCCTGTGCCTGGGCTACCTGGGCGAGGCGATCAAACGATACTTCCTCGAACATCACTGGCTTTATTCAGACTTCACGCTGGAAATGGGCCGGGCGGGCGATTATCAATTGAGCAATCACGAAACCGTGGGCGAAGACTGGCGTATCACTTTCGCCGACACGGGACTCGATACAAACACCGGCGGGCGCGTCAAACGCGTCGAGCAATACGTCGGCGATGACGAGACGTTCTGCGTGACTTACGGCGACGGGCTGGCGGACATTGATCTGCGCGCGCTCATCGAATTTCACCGTTCGCACGGACGCTTGGCCACGCTCGCCGCAGTCCACCCTCGGTCGAATTTCGGAGTAATGGAACTGGATGACGAAGGAGCGGTCACTGAATTTCAGGAGAAGCCGGTGATCGCCGAATGGGTCAACGGCGGCTTCTTCGTCTTCAATCGCAAAGTCTTTGAATACCTCGATGACGATTGCGTGCTCGAACGCGAACCGTTGGAGCAACTGGCGCTGGAGCGACAGTTGATGGCCTACGAGCACACGGGCTTCTGGAAGTGCGTGGACACGTACAAAGACAACCTGGAGTTTAATCAGTTGTGGGATGCGGGGCGGGCGGAGTGGAAGGTGTGGGAGTGATTGCGGATTTGAGATTTGGGATTGGGGATTTGAGATTTGGGATTTGAGATGGACTCTTTCTGGAAAAACAGAAACGCTTTCGTCACCGGAGGGACCGGCTTTGTCGGCGCGCACGTCGCCCGAATGCTGGTCGAACAGGGCGCGCGCATCGTCTGCTTGCAGCGCGACGCCGTACGCGCAAATTCGCTCGATCTGTTCGACCTGCGCCGCCGCGTCACCGTCGTAAACGGCTCGGTCGAAGATTTCACGTTGATGGATCGCGTCGTCGTCGAGTACGAGGTCGAAGCCGTCTTCCATCTGGCTGCGCAAGCCATCGTCGGCGCGGCCAACCGTTCGCCGCTTTCGACGTTCGAGGCGAACATTCGCGGGACTTACTCGTTGCTCGAAGCCTGTCGCCGCAACGAAACGGTCAAACGCGTCGTCGTCGCGTCGAGCGACAAGGCTTACGGCTCGCACGACCGGTTGCCATATCGAGAAGACGATCCGCTGCTGGGTTTGTTCCCCTACGACGCGTCGAAAGCCTGCGCGGACATCATCGCGCGATCGTTCGCTCACACATACAAAACGCCGGTGGCCGTTTCGCGCTTTGCGAACATTTACGGCCCCGGCGATGTGAACCTCTCGCGCATCATTCCAGGCACGATTGTTTCTGTCTTGCGCGACGAGGCTCCGATCATCCGCAGCGACGGCACACCCATCCGCGAATTCGTTTACGTTGACGATGTGGCGCGCGGCTATCTGCTGCTGGCGGAAAAGATTGATGACGTGACTGGCGAAGCGTTCAATTTCGGCGCGGGCGAGCCAGTGCAAATGCTCGATCTGGTCAACCGCATCATCAAACTGGCAGGTAAAGAGGGCCAGATCGAACCGCGCGTGATGTTGCAGCGAAAGATCGAACGCGAGATTGACGCGCAGTACCTGTCTGCCGACAAAGCCGAAGCGCGATTGGGTTGGCGCGCCGAGGTAAGTCTGGATGAAGGATTGAAGCGCACGATAGATTGGTACCGAACGCATTTGGATGAAATCAGATAAAAACTGGTGGGACAAGATGCCATCTGGTCCCACATTCTCCGCAGGAGGCACTATGAATCTTTCCCGACGTGATCTGCTCAAGACCGGCGCGTTGGCAAGCGCCGCACTCATCACCAACGACACGCTCGCCGAAACAACCCAAGCCGCGCCGTCAACGCAACGCATCCGCATCGGCGTTTCAACCTACTCCTATTGGCATTTCGACCAGGTCAAATACCCGATCGAGAAGGTCATCGAGAACGCCGCCCGGCTCGGCTTCGACGGCGTCGAAATCCTGCACCGCCAGATGGAGAGCGAGGAGAAGAAATATCTGAACAACCTGAAGCGAATGGCTTTCGCCAATGGACTCGACCTGTTCTTCCTCTCAATCCATCAGAACTTCGTCTCGCCTGACAAAGCCCGCCGCCAACGAGACATTGATCACACGAAACGTTGCCTTGATCTGGCGCATTACCTGGGCTGCCCGGCGATCCGGTTGAATTCGGGCCGCTGGGGCACGATCCCCGAATTCCAGAAGATGCTCGACGCCGGCGGCAAAGAGGCGCCGATTGAAGGTTACACCGACGACGACGCGTTCAAATGGTGCATCGAGTCCATCAACGAATGCCTCCCGCACGCCGAAGCGGCGGGGGTGATTATGGCCTTGGAAAACCATTGGGGATTGACCACGCAGGTTGACGGGCTGCTGCGGATTTACAAAGGCGTCAATTCGCCGTGGCTCGCCATCAACGCCGACACGGGCAATTTCTTCGGCGATCCGTATTCGCAATTGGAGAAGCTCGCTCCGCACGCGATGGTCGTGCAGGCGAAGACCTATTACGGTGGCGGCGTCTATTACACGCGCGATCTGGATTACAAACGGATCGCGAAGATTTTGCGCGACGCGGGATTCACCGGCTACGTCTCGCTTGAGATGGAAGGCAAGGAAGCGGCGGACGTGGCCGTGCCGAAGAGTTTGAAAGTTCTGCGGGATGCTTTTGCGGTTTGAAACGCGGTGAGAACACGGAACAAACGGAACAAACGGAAATTCGCCCTAAAGTTTCTTTCCGTTTGTTCCGTTTATTCCGTTTGTTCCGTGTTCTCTATCTTCTCTTCGGGCAGAGCCGCTCCATTCCCCCCTCAATCCGCACTCGCAACGGCCCCTTCCGGCTGAATGCCCTCAATCGGATAGCCCAGCTTGTCTCCGTAATAGCCGTACATCATCCCCGCCGTCACGTCGTAAAGAAAATGCACGGCCATCGCTACAAACAGCGTCCCCGTTACCTGGATCAGCGCCTGGAAGCTGAGCGCGAAGAGAAAGATCACGGCCATGCTTTTCCACCCCTGAACGTAATGGCAAAAGGCGAAGACGACGGCGGCAAGCAAGCTCGCGGCCATTGGCGCGCCGGTCAACCTCGAAAACAACCCGAACATCACTCCGCGATAAGCGATCTCTTCGCCCACGCCCGCAAAAAGCGAGAGAAAAGTCCACATAACCTTCTGCTGCGGCGTGCGAGGCATGAAGTAATAAAGCCGCCGCTCGCGCTCTTCCACACTGCGCCGCCATTGCGGCGCCATCGCCACGATCATCACGGCCAGAAAGGCCGCCCCGATCAACACTGACTTCACTGGCTGCGGCGGCGGCGCGAACAGATCGATCCCTTCGTTGTAAGCCACCCAGATCGAAAACGCGGCGAAAAAGATTTGCTGGAATATCACCGAAACGAAATAGCTCGGCCACGGCGCCAACACGCTCGTCATCAGCCTGCGCGACGACTTGACGACGAGCAGGGGCAGAAGGACACAGAACACCAGTAGAAAAGAATATCCCGCCATCACTCACATCTAAGCGCGATCATCGGATCAACCTTCGTCGCCCGCCGCGCCGGAATCCAGCAGGCCAGCAGCGCCACCACCACCAGCAGCGCCACCACCGCCGCGAACGTCACCGGATCGGTCACGCTCACCTCGAAGAGCAATGTGGACATCACCCGCGTCAGCGCGAACGCGCCGGCCAGCCCGATGCCGACGCCCACAGCCACCAGCTTCGTTCCCTGCCCCAACACCATCTTCAACACGTCCAAAGACCTGGCGCCGAGCGCCATACGCACGCCGATCTCCTGCGTGCGCTGTGACACCGAATAAGCCATCACGCCGTAAATCCCCACCGCCGCCAACGCCAGCGCAATGACCGAAAACGCGCCGAGCAGCATTGACAGGAAACGCGGCCTGACCAGCGAATCGGCGACTGTGTCTGACATCGCCTGCATGCCGAAGATCGGCAGCGCCGGATCAAGCTCGCGCACTGCCGCGCGCACGGCTCCCGCGACCAGCATTGGGTCGCCATCCGTGCGCACGACGTAATTTTGCCGGGTGTTTCCGCCGAATAGCGTGATGATCTGCGGCTGCAAAAGATAGAGTTCCGTCCCAGCGGGTTTGTCCACGCCCAGGTTCTTCGTGTCTTCGACCACGCCGACAATCGTGAACCAGTTGGGAGTGTTGGAAACTGCCGGATTGACGCGCCGCCCGATCGGACTGCCTTGCCAGAACCGCTTCGCCAGCGCCTGGTTGATGACGACGACGCGTTGCGCGTTTTCATTGCGGTCTGCCGATTCGAACAATCGGCCTTCGGTCAACCGAATGCCCATCGTCTTGAAGTAGTCCTCGCCGACGGCGTTCCAGAAATCCACGTTCTGCGCCGGACCGCCCGGCGTCGGTTGATAGCCTTCGATGCCAGTGTCGTTGGCGTTGATGGGCCGCAACGGCGGCAGCCCACCGGCTATCGAGGCGGACTTCACGCCGGGGATGGAAGCCAGCTTCGCTTGCAGCGATTGGGAGAACTGCAACTGGCCGGGAACAGGGTAAGCGCTCGGCGGCAGCGCGACGGTGAACGACAGCACGCCGAACGGGTTGAATCCAATATCAACGCTGCGCAGCTTCCAGAACGCGCGGATCATCAAGCCGGAGCCGACAACCAGCACAACGGCCAGCGCGATTTCGGTGATCACTAACACTTTGCGAAGCATCTGGCTGCTCGCGCTGCTGCCCGCTCCCTTGCTCGATCCGTGCAGCCAACTGGCCAGATTACGCTCGCGCAGTTGCGCCATCGGCGCCAGCGCAAAAATGAAGACCGCCAGCACCGAAACTCCCAGCGTGAAGGCCAAGACCAGAAGATCAATTTTGATTTCGCCCGTGCGCGGCACGCTGTCAGGCGCGGCGGCCATAATCAGTTTCAATCCTCCCTGCGCCAGCAAAACGCCCAACCCCGCGCCGAGCAACACAAGAATGAATCCTTCGACCAGAAACTGCCGCAGCATTCGTGACCGCCCAGCGCCCAGCGCCAGTCGCACGGCGAATTCACGGTGACGCGCTTCAGCCCGCGCCAGCAACAGGCTGGCGACGTTCGCGCAGGCGATCAGCAAGACGAACGCGACCGCGCCGAGCAGCATCAGCACAGCCGATTTCGCCCCTCCCACCACGTCTTCGTGCAACGGGAACATCAGAACGGGATGAACGTTCGGTTGAAGCAGATGCGGCGAGCGGTTCTCGCTCTTCCACCCGGCCATCAGCATCTCCGTCTCGGCGCGCGCCTGCTCAATCGTCGTCCCAGCTTTCAACCTGCCGATGACGTACAGGAAATGGCCGCCACGGTTGCCGGGGTTGGCCGGGTCGAACTGAAACGACGTCCACACATCCACCGGTTCGTTGCTGCCGGGCGGGAAGACCTAACCTTGCGGCATCACGCCGGCGATGTTGAATGGCCGCGCGTTGATCCTGATCTCTTTGCCGATGATGTCGGCCTGCCCGCCAAACGAGCGTTGCCACAGCGCGTGCGAAATGATCGCCGCTCGCGGCCCGCCCGGCGCGTCTTCTTCCGGCGTGAAGTTGCGCCCCAGCGCCGGCTGCACTCCGAGCGTTTCAATCAAGCTGCGCGTGACGCGGGCCGACGGGACGCGGATCGGATCGCCGGTCGCGGCGATGTTCGCCCCGCCCGCCGCCCACGCGCCGATAGATTCCCACGACTTCGCCTCTTTCTGAATGTCCAGGTATTCGGGCGCCGAGATCCAGAACTTCCGCAAATTCATCGTCGGGAATTCGCTGTAAACGCGAGCCAGCCGGTCCGGCTCGTTGTAAGGCAACGGGCGCAGCAACACGCCATTCACGACGCTGAAGATCGCCGTGTTGGCGCCAATGCCCAACGCCAGCGTGATCACGGCGATCAAGGTGAAGCCGGGGTTCTTGAGTAACATTCGCGCGCCGTAGCGCAGGTCTTGCCACAAGGTCTGCATAATTTCCTCCTAAATTGGAACAGGAGCAACCACGGATTGACACGGATGCGACGGATTCTCGCGCATAATCCGTGCTGATCCGTCGCATCCGTAACAATCCGTGGTGAATTGGCTGTCCCGATGTTGCCCACTTTGATTTAGCCCGTAAGCGCCGACGATAAATGCGAAGCTATTGCGCTCTAAGCAGCTTCAGCTTTTCCACCGCATTCGCGTTATTCGTATTCAACTTCAGAGATTTTTCGTAGTTCTCAATCGCCAGCGCCTTCTCGCCATTGAGCATGTAGCCTTCGCCCAGGCTGTCATAAACGTTCGATGATTCGGGGTAGGCTTCCACGTTCAACTGAAACACCTTGATGGCTTCCTTGATCTTTTTCTGACGAAGCAGGTTATAGCCGAGGCCATTCAATTCTCCCTCCTGAAAATCATAAGCGCCGGGCTGATTCTTCTTCAGGTCGCGATACTTGCCGGCGGCTGAGTCCACTCCCTCGTTCATGATGATCGGATAGAGCGTCATTGCTATGCCCGGCTTGAAGACTATCGGTTCGGGTTTAAGCCCCAAGGCCACGTCGAGAGCCGCGTTCGTAAGCGGACGAAGACCGGCGCGGTCGAAGTTGCTCATCATCACCACGGCGATGGATTGGTCGGGGATCATCACCAGATTGCTGACGAAGCCGGTGTCGCCGCCGGAGTGACCGATAGTCCGATGCTCTCTGTGTTTTCCCAGGAACCAGCTTATCCCGATTTGCTGCCATTGCTCGCCCGCGGGCTTCCACATCACGTCGTAAGTGGAATCTTTCAGGATTCGCTGGCCGTCAAGCTCTCCCCGATTCATGTTGGCCATCGCCCAGCGCGTCATATCGAGCACGTTCGAGTAAAGCGTTGAGCTGGGAGAATGCATGCGGTTGTACGGGAAGACCTTGCTCACAACCGGTTGGTAAGCATTGCCCATCACGTGTGGGGTCGTCAGCAGCGCGGGATCGGCCTGCGGCGCCAGCAGCGTGCTGCTCTTCATTCCGAGCGGTTCAAGGATATTTTTCCTGACGTAATCTTCGAAGCTCATCCCGGAGACTTTTGCAATCAGGTCTCCGAGGACTTCATAAGCCATGTTGCTGTAACGAAAATTGGCGCCGGGCGCGGCGATGAGCGACTGGTTGGTCAGGCTGCGCACGTAACGCTCCAACGCGCCGTCGTCGTATTGCGGTTTGTCCCACTCGTAGTCGCGCACATCGGGCATACCCGACAGATGGCTGAGCATCTGCCGTACCGTGATCTTCGCGTATCGTTCGTCATTCAGCCGGAAGTAAGGCAGGTACTTGACGACCGGGGCGTCCGGATCAACCTTTCCCTTTTCCACCAACTGCATCACGGAAGTGGCGACGAACGGTTTTGTGATCGAAGCCATGTGAAATAGCGATTGAGGGGTGATTTTGTCATTCTGATTTTCAAGATTTCTCACGCCGAAACCTGCGGCGTAGACCACCTTCTGATTTTGAACAATGGCGATGGCAAAACCCGGAATGCTCCGCTCCTTCACCACCTGCTCAATAATTGGTTGAAGCTCGGTCTTGAATCGGTCCTGGGCTTCTTGAGCCTGAAACCGAGAGGGAAAGAAGGCGAACGCCAAGGCCAGGATCATCGAGTAAAGAGTTCTTCGCATAATCAAATCCTCGTTGGGAAAATGTTCGATCTGTGCGGATTACTGCTGTCTCCTGAGTTTGCGCAATTGAATGCTTCCTCCGCTGGCTTGAAGAACCAGCGTCTGTCCTCCTCCGTTGAGTGTTCCTCGAAGGCTGTGATTCCGCAGTTCCCCGTAAACAGTCACCGGCAACTCAGTGACCACGTGGCCGCCACTCGCTTCGGCCTCGATGTTCAAAGCCAAACTCTCTTCCAACTCCACCGTAATCCCTCCTCCTGAGGTGTGCAGCTGGGAATCTTTCTTTGGCTGGCTTCTCAACGAGGCGACGATTGGCCCTCCGGAAGTCGAAGCGTCAATGGCGCCCTCAATGCGGTTCGCTTTGATTGCGCCGCCGCTGGTCCTGACAAACACGTCGCCGACAAAGTCCTCGATTTCGATTCCACCGCCGGAAGTTTCGGCGGATAGTTCGCCAGCGCCTGATCCAATGTCTATCCCGCCTCCGGATGTCTTGATTTCGACCTTGCCGTTGCCACCAGCCAAACTGATGCCTCCGCCGGAGGTGTTTCCAAAAATCGGTCCGTCGATCTTCCCAAACTGCAAACCGCCCCCGGAGGTCTTCACTCGCACCTCGCCTCGCAAATCATCCACCCGGACGCCTCCACCGGATGTTTTAAGATCAACGTTAAAGACGGTCGGGATAGAAACTATATAGCGCGTTTGGAGGCCGTTGCGACGCCATCGCCGGAAATCCTCGCCTCGAAATTTCGCGCGGATGATGAGGTCGTTTCCCTGTTGCTCGAAGTTGACCTTGGGTTGACTCAGGATTTCTTCCGCCCTGGAATCGCCTGCCCGTTCAACTTTCCGGTAAACATTCACGACGATCTGAGAATGGCCAGCCGTCCTCACTTCAATTGAACCCGGCTCCACATCCATCACCAACCTGCCTCCGGGTTGAACAGAAAACGTTCTCTGAATATCTCCCTGCGCCGAGGCTTCGACCGCGCCGCCGCCGCGATTTGTTACCTGGGCGCACATCAGCCCACCAGCGCAAAGCGAGAGCAAAATGAAAAGCGCAATTTGTTTCATAGCATTTCCTCCATCTCGGATTTGATTTTCGAGTCTGCCGATTTCGGCTACTCAGATCGAAGCGCAATCATCGGATCCACCTTCGTCGCCCGCCGCGCGGGAATCCAGCAGGCAAGCAATGCGACAAATGTGAGCAATAACGCAACCACTGTGAACGGCGCCGGATCAGTCGCGCTCACGCCAGGCGGCGAATGACGGGTCAGCAATTGTCTGCGAATTGTTTGCGATTCTGGGTTTAGCATACAGCTTCTATGCCAGGGCGTGCGTATAGCTAAAGTCTGAGCCGAAAGGCGTTTTGAAGTGGGAAAGTAAGGCTGAGCGAGGCTGATTGTCCGCTTCCGGGAACTGCTATTCCCAGAAGAGAACAGGCGCGCACGGCGGACTTCAGCCGGCGCCGACATCTTTGCCCAACTCACGCCGCAGCCAGGCTTTGGCCAGCGTCCATTCACGTCTCACGGTCGTCGGCGAAATTCCCAGTACGTCGGCGATTTCTTCAATGCTCAGTCCACCGAAATACCGCAGTTCTACGATCCGGCTTTTGCGCGCGTCCTGCCCGGCCAGCGTGTTGAGCGCTTCATCCAGTTCGACCAGGCCTGGCTCGCTCGGATGGCTCAAGCCGAGCGCCTCATCCAGCGCCACGCTTGCCTGTCCGCCGCCGCGTTTCTCGCGCTGTTTAGTGCGCGCGTGATCTACCAGAATGTGGCGCATGACCTGCGCGGCCAGGGCGAAGAAATGCTCCTTGTTTTGCCAATCGACCGGATTCTGGCCGGACAGCTTCAGGTAGGCTTCGTGTACGAGCGCGGTAGGTTGCAGGGTGTGATCCGGGCGCTCGGTTTGAAGCTGCCAGGCGGCGAGCCGGCGCAGATCGTCGTAAACCAGCGCCATCAACTTCCCGAACGCCTCCGCTTGCCCGTCGCGGTATTGATCGAGCAGCAGACTGATCTCCGATGAGTTTGTAGACATAGTTTTGACGAATCAGTACCGCGAGCGGTAGCGAGCGTGGCTCCCCAGTCAGCCCATTGAGGGAGCCACGCTCGCTACCGCTCGCGGTACTGACATGATTTTTTTGCTGACCTGGGCGGATTCACGCCAATTTGTCGCTATTTGCTGTGACAAACGGTTGCTTGAACCGTAAGCATATTAAACAATCACTGACCCGACACGACAATGGAGACAAGCGATGAACAAAGATTGGGAAAAGATTGATCAGCTTTTTCATCAGGCGCTGGAACGCCCGGATGAGGAGCGCGCGGAGTTCCTGGCGCGCGCAGCGCAGGACGCCCCGGCGATCGGCAGCGAGCTGCAAGCCTTGCTCGACGCCCACGAAGAGAATCGCAGCTTCATGGAATCGCCCGCGATGCGCGTCAACCTCTCGCCCCAGTTTGGCCGTTGGCAGGAGCAGATCGTAGAAGCGATAGCGCTGCCATCTGGCGTCCAAATGTCTGGGCAGATGATCGGGCGCGTGCTCGATGGGAAATATCGTTTGGAAGAATTGATTGGCCGAGGCGGGATGGGCGCAGTGTATCGCGCGCTGCACGTCGGGACGGGACGCCGGGTGGCCGTCAAAGTGATCGCGCCGGAACTGGCGGGCAAACGCGAATTCATCGAACGCTTCCGGCGCGAGGCCAAGACCATCGGGCGGTTGCGACATCCGAATATCGTCAACGTGACCGACTTCGGCATCACGGGCGAGAATGACCAAACGCTGGCTTATCTGGTGATGGAACACCTGGAAGGCGGCACGCTGGCCGCCAAGCTAAAAGACAAACGTCCGCTGCCGCTGGCCGACGCTCTGGATATTCTGAAGCAAACCTGCGCGGCGATTGACGAAGCGCATCGGCTGGGCATATTGCACCGCGATCTCAAACCGGAAAACATCTGGCTCGAGCCGGTGGGATTTGGCGCCTGCAACGTCAAGGTGCTGGATTTCGGCATCGCTCAGTTGCACGACTTGCTCGCGTTCGAAGAGCCGGAACCGCTGCCGGTCATCAGCGAAACGAGCGAGACAGCGGCGGCGCAACCTCAGCGTTTTTCCATCACGGAAGACGAGACGCTGCGGATGAACCCGACGCTTCAGCAACTGACGCGTTCGGGCACGGTGATGGGCACGCCGAAGTACATGTCGCCCGAACAATGCCGAGGCGAAAAACTCGACAACGCCTCGGACATCTACAGCCTGGGCGTGATCGCGTACCAGATGCTGAGCGGAGAATTGCCCTTCAAGGGAACCGCCGCGGAATTGCTCGAGCAGCATCGTGAAGCCACGCCCGCGCCGCTGAGTCAAAAGCGCAGAGATATACCCGCCGGGATTGACGCCGTCGTCAGCCAGGCGTTGGCCAAAGAACCTTCTGCCCGGCCTGCCACGGCAGGCGCGTTCGCCTTTCTGCTGAGCCTGCAAACTACAGGCAATGACTGGCTGCGCCAGCAGGCCGACGCCATCAACCGACGAGACATATTCAAACTGACTGGGTTGGCCGTGCGTTTGCAATGGCGGAGTTGGTTGTTGATAGGCTTGATCCTAATGGCCACGGTGAAACTGCCGGGGTTGCGCCCTTTACAGGCTGGCTTGGTCTTCGGATTTCTCTGGCTGCTGATCGCGGCCATCACGCTTTGGAAGCAGAATTCGGTCACGGCGGCCTGCGCGCTCTTCCTGGAACAGACGCGGGAAAAAGCGAAGGCGGAGGTTGATACGCGCAGCATTGTCAGAGCCATCCGGCAACGTAGCGGCGCGCTGGCCAAAGCGACTTGGGCCGAATTGGCCGGACTCGCGCGCAAACTGGGTTCGTTCAAGCTGGCTGAGATCAGGCGCTGGGCTGATTCCCTGATGATCGCGGCGCCGTTGGCGCAAGAAGGCTTGAGCGTTGCTGAGGCGACGCAACGGTCGGCCAAACTGGTCGAGCCGTTGCGCCGCAAGCTGGCTTATCCTTTTTTCAGACGGTTGCTGGCCTTCGCGCTTATATTGACCACGGGGCAGGTGATGATGGTGATTTGGGGCGCCACGCTGGATGGGGGGAGGAGAGGATTGGACGAGGCGATCATCATCTGGCTGCCCTTGATGCTGGCGCTTTGCTTCACCGCGTTCAGCCTCAGCCTGAAAAGCTCAATCGAGCAGGCCGCGCTTTACCTGACCGCACGACAAGCCCTGGGCGAAATCACTGAGAACGCAACCGCGCCAACTCTTCGCCAGGAAATGGAAACCAGACCGCGTGGCTGGTGGCCTTACTTCAAAACTTATGCGCCGACCTGCGCGCTGTTGCTGCTGATGGGCGCCTTGCAGTTCCTGAAATTTCACTTGATGAGCGCGGCCATCAACTCGGCGGAAATCCACACCGTCAAGGCTCTGCAAGTTGCCGGGGTTCCGCTCCCATTTTGGTCGCTGCCAGGCGGTCCGCCCGCCGGCTGGCGACGCTGGCTGCGGAGAGCCATGCTTCCGTTTGGGCGGTACAGTTTCCAACCTTACGGCCCAGGCATCATTCAATCTCGGGCGATGACCCAATTCCTGCTTGAGAAAGGTGTGAACCCCAACACACGGCTCGTTTTTGGTGGAAGCCTGACGCCACCGGGGATCGGCGCTGTCACCATGACGCCCTTGCACGTAGCGTTGGCGGAGCGCCGGGTAGATGTCGTTAAATTGTTGGTCGCGCACGGCGCTGACGTGCGCGCGCGGGATTCCATCGGACGCAGCCCCTTGACCGTGGCGATCACCTACTGCCCGCAGGCCATCGAACTGCTGCTCGCCTCGGGCGTAGACATCAATGAACAAACCCGCTTCGGCCCGCCGTTGTTGGCTGCCGCGCGTTATCAATGGCTTTACCGGCAGGTTCGCGAGCGCGAGAACGCCGTCAAAATTTTGCTGGGGAAAGGCGCCGATCCGAATACGCGCGATAGCGACGGACGCAATGCATTGATGGTCATGTCTATGGAGGATACTTCCGGGCACGCGACTGTCATGTTCGAAAGCGAAAGGGTGCTGCGCGACTTCGACGCCGAGATAGCTATGTTAGATGAGCGACTGAAGCGCGTGCGCGGCGCTGAGATGGCTAGGATAGCAGAGCGACTCAACGAGATGAGGCGCGCGCGCGGCGACGTGATGGTTAGGGTAGAAGGGCAATTCAACCGGGCAGTGCAATTGATCGGCGAAGCGTTGATACAGGCTGGTGGCGACGTCAATGCGGCGGACAGCAACGGGCGCACGCCGCTGATGTACGCCGCGCGCTACAATGAACCCACCGCCGTTCGGCTGTTGCTGGAAGCGGGCGCCAACGTCAAGGCGCGGGACAACAGCGGAATGACCGCGCTGGACCTGGCAAAGCAGTTAGGCAATCAGGAAGTCATCAAGCTGCTTCAATCCGCCGGCGTTCAGTTGGGGGCCGCTAAAAGCCAAGCGGCAGCCCAGTAAAATTGGCGGAATGAGCGGCGGCCGAGTCGCCGCTCATTCACATCGCAAAGCGATCATCGGATCAACCTTCGCCGCCCGCCGCGCCGGGATGTAACAAGCCAGCAACGCCACCAGCGTGAGCGCCGTTGCAACCAGCAGCAAGATCCGAGGGTCGGTTGGGCTTACGCCGTAAAGCAGATTGGTCATGAAACGAGTCAGCAACAACGAACCTGCCAGCCCAATCAGCATGCCGGCGCCTGTCAACGCCAGCGCCTGCCCAACGACCAGCCGCAGAATGTCAAAGCGTCCCGCGCCCAGGGCGATCCGAATGCCGATTTCCTGCCGCCGTTCGCTGACGGCAAAACTGAGCACTCCGTAAATCCCCACCGCCGCCAGCAGCAATGCGATCAAGGCAAAGCCGCCCACCAGCAGCGGGCTGAACCGGCGCGTCGCCGTCGAACGAGCGGCCAGTTCATCCATTGTCGCCAGCAAATAGACCGGAGCCTCCGGCTCCAGCTCATGCGACTGTTGACGCGCCGCATTCGCCAGCCGGGATGGGGCGCCTGCCGTGCGCACGACGATGAACATGCTGCCTGAGCTGCTCTGCTCGAACAGGTCATAGGCTCGCGGATCAGGCTCGATCTCCAGCGTGTGGTGGCGCGCGTCGCCGACTACGCCGATGATTTCGCGCCAGTCGGCCTGCGTCCTCGGCGCGCCGAAAGACACGCGCTTGCCGATTGGGTCTTCGTTGGGGAAGACCCTCCGCGCCAGACTTTCATTGATCAGCGCCACGCGCTGCGCGCGAACGGTGTCTTCGGCGGTGAAATTGCGTCCGCTCAAAATTGGGATGCCCATTGTTTTGAAGTATCCCGCCGAAGCGGATTGCCAACCGATGTGCGGCGCTTGCTCGCCCGCGGGGAGCGGGCGGCCTTCTACGACGACCGTCGAGCCATTGTTATGCCCGACCAAGGGCAGGCTGCTGATTGCCGTACGCTGGCGCGGCCCAGCAACAAACCGGCGACGTTCACGCAGGCGATCAACAGAACGGCGCCGACCGCCGCCAGCAATACCAGCAGTAGCGGGCGGACATTGCCGGTCATTTGTTCCTGCAACGAAACCAGGTAGAAGCTGCGCCCCTTGTTGGTGTCGGGGTAAGCCTGTTCGAGCCGCTGCCCAATCGTCTTCAGCGCGGCGCGCGCCTGCGCTGGCTCGACGCCTTTTGGCAATCGCGCGATCACTTCGTAAGTGTAGATTCCCCGGCTGCCCGCCAGTCTGTGCGCGCTGGTCAAGGGCAGCCAAAGATCGTTGTCTTCAATTCGGAAAGAAGGAGTCAGAGGAAATTCGAGATCGAACCCGGCAGGCATGACGCCGACGACTGTCAGGCTTTCATCGTTGACTTTTAGCTTCCGCCCGACGATGTCCTCCACCGCGCCAAAGCGGTTTTGCCAGAGCCGGTGGCTGATGACGGCCACTTTGTCGTTACCGGGTTGATCCTCTTCTGGCGAAAAAGCGCGCCCACGAATGGCTTCGACGCCGAGCAGGCGAAAGAAATTGGTCGAAACCAGCATGCCCCGGAAACGCTCCGCGCCGCCCTGATCCGTCAGAGTCAGCGACTGGATAAAGATCGCGGCGGCTTCGTCGAAGATGTCGCGCTGTTGACGGATGTCGGCAAAATCGAGGTAACTGACCTGCTGTTGCTGCTCGCCCTGCTGCGCGTGTTTCCCCCAAATCAAGACCAGGCGATCCGGCTCGGCGTAGGGCAGCCCGCGGAACAACAGGCCATCAATCACGCTGAAAATCGCGGTGTTCGCGCCGATGCCGAGCGCCAGCGTCAACACTGCAATCAAAGTGAAACCGGGTTTCTTCATCAACATTCGCGCGCCGTAGCGCAGGTCTTGCCAGAGCGTGTTCATAATCTTCTCCGTTTGTGTTTCAGTTGAGCGTCAGGAATTACCAGGCAGTCTGCGTCGCCACTGCCGCCGGCAGTCTGGCCCGGCGATTCTCCGTGGCCACCCCAGTCAAATAACCAAGCGGCGTGCCACCTTTGGCCATCGGTCTAAGTTCTTGAATGATGCGATTTGAGATGAGGCTGATGATCAAGGTAAGCGCCGGCCTGTCCGCTATTGGGATCGCCCTTTCCCAAAATTGAAGTGGCGATGAACGCGGCTCGGCGAACCAGACCGGCGGCGCTTTTACCCTTGACGGCGGATCAATTTGTGAAGATGAGAATGGATGTCGGAGGCTTCTTAGAATCAGTGCGGCTCCATCAGATACTGACGCGCCGCGTCCCGGATGCGGCGTCAGCAAGCGGCAGGCTCAACAGATCAGCCGCTTGCTGAACACGCGCGGAACCGCTTTAGAAGCTGTACTTCATGGCAAACTGGATGGTCCGCGCCGGCAGCCGTGTGTCAACGAAGTGCTTTTCGGTCAGCGGTTCGAGCTGTTGATCCGCAAACCAGATACGATTCCTCGGGATGCCGAAGTGCTTCCGATTGAAAAGGTTGAAGAACTCGCTCCGGAATTCGAGTTTATGCCGGTCGCTGAAAGCGAAGTGCTTGTTGACCGCCAAATCAACCGTTGCAATGCCGGGCGCGCGGTATGTGTTGCGCGGATCATACGTCTGGGTCCGGGGATTGAATCGGTCGGTCGGGTTACCATCTTGATTGAGATCACAGCAGAACAGGACGGAATAGGGCTGACCGGTCTGGAACGTCCCGATGCCGGCCAATTGCCACCCGCCTAAGAAATTGTCCTTGCTGAAAATGGGCAAATCCCAGATGGCGCTATAAACAAAGCGGTGGCGCACATCGAAGTTAGCCGCCCCACGTTCGGCGGCCCGGTTGAAGCTGTCTTGCGGCAGCGCCAGCGTCCCGCCCAAATCAAACACATCCGATCCTTCGTCGATCGCGTGGGACCAGGTGTAGGCGGTGGTGAACTGGAGGCCGTGCGCGAATCGCTTGTTCAGTTGCACCTGCAAGCTGTGGTAGATCGAATTGGCGTCTGATTCAATCGAGGTGAATGAGCCGAGCAAAGGAAATGGCCTGAGTTGACGAGGTTCGTTCCGGCCATTCGGAGGGATGCTGATCCCATTAAACACCGGGGATCTTGGGTCCGCCCCACTGGCGACAGGAGGTTCGATCACAAAATCCCACATCGCATTCGGGCCCAGGTTCGGGGTCGCGAATCTGAGCAAATGGACTCCCCTGGTTCCGACATAAGCGGCTGAAAAGAGGAAGTCCATCAGAAATTCGCGCTCGATCGTCAGCCCCCAATGCTGCGTGTAGGGAGTTTCCAGATGGGCATCAGGCAGGGTAAAGCCGGGGCCGGTAATGCCGGAGGCCAACAATACGACAGGATCACCATTCACTGAGTTATACCGATTGAGGGTCCCCGGAACCGCCAGGAAGGATGAAGGGTTCCGGGACTCCAGCCTGCGGGACGAATTGATGCAGGTAGATAGGTTTGCAGGAGTACAAGCCGGATTGTAGCCGCCGAGGTTGACCGTTACGAAGCGCGGGAACACGTTGCGGGATTGGCTTATGACGGCGCCGAGAATCTGATCGTAATAGATGCCGTAACCGGCGCGAATCGAAGTCTTGCCCGTGCCGAATGGATCCCAGGCGAAAGCAACGTGTGGAGCAAGGTTGTTGGCATCGGTCTTATATATCCCGAACCGTCCGGCGAGAAAATTATCGAAACCGGATGCTCTGGTCTGCGCGCGCTCTAAGGCGATGTACTGTTGCACCTCGGGCGAGTTGAAAGTGGATTCGATTCGGCGATTAACCTCTTTCGGAACAGTGTTTAGCTCATACCTCAGCCCGAGAGTCAGCGTGAGGTTGGGGCGCACGCGAATCTGATCGGCGAAGAACAGGTTATTTTGCCAGTACCTCAGCCCGATGGTTGAATCGGCTGCTCCGCGCGTCAGCGTCTGAAAGAATTCCGTCGGCGCCCCGGCTGCGAGGTAATCTCTGCCGAGATAAAAACCATAAGGGCTGGTCGGGGGCGCGCTAGTCAACAAAGGAAGGTCTTGCGCGCCATTGAAGACCGCCAACGGACGGAAATTTCGGTTGAGAAAACTATTGAGCTGGGTCCGGCGAATATCGAACCCAGTAGTAATTCTGTGATTATTCACGTCATAGACGAGGGTATCGGCAAACTGGAAGGTGTTGTTGGTCCTCCCCTGCGGGAAATTGAAGACATCCACCCCGATCGGGCTAGAACTGGAAACTATCACTTGGCCGAGCGGGCCAGTGATGCTCTCACTTCCACAGCCTTCGACGATTTGGAACAAAGGGTCTCCGCCGGGGACAGTAACATTGCGAATACACGGGGCATTTAGCAAAAACGCTCTTTCACGAGAGTCTGTCAGACTGGTCCCCCCCGGAAGCAGAAAGGGATTACGGACCTCTTCAAAGCTTAGGGTCGTTCTTCCATAAGAGGCCCGAAACTGATTGGCTAACTGCGCAGAGAGAGAGCTGTTGAAGAACAGGGAGAGATTCTGGGTCCGGACCAGCGCCCGCAGCGAAGAAAAAAGGGCTTCGCCCGTGACGGGCAGGATCGTGTCGTCATCGGTGAAATTGTACCTCGCGGTAAAAATGTGCTCCTTATTGAAGGCTTTGAGATTCTGATCCAACTTGAAAGAGAAGATCGCTCCGTCGGCGCTGGCCGGGAGGATCTCAGTAAAAGTGTTGGGGCCATAAGGGCCGCGCGGGTTGTTAGGAAACGGATAAAGACTCAGGTAGGCGTTGCCAACTTCAGAAGCCGGATAAAAATCTCCTCGCGCTGTGCGAAGTCCTGTGTCCCCGGATGAAAAAGCCCCTCTCTGGGCGACTGTTGGCACAGCGAAATGCGACTCTCGACTGGCATTGACATCCTGACGCTCGAAGGAGAAGAAGAAATGGGTCTTCTCTTTCACTACCGGCCCGCCGAAGACAAAGCCATATTGCCCGCGAGTGAAGGGATTTTCTCCGCCGACTGGATTGGCAGGCGCCAACGGCCTGGTATCCACTGTTGTGCCATTGCTGAGAAGGCGGCGGATGAGGACAGGTTTGTCATCGGTCACGCGCGGAACCGTCGAACTTGGAGCCTCCGGGTGCTTCAAAGCTGAACGCGTAATCGGGAAAGTCGCCGGCCCGCCTGTCAGGTCAAAGGCGTCGCGAGCTTTGAGTCGCCGGTCGGTGAAGAATCCGTACAGCGTTCCGTGGTATTGCGATCCGCCCGAGCGGGAGACGCCGTTCACCTGCGCGCCCATGTTGCGGCCCAGTTGCGGCTCCGGCAGCAACGTCGTGATCTGCATCGCCTGCATGCTCTCGATTGATTGCGGGACGAGCGACGTGAAGCCCTGCCGCCGCACGCCGACCTCTTCGTCGTTGTTGTCCGAACCGTCAATCGTAAAATTGTTCGCCCGGCTCCGGATGCCGTTGACCGCGAACTGGCCCGAAGTCCCAACGCCGGGGCCGATGCCGGGGCCAACTGTGCTTCCGATGGCCAGCGGCGCCGGCGCCACGCCGGGAGCCAGGAAGGCCAGGTCGTCAAAAGTGCGAATGCCTGGCAAGGGCAGCGCCAGCATTTGGCGCGAATCAAAATGCTGTCCTCTGCTGGCGTTGGCGGTGTTGACCAACTGCTCTGATTCGATCACGTCGGCGGGAGCGGCTCCGGTCTGACCTGTCGTTTGACTTGGCGGTTGTGGTTGTGCGCCAGCAGACGTCCTCGCAGCCACAGTCCCCGTTCCAAGTTTGCGTAGTTCAATCGGCGGCGGTGTGACCACACTCGGCTCAAGAATCCGTACCAGGATCCTGGTGGCTGAATTGGGAACTGTTTCGTAATCCGGCTTTTCGCCATTTACCGAGTAACCGCCTACGGGCAGCATCTTGACGAAGTACTCGCCATCCGCGTCGGTCAACGCAGAGCGAATCAGCCCGGTCTCTCGGTTCGTTACCGTGACTGTGGCTCCCAGGATTGGCGTCCTGGTGCCGACCTCATAAACATTGCCTCGAATGGCCCCGCTGGTGATGGTCTGAGCCTGGGTGTCAGGCGAGACGAGACAGATGAAGGTCATTGCGGCTAACAGGCAGAACAGCTTGGTATTGATTCTGTGCATGGCAACTCCTTAATTCACGTCATTACTGGGTCGTGGTGTTGATAGCGCCCTTCGCGTTTTCGAGAAGCTGACTGATCGAGTCACGGATTTGTTGCGTGATGCGAACGTACTCTCGATCCTGCTCCTCATGAGGCGCCGCGCGATCATTCGGTGTCAAGGGTGGCCCGAAGGTAATGCTGATCGGGGCGAGTCGAATTCCGTGGCCGACTTTCGACCAAGCGTCGAAGGAACCGTGGATGGCGACGGGCACAATAGGAATTTGTAGTTCGTGCGCCAGGATGGCCGCGCCCTTCTTGAACACCTGCAACTCTCCGTCGCAACTCAGCGAGCCTTCGGGGAAGATGATCAGGTTCTGCTTCGCTTTCAGCCCGATGGCGGCGATCCGCATTGCGCGTCCGAGATTGGTGTCGGCGTCTATCGGCACGACGCGAACCAATCGCGCGATCGCATTTTTAAAACCGCCGCTGAAAAAAGGCGTGAAGCCGAGCGTGAACAGGTCGCGGATAACGCGGTAAGGCAAAACCGCCGCAACCAGCGCGCCGTCCATGTAACTCTGATGGTTGGGGCAGATCAAAAACGGATGCCCTTTCGGCAGATGCTCAAGCCCGCGAACTTTCAAGCGGAACAGAATTTTGGCGAGCAACAAAGCCAGTCGCAGGGCGAGGAAATGCACGACCCTGTTGAAGATCGTCGGCGCAATGACATACCGCTCGGCCAGTTCATCCTTGTCTGCCGAAGCAATGATCTCCTTCCAGGTGACTGGCGCTGGGGCGATGGATTCTCCCCGACCTCCGTCTCCCTCACTCAACTTTTGCGCGACAGTTTTCAGCAAGTCGCGAACGGTAAAAGTCTGGCTGGCGACATCGTCTCCGAGTTGGACGTTCAACAATTGTTCGATCTGCGCGAGTAATTCAATCCGTTGCAGTGAATCGAAGCCGAGGTCGAGTTCCAGATTCATATCGAGATGAACGTCGCGCTCAACCTGCGACTCCCGGCGGATCACTTCCAGAACCTGTCGCGAGCTTTCGGTCGCCTGCAACAGCTCGTCGCCTTCGACACTGCGATATTGGCTGGCGGTTGATTCGCTTTCGCCGGGCTGGCCATTGGTGGTCTGCTTGGTGACGAGAAAACGCTGAATCTTTCTGCTCGCTGTGCGCGGCAGCGGCTCCGTTCGGAACTCGAAGGTCAAAATCCTTTTGTACTTCGGCAACGAGGCCGAATACTCCTCGATGCCTTCGCGGATAATCTGCTTGGAGTTGACGATCCGCTGCTGCTTCAAATAATCGAAATCGGGGACGATGACCGCGTGCAGACGCTCTGATCCCGCGTAATCGCCCTCACCAGCGGCGCCCATCACGCACATCTCTTTGATGTAGGGGATTTGCAGATAATGCGTCTCGATCTCTTCCGGGTAAACTTTCTTGCCCGAACTCAGAACGATCATCTCCTTGCGGCGGCCCCGGATGAAGATGTTGCCCGCTTCATCTTGCGACGCAAGATCGCCGGTGTAAAACCATCCGTCGCGCAGGACTTCCGCTGTCGCCTCCGGGTCGTTGAGATAACCCTGCATCAACGACGGGCCGGAGATCGCAATCTCGCCCACGCCCGATTCGTCTTTGTCAACCAGCTTGATCTCGACTCCCGGCAAAGGCTTGCCCGCCGAGCCGATGACGTTGTCATCGAACGGCGTGAACGCGCCGCCGCCAAAGGTCTCGGTCAGCGCGTATCCCTGCTGCACGGTGAAACCCAGCGCGTAGAAATCGCGAATGATCTTCGGGTCGAAATAGGAAGCGGCGCTGACCAGCAGCCGCAGATGGCCTCCGAACACCTGGTGGATTTTGGAAAATACTTTCGGCCCCAGATTGAGTCCTGTCGTTTGCCTCACCGAGCGACAGAATCCCAGCAGGAGTCTGAAAATGATTCGCACGGCGAGTGGCTTGCTCTTCACTTCGTCGAAGATTTTCTTGTGGAGAAGATAAAAGACCTGTGGCACGGCTGGGAAAGTGGTGATTCCGGCCTTTTCCATAGTCCTCATCAACTCCGCGCTGTTGAGCGCGCGCAGATAGGTGATGCTGCCGCCCTTCGCCAGCGGGAACAGAATGTTGGCGAGCGAAGCGAAGATGTGATGCGACGGGATGACGGCCAAAGCTCTGTCTTCGGAACTGACTCGCAGGCATTGCAGCAGACCGTTCACGCTGTTGACGATGGCGCGATGTGGAATGACCACGCCTTTGGGTTTGCCCGTCGTGCCGGAAGTGAAAAAGATCGTGGCGACATCTTCCGGCTCAATCTGCGGGCGCGGCGCTACTTCCCCGCTCTGCTGAAACAGGCTTTCAACGCTCAGGTATCCGTTGCTGTCCCGATCTAAATCCAGCGATACGATGACCGGCGCAATCTGCATTTCTCCTACCGCCTGCTTCAACGCGGGAAGTTTTTCCTCCACCGAGAAGATGAACTTGCACTCAATCTGGGCCAGAATCGGAGAGAGGTCTTTGGCGGCGTATTCGACATCGAGCGGGACGACTACAGCGCCGACGCGCAGGGCGCCCAGGTAAGCGATCACCCACTTCGGACTGAGCCGTGCCCAGAAGGCGATCCGGTCTCCCTTGTTGACACCGCGATTGCGAAGCGATTGGCTGAGTCGTTCGGCCAGGTCAAGAGTCTGACGATAGGTGTAACGGATGTCCCCGTCGTCGCTGAACATTTCGAGCGCGACGTTGTCGGGATAGGTTTTGGCGGCCTGTTCAATCTCCGCGAAGATGTCAGTGGGCATAAACTTCATCTCGGCCTTTCGCGTATTTTGCGCGGGCGCAATCAATCGGAGTTATCGCTCAGCCATTTATTCAAATCATTGGGCGAGGCTTCACGCGACTACAACCCCTTAGGAAGCGAGCATCTTCCCTTTGATCGCATCAATGGTGTGAATATCTTTCAAAGAGAAGTTGAAGTCGTATCCGAAATCGGTCACGAACAATGGCTGCTCCTCACGCCGCTGCAATTCGAGCGCAACCTGCAAACTTGCGTCTCCTGCGCCCGCTATCGTGATGGATTCGAGATCATCGCTCAATCGTGCGGTCGCCATTGAATTCGTACTCGCATTGCAAGGTGGCGCCGACGAAATCGACTCGCTCCGGATTACGCGCTCGGGAAAGGTTTTCCAGAATCTGGAAGACCTTGTCCTCGTCAAACCTGAAACCTGGACTGCCACAGACGATGAGCGAGTTCATAAATCCGTCTTTCACCTTAGCAATGATAATCTCCTTGAACCTTACGTCAACCTTCTCTCCATCTCTCGCAGCCAAGTCTCGCCCTGCTCCCACAGCTCGCGCGGCGCCCGGCGATGAAAAAAACCGAAGTGCCCGATCTTCTCGACTCCGTAATCCTGCGGGCGAATCACTTCGCGCCTGATCTCGGCGTTCCGGTACATTTGCGTCAGCGCCTCCACCGCTTCGGCGGGCGCGTAATGCTCATCGTCAGCCACTGTAACCGCCGTCAACGGCCCGCGATAATCCTCGAACCGCCATTCGACGTTCGCGCCGCCGCTGTCGGTGAAGACGCCGCTGCGTCCCCACCTGACCCACTGGTTCACAGCCTGGCCCGAACAGGCTGCGGGCAGAGTGAGAGATGAAACGGGCAGGCGTCCGAAGAGCCGAATAAGCACAGGAAAGACGCCATAAGCATACTCGATGCGCAATCGCGCGGCGCCTTTGTAAAACTTCGGTATACCTCGTTGCGCGGCGATGAAGAGCGCGCCGTTCACATCTTGACGAATGGGACTTTGACCGAACAGTTGGCCTCCGATGCTGTGCGCGACGGCGGCCAGAAATTTTGGATTGGCTCGCCGCTGCGCTTCAGCGACGGCGGCTGGAAGATCAAGGTTCGCCCAATCGTCGAGCGTGACCGATGAATCAGAGGCCGCATCAAGCGATGAACCGGCGCTGCGATAATCGAATGTCAACACGCCCCAGCCGCGCTGGGCCAGATAGGAAGCGAAGAAATGCAGGTACTCCTGCGGAGCGGCGAGCGCCGGGATGAAAACGACGCTGCGCTCCGAGGCTTGAGTTCCCGGCCACCAACGCGCGGCCAGCTTGCGGCCGTCGGCGGCCTCAATGGTGATCTTTTGTTTGGCTGTTTCCAAACGTGTTCCGCGTTTTATTCAGTCGCCCGCCAGAGCCAGTCCTGCTGCTCCATTCTCAACCGGCGAATCCTCTTTCGCGCGTTTAGCGGCTTGTTCGTTTTGTGAGCGGCGGTAAGCCTTCGTCAGTTCGGCGCGATCCGTTCCAACAGCCTTCAGCAGCGGGAAGACGCCGTGTTGCAGGAAATGTTGCGGCGAAATGCCCACGCCCATGACCTTCAACCGTTCGTCATATTCTGGAATCAACCCGACGCCGGGCATCTGGAAGTTGAAGACGACGTGGGCCAGATCGGCCAGCGCGCCTTCGTAGTCTTCTTCCAACTCGAACTGGAGAACTTTTTGGTAAAAGCCCCGGTGAGCAGCCTCATCCCGGCTGATCAGGAAATAGATTTTCTCCAGCACCTCATTGTCATTCTGCTTCGCCTTCTCTCGCTGGGCGGCATAGATCAGGTAGGTGGCCGATTCCTGCAGCGCGCCGTAGCAGTTCACCTGTCGCCGCGTTGGGAAAGGCAACTTCCAGACCTTGCCGAAGATCTTGTCCTCGAAGGCATTGTATTGCTCTTCGGTGCGCAGCCCCGACCGGATCAGATATTCGCGGTAAGCCAGAGCATGTTTCGACTCTTCGTAGCCCCAGGTCGCCTCGAACCAGGCGGCGCCGAAGAGGTCTCTGGTCAGCCTGAAGCCATTCTCGGTGTAGTCGGGTACGTAAAGCTCGACGCCGCAGAAAGTTTCCAGGCAGACGGCGTCGTCTTCCGTGTTCAGAGCGGGATTGAGTTTCTCCCAGGGGATGTCGCTGAACGGGTTCCAGCGGCGCTTCTTCTCCCCGGTGTCGAAAAATTCGCAGTATGCGCGATACATCTTTTCACGTTGCGTCAACGTTGCGCTCATGTGTGTCCTCCTGTGGCTGCCGTAAGCCGCTGTGTCCCTAGGTGAGACCGTGAGGCTTGTCATTACCCAGATCTATTCACTTCTTTAGAATCCCACCACCGGCAGGTGGTGGATTGTTCAAGCCCAACCTACAAAAGGCTGCCACTCCTTTGAATCCCACCAGCGGAAGCTGGTGGATCGTTCAAGCCCAACC
>Ga0187892_10001477_pt1 | contig 53537 bp, 43 predicted proteins | sample MA1701073metaG_FD_139345 | JGI IMG/M metagenome (GOLD analysis project Ga0187892, IMG submission 139345) | Bio-ooze microbial communities from a basaltic lava cave in the Kipuka Kanohina Cave System on the Island of Hawaii, USA - MA170107-3 metaG ...
CTCTCCGTCCCTCGTCCTCGGTCCTCGCCTGGTTGACGACGAGCGCGACGGTCGGCGCCCGGCCCTCGGCCCGCGCCAGAGTCTTCAGCACGGCGTACGCGTCGGTCATCGCCGTCACCTCGGGCGTCGTCGCGACGACGCAGAGGTCGCACTCCGCGAGGAGCCGGAGCGTGCGCGGCGAGAGGCCCGCCGCCGAGTCCACGATCACGGCGTCGCGGCCGCGCGCGAGCGCGCGGACCGACGCGGCGAGCCGATCGAGCTGCGAGGGAGCGAGGTCCGCGAGCGCCGCCGCGCCCGCGCCGCCGGGAACGAGAGCGACGCCGGCCGGTCCGCGCACCACCGCGGAATCGAGGCTCGCTCCGGAGAAGACCGTGCCGCCGAGCGTCGAGCCCGGCGGCATGCCGAGGAGGATGTGCAGGTTCGCGAGCCCCAGGTCCGCGTCGACGGCGGCGACCTCGAGTCCCGAGAGCGCGAGCGCCACCGCGAGATTGGCCGCAAGGACCGTCTTCCCGGTCCCGCCCTTGCCGCTCGCGATCCCGACGAGCCGGCCGGCCGGGGAGCGCGGCGGGGCGGCCTGAGGCGGCGCCTCGGCGCCGCTCCCGGCGCCCGCGACGGCCGCGATCGCGGCGACCGCGGCCCTCTTCGACGACAGGAGCCGCGCGATCTCCTCGGGCACGGAGACCCGGTCGCGGAGCGTCTTTCCCGGCCGGAACGCGACCGAGCGCCCGGCTCGCACGAGGACCGACAGTCCCGTTCTCGGGTGCTTGACGCACCGCTCCCGGCGCGTCGCGATCCGGAAGGAGCCGAGGGGCCGGAGCTCGATCGATCCCGCCTCGGCGAGAGCGCCGGCCGCTGCGCGAAGGAACGCGCGGAGGACGTTCTCGACGACGCGCGGCTCGTTCCCCGTGCGGCGCGCGACGACGGGAGCAAGGCTCGCGAGCGCGTCGGCGCCCGCGTCGCGTTCCCGCGGGGGACGGGGAGACGGGGGAGGCGGGGGAGGCAAGAGAAGGCGCTCGGCGGACCGGGGCGGCGCCGGGAGGAGAAGGGGAATCGCCGCGCTCGCGACTTCGGCCGGGCGCAGAAGCCCCCCGTCGTCGCGCGGCGCCGACCCGTTGCAGAGGCGGCCGGGCTCGGCCACGGACTCGCGCGCGCCCGCGGCGGCGCGGCGCGTGGCGAGCGGAGGAAGGGTCGGGGGAGGAGTAGCGGGAGGAGGAGGAGGAGGAGGAGGAGGATTAGGCGTCGGCGGCAGCGGTCCGGCGTCGCTCGCGTCGAAGAGGCGATACTCCCGCGGGCGCGCGTCGACCGCGGGCGACACCCCGGCCGGGTCGGCGGCGTCGTCCTCTTCCGATTTCATCGGGCGGCTCCGGGAACGGGAGGACGATCGTCCGGCCCGCCGGTCGCGGCGCCGCCTCCCGAGCCGAGCCCGGCGCCCTCGGCCCAGCGCCGCCAGGCCGCGCGCAGAGTCTCGTCCTCCTTTAGCGGATCTCTCTCGTCGCCGCGCGGAAGTCCCGCGGCGGGGGGGCCTCCCGCGAGCCGCGAGAGGAGTCGCGCGGTCTGCGCGAGGCCCGTTCCCTCCGCCGTCTCGATATCGGCGACGAGCGCTCTCACGGCGGCTCGGTGCTCGGTCGGGGAGAGGGGCGGCGCGTCCTCGATCTCGTCCCAGGCGAGCGCCATGTTGTAGTAGGACCACGGAAACGTCGGATCGAGCGAGGCCGCGCGGCGGGCGGCGGCGAGCGCCGCGGCCGGGTCGTTCTGCGCGAGGAGGGCGCTGCTCAGGTAGTAGTGGGCGGCCGCGACGTCCGTCCGCATCTCGATCGCGGCGCGGAGCTCCGCCACGGCGTCGGCGAGCCGCCGCTGCCGGAGGAGCGCCCGCCCGAGCTCGACGCGCGCCTCGACCGTGCGCGGGTCGATCGCGAGCGCAAGGCGGAACTCCGCCTCGGCCTCGGCCGCCTTCCCTTCCCGGAGGAGCGCCGAGCCGCGCTCGACGTGAGAGAGCGGCGAGAGACCCGCGTTGAGGAGCTTCTCGCCGGGGCGCCCCGGCGCCGCGAAGTGCCGGACGGTGATGGCCGAGGCGAGCGCGAGGAGCGCGATCGCGAGGACCCCGAGGGCGACCGTGCGAAGGCGTCCGATCGACCGGAGGAGGGAGGTCGAGTCGATGAAGGCGGGTGCGGGGTCGATTTCGTCGACGCCCGGGGCGGCGTCGTCGATGACGAGGGCCGGCTCGCGGACGGCCGCGTCGGCGTCCGCGGCGGCGGACAGCCCTTCCGACAGCTCGGCCGATTCCGCGGTCGAGAGGCCGTCGCTCGGCGGGATCCTAGGGCCCAGAGGATCGGCCGATTCTGCGGCGCTCGACTTCTTCTTCTCCTCCTCCTCGATCGCGGCGGCGAGACGGCACCAGGTTTCGAGCCGGCGCACGCTGATGCCGGACTCCCACGCAAAGAGCCTCCGGGACTCGAGACTCGCGAGGCGCTCCCGGAGGTGCGCGGCCGTCTCGATGCCGTGCGCTTTCAAGCGGGAAGCAAACGTCCGCCCGATCCCGGCGATGCGCGTGACGCTGGCGCTCGCGGCCATTCGGCGAAGACCTCCCCGGTATCGAATCGGCTCCGTCCGGCGACGACGGAGCGGTTGCGCGGTCCGGTCGGGGGAGGGGAATGCCGGCCCGCCGCCGCGCTCCACAGCCGGAAGAAAAAGGCCTTTCTTCCTCGAAGTACCGCGACGGCCGACCGATCTCCCGCGGGTGTCGCGCCGCCCGGCGCGTTGTCGGATCTCGGGGCGGCGTCGCGCGCGCGCCGCCGTCTCGGGACCGACGTCCCGATGAGGCGTGGTTCTCCAACCGACCGGGGCGGATTCTAAGGGGAGAGAGTCCCGCCGGTCAAGATGGAGCGTGGCGAACCGGTCCGTGAGAGAGGCGACCACTCGCCACTTCGGAAAAAGTGGAAGAAGAGAGTGGAAAAAAAGGCCGCCGGGCGACTCCTCCGGCGGCCCTGAGATCCGGGCGCGGCAACAAGCCGCGCGCCGCGCGCAGTCGTTCGCGACAAGCGAACGACGGCGGCGCTGAAGCACGCGGCGTGCCGCTCGCGTGGCGTGGCGTCGAGGCCGCCCGGGAGGCGCGGCACCCCGAGCCTCGCGGTCCGTATGTCCTCTCGGAAAGACGCCGGCTGTCCGCTGGCGAGGTCGTTTCTCCGAATCCGGCGCCTCCGCCGCCCGTTCGTTGCAGTCGCCGCGCGCCGCGGGTAGAAAGACCGGACGTCCGAGCCGAAGATCCGACGCCGAGGGCCCATTGCCGCCGCTCATCGAACTCCGGAAGCTCACGGTCGCGTACGGCTCGTTCGTGGCCTTGAAGGGCCTCGACGCGGCCGTCGAGGGGAGCGCGATCGGGCTCCTCGGACCGAACGGGGCGGGGAAGAGCACGCTCCTGAAGACGCTCCTCGGGCACGTGCGGCCGAAGGAGGGCTCGGCGCGCGTGCTCGACGTCGACGCGCGAACTCGGCCGCTCGCGGTCCGCGCGAAGATCGGCTACGTGTCCGAGAGGGACTGCTACATCCCGGGCCTCTCCGCGGTCGAGTCGGTCGCCTACGCGGGCGCTCTCTCGGGGCTCAAGCGCGCGGACGCACTCTCGCGTTCGCACGAGATGCTGAACTACGTGGGGCTCGCGGAGGCGCGCTACCGGCACGTCGAGACGTACTCGACCGGGATGAAGCAGCGGCTGAAGCTCGCGCAGGCGCTCGTCCACGACCCGAGCCTCCTCCTCCTCGACGAGCCGACGAACGGCATGGACCCGAAAGGTCGCGAAGACATGCTCGCGCTCGTGAGGGACGTCGCGTTCTCGAAGGGAATCCCGGTCCTCCTCTCCTCGCACCTCCTTCCCGACGTCGAGACCGTCTGCTCGACCGTGCTCGTCCTCAGGGGCGGCGAGATCGCGGCGCAGGGCGAGATCGAGGCGCTGAAGCGCGGCGGAGAGGGCGCGTTCCACGTGCGCGTGAAGGGGGACGCCGCCGCGTTCGCCGCGAGCGTGAGAGCGCTCGGCGCGACCGTGAAGGAGATCGGCACGGACGACTTCCGCATCGTGACGGGAAACGGGCTCGGGCCGGACGATCTCGTCGCCGCCGCCGCGGAGACGGGGGTGGAGCTCCGTCGCCTCGTTCCCGACCGCGTGAGCCTCGAGGATGTCTTCCTCGGGACGCTGTCGGACGGCGCGAGCGCGGGACCGGTGGGAGGCGCTCATGCCGGTCTATGAGCAGGGGTACCGCCACTTCGCGGGCTCCCGAGCGGCGAGGCTCCTTCGATTCGCGCCCATCACTGCGAACGGCGTCCGGCTCGCGCTCAGGAGCAAGCTCTTCACGTTTGCGGTGGTCCTGCCCTCGCAAATCGCGATGATCGTCGGGGCGGTCATCGCGTACGTCGTCTTCCAGCAGGCGCCGCAGGTGATGTCGGGCCCCGCGGGCGCGATGATCCCCATGAGATTCGACATGGAGGAATTGCAGCGCCGCGTCGGGCCGCCCCTCTACTGGGGGATCCTCATGGTGCAGTCGCGGCTCTGGCTTCCCGCGGTCGGCGCCCTCCTCGCGGGCCGCCTCGTCGCCGGCGACGCTCAGGCGAACGCGCTCGAGGTCTACTTCTCGCGGCCGATCACGCGCTTCGACTACGCGGCGGGGAAGTTCCTGACGGCGTTCGGCTTCTTCCTCTACGTGACGCTTCTCCCGCCGATCGGCGCGTGGGGCGCGGCGTGCCTCCTCGCGCCGGACACGGCGTACATGAAGTCGACGCTCGGCATGGCGTGGGGAATCGCCGTCAACGCGCTCCTCGTCTCGGGCGTCGCGGCCTTCCTCCTCCTCGGCGTCTCCTCGGTCTCGAAGAAGCCGCGGTTCGCCGCCGCGCTCTGGATCGGCGTCCTCGTCTTCTCCGCGGTCGCGAGCCAGATCCTCATCCACTCGGTGCGGAGACCGGGCGGCTACCTCGTCTCGATCCTCTTCCACTGCCAGAGGCTCGGCTACACGCTCGTATCGCCCGACCTCGAGGGCCAGCTCACGCAGCGGGGGATCGCGCTCCCGCCGTCCGAGCACTCGGTCGTCATCCTCGCCGGGATCGTCGTCGTCTCCGCCGTCGTCTTCGTGAAGCGGCTCCACGCGGTGGAGATCGTGAAGTGACGATACCCTTCGTCGAGGCGAAGGGCCTCTCCAAGTGGTACGGCCAGGTCGTCGGCTTGAACGACGTCACGGTGACGGTCGGACCCGGCGTCACCGGGCTCCTCGGGCCGAACGGCGCAGGGAAATCGACGTTTCTCCGCCTCGTCGCGGGCCAGCTCGAGCCCAGCCGCGGGACGATCCGCGTCCTTGGCGAGAGGCCTTTCGGGAGCGCGCGGCTTCCCGTCCTTCTCGGGCTCTGCCCGGACACGGACGCCTTCTTCGAGGAGATGACCGGGCTCGAGTTCGTCGCCGCGATGCTCAAGCTCTCGGGGCTGCCGAAGGCCGACGCGCGGCGGCGCGCGGCGGCGGCCATCGAGCGAGCGGGGCTCGATCCCCGTCTCCGGAAGAGGATCGCCGCGTACTCGAAGGGCATGCGCCAGCGACTGAAGCTCTCGCAGGCGCTCGCGCACGAGCCGGTGGCGCTTCTTCTCGACGAGCCGTTGAACGGCCTCGATCCGGTCGGCCGCGCCGCGCTGATCTCTCTCATCCACGACTGCGGGAAGCGCGGCACGTCGGTCCTCGTGTCGAGCCACATTCTCCACGAGGTCGAGGCGATGACCGACCAGATCCTCCTCGTCCACCAGGGGCGGCTTCTCGCGGAGGGGCGCATCCGGGAGATCCGGGACCTTCTCGACCGCCATCCGCACCACGTGCGCATCGACTGCTCGGAGCCTCGGAGGCTTGCCTCGGCCCTCGTCTCGCACGGCGACGTGGTCCGCCTCGCTCTCGAGCCGGACGGCTCGACGCTCGTCGTCGAGACCGTGAAGCCGGACGATTTCTACCGGCGCCTTCCGCCGCTCCTGCGGAGCGAACGGATCTCGCTCCGTTCGCTCGAATCGACGGACGAGGGGCTCGCCGCCGTCTTCCGCTACCTGGTGACGTCGTGAGCGGCGCGAATCCGGTGTCGCGGCAGGCGGGGATCGCCGCCGGGTCGGCGCGCGTCTTCTCGCTGTCGATCTCCCGATGGACGCGCTCGGGGAAGGTCCTCCTCGTCCTCCTCTTCGGCCTCTTGCCCGTCGCTCTTCTCGCGTCGCGCGGTTGGCTCTTCGAGATCCCGGATCGCGAGCTGGGACGGGGGGCGCTCTTCTTCCACTTCGTTTTCGTCGCGGCGACTCTCCAGTTCTTCCTGCTCTTCTGCTCGATTCTCTTCGGGGCGTCGGCGTTCGCGGAGGAGGTGGAGGACCAGACCCTCGTCTACTACTTCTCCCGGCCGTTCCCCCGGAGCGCCGTTTTTCTCGGGAAGGTCGCGTCGGCCGTCCTACTCTCGAGCGCCGTGCTCTCGCTCTCGATCCTCGCCGCGTACGCCTTCCGGAACGGCTGGCCGGGAACGGCGGGCGGGGACGAGTCGCCGGTCACGCTCCCGCAGGCGCTCCTCTGCGCGGGCGTCGCGTCGCTCGGCGCGGCCGCCTACGGCTCGGCCTTCGCGGCGATCGGGACCTTCCTCAAGAAGCCGCTCCTCGTCTCGATCATCCTCGCGTTCGGCTGGGAGGTGATCGTGTCCAACATCCCGGGAGTGATCCCGAACGTGACCGTGATGTATTACTTGCGCAGCCTCTTCTTCGGGATCTTCGGTCCGCTGCCGATCCCGATGCCGCAGGGCGACCTCTTCACGGACACGAAGGTTTTCGTCGCTCCCGCGAGCGCGGCGCTGACGCTCGGAGGGGTCGCGGTCTTCTGCGCGGGGCTCGGCGCCGCGATCGTGTCGCGGCGCGAGTACGTCCTCAACCGGGCCGAGTAGCCGGATCTCTTCGACATTCTCGTTCGGCCGTCCGCGCGAGGCCCGGGGAGCAGGCATGCCAGGCGAGACCCTCATCGACGTGCGCGGCCTCTCGAAGATCTTCAAGGGGAAAAAGGGCGGCGTCCGCGCGGTGGACGACGTGAGCTTCTCCTGCCACGCGGGCGAGATCTTCGGGCTTCTGGGCCCGAACGGCGCGGGGAAGACGACCACGCTCCGGATCCTTTCGACGTCCTTGAAGCCGACGAGCGGCACGGCGGTCCTCGCCGGGCACGACATCCGCGAGGAGCCGAACGAGGTGCGGAAGAAAATCGGCTTCCTCTCGGGCGCGACCGGGCTCTACGGCCGGCTCACGGGGCGCGAGATGGTCACGTACTTCGGGCGCCTCCACGGCATGACCGACGGCGCGATCCGCGGGCGCATCGAGACGATCTTTCCCCTTCTGGGCATGGGGGATTTCGCCGACCGCCGGAACGACAAGCTCTCGACCGGGCAGAAGCAGAAGGTCTCGATCGCGCGCACGATCGTCCACGACCCCAAGGTCATGGTGTTCGACGAGCCGACGGCCGGACTCGACGTCATCACGTCGCGGACGATCGTCGACTTCATCCGGAGCTGCCGCGAGGAAGGGAAGTGCGTCATCTTCTCGACGCACATCATGTCGGAAGCGAAAAGGCTCTGCGACCGGATCGTCCTCATCCACAAGGGGCGCATCTGGGCGGAGGGGACGCCCGCGGAGCTCTGCTCTCGGGCCGGGGTCGCCGACCTCGAGGACGCCTTCGTGAAGCTCGTCTCTCTCGAGGAAACGGACAGGAAATGAGCGCCCGCAACGTCTGGGTCGTCTTCGCGAAAGAGCTGAAGGACATCACGCGCGACCGGCGGACGCTCATCTTCATGATCGCGCTGCCGCTCGTCGCGGCGCCGCTCCTCATGGTCGTGATGGGGAAGCTCCTCGCGTTCGGCGTGAGGAAGGTGACCGAGGAGGCGAGCCGGGTGGCTGTCATCGGCGGGGAGCACTCGCCGCGGCTGATGGCGCTTCTCGAGGGACTCGAGGAGCCGATGACGTTCGCGGCGAAGGCGCCGCCCGAGTTCCTCGCCGGCCTCGTCGACGCGCCGAAGGAGGGCGACGACCCGGCCGCGAAGGCGATGGCGGCGCTCGGTCAGGGGATCGACCCCGCGAAGGCGAAGATCCTCGTTCTCGTGCCCGCGCCGGGCGACAACGAGGCCACGCGGTTGGCCATCCGGAACCGCGAGCTCGACGCCGCGGTCGTCATCGGGCCTGGATTCGACGACGGCGTCGTCGCCGAAACCGAGGCGAAGATCACGATCCACTACGATTCGTCGGTGGACAAGTCGGGCGCCGCGCAGAAGAAGCTCTCAGGGTTTCTCGACACCTACTCGAAGGGGGTCGTCCGGACGCGGCTTCCGAAGCACGGGCTCGAGCCCTCGATCCTGAAGCCGTTCGCGGTCGAGCGCTCGTCGGTGGCCTCGGAGGAGCAGGAGGGGCGCGCGATGCTCGCGCGCTTCCTGCCTTACCTGCTGATCTTGATGTGCCTCTCGGGCGCGGTCTACCCCGCGACCGATCTCGGCGCGGGCGAGAAGGAGCGCGGCACGCTCGAGACGCTCCTCGTCTCCCCGGCCGAGCGGACGGAGCTCGTCATGGGAAAATTCTTCGTCGTCTTCCTGACCTCGCTCGTCGCCGCGGCGCTGAACGTCGTCTCTCTCGGGATGTCGATCTCGCTCGGCCTCTTGGCCGAGCTGGGGCGGGAGATGCCGATCACGGTCGACCCGGTGGGCGGGCTCGTCTCCGTGGCGCTCATGCTCCCCGTCGCCGCGATCTTCGCGGCCGTCCTCCTCTCGATCTCGATCTTCGCCAAATCGTTCAAGGAGGCGCAGGCGTACTTCGTGCCGTTCAACTTCGTCGTCATCATCCCCGCGTTCTTCTCGTTCATCCCCGGGGTCGAGCTCAACGTCGGGTTCTCGCTCGTTCCGCTCGTGAACGTGTCGCTCGCCATCAAGGAGGTGCTCGCCGGCACCTACAAGTGGGGCTGCCTCGCGCTCATCATGGCGTCGACCGTCGTCATCGCCGGAGCGTGCATCGCGTTCTGCGCGAACTGGTTCAAGCGCGAGGAGGTCCTCTTCCGCTCGTGAGCGGACGGGTCGAACGGAGCGCGCTCTCCGAGCGCGACGTCCGCAAGAGCCTCGCGTACTCCGTCGTCGACGGCTCGTTTTGGGCGCTCATGGTGGGGGTGGGGGAGACGTATCTCCCCGCGTTCGCGATCCTCATGGACGCGACGCCGCTCGAGCTCGCGCTGCTCGCGGCCCTTCCGATCCTCGTCGGTTCGGCGACGCAGCTCGTGGGCAAGAGCATCGCGCCGCGGCTCGGGGGGCGAAAGCCGTTCGTCGTCGCGAGCGCGACGCTGCACGCGCTCTCGTGGGCGCTCGTCTTCGCCGTCTACTTCCTGCCCGTTCACCGGGTCGCGGCGCTGATCGGCGCCGTGATCGTCTACTGGATCTTCGGGGCGATTCACTCTCCGGCGTGGGCGTCGTGGATGGGCGACCTCGTTCCGGAGAAGCGCCGGGGCTCGTACTTCGGGTTCCGGAACCGCGTGCTGCAGACGACGCTCTTCGTGGGTCTCGTCGGGGGAGGGCTCATTCTCCGCGGGCACGAGGCGGCGGGCGACCGGGCGGCGGGCTTCGCCACGGTGTTCGCGCTCGCGCTCCTCTTCCGCTTGGGCTCGTCCTTCTGCCTCGCGCAGCAGGCGGAGCCCGAGCCCCATGCCTCTCGCGAAAAGCAGCGAGGATGGAAGCACTTCTTCCTCGCGCTCGCCTCGCGCCGCGCCGGAACGGTCACCGTCTACCTCGCGTCGACGAACCTCGGCGTCGCGATCGCGACGCCGTTCTTCGCGGCGTACCTCCTCGAGGACCTCCGCCTCGGCTACGGCGAGCTCATGGTCGTGCTCGGCGCGGCCGCTCTCGGGAAATTCGTCTTCTCGCCGGTCTGGGGCCGCTACTCGGACCGGTTCGGCGCCCGAAAGGTCCTCGTCTTGACGGGCATCCTGACGCCGGTCATCCCGCTCCTCTGGCTCTTGGGCTCGAGCCTGCCGTACCTGGTCGCCATCCAGCTCTTCTCCGGGTTCGCGATGGGCGGGCTCGAGCTCTGCGGCTTCACGCTCCTCCTCGACTCGATCCCGCGCCGGAGGCGCGAGCGGCTCCTCGCCTACTACGGCGTCCTGAACGGCGCGGGCACGTTCACCGGCGCGATGGCGGGCGCTGCCCTCGCGTGGAACTCCGAGGACCTTTCGATCCTCCGCGCCTTAAGCGACGCGTCGCGCTACTTCCTCGCTTTTCTCGTCTCGGGGCTCGTGCGCTTTCTCGTCGCCGCGCTTTTTCTCCCGCGGCTCCGGGACGTCCGGGTGGTGGACGAGATCCGGTACCGCGACCTCCTCCTCAAGGTCGTGACGATCCGTCCGACGCACGGCGCCGCGCAGCGGCCGGAACTCTACGAGCCGTCGCGCGGCCCGGGACCCGAGCCGCGGCGGTGATCCGAGGCGGGCGTCGCTTTGAAGCCCGGCCGCGTGAGCCGAGGAGCGCGGCGGGAGTCGGACCGGCGGGCGCTTTCGGCGAAGGATCTCGGCCCGGAGCCAATGTTGTAGAACACGCCGCGGGCGATCGGCCGGGACGCCGCGCGATCGTGCGGCGCCCGCGGCCGCGCGGCGAGGAGCGGAGGCGACTCAGATCCACAAGGTCCACGGCAAGCTCCTCGGGCTCAAGGCGAGCGAGGTGAAGGCGCTCGAGCGGCTCTACCGCCGCCGAGTGCCGAAGGACCGCGTCCTCTCGCCCGAGATCGCGCGCGAGCTGGCGTCGGTCTCGGTCGCCCTCCACCGGCGCGTCGGAGTCCTCTTCGACCGCTCCGGCCACGCCGCGCACGTCTGCCTCGGCGACGCGCACCGGATCGAGCTTCCGGATCTCGGGACCTCGCGCACGGGGCCCGGCCGGCTCCGCGGCCTCCGCCTCGTCCACACGAGCCTCCTTCTCGACTCCTTCTCCGAGTCCGACGTCACAGACCTCGTTCGCCTGAACCTCGACCTCTCGGCGCAGATCAACGTCGGCGCCGACGGCGCGGTCCGGTCGGTCCTCCGGGCCCACCTCCTGCCGTCCAACACGCAGCGAAAACGCGTCGAGATCCTGGGGCCCGATCGGCCCGAGGCGCTCGAGAGCGACTTCGACAAGTTCATCCGGGCGCTCGAGGAGGAGTTCGCCGCGAAGGCCCCCCTCCTCAAGGAGACCGGCGGGCGCGAGCGGGCGATCCTCGTCGCGGTCGCGACCGACGCGCTGGAGCGGGCGAAGGACCGGCTCGACGAGCTCGACGCATTGGCGCGGACGTCGGGCGCGCTCGTCGTCGACCGGATCGTCCAGAAGCGCTCGGAGATCGACGGCCGCACGCTCGTCGGCCGCGGACTCCTCGACGACATCGCGGTGCGGGCCGTGCAGCTCCGGGCCGATCTCGTGGTCTTCGACCGCGACCTCGGGCCGGCGCAGGCCCGGAACGTCGCACGATCCCTCCCGCTCAAGGTCATCGACCGCACGCAGCTCATCCTCGACATCTTCGCGCAGCGGGCGAAGAGCGGCGAGGGCCAGCTCCAGGTCGAGCTCGCTCGCCTCAAGTACCTGCTCCCGAAGCTCGTGCGGAGCGGCCCCCGCCTCGCGCAGATCCGCGGCGGAATCGGAAGCAACCGCGGCCTCGGCGAGACGAAGGCGGAGCTCGACCGGCGGGCCGTGCGCGATCGGATCCAGCGGCTCGAAGGGCGGATCCGCGAGCTTTCCGAGCGGCGAGGCGTGATGCGAAAGCGGCGCACGAGGCGCGGGATCCCGACCGTCGCGATCGTCGGCTACACGAACGCCGGGAAGTCGACGCTCTTCAACGCGCTCACCGGCGCCGACGCCCTCGTGAAGGACGTCCTCTTCTCGACCCTCGACACGACCGCGCGGCGAACCCGCCTCCCCGACGGCCGCACCGTCGTCGTGACCGACACGGTCGGGTTCATCGAGGAGCTGCCGGAGGACCTCGTCGCCGCGTTCCAGGCGACGCTCGAGGAGCTGCACGAGGCGGATCTCCTCGTTCACGTCGCCGACGCGTCGAAGAGGACGCTCCTCGACGAGGTCGAGGCCGTCGAGAAGATCATGGGCGACCTGGGCCTCCTCGAGCTGCCGCGGCTCCTCGTCCTCAACAAGATCGACCGGCTGACGCCCGAGGCGCTCGAGACGGCGACGGTTGGGCTCGAGCGCGGCATCGCGGCGTCCGCCCTCCATGCCGGCACCGCGCCGCGGCTCCGCGCCGCGATCGCGTCCGCGCTGCCGAGCGCCGGCCCGGGCCCGGGCGCGAGCGAGCTGCGTCCGACTTCGTGACAGTGCTGAAGTCTTTTGAAAATATTGACTTACGAGCGACGTTGGGCTCGCCGTTTCCAAACGGAACTGCCGGGGCTGCCGGCGGCGGGCCGCTTCTATCGGACTCGACCCTTTGCGGCGCAACGACTTCCGTCGATCGGCACGTTTCGGCCGCGGGCTTGCCTCTCTCGACTTCGCCGCCGCAAGAAGCGGAGGTGAGTTCGGAGGGCGCGCCGCGCCGGCCGGCTCCGATCGATCCCGCGAGCGCACGGGGGTGACGCCTGCGGGAAAGAGAAGGAGTCCGGTCGAGGGCGGAGCGCCCTCGACTTTTTCGGGCGGCCCGGCGCCTCGGACGAAAGCAAGCGCGGGCGCGACGCTGATAGACTCTCGCGCGTGTTCGAAAAGGGAGCGGCCGATCCGCCGAGGCGTGCCGGCCGATGACGCCGGCCGCTGCGCCACTTCTCGAGGTCGTCTCGGCGCGGCTCGGCTACGGATCGCGCGAGGTCCTCCGCGACCTCTCGTTCTCGGTTCTCGAGGGGGAGTTCCTCGGCATCGTCGGCCCGAACGGCTCGGGCAAGACGACGCTCCTCCGCTCCCTCCTCGGCCTCGTCCCGCCGCTCTCGGGTCGCATCGCATGGCGGGAGGGCGGCGCTCGGCCCCGCGTCGGATACGTGCCGCAGCGGCAGGTCCTCGATTCCGTGTTCCCGCTGCGCGCGGTCGACGTGGTCCTCATGGGCCTTTATCGCGAGATCGGTCCGGGCCGCCGGCCGGGCGCGTCGCACGTCGCCGCGGCCGAGAAGGCTCTCGACAGGGCGGCCATCGGGACGCTCCGCGACCGTCCGTACCGCGACCTCTCGGGCGGCCAGCAGCAGCGGGTGCTCATCGCGAGGGCGCTCGCGAGCGAGCCCGCGCTCCTCGTCCTCGACGAGCCCACGAACGACATGGACCTCGTCGGCGAGCACTCGATCATGGAGTTCCTCCTCGAGCTGAACCGCGACGAGGGCAAGACGGTGCTGATGGTGAGCCACCTCCTGAACATCGTCACGAACTACGCGAGCCGCATCGCGCTCCTCTCCGGCGGCCGGCTCGCGATCGGCGCCGTGGACGAAATCGTCACGGACGAGAGCCTTTCGCGCACGTACGGGATCGACGTGCGGGTCGTGCGGACGGGCGGCCGCCGCGTGGTCTTTCCGGCCGGGGGCACGCGTTGACCCTCGACGACTTCGTCTACCCGTTCGAGTTCTTCAGCCGGAACTACCTTGCCGCCGTGATCCTCGCCGCGGTCTGCGCCTACGTCGGGCTCTTCGTCGTCCTCCGGCGGATCGTGTTCGTCGGCGTGGCGCTGGCCGAGCTCTCCGTCCTCGGCCTCGCAGCGGCGTTCCTCGCGCTCACGTTCCTGCCGCAAGGGCCGCTGTACGATCTCGTCGCTGAGTACGGGCCGACGGCGGGCGCCGTGGCGTTCGCGCTCGGGGGCGTGGCGCTCCTCGCTCTCGGCGCGGTCGGCCGGAAGCTCCCCCGCGACGGCCTCATCGGGCTCGCGTTCGCGGCCGCCTCGGCGGTCGCGCTCCTCTTCGTGTGGAAGAGCGCGTTCGGGAAAGAGGAGCTCGAGAGCATCGTCTCCGGCAGCATCCTCTTCGTGAGCGATGCGCGGCTCCTCGTCCTCTTCGCCTCGTACCTCGGCGTGGCGCTCCTCCACGCGCTCCTCTTCAAGGAGTTCCTTTTCGTCTCGTTCGACCGCGAGATGGCGACGACGCTCGGGCTCCGCGCGGGCCGCTACGACTTCCTCCTCTACGCGAGCATCGCGGTCGTGATCTCGATCGGCGTCCGGATCTGCGGCGTCTTGCAGGTCTTCGGCTACCTCGTGATCCCGCCCATCGGCGGGCTCCTCCTCGCCGACGGCTTCGCCGCGGCGGCGAGGATCGCGATCGCGCAGGCCCTCGTGGGGTCGTGCGCGGGGCTATTCCTCGCCTACCACTTCGGGTACCCGGTCGGACCGATGATCGTCGCGTGCCTCGCCGGCGAGGCTCTTCTCGCGGCGGCGGCGCGGCGGTTTTCACGGCTGCGGAAGCCCTTTCGCCTCGCCGCGAGGGTTCTCGCCGTTCCCGCGGCCGCCTCGCTCCTCGTCGCGGCGGCGAACTTCCTCGGCGGGACGCAACTCGCCCACGAGCCCGACCGGCGGCCGCCCGTCGCCGCGGAGTCCGACGATTCCCTCGTCGCCCACCTCGTCGAGCACGACCTCGCGTCGGCGTCGGCCGACACGCGCGCCCACGCGGTCGAGGAGCTCGGGCGGTACGAGAGCGGTCGGGCGGCGGAAGCCATCCGGCGGGCGCTCGGCGACTCCGATCCGACCGTGCAGCTCGCCGCGATCGAGGCGGTCGCCGCGCGGCGCGACGCTCTCGCCGAGCCGGCGCTCGAGGGCCTCGTCGCGAGCCCCGGCCTGCCGCGGGACGTCGAGCTTGCCGCCGCGGACGCGCTCGCGTCGCTGGGCTCGGCGAAGGCGGTGGCGTCATGGCTCGCGCTCCTCGAGGCCGAGGGCGAGCCCGTCATCCGGTCGGACGCGCACGCCCGGCTCGCGGACCTCCTTCGCGACGACGCGGGATACGACCCCGCGCTCGAGCCCGCGGAGAACGCCGCGGCGATCGATCGGCTGAGGTCGCTCGCGGAGAAGCTCGCGCCGCGCATCGTCTTCGATCCCTCGAAGGGCCGGCTCGAGCTCAGGCAGTGACGGGCTTTTCCCCCTTGCCCTCCCTCCCTCCTCACCGGCGCTTCTGAGCGGCGTCCGAACTCGGACGCCGCGCTCTGCCTCGACGCGACGCCCGACAGGTGTCATCGGAGGCCGAGGAAGGGCTCCGACGTCTTCGCAAGATCAAGGCAGGATCGATCGGGGTCGAAGGCTTCGAGGCCGGGCGGCGCCGGCACGTCGAAAGAACCTGCCGCGTCGCCGAAGCGCGTCGAGCGGATCACCGAGTGCGGCCGGAGGCGGGCGCGGCGAGGGCGAGGAGGAGAAGACGAAGACCGGTCGCGGCGAGCGTCGAGGTCGTCGGCTTCGCCGTCACGTCTCCGTTCGGAGGATTCGGGGCGCGCGCTGCGGGTTCATTCGCGCGTCCGGATCCGGAAGAGGCGCCTTTCGCCGTCGAGGCGCTCGGATCCGACGAGAGCGTGGCCGGTCATGCGGCACCACGCGGGGATGTCCTCGTCCGCGCCGGGATCGGTGCAGAGGAGGTCGAACCGCGAGCGCGGCGGCAGCTCGGCGAAGCGGAGCTTGAGCTCGAGGACGAGCTCGCCGCAGCCCATATCGCCCGCGTCGAAGGTGACGTCCGGCGGCGCCGCGGGTGCGCTCGCCGGCGCCGGAGCGTCCCCGTCCGTCGCTCGCGCGCGCCGCTCGGCCCGGCGGAGGCGGAAAAGAGTGTGCGCCTCGGCGCGCTCGGTCGCGACGATCTCGTTTCCCGTCATCCGGCACCACGCGGGGAGGTCGACGCGGGCCGCCGGGTCGTCGGAAAGGACGTCGATCCGCGCCCCGGGCGCCATGGCGCGCACGCGGGCGGCGAGCGGGACGAGGAGCTCGACGCACGCGCGCCCGCGCGCGTCGAAGACGTCCGCCGGGCTCTCGATCCGCGAGCGCCTCGAGACCTCCTCCTCGGCGTCGGCCCTGAGGACGCAGGCGCAGCGCGCGGTCGCCACGTCGAACGCGCGATTGACGCTGCGCGTGTGCGGGTGCGAGCACGCCGCCTCGTCCGCGCCCATCGCGGCCACGACGCGCGGGGAGAATCCGCCCTCGGCGGCCGCCTCCGCCGGCGGCTTCGCCATCTCCTCGAGCAAGGACTCGGTCAGCGCCATGTGGGGCGCGCAGAAGGGCTCCTTCGAGTCGGTCGTTCCGAGGCCCGTCCGCGCGAGGCTCTCGAAGTACGAGGCGCACGGGTTCCCGCCCCCGCAGAGAAACCGGTACTCGCAGTCGGAGCAGATCTCGCGGTCCGCGACCGAGAGGGCCCGCAGGCGGCCGAGCACGGGCGATTCCCGGAACGTCCGCTCGAGACGGCCCTCCGTCGCCGGGCCGGCGGCCCAGTCCGGCGCGCCCGCGAGCCACACGCAGGGGTAGACGACCCCGTCCGAGAAGACCGCGAGGCTCTCGTACGCGCAGCCGCAGAGATCGGTCTTTCGGCCGCGCGGCCCCCGGAGCCGGTTCCGGAACGCCTCCTCGTTGTCGACGACGACGCCGAGCGATCGCGCGAGGTCGCGAACCTCCCGGAGGCGAGCGGCCGCCGCCGCGGCGTCGATCCGGTGGTCTTGGGGCCGGTCGGCGGCGCGGCCCCACTCCTGCATGAAGAGGAGGTGCAGCTCCCGGACTCCGAGCGACGCCGCGAGACGCACCTGCTCGTCGAGCGACGAGAGCGTGTGGGGCGCGACCGCGGTCGTCACGACCGGCGCGAGGCCCTTCGCGGCCAGCGCGCGGATCGTGCGCAGCGTGGGCTCGAACGTGCCCGTGCCCCGGATCCGCTCGTGAGCCTCCTTCGTCGGCCCGTCGACGCTGATCTGGAGCGTGAGCCGTCCGCGGCCGGACCCGGCGAGGCGGTCGATGACCGCCTCGGGGAGGATCCCGTTCGTCAGGACGACGAGGTCGGAGTCGACCGTGACGCGCTCGGCGAGATCGAAGACGTCGCGGCAGAGGAACGGCTCGCCTCCCGTGAAGTAGAAGCGCCGCGCGCCGAGGTCCTTCGCCTGGTCGATGACCTCGCGCATCTCGGCGCCGGTCATCTCGCGCGCCGGCACCGCTTCGCCCGAGCGGACGTAGCAGTGCGTGCAGCGGAGGTTGCAGTCGTTCGTGAGGAAGAGGAAGAGCTCCGCGAGGAGGCGCGGCCGGATCACCGCCGCCCGCCCGGGATACGGGAGGACCGGCCGCGGCTTCTCCGAAACGAAACCCGCGGCCGCCGCCTCGGCCAGGAACGCCGCGGCGCGCTCGCGCGCCTCGGCCGCCTCGAGCCCGTGCCGGGAAGCGAGGATCTCCGAGAGCTCCGCGAGCGTCCGGCGCCCGTCCGCGAGCCTCAAGATCTCGGCCCCGGCGTCGGTGACCGAGATCCAGTGGGGCGCCTCGGGGTCTATGACGAGGAAGAAACCCCCGTCGAGCGGCCGGTAGACGGCCGGAGGGGCGTGGTAAACGCGGCGCGGATCGCTTGGCTCGCGGGAGGTCTTCGTCATCATCGTCGCCGGGACTCGTCGGGTCGCGGCCCCCTCCCCCTCGCCTCCGGGGCGCGACGGCCGCACTCGCTCCTCCGGATCGTATCAGCGCCAGCGGCCTTTTTTCTCGCAGCACGCGGTCTTTTCCCTCTCCACGGCCGATTCCAGACGGGCCCGGAAATGGAACTAGAATGATCCGATTCGCCGACCCCGACGGAGAGAGGTGCCTCGTTCGATGCGACGATCCGTTTTTTTCGCTGCCGCCGCCGCCACGCTGACTCTCGCGCTCGTCTCCCTGCCTTCCTGCGGGGATTCGCCCGCGCAGGCGAACGCGCGCGAGGGGCCCGCGGCACGCGGGCTCTCGATCTTCATGGCGACGGGATGCGCGACCTGCCACTCCGAAGGATCGATCCAGGGCCCGTACCTCGAGCGCATCGGCGACGAGTACCTCGCGGCGGCCGGAGGCGACCTCGCGCGCGCGAAGAGAATGGTCGTTGCGTACCTCAAGGACCCGAAGGGCGTCGGACCGCAGAAGCCCCGGGAGGGGAAGTTCCTCGAAATGCCGGCCTACCACCTCATGTCGCCGGAGCAGCTCGACCTCCTCGCCGAGTACGTCCTCTCGATCCGAGACGGGCGGAAGCCGTGAGGGTCCGGCTCCGGTCATGATCGCGGGAGCGTCGAGCGGCTTCGACGTCATCGTGGTGGGGGGCGGCCACGCGGGGATCGAGGCCTCGCTCGCGGCCTCTCGCATGGGCCACGCGACCCTCCTCGTCACGATGGACCGCGCGGCCATCGGACGGATGTCGTGCAATCCCGCGATCGGGGGCGTCGCGAAGGGGCAGCTCGTCCGCGAGATCGACGCGCTCGGCGGCGAGATGGGGAAGCTCATCGACCGGACCGCCATCCAGTTCCGCATGCTCAACACGCGGAAGGGCCCCGCCATGCGGAGCCCGCGCGCGCAGGCCGACAAGGCGCGATACCAGGCCGCGGCCCGGGAGGCCGTCGAGCAGGCGGACCGGCTCTCGGTGCGCGAGGGGGTCGTCGATCGCGTCGTCGTCGAGGACGGCGTCGCGCGCGGGGTCGTCCTCCGCTCGGGCGATGCCGTCGCCGCTCGCGCGGTCGTCCTCACGACCGGGACGTTTCTCAAGGGCCTCATGCACACGGGCGAGAGCCGCTCAATCGGCGGCCGCGCTGGCGAGGCGGCGGCGGAGACTCTCTCGGACAATCTCCGCGAGATCGGGCTCGAGGTCGCGCGGCTCAAGACCGGCACGCCGCCTCGCCTCGACGGCCGGACGGTCGACTACGGGCGTTGCGTCCGGCAGGACGGCGACGCGCGGCCGGTGCCGTTCTCTTTCTCGTCGGAGTCGATCTGCGCCCAGGGCCAGGTGCCGTGCTGGCAGACGTTCACGACTCCCGCCGTCCACGACGCGATCCGCGCGAACCTCGACCGCTCGCCCATGTACTCGGGCCAGATCCGCGGGATCGGCCCGCGCTATTGCCCGTCCATCGAGGACAAGGTCGTGCGCTTCGCCGGGAAGGAGCGGCACCTCGTCTTCATCGAGCCCGAAGGACTCGACACGGACGAGGTGTACCTGAACGGCGTCTCGACGAGCCTCCCGGCGGACGTTCAGGAGTCGATCGTGCGGGGCATCCCGGGGCTCGAGCGCGCGCGCATCGTCCGGTTCGGCTACGCGGTCGAGTACGACATGGTCCCGCCGCTTTCGCTCACGCGCTGGCTCGAGACGAAGCGCGTGAAGCGCCTTTTCCTCGCCGGCCAATTGAACGGAACGTCGGGCTACGAGGAGGCCGCGGCGCAGGGGCTCGTGGCCGGCGTCAACGCGGCGCTCGCGGTCCGGGGCGAGCCGCCGTTCGTGCTCGACCGGAGCGAGGCGTACGTCGGCGTCCTCGTCGACGACCTCGTGACGAGCGGCCTCACGGAGCCGTACCGGATGTTCACGTCGAGGAGCGAGTACCGGATCCTCCTCCGCCACGACAACGCCGATCGCCGGCTCATGCGGCACGGGCACCGGCTCGGGCTCGTGCCCCGCGCGGCGATCGAAAGGCTCGAGCGGAAGGAGAAGGAGATCGCGGAGACGCTCGACCTCCTCGCGCGGACGACGGTCTCCGGACGGACGCTCGTGAAGCACCTCCGGCGCCCGGGCGCGACGTTCGACGACCTCCTCCCGCTCTCGCCCGAGGTCGCGGCGCTCGCGATCGATCCGCTCGTCCGGGAAGAGGTCGAGATCGAGGCCAAGTACGCGGGCTACGTCCTCCGGCAGGCCGCCCACGTCGAGCGGATGCGCGGGATGGAATCGGCCGCGATCCCCGCGGACTTCGACTACGGCCGCGTCCGGCAGCTCCGGTTCGAGGCGAGGGAGAAGCTCTCGCGCGTCCGCCCCGCGACGCTCGGCCAGGCCTCGCGCGTCGCCGGCGTCACCCCGGCGGACGTCTCGATGGTCATGGTGTACCTGGCGCGGGAGGCGGCTCCGGCCGAGAGGGTCAGAACGTGACGCCCACTCCCGCGAAGAGCGCGAAATCGGCCGTCGCGTCCTGGTCCTCGACGTTCTCCACGAACGCGAGCTCGAGGCGGGCCGACTCCGAGAGGTCGACGATCCCGCCCACGTGCACATAGGACTGCCAGCCGTCGAGCTCGCGCGGGCTGCGGAGGAGCGGGCTCGCGAGGTCGGCCTGCACGAGGACCGAGAAGCCCTCGAGCGCCTGCCACTCGAGCGCGGCGAAGCCGTAGCCGCGCGTCTCCTCGAACTCGAACCCCTCGTGCCGCGTGTCGAAGAAGTGGGTGCCGCCGCCGCCCGCGTACGCGTAGACCCCGTCGAAGACGCGCTTCGAGAGCCCGAGAGCGAGGCCCGCGTCGATGCCGTCCGCGCCGAGGTCGTCGCTCGCTGTCGGCAGGCGCAGCTCGCCGCGGAGCGCCACTGCGGGCGATCCCGGCGATCCGTCGTGGAGCCGCGCCTGGCTCGAGAGCACGAGGTCGCCGAGCCCGAAGTCCCGGTCGAGCTCGGAGCGGCCGGCGCCGTCGAAGACGGCGATCTCGTGCCGGCCGTCCCGCGCGTCCGATCGGTCGCCGTCGGGCGCCCCGAAGACGTCGTGCAGGAAATTCGACACGCCGTCGAGGACGCCACCCCCGCGCCAGACGATCGGGACCTCGAGGCCGACGTCCATCCGGTCGCTCACCGCGTCGCGCACCTCGATCGCGGCCCGGACGGTCTCGGCGTCGACGGTCGAGTCGTCCGCGGAGAGGAACGTGTTGGCCCACGTCACCTCGATCCGCCCCGCCGGATGGTCCCTCTTCGGCACTCCCGGGCCGAAGGGGTGGAGGAGGAGCCGCATCGACGAGAGCGGCATCGCGTCCCGGATGGGGAGGGGGCCCCGGCCCCACTCGCGCCGCGCCGAGAGGGGCGAGAAGAGCGTGCCGAGCGTCGGCGCCTCCTCGCCCTCCTGGGCGACGGAGGCGGCGGGGACGAGGAGACCGAGACCGATCGCGGCGGGGAGAAGGCGTCGCATGCGAGGTGCGGCGCATTCTATATGTCTTCGCGGGGCGCCGCGGCGGCCCCCGAACGAGCATGAGCTTCGCGATCGCCCACGTTCGCCTCAAGAACCGCGTCGTCTGCGCGGCGATGGAGGAGCACACCGACCCGCCCTTCCGCGCGCTCGCGAAGGAGATGGGCGCGGCGCTCCTCTTCACCGAGATGGTGAGGCCCGACGAGATCGCCTCGGGCGACAAGCGCGCGCTTCGGCTCATGACCTCCTACCCGGGCGAGCACCCGATCGGCGGCCAGCTCTGCGGCGCCGACCCGGAGACGATCGCGCGCGCCGCGCCGGTCGTCGAGGAGCGCGGGTTCGACCTCCTCGATCTCGACTACTCGTGCCCCACGCGGCGGATTCTCGCGCGCGGCTGGGGAGGCGAACTCCTCAAGGACCCGAAGGCCCTGAGCCGCGCGATCGCCGCCGCGGTGAAGGCGACTCGACTCCCGGTGACGCTCAAGTACCGGAGCGGCTGGGACGAGGCCTCCGTCAACGCCGAGGACGTCGCGCGCGCGGCCGAGGACGCGGGCGCGGCCGCTCTCCTCCTGCACGGCCGGTCGGTCATGCAGGCGTACAAGGGCGACGCCGACTGGTCGGTCATCGCCCGCACGAAGGCCGTGGCCCGCGTTCCCGTCGTCGGCGCCGGGGGCGTCCGGACGCCTGAGGACGCGCTCCGCATGCGGAGGGAGACGGGCTGCGACGGCGTCCTCGTCGCGCGCGGCGCGCTCGGCAACCCGTGGATCTTCGCTCGCGCCGCCGCGCTCCTCGACGGGAGGCCCGTCCCTCCTCCGCCCGGCCGCGAGGAGCGGCTCCGCGTCATGCTCCGCCACCTCGAGGCGACCGTGCGATACCACGGCGAGCGCAGCGTGGCCTCGAGGCTGACGCGCCTCTTCCTCTACTACGGGAAGGACCTTTCCGGTTTCGAGGAGTACAAGCGAGCGGTGCAGGCCGCGAGCGGGTTCGACGGCAAGCGGGAGGCGGCGAAGGCGTGGTTTCGCGGGCGCCCGTGAGCGGACGGGCCCCGGCTCAGAGGTCGCCCCACGCGGCCTCGCGGCAGATCCAGTACGTGCGGCCGGCGACGAGGCGCGTGTCGGGATCGACCTCCTTCCGCTCCTCGAGCGTCTTCAGGAGGTCCGGCAGCTCCGAGGGCGGGAAGATGTCGCCGAACACGTTCGCGACCTGCGAGGTCTCGGCAGCGATCGCCGTCTCGAAGTAGCGGCCGAGGATGCGCATCGCGGCCTCGACGCGCGTGAGCTTCTTTCCCTCGCGGACCGCGTCGGGGCGGAAGCGCTCGAAGGTGTCGTAGACGGGCCCCTCGTCCGCCGCGACGTCGATCGTCGCGACCCGGAGGCGCGACTCGAGCCGTCGCAAGGCGGCGTTGAGCTCGTCCTCGCCGCGTCCGGTCTCCTTTTCGTACTTCGAGGCGAGCGACCTCGCGCCGAGGGGGCCCTCGCGCTCGAGGATGACGTAGGCCTCGCTCGCTCCGCCGTCGCCGGCCGGGGGGGGAGGCGGCGCGGAATCCTTCTTTTTCTTCTTCGCAGCGGCGGGCGCCGCGGTCTTCGGCTTCGCCGGCGCTTTCGCCTTTCTTGCCGCCTTCCCGGCGGGCTTGGCGGCGAGCGCGCCGTCGCCGTCCGGGAGCGCCGCGGCCGCCGGCTCCGGCTCTGGCGCAGGCGCTGGCCCAGGAGGCTCCGCGGCCGGGGAGCCCTCGCCCACGAGGGCGTAGAAATAAGGAAGAAAGGGCGACGAGATGAGCGTCCGGCGCTCGCGGAGGAGCCGGCCCTCGAAGACGGACTTCTCGCGCAGGAGGGGGAGGATGATCTCCTCGCCGCTCCGGGGCGCCGGAGGCCGCTTCGGCTTCGCGGCGACGGCCTTCGCCGGGGCCGCGGCGATCGGCTCCTTCGGGAGAAGGACCGCTTCCATGAACGATGGGAGGAGGAGGCCGTCCTCCGCCCACGTGAAGCAGAAGCCGACCCGGTGGATGAACTCGCGCGCCCCCGATGCGTCCCGGATGGCGGTCTTCGGCGTGAGGCCGAATCGTCGCTCTCGAAGGGACTTGACCTCGTGGAATTCCATTTCTCGGACGGGACGCAGCCGCACGGTCGCACGGGTCGCGGCAGACGACCGAAAGAGGTCCGCGACGCCCGTGAGCGGGGGATTCTAGCCCGGATTGTCCACGAGGTCAGCGGCCGAGTCGCACCGATTCGGGTCCGATCGCGAGGCCGAGTCGAGGCGACGGAATCGCGAAAGGTTACGGCGCTCGTCCAGGCGACGGATCGGCGGCGAGTGCGAGGAACGCCTGCGAGAAGGCGAGGACGAGCGGATGAAGGGTTCGCGGCCGGGTTTCGATCGTCGAGATCGGCGCGGGGACTCGGGCCGGAGCCGCTCGACGTCGCGAACGACGCGGGCTGGCGGGGCGTCCTTGGGGGGGGGAATCCGGGAAGGGCAGGAGCGGGAAGGGCGCCCGCGGCTCAGGCGACCGCGGGCGCGGCGACCGGCTCGAGGTGGGTGTAGAGCGTGTCGCGCTTGATCGGGACCCGCCCCGCCTCGCGGATGAGGCGGCAAAGGTCCTCCTGCGTCACGCCCTGAGGCGACCGTCCGCCGGCCATGTGCGTGATCTTCTCCTCGATCACCGTCCCGTCCATGTCGTCGGCGCCGAACGAGAGCGCGATCTGCGCGATGGGTAGGCCGGTCATCGTCCAGTAGGCCTTCACGTGGTCGACGTTGTCGACCATGAGGCGGCTCACCGCGATGTGCCGGAGGTCCATCGTTCCCGTCGCCTTCGGGAGCTTCGCGAGGAACGTGTTCTCGGGGTGGAACGAGAGCGGGATGAACGTGAGGAACCCGCCGGTCTCGTCCTGGAGCTCGCGGATCCGGAGCATGTGCTCGATCTTCTCGTCGTCTCGCTCGATGTGGCCGTAGAGCATCGTCGCGTTGCTGCGAATGCCCATCCGGTGCGCGAGGCGGTGGACGTCGAGCCAGGCCTCGGTGTCGATCTTGTCGCGGCAGAGCTTTTTTCTCACCCGCTCTACGAGGATCTCCGCTCCGCCGCCCGGGAGGCTCCCGAGGCCGGCGTCTCGCAACGCCGAGAGCACGCCCTCGCGGGTCATGCCGAACTTTTCGGCGAAGTAGGCGATTTCGACCGCGGTGAACGCCTTGAGGTGGATTGCGGGGAACCGGCGCTTCAGCTCCGAGAGCATCTCCGTGTAGAAAGCGAAAGGCAGGTCGGGGTGGAGCCCGCCCACGATGTGGATCTCGGTCGCGCCGATGGCGACGGCCTCCTCGGCTTTCCTCGCCATCTCGTCCATCGTGTAGAGGTACCCGCCCTCCTCGCCCGGGCGCCGCGCGAATGCGCAAAAGAGGCAGGTGTCGACGCAGACGTTGCTGTAGTTGATGTGCCGGTTGATGACGAAGTACGCGTTCTTGCCGTGCTTCCTCTCGCGGACGAGATTCGCGAGGCGTCCGAGCTCGTGGAGGTCCGGCGTCGCGAGGAGCCGCTCGCCGTCCTCGCGCGTGAGCCTTTCGCCGCGCTCGACCTTGCGGGCGACGTCTAAAAGGCTCGTGTCGGGGCGGTCGAGGGTCGGGACGTCGGTCGTCGAGGTTCGCACGCTCTGCCTTTCTCCGCAGGGTCGACGAGGGGAGCGGGGCGGGAGGGGGATTATAGCTCGGTCGCGACGGGCGCCGTGCCGCCGCGGCGGGCGGGGGAGAAGGCGGGCGAGGGAAAGGCGGCGACGCTCGCGCTGGGCGCGCGGAGCAGGGGGGGGAGGGCCCTCGTCAGGGGTCTCCATCGGCCTCCGGGCGGCGGCCGCGCTCGCACTCGTCGGGAAGCCTCACGGTCACGTCGCCGCGCACGGTGCTGATGCACGTGAGGCGAGACCCTGTCGGGTACCCCGTCTCCCGAACGAGCTCCGATTCGCGCGGGTACGGGCGCTTGAGGCCTGTTTCGCCGCCGTCGACGACGACGACTCCGCACTGGCAGCACTGGAGCTTTCCGCCGCAGAGCCCGAGCGGGAAGAGCGAGAGGCCGCGGCGCCGGCCCTCCCTCTCGATCGCGTCGAAGAGATTCGCCCGTGCCTCGACCACGATCCTGAACCCGTGCGGGAGGACGGTGACGGTCGGCATGGTCCTGGCGCGCGGTCAGCGCCGCGGCGCGGCGCGCGCGCGGAGCGGGTCTCTTCCGCCGCCCCCGGCGCGCGGCTCCTCCACGCGCACGCACGTGCCGCCGTTGTCGGCCGCGAGACGGTCGAGGAGCGGGGCGGCCGCATCGCCGAGCGCGACGGCGTCGATGCGCACGGCGTCGTCGAAGTTGAGCCGCCTCACCTCGAGGCGGATGTCGGTCGGATCCTTGAGGAGCCCCGACGTCGGCTGGCCGTCGGAGAGGAGGACGATCTGGTCCGGAAGGTCGAGCGGCGAGAGGCGCCGCCCGCCGACGCGGTCGATCCCGAACGCCCTCATGAGGCCGCCGAAGAGGTCGGTCGAGCCGGACGCCGGGCGGTCCGCGAAGTAGCTCCTGGCGTCGGCTTTGCTGGGGCCGAGAGCGCGGCGGAAGGTTTTCCGCCAGGCCGCGGAGCCGGACGAGAAGACGACGATGTTGAATCTCACGGACTCCGGCAGGGCCTCGATGGCGGCTTCGAGCTCCGCGCGCGCCTCCTCGATCTTCGTGCGGCCCGAGCCGCCCGGCGCCGACATGCTGCCGGACGTGTCGAGGACGAAGACGACCCTTTCCCCCACGATGGGAAGGCCGTAGAACCGGGACGCGTACTTCGCCGCGGGCGGGTTCGAATCCCCGTCCGGCCGGGTCGCGACCCGGGCCCGGTCGCGCTCGTTCTCCCACCAAGCAAGCCACGCCCCGGGATCGCTCTCGCCGGGATACGCGCCCGTGATGCGCGTCAGAAGATCCTTGATCGCCTGGAACTCGAGCCGGTCGCGGCCGGCGGGGCGCGAGGCGAGGAAGCGCGCCAGCCGCTCCACGGTCGCGAGCGACGGCGCGCGCCCGAGCGCGTCGATCGCGGCTCGCCGCACGTCGGCCGCGGCGTCGGACTCGACGGCGTCGAGGAGACCCTCGATCGCCCCCGAGGAGGCGGCATCGGCGCCCTCCGCATCGAGCCGCCGCGCAAGAGCGTCGCCGATCGCGCGGGCCGCTTCGCGCCGGACGTCGTCGGACGAATCGGCTCGGTCTCCCGAGAGGGCCGCGCGGAGGTAGGGCGCCGCCGCGGACTCGAAACCGCGCGCCCCGAGCGACCGCGCCGCGCGCAGCCGGACGTCCTCGGCGGGATCCTCCCGGAGGGCGCGCGCGAGCGCGAAGATGCGAATCGGCTCGACGGGCTCTCGCGCAGTGGCGCCGAGCCACTCGGCGGCGAGCGCGCGTCCGGGCGGCGGCGCAACGCGGTGGCGCGGGCCCGCGAGCGCCCGCGCGAGGGTTTCCGTCGCCTCGGGCGTGCGGATCTCGAAGAGGACTTGCCGCGCCGCGTCGGTCACGCGGACGAGCTTCAGGCGCTCGAGACGCTCCGGGCTCTTCCCGATCGCCGCGTCGGAGCGGGGTCCGAATGACACCGTCGCGATCTCGAAGAGGATCGCCGCCGCCGCCGCCGGCGCCACGCGCGCGCACTCGCGGGCGAGCGACGCGAGCTCGGCGACGCTCGACCGATTCACTCCCTCCCCCCGGCCGGAGGAGCCGGAGAGGTCGAGCTTTTGCGCCGCGTACGCTTTTTTCCATTGCGAGAGCCGCTCGACGGCAAGGTCGGCGTCGAACTCCGCGGCTAACGGTCCGGCGAGGCAGGCCGACAGGAGGACGGCAGCGGCGGCGGCGGCGTTCGTCATCGGTCTTCGGTTGGTCGGAGTCGCGGGCCCGTGGTCGGCGGGACGCCGCTCGGAGGGAATGCAAGGTGACAGGGAGGCCGGGACTCGAGAATCGGCGTCCAGGGCCGGCTCGCTTCTATGATATGTCCCGTCGGGTTCGGATGGGACCCGACGGCCGACCGGAGTGCCATGCCCGAGAAGAGCCCTTACGCGCCCCGCCGCGCGAGCGCCGTCGTCCGGGTGGGCGGCGTCCCCGTCGGCGGAGGCCACCCGATCGTCGTCCAGTCGATGACCAACACCGACACGGCCGACGCCGAGGCCACCGCCCGCCAGGCGATCGCGCTCGCGACGGCCGGATCGGAGATCGTCCGGATCACCGTCGACACGCGGGCGGCTGCCGAAAAGGTCGCGGAGATCCGGAAGAGGCTCGACGACGCGGGTTGCGCGGCGCCGCTCGTCGGCGATTTCCACTTCAACGGGCACGTCCTCCTCCGCGAGGTCCCCGGCTGCGCGCGCGCCCTGGCGAAGTACCGCATCAACCCCGGAAACGTCGGGCGGGGGAGCCGCCACGACGAGAACTTCGCGACCATGGTGCGGATCGCGGCCGATCTCGGCCGCTCGATCCGGATCGGCGTCAACTGGGGGTCGCTCGACGGGGAGCTGCTGGCGCGCCTCATGGACGAGAACACGCGCCGGAAGGAGCCGCTCGACGCGGACGGCGTCGTGCGCGAGGCGATGGCCGAGAGCGCGCTCCGATCGGCCGACGCGGCGGAGTCGCTCGGCCTCGGGCACGATCGGATCGTGCTCTCGTGCAAGGTCTCGAGCGTGCCGAGCCTCGTCGCCGTCTATCGCGACGTCGGCCGGCGCACGGACTTGCCGCTCCATCTCGGGCTGACGGAAGCGGGCATGGGCTCGAAGGGGATCGTCGCTTCCGCCGCGGCTCTCGCGATCCTCCTCGCCGAAGGCATCGGGGACACGATCCGGGTATCGCTCACGCCGGAGCCGGGCGGCGACCGCACACTCGAGGTGAAGGTCGCGCAGCAGCTCCTCCAGACGATCGGGATCCGGTCCTTCTCGCCGCTCGTCACGGCGTGCCCCGGCTGCGGTCGCACGACCAGCACCTTCTTCCAGGAGCTCGCCGGCGAGGTCGAGGCGATGATCGCGCGGCGTCTCGCCGAGTGGAAGGCGAACCACCCGGGCGTCTCGGACATGACGGTCGCGGTGATGGGCTGCGTCGTGAACGGTCCCGGCGAGAGCCGCCACGCGGACGTCGGCATCTCGCTCCCCGGGACGGGGGAGGAGCCGAAAGCCCCGGTTTACGTGGACGGGAGGCACGTCCGGACCCTCTCCGGGCCGACCCTCGTCCGGGATTTCGAGGCGCTCCTCGAGGAGTACGTCCGGACCCACTACCCCGCCGGGTAGGGCGCGGGTCCCACGTCCGGAAAGTCTCTCCCTGGAAAGCCGCCCGCTGTTCGGGTATAAACCCCGTCGCGCGAGCCCTTCCCGACGTGGGAGGGGCCAGCGTGTCCAGGGGATGTCTCGTGACCCGCGCAGCGAGCCGGACGTCCGAAACGCCGGCCGACGCGGGCCGTGAAGAGGATCACTCATGCTGCTGCGCACGCCCCGCCCGCGCCACGTCGCGCGCCTCGCTTTCCTTTCGTCGCTCGCCGTCCTGGCGCTCGGTTCCATCCCGGCCGAGGCCAAGGATCGGAGCTTCTCCTTCCCCCTTGAGGTGGCGGGGGACCAGGGACGCGAGAAAGTCGTCCCGCTCGGCGCCGCCGACGCGGACGGCATCGAAGGGTTGGTGATCACGATCGGCTACGACCCCGCGGTCTTGACCGCGACGCGCGTCGCCGGTGCCGCCCTCGCAGCGGGCCTCACGGTCAACGCCGATCTCTCGACGCCGGGGGCGATCCGCGTGACCTTCGGCGGCGGACGGATCGAGGGGCGCGACGGCGTGCTCGCCGACGTCACGTTCGGCGTCATCGGCGCCGTCGGGACGTCGAGCCCGCTCGACCTCGTGTCGGCGAACGCGGGCGGCGACCGCGTCGATCTCCGGGACGGCGTGCTCAGGGTCGTCGGCCCGACCGCTTCGGCGCTCCGGCTCGTCAACGCGGGCGGGGCGGAGGTCGCGACGTACGACATCGGAGCGACGATCTTCGTCGAGGTCGCCGATCCCGACCGGAACCGGGACTCGGGACGGGCGGAGACCCTCGTCGCGTCGATCCGCTCCGAGCAGAACGGCGACACCGAGTCGGTCAACCTCGCGGAGACCGCAGCGTCGAGCGGCGTCTTCCGGGGCTCGATCCGCACCGTCCACTCCGGGCGCTCGCGCGCGAACGGGCTCCTCGACGTGCGCGGCAACGACACCGCGACCGCGTCGTACTCGGACCCGTCCGATCCCTCCGACGCGTCCACCGCGTCGGCATCAGTGAAGAACCTCCCAACGAGCGCCGCGATCGCTTTCGTCGACGTCGTGGGACGAACCGTGACGCGCGTCCAGGTGGGAACGAGCGTCCTCGTCCGCGTTACCGACCGCGACAGGAACCTCGATCCCGACGCGCGCGACTCCGTGACGGTCGATTTCTCCGTTCCGGGAACGCGGGACGCGGAGAGCGTCGTCCTGCTCGAGACCGGCTTCGCGAGCGGCGAGTTCCTCACGGTGGGCGGGCTTCCGACCGAGCTCTGGGCGGACGCCGCGGCCGGCGACGGGATTCTCCAGGTGCTCGGAGCCGATCGGATCCAGGCCACGTACTCGGACGCGTCGAATCCGGGCGACTCGGTCTCCGCGGGGGTCGATGCGGCTCTCGCGCCGACGCCCTCGGCGACGCGCTTCGTCTCGGCGGCCGGAGAGGACCGGACGGCGTTCACGATCGAGACGGAAGGCGTCGGCGTGCTCGTGACCGACGGCGACAAGAACCTGAACCCGGGCGTGGCCGAGACGCTCGTCGTCTCGATCGGGGTCTCCATCACCGGCGACACGGAGCGGGTGACCCTCACGGAAACGGGCCCGGCGACGGGCGTCTTCCGGGGGCTCCTCACGAGCGTCCGCGCTTCGGCTGCGGTCGCCGGCGACGGCGTCCTCCAGACGTTTGCGGGAGGGACGGCGACGGTGACCTACGCCGATCCGGGCGATCCGGCCGACCGGACGACCGACTCGGCCCTCTTCCACCTGGCGGCGACTCCCGCGACGCTCCGCGTCACGGACGCGGCGGGCGAGCCGATCACGATCGCTTCGCCGGGGGACGAGGTGTGGGTCGAGGTGACGGACGGCGACCGGGATCTCGATCCGGAAACGCCCGACACGATCGAGGCGCAGGTCGACGTGAACGAGACCGGCGACTTCGAGCCGCTCGTCCTCGTCGAGACCGGCGCGTCGACCGGCATCTTCAAGAGCTCGACCGTCCACTCGGCTCTCTCGGCCGCCGCGCAGCCCGCGAACGAGTGCCTCGAAGTGAAGGGCACGAGCTGCGCGATCGCGACCTACGTCGATCCCGACCGCTCCGAGGACACCGCGTCCCAGGGGCTCGACTTCGTGCCCGCGCCGACCGAGGCCGCGGCGCGCTTCTTCGACGCCGCGACCGGGGACACGCGGGCCGCCGTGCTCGTCGGCTCCGAGCCGGCGCGAATCGAGGTCGCGGACGCCGACCAGAACGTCGACCCAGGAGCCGTCGAGATCGTCTCCGTGACGCTCACGATCGAGGCGACGGGAGACGTGGAAACGCTTTCCCTCGCCGAGACCGGGCCGTCGAGCGGGATCTTCCGGGCGTCGATCCCGACCGTGCGCGATTCGGCGGGCACTCCGGGCGACGGGGTCCTTGCGGGTCCGGCCGGCGCGAGAGTGGCCGCGAACTACGTGGACTCCGGCGATCCGTCCGACGTCGCCTCCGCCGAGGCCGCCCTCGCGCTCGAGCCGACGAGCTCGAGCCTCGAGATCACCGACGCCGCGGGCCACGGGATCGCCGGGCTCGTCGCCTCGCAGCTGATCTTCCCCGCGCTCCGCGACGCGGACCAGGACCTCGATCCAGGGACGCCCGATTCGGCGTCGGTCGTCGTGACCGTGCCGTCCGGCGACTCTGAGATCCTCGCGCTCGTCGAGACGGGCGCACGGACCGGCGAGTTCCGGCCCAGTGCGGGACTCCCGACGGAGGCTGCTGCGGCCGCAATTCCCGGCAACGGCGTCCTCGAGGTGGTCGCCGGCGAGGCGGCCCTCGTCTCGTACGCCGATCCGCGGGATCCAAGCGACACGTCGTCCGCGTCGATCGTCGTCGCCGATCCGTCGCGGCTTTCGATCCTCCGGATCACGGACGCCGTCGGCCGCGATGTTTCGCGGCTCGTGATCGGGCGCGACTCGATCCACGCCACGCTCTCCGACCCGAGCCGCGACCTGGATCCAAACGCCGCGGATTCGGTGCCGGTCCGGTTCCAGAACCCCCGGACGGGCGACGTCGAGGAAGTGACGCTCGTCGAGACGGGACTCTCGACCGGCAATTTCGTGAACCCGGCCGGGATCGGCTTGGGATTTGGCAGCGCCGTGTCGGCGGACGGCACCGTCGCGGCGATCGGCGGCGACGTCGTCGCGGCCGCGTACACCGACCCGTCCGATCCCGCGGACGTCTCGACGGACTCGGCCGACGTCGAGGCGTCGGGCAGCGCGTCCACGGCGGTCTTCACGAACGCGGCGGGCGCGGAGAAGACCCGGTACGAGATCGGCTCCGAGCCGATCTTCGTCACGGTGACCGACGCCGACCAGAATCTCGATCCGGACGTCGTCGACTCGGTCGCCGCGACCTTGCGAGTCGCCGGATCGAACGACCGGGAGGCGCTCGTCCTCGTCGAGACGGGCGCGAACACGGGTGTGTTCCGCAACGCGGCCGGCCTGCCGTCGGCCGCGAGCAGCGTCGGCGTCCCCGGCAACGGGACCGTCGAGGGGCGGCGCGGATACTTCATCGAGGCCGAGTACGTCGACCCGACCGACGCGGCCGACGTGGCCCGCGCGAGCGTCGTGTTCGTCGCGGGAAAGACGCCGAGCACGCTCCGGATGATCGACTCGGCCGGCCGCGACGTCACGGTCCGGACGATCGGGACGGACCGGATCACCGTCGAGGTGACCGACGGGGACAAGAACGCCGACCGGACGGTCATCGACGAGGTTTCGGTCACGGTCACGACGCCGCGGGGAGAGCGCGAGGTCTTGCGGCTCCTCGAGACGGACGCCGACACCGGTCTCTTCCGCTCGGGAGGCGTTCCGACCGATTTCCGCGTGCCACCCATTCCCGGCAACTTTGTGATCGGGGGGGCCGACAACGACGTCGTCACCGCGCGGTACGTGGATGCCGAGGATCCCTCCGACGTGAGCTCGGACACGGTCACGCTCAAGGTCCGCCCGACCGCGAGCACCGTCCGCGCGACGAACGCAACCGGAATCGACGTGGACCGGTTCCGCATCATCGCCGACCGCCTGTTCGTCACCGTCCACGACGCGGACGAGAACCGCGACCCATCGACGGCTCAGACGATCCGTGCGCTGGTCACCGATCCCGTGACGGCCGACGTCGAAGAGGTCGTCCTCGTCGAAACCTCCGCGAACAGCGGCACGTTCCGGAACTCGGGAGGGCTGCCGCTCATGAACGGCACGCCGACGCCCGGCGACGGGCGGCTCGACGGGCGCCACCTCGACGCCGTGCGGCTCGAGTACGTCGATCCCGACCTCGAGTCCGGCGATTCCTCCGCGTGCGGCGCGGAGCTGCTCCTCCTGTCGGACAGCGAGATCTTCTTCGTCTCCGATGCGGGCTTCTCCACCCGCCACTACGTCATCGGGACCGACCGCGTCTTCGTGCGCGTCGAAGACTCGAATCAGAACTTGAGCTCGTCGTCCCGCGACATCGTCGAGGCGGTCATCGACGCGCCGGCGAGCGGCGATTCGGAGCTTGTCGTTCTCCTCGAGATCGGCACCAATACGGGCGTCTTCGCCGGACCGGCGGGAGGCGTGCGCCTGTCGAGGTTCCGGTCGGTCGTGCCCGACGACGGCGAGCTCATCGTCGAGCCGGGCGACATCATCTTCGCGCGGTACTCCGATTCCATGTACGCGGGCGACGAGAGCGAGGACCGGGCCGAGGTCGGGAATCGCTCCGCGTTGGCCGGCGTCCCGGCGCTCGACGAATGGGGCCTCATGCTGCTCATGGCCCTCTTCGGCGCGGCGCTCGTCACGCGCCTCCGCCGCCAGTAGAAAGCGGGTGCCGGGCGCCGATCCGTACGCCCCGCGAAAGGGCGTCGGTCGGCGCCCGGCGCCGAGTCTTCAGGTCGCGAGGAGGGCGTACGAGTTGTCGCGCGCCCGCGGGACGAAGCCCGAGCGCTCGATCCGCTCGCGGATCTCGAACTCGCTCATGCGGAACGCTGCGCCGGCCGCCTTGACGACGTTCTCCTCGAGCATCGTCGAGCCCATGTCGTTCGCGCCGAAGAAGAGCGCGAGCGAGCCCACGTCGGCTCCCTGGGTGACCCACGACGACTGGAAGTTCGGCACGTTGTCGAGGTAGATCCGCGACACCGCGAGCTGCTTCAGGTACTCGAACGAGCCGGCCGGCGGGACGTCGGCCATCCGGAGCGCGGGCTGGAGCGTCCACGGGATGAAGGCCGTGAACCCGCCCGACTCGTCCTGGAGGTCGCGCACGCGGCGCAGGTGGTCGACCCGCTCCTCGAGCGTCTCGACGTGTCCGAACATCATGGTCGCGGACGACCGGAGGCCCTGCCGGTGCGCCTCCCGCATGCACTCGATCCACTCGTCGGCGGTGCACTTCCCCTTCGCCATGACGGGGCGCAGCCGGTCGGAGAGGATCTCCGCGCCACCGCCCGGGATCGACCCGAGGCCGGCCGCCCTCAGCCGACGGATCACCTCCGCGAGCGTCATCTTGTTCAGCTTCGCGAAAAAGACGATCTCGGGCGGCGAGAAGCCGTGGATATGGACGGGGAAGTTCAACTTGATCCAGCGGAGCATCTCCTCGTACCAGTCGAGCCTCAAGTCGGGGTGGAGGCCGCCCTGGAGGAGGATCTGGATGCCGCCCGCCGCGAGGAGCTCCGTGATCTTCGCGCGCATCTCGGCGTGGTTCAGGACGTACGCGCCCTCCTCGCCCTTCCGGCGGTAGAACGCGCAGAAGTCGCAAGACGCCGCGCAGACGTTCGAGTAGTTGATGTTCCGGTCGACGATGTAGGTCACGACCGGCTCGGGGTGGAGGCGCATGCGGACGGCGTGCGCGGCTCTTCCGAGCGCCGGGAGATCGTGGCTCCGGAGGAGGAGAAGCGCCTCGCTCTCGTCGATGCGGCGGCCGCTCTCGGCTTTCCCGAGGATCGCGCGGAGGGAGGGATCGGTCGCTGCCTGAACCATGGGGAGGGCCATTCTACTTTCGCGGCCGGCGCGGATCGGCCGTTCCCCGGCGGCGCCCGACCGGATATAAATGCCGGCGTGAGCCCAACGAACTCCGGAGGTTCGGGCATGAGCCGATGCATTCCAGCGATTCTCGTCGCGTTTCTCGCGTTGCCATCGCCGGTCCGGGCCGGGGACGAGAGCCCGTTTCCGGTCGAGGACACGCTGAAGCCGAAGTCGATCACGTCCGTCCTCGTGTCCCCCGGCGGGTCGCGCGCGGCGGTCGTCGTGCGCGAGCTTCTCGTCGAGAAGGAGAAGAGCGAGGCCCTGACGCACGTTCACCTCGCGCCGGCGGACGGCACGAAGCGCACGATCCAGTTGACGCGCGGCGACAAGAGCTGCGATTCCCCGGCGTGGTCTTCAGACGGGAAGAGGCTCCTCTTCGTGTCCGACCGCTCGGGCAAGCGGAACGTCTTCGTCATCGGCGCGGACGGCGGCGAGGCCGAGCGCGTGACCGACGTCCAGGGTGCCGTGTCGGCGGCGGCGTTCTCCCCGGACGGGAAGACGATCGCGTTCGTCGCGGCGGACGGGAAGCCCGAGGAGCGCGAGCGCCTCGAGAAGGAGAAGGACGACGCGCGCGTCGTCGACTCGTGGTTCGCGTACGGGCGCCTCTACGTCGTCCCGGCCGCGGCGGGCGCGGACGGGAAGCGCGAGGCGAGGTGCCTCACGAAGGACCTCGCCCGCCACGTGTCGGGGAGTGCCTTCGCGTGGTCTCCGGACGGCCGGTCGATCGTCTTCTCTCACGCGAGAACGCCGGTCGTCGACGACTGGCCGACCGCGGACCTCTCGATCGTGGACGTCGAGAGCGGCGAGATCCGGGGACTCGCGGCGACCGGCGCCGCCGAGTCGTCGCCCGTCTTCTCGCCCGACGGGATCGCGATCGCGTTCACGATCTCGGAGGATCCGGTGCGCTGGGGCGGCGGGTCGCGGATCGCGATCGTAGCTGCTTCGGGCGGGACGCCGCGCGAACTCGCGGAGACGTGGGACGGCCAGCCCTCGATCCTCGGCTTCTCGTCCGACGGCTCGCGCGTCTTTTTCGACGAGACGCGCGGGACGACGATCGTCGTCGGCGCGGTCCCCGTCGACGGCGGGCCCGCCGTCGAGATCGGCCGGGCGGAGGCGGGATCGCTCGGCAACGTCTCGATGAACTCGACCGGGACGCACTTCGGGTTCACCCTCGAGGACGGCGACGTCGCGCCGGAAGCGAACGTCTCGCCGACCGGGCGGTTCGCGCCCCTCGCCGTGTCGGAGTTCAACGCGGGGCTTCCGGAGCACCGGATCGGCCGCACGGAGACGATCCGCTGGAAGGCGCCCGACGGGCTCGATATCGAAGGGCTCCTCACGTATCCCGCCGGCCACGAGGCGGGAACGAAGGCGCCGCTCCTCCTCGTCATCCACGGCGGACCTGCCGGCGTCTTCCGGCGGAGCTACCTGGGCTCGGCGTCGCCCTATCCGATCGGCGTCTTCTCGGCGAACGGGTTCGCGGTGCTCCGCGTCAATCCGCGCGGGTCGTCGGGGTACGGCGTCGCGTTTCGTCGCGCGAACGAGGCGGACTGGGGCGGGCGCGACTTCGAGGATCTCATGTCGGGCGTGGACAAGGTCGTCGCGATGGGGGTCGCGGACCCCGAGCGACTGGGGGTCATGGGGTGGAGCTACGGCGGCTTCATGACGTCGTGGGTGATCGGGCAGACGAACCGGTTCAAGGCCGCCTCGATCGGCGCGGCCGTCACGAACCTCGTGAGCTTCAACGGCACGACAGACATCCCGTCCTTCGTCCCGAACTACTTTCTCGGCGAGTTCTGGGACCGCTTCGAGACCTGGGTCGAGCATTCGCCGATCTTCCACGTGAAGAACGCGAAGACGCGCGCGCTCATCCAACACGGCGAGAGCGACGACCGAGTGCCGGTGAGCCAGGGGTACGAGATCTACACCGCGCTGAAGAGGCGCGGCGTTCCGGTCGAGATGGTCGTCTATCCGCGCGCGCCGCACGGCCCGCGCGAGCCGAAGCAGCTCCTCGACGCCGCGCGGCGGAACGTCGAGTTCTTCGAGAAGCACGTCAAGGGAATCGGCGAGGCGGCGGCCTCGCCCGCGGGGCACTGATCCATGGGCGACGACGGCGGCGAACCGCTCCGGCTCGACTCGCACGAGGCGCGCGTCCTCGGCGTCCTCGTCGAGAAGGCGTACTCGACGCCGGAGCAGTACCCGATGAGCCTCAACGCGCTCGTCCAAGGGTGCAACCAGAAGTCGAACCGCGATCCCGAAGTGAATTGGGGGGACGACGTCGTCGACGAGGCGGTGCAGTCGCTCCGGAAGAAGGAGCTCGCGTTCACGTTCTTCCCGTCGAACGCGCGCGTCGAAAAGTACCGGCACAACGCGAAGGAGCGGCTCGTCCTCGAGGGGAAGGAGCTCGCGACGCTCGCGGAGCTCCTCCTTCGCGGGCCGCAGACGCTGGGGGAGCTTCGGACGCGGGTCAGCCGGATGCTGAAGATCGACTCGCTCGAGGCGATGACGGCGGTTCTCGAGACGCTCCTCGCGAAGGGCTTCGCGAAGCGCGTGCCGCCGCCGCCGGGCTCGCGCGCGGAGCTCTTCGAGCAGACGCTCGCGCCGGGGATCCATCACGCGAGGGCCGCGGCGCCCGCCGCCGCGCCGCCGGCCGCGAGCGAGGCGGACCGCGGCCTCGAAAACCGCGTGGCCGCGCTCGAAGCCGAGGTCGCGCGCCTCAAGGCGCGGCTCGAGGCGTGACGGCGGGGCGCCCTGTCCCCGGGGATCGCGCGATGCCGCGCGCCGTCCCTATCGGTCGGAGTCGTCAGCGCCCGCGTGTTCCTCCACGAAGCGGCGATAGATGCTCGCGTTCGCTTCGCCGAACGCTCGGCGGATCGTCTGCGTTTTTCCTTTCACGATCGCCTCGACGCGAGCGGCGAAGGCGATCCGCCTAAGGAGCTTGGGCGAGACTTCGAACCAGTTCTCTTCGAAGTACCCGCCGAACGGGAGATCCCCTCCATACTGATACGGAGGGTACTTGGGACTGAGCGGGACCTCTTCGCCGTCCACTCGAAGGACAAGACTTGCAGTGCGTTGGAGGTCGAGATAATCGGAGCATGCGCACGCCGAGTAGCGCAGATGAAGCCAAAACGTGAGTTCGCCGGTGGGCCGCCGCCGGCTCTTCTCGACGTCGAGGTGGATCTCGGGGCCGAGAAATGACCAGCCGGGAGCCAGGAGACGGTTGCCTCTCACGGCGGCGACGGTCGTGTCGATTCCTCGGTTGGTGTGAAGCGTCGAGATGACCGGCTCGCCGCAACCGGCCGACGCCAGGGCGCCGCCGAAGAGAGCGAGCGCCGCGAGCTTTGAGGCACTCATCTTGGGATCAGCCCCGCACTGCGGACGAGCGTCAGTCTACGGGATATGGGCGCCGTCGTTCAACTCTCGCTTCTCGATGGCACCGCCCGTACCCCTCTCGACCTGCGCACCAATCGGGGCTCGAGCGCGCGCCGAATCGATGCTCGATGAATCGACGCGGGTCGCGGGAACGTCAACGCGAGCGCGGAGGAGATCGTAGTCGGACTCGTCGTGGACGATTCTCCGGGCGAAGCGAAAAGGCGCGGCTTGCTGCAGCCGTTCGAGCGGATCGCAGTTGTCGTCGACGGCCCGCCGCGCGCGACGATGCCGGCCCCGTTCGCGATGTGCCTCGGGACTGCCTCGCCGAGCGTTTTCTCCACGCACCCGCTGCCGGGAGGTCTTGTCAGAACATGGCTGCCGACACCGCTCTCGAGCGCGTTGCCGGAGCCCGACGCGATCTGGAACGACTCGGGGCCCTGGCGTCCGGGTACAAGGATGCGGGCGCTCCGCACCGGCGCCGCATCGGCATCCGCTGGAGAGGCGGGAAACGGCGGAAGGGAAACGGTACGTGATGAGGACTGGTACCTTTACGAGAGGGGCCCCCCGGGCGCACGTTATGCTTTGACGCTGTGATGCGAGACTCGAACGAGAGACGACTCCGGGCGACGGTTCGCCTGTCGGCGCAGGGCGACGCCGAGCGCGACTTCGACGACCGTTTCTGGGAGAGTCTCGGCCCCGAGGCGCGGCTCGAGGCGCTCTGGGACTTGGTGCTCGAGGCGGACGAGTGGAGGGGGAATCCGGGTGGTCAACCCCGACTACGGAGACTTCTTCTTCGCGTTGAACGCGCGTGACGCGCGTTTTCTCGTCGTCGGCGCGTACGCCGTCACGATTCACGCCAAGCCGCGCTTCACGAAGGACCTCGCCGTCTGGATCGATCCCGATCCGCGCAATGCGCAAGCGGTCTTCGAGGCGCTCGCGCAATTCGGCGCGCCTCTCGAGGAGATCGCCCCGAAGGACCTGGCCCGCCCCGGGGTCGTCTTGCAAATCGGCGTCGCGCCCAACCGAATCGACGTCATGACGAGCGTCACGGGGCTCGAGTTCGGAGCGGCTTACGGGCGGCGAGTGGCGTCGCGCTACGGCGACTGCGCGATCTCGATCCTCTCGCGAGAGGACCTCATCGCGAACAAGCGGGCGGTCGGCCGGCCGCAGGACCTCGTCGATGCCGACGACCTCGAGCGCCGGAAGCCCTGAAGAAACGGGACCTTGCGCCGTTTCGGCCGTCCTCACCTTCCCTTGAACGTGGGCTTCCGCTTCTCGATGAAGGCGGTCATCCCCTCGCGCTTGTCCTCGCTCTCGAAGAGGACGGCCTGCCCCAGCCGTTCCGCGAGGTGGCCGGCGCCGGCGCCGCCGCCGAGCGACTGATTCAGCGCCACCTTCGCGAGCCTGACCGCGAGCGGCGCTTTTCCGAGGATCGTCCGCGCGAGCGCCTTCGCCTCCTCGAGCACGCGGTCGTCGGGCACGACGCGGTTCACGAGCCCGATCCGCTCGGCCTCGCGCGCGTCGATGGTCGCGCCCGTGAAGACGAGCTCCTTCGCCTTCCCGAGGCCGACGAGCTTCGGCAGCCGCTGCGTCCCGCCCGCGCCGGGGAGGATGCCGAGCCCGACCTCGGGCTGCCCGAACTTGGCGCCCTCGCCCGCGACCCGGATGTCGCACGCGAGCGCGAGCTCGCAGCCGCCGCCGAGCGCGTAGCCGGTCACCGCGGCGATCGTCGGCGCCGGAAAGTCCTCGAAGCGCTGGAAGATCGCCGAGTTGATGCCGCGGAGGGCGTCGATCTTGTCGCGGTCGCGCAGTTGCTTGATGTCCGCTCCGCCCGCGAACGCCTTGCCGCCCGCGCCCGCGACGACGATCGCGCCGCAGCCGGCGGCCGCGAGGTGGTCGAGCGCGGCGTTGAGTTCGCTCACCATCGCCTGGTCGATCGCGTTCCTCACCTCGGGGCGGTCGAGCGTCAGTACCGCGAGCGCGCCGTCGCGCTCGAGGCGGAGGTTTTTCAAGACCGGCGGTCCGCTGCTCATGGGATGAGGACGATCTTTCCGAAGACGTCGCGCTCGGCCATCCGGCGGTGGGCCTTGGCCACGTCGGCGAGCGGAAACGTGGAGTCGACGACGGGCCTCAGGCGGCCCGCCGCGAAGTGATCGAGGATCTCGAGAAGCTCGGCCCTGCTCCCCATCGTCGAGCCCAGGATCGAGAGCCCCTTGAAGAAGATCGGCCGGACGTCGAGCGAGACCGCCGGCCCGGACGAGCCGCCGCACGTCACGACGCGGCCGCCGGGCGCGAGCGCGCGAACGCTCCTTTCGAACGTGTCGGCGCCGACGTGGTCAATCACGACGTCCGCGCCCCGCTTTCCGGTGAGGCGGCGGACCTCGGAGAGGAAGTCCGAAGACCGGTAGTTGATCCCCTCGTCGGCGCCGAGCGCGCGCGCCTTTTCGAGCTTCGAGTCCGCGCCCGCCGTGACGAAGACGCGCGCGCCGAAGAGCTTCGCGACCTGGATCGCCGCGCTCGAGACGCCGCTCCCGGCCGCGTGGACGAGGACGGTCTCGCCGGGGCGCACGGCCGCGCGCGCGACCAGCATGTGCCACGCGGTGAGGAAGACGAGCGGCACGGCGGCCGCCTCCTCGAAGGAGAGGTTCTTCGGCTTCGGCAGGCAGTTCGCCGCGGGAAAGACCGCGAACTCGGCGTCGGTCCCGTTCCCGTGCTCGCCGATGATGCCGTAGTGCCGGCAGAGGGGCTCGCGGCCCGACGCGCACGCGACGCAGCGGCCGCACGACGTCCCGGGCGAAAGGACCACTTCGTCGCCCGGCTTCGGTGAGGAAACACCGGCTCCCACGGCGGCGACGATTCCCGACGCATCGCTCCCCGGCACGATCGGGAGGGGAAACGTCACGCCCTCCATGCCGCGGCGCACCCACGTGTCGAGGTGGTTGAGGGAGGCGGCTTTCACGCGCAGGAGCGCCTCGCCCGGGCCCGGCTCGGGGACGGGACCGTGCTCGATCTCGAGGACGTCGAACGAGCCGTGCCTCCGGATGACGACGCGGCGCATGCGGTCGGGGACTCCCGAGGACATTGGCTCTCTATCTCCCGGTCCAGCGGGGCGGGCGCTTTTCCGTAAAGGCGCGGATGCCCTCGTTCAGGTCTTCGAGGGGCAGGAGGTCGCGAAGGTAGCCGTTCTCGGCTTCGACGAGGCGCCGGTGCGATTCGACCCGGTCGAGGCGCCGGAGCGTCTCGACCGCGACGCGGAGGACGGAAGGGCTCTTTCCGAGGAGCGTCCTCGCGACGCCCTCCGCCGCCGCGAGCGCGCCGCCCGGCTTCGCCACGTGCGAGACGAGCCCCGCCGATTTCGCTTCCGCGGCGGAGATCGCCCGGCCCGTGAGAACGAGATCGGCCACGAGCTTCGATCCGGCGACGCCCGGCCAGTGGGCGAGGGCGACGGGCGGATAGCAGCCGACGTCGATCTCCGGCACGGCGAGCCTCGCGTCCTCGGCCGCGACGGCGAGGTCGCACCCGGCGAGGAGCTCGAGGCCGCCGCCGAGGGCCATTCCGTTCGCGGCCGAAATTGAGATCGCGGGCAGCGTCGAGAGCTTCCCGAAGATCGCGTGAAACGTCCGGAGCATCGCGGCGATCTTCTCGGGTACGTGGTCCGCGACGTCGACGCCCGCGCTGAAGGCGCGCGTCCCAGCGCCGGCGAGGATGACGACAGCAGCTTCTCTTTCGGCAGAAACGCGGTCGAGCGCTCTGCCCAGCTTCTCGATCGTCTCGATATCGAGAACGTTCAAGGGCGGCCGGTCGATGGTCAGCGTGACCAGCCGGCCGCCCTCGCTCTTCTCGACGCGGACGTCGCCGCTCGCCATCGGAATGGGCGACAGCGCCGCGGTCAGCGGCCCGCGAACTTCGCGGTGCGCTTCTCGACGTAGGCCGCGAGGCCTTCCTTCGCGTCCTCGCTCTGGAAGAGCTGCTGCTGCAGCTCGCGCTCGAGCGAGAGCGCCTCCTGGAAGCTGATCTCGACGCCCGACTGGCAGCAGCGCTTGATCCGGCCGACGGCCTTCGCGGCCTTGTTCGGCGGACAGAACTGGCGGGCGTACTCCATCACCTTCGGCATGAAGTTCTCGGACTCGTAGATCGTGTTCACGATGCCGAGCGACTGCGCCTCCTCGAAGTCGAAGGTGCGGCCGGTCACCATCATCTCGATCGCGCGGCTCTTCCCCACGATGCGCACGAGGCGCTGCGTGCCGCCGGTGCCGGGGAGGACGCCCAAGTTGATCTCGGGGAGCCCGCACTTTCCCGCGCCCTTCCGCGCGATGCGGATGTCGGCCGCCATCGCGATCTCGAGTCCGCCGCCGACCGTGTGGCCGTTCATGGCGGCGACGACGAGCTTCGGCGTCTGCTCGAGGCGATTCAGCGTCTCGTTCGCGTGGAGGCAGAAGTAGTACTTGAACTGCGGAGTCACCTCCGAGAGCATCTTGATGTTCGCGCCCGCGCAGAAGAACTTCTCGCCGAAGCCGGTGACGACGACGACGTGGACCTTGTCGTCGAAGCGCGCTTTTAGGATGGCGTCGTCGAGGTCGCGCATCATCTCGTGCGTGTAGGTGTTGGCGGGCGGGTCGTTGAGCGTGAGGACGGCGATGCCGTCCTCCGTGCGGTAATCGACGAGCTTTTTGTCGGCCATGGGTGCGGACTCCTCAATGAGGCTTCTCGCCTCGGCTTCTCGAAGGGCCGCCGATCTTAGGAAAGGCCCCCGCGCGAGTCAATTTGGGAAGGGACCCGTGCCGGCCGCCGGCGAGCGCGCCGGGATCGGAATCGTGCCCGGCCGAGGCCCGCACGGTTCGCGGCGCCCGCGATGAAGGCGATCGTGACGATCGCGAGCGCGATCCGGAGGCCGAAGCCTACCCGCTCGGCAATGCGAGGAGCGCTCCGGGCCGCCGCGGGCCGGGCGATCGCGATCGCGCCGCCGACGAGGTGAACGATGCCGGCGGCGCCCACAGGGTCGAGAAGAGGAAGACCTCACGCCGGCCAGCCGCAACCGAACTCGGACGCCGCGCCGGAACGCGGCGCCGGACGGGCGTCATCGGAGGCCGAGGAAGGGCTGTCGCTTCTTCGCGAGATCAAGCCCGGATCGGTCGAGTTTGAAGTCTCTTCTTGGGCCCTCGAGGTCCGATGCGGGCCGTCCTCTGGCGGCGGTCGCCAGGCCGATCACGATGGAGGCGCCGGCGGCGGAGCGCCCGATTCCGACGGGGACGAGGAGGCCGGCCGAGAAGGGCCGGGCGCGGCTCATTCTCCGAGTGGTCGGATGACGTCGAGGGGGAGATTTTGGACCTCGCCTTGGTCCGGACGGTGCGAAAGTCGCGGATCGACCAACGCGTTCCAGGTCAGTACGTTCGCGAAGAGGAGAGCCGCGAGAAGCGGCGTCGCCACGACGACGCTCACGAGAAGCGACGGCAACCAGAGGAGGATCGAGAGCGTGAGATCCATGCCCGAGAGGCAAACCATGACGGGACGAGCGCTCGCGACCCCGGCCAGCCGCAGGAGCCCGATCGCGACGTGAGCGGCGCCGAGCGCGGCGAGTACGAGTCCAGCCACCGCCCAGACTGCGTCGTCGGGATCGTGTTCGGAGGATCTCGCCTCGTCAGACGTGAAAACGAGGACGGCGAGGGAGCCGAGAGCCGTGAACGTGGCTCCACCGAGGACGAAGACGACCAGAGGGAAAAGCCCGAGGAAGCGCAGCCGGAGCGGTGCGCGGGAAGAAATCGGCGGGTCCGTCATCGCACGTCGAGGATCACGCCGTTGGTGACGCTCGCGGGTCGCGACGCGGCCGATCCGGGGTCTCGGATGACGCCCTGGAGGACGAACAAGCCTTGTCGGCCGAGACCCGACGCTCGCCTCGCGAGAATCGCCGGAGCGCGGTCGGACTCGGCGGTGGGCTTGCCGAGCGAGCGCCGGCCCGTCGTGTTCCAGATCACGCGCGGCGCATCGCCTCTGCAGAGCGAGCCGACGCCGAACGGCAGGGCGCGCGCGGAGCCGGAGACGGGCTCACCGATCCAACCGTACATCGCGTAGTCGACCGGCCCTCCCGCGGCGGGCGGCGGCGCGAGGAATACGACGAGAGGCTCGTGCTGTCCGACGCGCAGCCGGCGGCCGACGCCGCCGACGGAGTCGTTCACGTAAAGGACGTCGGCGATCGAACCCGCGCCCGCGTTGACCGTCCCGACCCTCAGGAGCGTGGGCGAGCGGTTGAAGAAGACGTCCACCGCGTCGGGCGACGAACGGTCTCCGTTTCCGACGACGAGCGCGACGTCCGCGTGGAGGTCGCCGTCGAAGTCGGCGACCACGAGTCGGCGCGGCGTTCGCGACGTCGAGCCGTAGGTGGCGTGCTCGAAACGACCAGCGTCATTGCTCGCGACGACCGCGAGGCCGAGCTCCGGGCCGTAGTTGGCGCAGAAGATCTCGACGCGGCCGTCGTGGTCGGCATCCGCGGCGGCGACGCTCGTCGCCGCTCCGCCGCTTCGGATCTCGAGAAACGTGCGTCCGAAGACGCCGGAGCCGTCGCCCCGAAAGACGAGAGCTCCGAGCGAGTTGCCGGCGACGACGATGTCGGCAATGCCGTCGGCGTCGGCGTCGCGCGCGACGATGCTCGTGTTCCCGAGCGGCGGGAGGTAGTCGACCAACGGCGAGGGGTCGGCGAAGCCTCCCGTCCCGTCGCCGAGGAACGTGTCGATCGAGCAGAGGTCGACTCCGAAGATCGGGATCCGGATCTTCACGACGAGCGCGAGGTCGACGATCCCGTCGGCGTTGAGATCGGCGGTGTCGACCGAGGAGATCCAGTTGCCGGCGGTGCGGACGGCGCCTTCGGGGGCAAGAAAGCCGCCTCCGCCGTCGTTCCGGAGCCGGTCGACCCTGCCGACACGCGCGATCAGGAGATCGGGCGCGCCGTCGCCGTCGAGGTCGGCGACGGCCGCGCGGACGGGCTCGGCGCCCGCGGCAAAGGGGCGGCGCTCCGCGAACGCGCCCGATCCGTCTCCCGAGCGAAGACTCGCCGTGCCATCCGCACGGTCAACCGTCACGAAATCGGCGTGTCCGTCGCCGTCGAGGTCGGCTGCTGCAACGTCCTCGGGGCGCGCGCCGGCCGGGACGGCAAGCGCTCGGAAGCCCGCGTTTTCGGACGCGATGAGGACCATCGCCGCGTCGGCGTCGGTCAGGGCGAGGACGAGGTCGGCGCGGCCGTCCTCGTCGAAGTCGGCGGCCGCGAGCCCGGCCGTCGCGGGTCCGGTGAGAGTCGTGCGGGGTCCTTCGAATGCGAGCTGGGCGATGGGAATCGGCGAGAAACCGAGGAAGGCGGAGAGAATGACCGCCGCTCGACGCATCGTCGTCGACCTCCTTCGAGCTCGCGTTCGATTGTCGCACGATAAAACGCGGTGCCCGGCACCGTTTTCTACGGAATCGGTACCTGGTACCGTTTCGGCCATGATCGAACCGACCAAGATCGCCCGCGTCGCCGTGCTCGGCGCGGGCACGATGGGCCACGGCATCGCGCAGGTGAGCGCGGCCGCGGGCTACACGACGTTTCTGCACGACGTCACGCCGGACCTCATCGACAAGGGCCTCGAGGCGATCCGAGCGAGCCTCGCGCGCGCGGTCTCGAAGGCGAAGATCTCGATGGAGGACCAGGAGCACGTCCTCCTGAAGCTCAAGAAGGCGCCGGCGCTCGCGGACGCGGTCGCGCAGGCCGACGTCGTGATCGAAGCCGCGCCCGAGAAGCTCGACTTGAAGCGCGCGATCTTCAAAGAGGCGGCGGAGAAGGGAAAAAGGGGCGCGATCCTCGCCACCAACACGTCGTCGCTCTCGATCACGGCGATCGCGGAGGCCGTTCCGGACCCCGAGCGCGTCGTCGGCACGCACTTCTTCAACCCGCCGCCGGTCATGAAGCTCCTCGAGATCGTGCGGGGCGAGAAAACGTCCGACGCGACGCTCGCCGCCGTCCTCGAGATGGGCCGCCGCATGGGGAAGGAGACGATCGTCGTCCGCGACTCGCCCGGCTTCGCGACGAGCCGCCTGGGGCTCGCGATCGGTCTCGAGGCGATGCGGATGTTCGAAGAGGGTGTCGCGTCCGCGGCGGACATCGACCGCGCGATGGAGCTCGGCTACAACCACCCGATGGGGCCCTTGAAGCTCACCGACCTCGTCGGCCTCGACGTCCGTCTCGCGATCGCGGAGCACCTCGCGCGCGAACTGAAGACCGATCGCTTCCTCCCGCCCGAGGTGCTGAAGAGAATGGTCTCCGAGGGGAACCTGGGAAAAAAGAGCGGCCGCGGCTTCTACTCGTGGGACGAGAAGAAATGAGCGGAGCCGCCGAGCGCCACGCCTATTTCGGCCGCGTGGCGGACATGCACGTCCACATCCAGCCGTGGGAGCAGTTGAAGCCCGCGGTCCTGAAGCAGATGACCGCGCGGCGGAAGGAGTACGACCGGATCCAGGTTTTCATGAAGGACCCGGGCGCCTTCCTCGCCTTCCTCGACGAGGAAGGGATCGCGCGCGTCGGCATCATCAACTATCCGAGCCCCGATCTCATGGGCTTCACCGACGAGGTGAACGGCTACGTCGGGAAGTACTGCGCGCGCGACCCGTACCGCCTCGTCGCGTTCGGCGGCATCCATCCGCGCTTCACGAAGGACCCGGCGGGCGACGTCGACCGCATCGCAGACCTCGGCGTCCGCGGCTTCAAGGTCCACCCGCCGCACCAGCTTTTTCGCGCCAACGCGTACCGGGAGGAGGGGCTCGGGACTCTCGAGACGCTCTACCGGCGCTGCATGGAGCGGAAGCTCCCGGTCATGATCCACACCGGCACGTCGATTTTCGCGGGCGCGCGGAACAAGTACGCCGACCCGATGGACATCGACGACGTCGCGCTCGACTTTCCCGATCTCACGATCCTCCTCGCGCACGGCGGCCGTCCGATCTGGATGGAGACCGCGTTTTTCCTCGTGCGCCGCCACAAGAACGTCTGGCTCGACCTCTCGAGCATTCCGCCGAAGAACCTCCCGGGCTATTTCCCGAAGCTCGAGTCGATCGCGGACAAGTGCCTCTGGGGCACCGACTGGCCGGCGCCCGGCGTGCCGTCGATGGCGGAGAACGCGATCGCGTTTCTCGACCTCCCGTACTCGGAGGAGACGCGCGAAAGGATCCTCGTCTCGAACGCGGACAGGCTCTTCCCGCGCGGGGCGTGACGTGGCGGAGGACGCGACGCGGTTCACGATGTCGACTCTCGACGAGGACAGTGATGCCGCGCGGCGGCCGCTTCCCGGAGCTCGAGGAGCCGCGGCTCCTCGTGGACGACGTGCGCGCGTTCGTCCGGGACCGCCGCCGATCAGCGCGCCTCGCGGAGGAGGCGCTCCCAGTCGAACGCGGGCCCCGGGTCGATCTTCTCGCGCGTCACGTGGTAGTGCCCGAGGAGCCCTGAAAAGCTCTCGAGCTCCGTCGCGGACATGACCGTCGCCCGCACGCGGCCCGCGCGGTCGCGCGGCGCGTCGAGGCGGACGCGCGGAAGGAGGCCGGCGAGCGCCCGCGCCAGGCTGGCGAGCGCCGCGTACTGCTCGTTCGTGAAGTCGTACTGCCAGAACGTCCGGCCGTGGATCTTGCCCGACACGATCCGGTCGCGGGCGGGGCGCGGGACGAAGTCGCCTGTCCGGATTCCCGTCGGTCCGAGCTTCGGAGGAAACGTGACGCGCGTGCCGTGCGCGTCGCGGGCGTACCACGACTTCAGACGCTCGTGACGGCGCTCCGGGTAGGCGCCCGGGTTCGCGATCTCGACGCCGACCGAGCGGTCGTTCGCGGCGCCCGCGTGCCACGCGCGCTCCTTCACGTCGAGCGTCTGGTAGATCGTGCCGTCGAGGTCGAGGAGGAAGTGCACGGAGAGGCCGCGGCGGTCCTGGAGAGTCTTGAAGCACTGCCGAGACGTCCCGCTCGCGTCGTAGTGGAGGACGAAGAGGTCGATCGCGTCCGCGAGCGGCGCCGGGCCGCCTCTCTCCCCGTAGCGCCGGCCGCGCGCCGGAACGGTTTCCCCCTCGAGGGGCGGCTCGTCGGGGAAGAAGAGGTCCTCGCGGTAGGCGTCGTAGCCGCCCGGGTCGTCCCAGAGGACGACCGGGCTCCCCACGTGGAAGAGCCGGCCGCCGACCGCGATCTCGTCGCCCGCGCGCGATCCGCGATTCCCGGGCTCGGGCCCGGCCGCATTGCACGCGCCGAGCGCTCCCCAAAAGCCGAGCGAAAGGAGGGCGAGCGGGACCCTCAGGACGTCGTTCCTCCGGCCGGGCCGCCGCCGCCGCTGCTCCCTTCGAACGCGCCCTTCAGCCGGTCGAGGAAGCCCTTCTTCCGCTCGGCGCCGAGCTCGCCGAGCGTCGTCGCGCTCACGACGCCCGCGAGCTTCCGCGCGGCCTCGCGGAAGGCGATCGCCGTCGGGCTTTCCGGCCGCGCGACGACGACCGGCTCGCCGGCGTCGCCTCCGCGCCGGATCTCGAGGTCGATCGGAATCTCGCCCAGGAGCGGGATGTCCTGCGAGCGCGCGAGGTCGGCCGCGCCGCCCTTGCCGAAGATGTCGGCCTTCTCGCCGCAGTGAGCGCAGACGAAGCCCGACATGTTCTCGACCATGCCCAGTATGGGGACGTTGACCTTCCGGAACATGCCGATCGCCTTCCGCACGTCGGCAAGCGAGACTTCCTGCGGCGTCGAGACGAGGACGCCGCCGGTCAAACCCGTCGTCTGCGCGAGCGAGAGCTGAACGTCGCCCGTGCCGGGCGGGAGGTCGCACACGAGGTAGTCGAGATCGCCCCATTTCACGGTCGCGGTGAACTGCTGGATGAGGTTGTGGACCATCGGCCCGCGCCAGATGACCGGCTCGTTCGGGTCCTTGAGGAAGAACCCGATCGACATCACCTTCACCCCGTAGCGCTCGTGGGGGAGCATCGTCTTCGAGCCGTCGCCGGGATCGGCCGGCGGACCCGACACGCCCATCATGATCGGGACGTTCGGTCCCCAGACGTCGAAGTCCACGATGCCGACCTTCGCTCCGTCCATCGCGAGAGAGCACGCGAGGTTCACGGCGACGGTCGACTTCCCGACGCCGCCCTTGCCGCTCGAGACGGCGATCGTGTTCTTCACCGCCTTCAGGGCCTCGGGCGCGTTCGGGCGCTGCGACGAGCGCACGTTCGCGCTCATCTTGATCGAGACCTCGCCCACGCCCTTCACCGCGCGGAGCGCCGAGCGGACGTCGCTCTCGATGCGCTCGCGGAGCGGGCAGGCGGGCGTCGTCAGCTCGACGGTGAGCGCGACGGCGTTGCCGCAGACGCGGAGGTCCTTCACCATGTCGAGCGACACGATGTCGCGGCCGAGCTCGGGGTCCTTCACCGTGCGGAGGGCGGCGAGCGCGGCGGTCTTCAGCTGTTCTTCGGAGGAGGGAGGCATGGCATCTCGGGTTGGCGGCGAGGATTCGAAGGCACGAGTCTAATAAATACCGGACGCGGCGGTCGGGCGCGGAGACGCGCGCCGGTTGACGGGCCCGTCGCGCGGCCTACAATGCGCCCCTCCCACCATGTCCGTCTACGCCGATCTCCACGCCCACAGCCGCGCTTCCGACGGGCGCCTCTCTCCCGCCGAACTCGTCGCGCTCGCCGCGCGGTCGTCGATCGCGGCGCTCGCGCTCACCGATCACGACACCCTCGACGGGATCGCCGAGGCGGCCGAGGCGGCCGGGTCGAACGCGATCCGCCTCGTCCCGGGAGTCGAAGTGAGCTCGGTCCACGCGGATCGCGATCTGCACGTCCTCGGGCTCTTCGTCGACCCGGCGTCGAGCGACCTTCGGGGATTCCTCTCCGGATTCCGGGGCGAGCGCGAGACGCGGATGGAGGGGATGGTGAGAAAGGCGAAGGACCTCGGGCTCGGCGTCGCGATGGAGGACGTCCTCGAGGAGGCTCAGGGCGGGATGCCCGCGCGTCCGCACCTCGCCCGTGTCCTCGTCCGGAAGCGCTTCGCGAGGGACGTCCACGAGGCTTTCGACCGGTATCTCGGCGAAGGCAGGCCGCTCTACGTGGCCCGCCGCCGGCCGCCGCCCGGCGCGGTCGCGGAGGCGATCCGCGCCGCGGGGGGGATTTCGATCGTCGCGCATCCGGGAGTGACGCGGCTCGACCGCGTCGACATCCTGAACCTGAAGAGCGTTGGACTCGACGGCATCGAGGTCGCCCACTCCGACCACTCGTCGTCGGACGTCGCGAAGTACCGCGCGATCGCGCGCCTCGACAAGCTCCTCGTCGCCGGCGGCTCCGACTACCACGGGGCGGGGCACGAGGGCCGCGAGTCGCTCGGCCAGAAGGGGCTCACGAGAGCTGAGTTCCACGCTCTCGAGGCGGCGGCGCTCGCCGGGCGGTGATCGGGCCCGCCGGCTCACCCGTACTGCGGCGATATCTCGCGCGTCAGGTCGTTCACCGCCTTCCAGAGCGCGGGGTACATCGGCTCGGTCGTCGTCGGCGCGAGCGCAGAGGCGGGGACGTTCTTCAAGCTCTTCACCTGGTCGCCGATGATCCGGCGGACGAGGTGGAAGTGGTGGTAGCGGAAGCTCTGGAAATTCTCGTCGACCTCGAGCATCGCCTGGAGGAACCGCCAGACGTCGTCGTGGCGGCGGGGCGCGCGGAAGACGTCGAGCACGGCGACCCCGCGTCGCGCGAGGAGCCGCTCCGCGTGGAGCCAGAGCGCCGGCAGCCGCTCGAGAAGCCGGTTGAAGCCCGGCGACTCCTGCCCGCTCCCCTTCCCGAGCGCGTTCAGGCGGATGACGTGGTAGTCCGCCGGCGCGAGGCTCTCGAGGATCGGGAGCTGGCGCGCAAGGAGGTCGAGGACCGACGCGGAGCGGCGGAGGAGATGGGTCGCGGGACCGATCTCCTCGCGGTCCGTCATGTCGGCAGCGCGCTCGACCTCGTTGTCCACGAGCTTCATCCAGAGCTCGGCCGCCTGGTGGATGACCTGGAAGAGGAGCTCCTCCGGGTTCACGCGCTTTCCCGCCGGCTTCTGGAGCGAGAGCAGCTCGTCGGTGCGGATGTACTTCTCGTAGTCGGTGCTCATGGCAAGAACCGCCGATCGTAGCCGCTTCAGCGGCCGAGAGCGACCTCCCGGGCGATGACGAGCTTCTGGATCTCGCTCGTCCCCTCGTAGATGCGGAGCGCCCGGACGTCGCGGTAGAGCCGCTCGACGACCGTGCCGCGCTCAAGCCCTTTTCCCCCGTGGATCTGGACGGCGCGGTCGACGATCGCGTGGGCCTCGTCGGTCGCGAAGAGCTTCGCCATGGCGGCGGCGCGCTTCAGGCCTTTCCCGTTCGTGTCGGCGAAAAACGCCGCCCGCGCGACCAGGAGCCAGGCGGCCTCGAGCGAGGTCGCCATCTCGGCGAGCGCGAACTGCGTCGCCTGGAACTTCTCGATCGGATGGCCGAACTGGTGCCGCGTCCGCGCGTGCGCGCGCGCCTCGCCGAGCGCGCGCCAGGCCATGCCGCACGCCGCCGCTCCGACGGTCGCGCGGAACCGGTCGAGGGTCGCGAAGGCGATCCTGAGGCCGTCGCCCTCCTTCCCGAGGAGCGCGTCCCCCTCGAGGCGCACGCCGTCGAAGTGGAGCGTCCCGATCGGGTGCGCGGTCACGAGCTCCATCTTCTTCGCGGCGAGGCCGTGCGCGTCGCCGGGCACGACGAACGCGCTGAAGGCGTTCGTCTCCGTGTCGCTCGTCCGAGCGAAGACGATCACGATCTCGGCGATCCCGGCGTTGGAGATGAACGTCTTCGTGCCGGAGAGCCGCCAGCCCGAACCGTCCCGCGTCGCTCGGAGCCGCATCGACGCCGGGTCGCTCCCCGACTCGGGCTCGGTGAGCGCGAACGCGCCGATGACCCCGCTCTCGAGCCGGTGGAGGACGTCTCGCTTCTGCGCGGCGCTGCCGTAAAGAACGACGGGGATCCCGGAGAGCCCTTGCATCGCGAACGCCGAGTCGGCCATGGGCGAGGCGTGCGCGAGCGCCGCACGGACGAGGGCCGCCGAGCGGATGTCGTTCGCGGTCGCGTGTCCGAGGAGTCCGGTGCGCGCGAGGCGCGTGACGTAGACGCGCGTCGACGCGGCGGGCTCGCGCTCGTCCTCGGGCGCGAGCGGCCTCACGTCGGACTCGACGAATTCGAGCACGCGGAGCCACGTCTCGCGATGGCGGTCCTCGAAGAAGGGGAGCGACGCGTCGATCATCCGTCTCTTTCTCGTTTCATCGGAATCTCGGAGCCCGCTTCGCCTTGAAGGCGTCGTAGGCCTCCTTGAAGTCGGGGTGCAACATGCAGAGCGACTGCGCCTCGGCCTCGGCGGCGAGCGCGGGCTCGAGCGCCGCGGAGAGCTGGCGGTTGAGCATCGACTTCGTCGTCGCGAGCCCGAACGCCGGGCCCTGGGCGAGGCGCGCGGCGATCTCGCGAGCCCTCGGCAGGAGGTCCTTCTCCTGGCAGACGGCGTTCAGGAACCCGATCCGGAGCGCCTCGGCCGCGTCGAAGATGTCGCCGGTCATGAGGATCTCGGTCGCCTTCGTCCACCCCACGATGCGGGGGAGGAGGAGGGTGGCGCCCATGTCGGCGCCGGAGATCCCGACCTTGACGAAAACGAACCCGAACTTCGCCTCGGGGACCGCGTAGCGGAAGTCGGACGCGAGAGCGAGGAGGGCGCCCGCCCCGACGCACGCGCCGTTCACCGCCGCGACGACGGGCTTGAGGAGCGACCGCATCGCGAGCACCGTGTCGCACGTCATGCGGGCGAACTCGGTGACGCCGGCCGGGTCGCGCTCGAAGAGCCGCGCGATGATGTCGTCGCGGTCGCCGCCCGAGCAGAAGCCGCGTCCCTCGCCGGTGAGGACGACCGCGCGCACCGCGTCGCGCGCGGCGAGCGCGCGGAATGTGTCGCGGATCTCGGCGTAGACCTCGAACGTGAGCGAATTGAGGCGCTCGGGCCGTGCGAGCGTGAGCGTCGCGACGCGGTCCTCCTCGGCGTAGCGGAACGACTTCGGGTTCGGCGCCGGTCGATCGGTCACTTCCGTCTCCTCGTGGAGCCGCGCCCGCTCTTTTTCCGGAGCGCGGCCGTGCCCTGGATCTCGACGAGCGCGCCCTTCTCGAGGAGGGCCTGGACCTCGACGAGGGCCATCGCGGGAAAGTGGCGCCCGAGGAGCCGCCGCCACGCGGCTCCGACGTCCTTCCGAGCGCGCGCGTACGCGCGGACGTCCGTGACGAAGACCGTCATCTGCGCGACGTCCGACGGCTCGCCTCCCGCAGTGCGGACGACCTCGAGGAAGTTCGAGAGCGCCTGCGCGAACTGCGCCGCGAGGTCGCGTCCGCCGACGATATTGTGCGCCCGGTCCCAAGCAACCTGGCCGGCGACGAAGAGGATCCGCGAGCCCTCGGGCGCGAGGACTCCGTTCGCGTAGCCGACGGCGGGCCCGAGCGACGGGGGGTCGATCGCGACGACGGCTTTGGTCCGCGCGCGCGTCATCCCGCCGTCTCCCCGCCGCAGACGGCGATCGCCTGGCCGCTCACGCCGGCCGCTCCCGGGCCGCAGAGGAACGCGACCGCGTCGGCCACCTCCTCCGGCGTGAAAAGGCGCTTCGCCGGGCTCATCTCCTCGAGCACGCGGCGAGCGTCCTTCTCGCTCTTCCCGGTCCTCGCGGCGATGTTCTTCACGGTGTCCGCGGTCATCTCCGTGTCGACGTAGCCCGGGCACACGGCGTTGACCGTCACGCGCTTCGGCGCGAGCTCGACCGCGAGCGCGCGCGTGAGCCCCACGAGCGCGTGCTTCGCCGCGCAGTACGCCGAGACGTACGGATAGCCCCGGAGCCCCGCGACCGACGCGACGTTGACGATGCGGCCGCCGCCGGC
>Ga0187892_10001479_pt1 | contig 53481 bp, 37 predicted proteins | sample MA1701073metaG_FD_139345 | JGI IMG/M metagenome (GOLD analysis project Ga0187892, IMG submission 139345) | Bio-ooze microbial communities from a basaltic lava cave in the Kipuka Kanohina Cave System on the Island of Hawaii, USA - MA170107-3 metaG ...
AATGAAACGGCCATCACAAATCATGCACGGTTACCGAAATGGGGGCCGTCTGAGCGTGGGTGCTAAAAACTGAAGTGGGTGAATTTCCGGGCGTCAATGTACGGTTGCCGCAAGGACACGATCTCTCCTCAGCGATATTCCCAGCTACATTCCTGACAACATTGCCGGCAAGGTTATTCCCGCCGATCAAACCTCGGAACTAAATATCATTCTTATCCTGAGCCGTTTTCCGGTTTTCGCTCGCTTCTAGTGGTGAGCGAGGAAAAATTTCGTGGGACAAGATGCCATCTTGTCCCACGGCTTCGGAGGAGCTGTGTCTGTGCAATCGGAAACCTGTTTTAAACGCAAACGCGGCGGGCAACCTGGCAATCGGAACGCTACGGGCAATCGCGGCAACCGGAATGCCCGCGGCAAGATTGGCAATCGTGGGGGCCGCGCTCCCTTTGGCAATCAAAATGCTCGAAGGAGTCCGGCGTCTCTGCTCGAAACTCTCAGGCGCGAATACGGGCATTCGACCGAGGCGGTCGAATGGATGGAGCGGCACGCTGATCAACTCCGCGAAGTTTGCATCGGCGGCGACGAGCAGCGCGATGCGGCTCTGTATGCGGGGCTTCGTGGAGCGGCGCTGGAGACGATTGCCGGGCGTGGGCGAGAGCGCAGACTTGGGCTTTACACGTTGATGGAAGAGGAGGGCGAGGAGCGGGAGATGGCCGCGTAGAGAGCGATTGATATTTTGCACGCTGGAAGCGTGCGCACCTAGGGGAGGTAAGCAATGAATGAGCGTGATGATTTCAGTCTTGATTCTACGGACGGTATCGAACCTGCGCGCAAGCCCCGCGCGCCGTCCGCCAACCGTCGCGCAAAGGCAAAGGCAGCGTTGACCCGGCAGAGAATTCGCGCGGCAGCCGGACTGGTTCAGGCATTAGGCAAGGTGAAGGCTGCGGGCGGGAAGGTGAAAGCGGTGCGCGGTAAGGTGAAAGCCGCGAGCAAGTCGAAGTGCCCGGAATGTGGCCGTCGCCTCGCCAACAGCGCGAAGTTCTGCGTCGTTTGCGGGGCGGATGTTTCGGCGCCAGCGCCGGTCAAGCCTCGGACGGAAGCGGCGGTGAAGAAGCCGATGTTGTGGCAGCGCGTCGCGGCGCAATTGATTGACAGGCTTTTGCCGCTTCCATTCCTCGTTCTGGTTTATCCCGAATGGGTCTGGGTGGTGGGCGCTTTCCACTTGATCTGCGAAATCGGGGCGGGGCGGAGTCCGGGCAAAATGATTTGCCGGATGCGGGTGGTTGATGCCCGCTCGCTCAAAGCCTGTGGGCCAGCGCGCGGAGTGATCAGGCGGATCGGCGGGGCGTTGGGGCAGGTGGCTTATTGCCGGTGGGAATGGGTTCCGTTGGCCGTCGCCTACGACCTGATCTCGTTTCTTTTCGTCTGGCGTGACCGCGATGGGCGCCGGATCGAGGACAAGCTGTTCGGCGTGCGGGTGATCGGCGAGGGGCGTTACCGCAAAGTGAAACGAGAGTGTGTGGAGTGCGGCGCGACGGTGGCTGCGCGGTCGCGGTTTTGTCCGCATTGCGGGAAGAGGCCGGGGTGATGGAGAGGATTTGAGATTTGAGATTGGAGATTGGGAATTGGAGACCGGGATTTGAGATTGGAGATTGGAGATTGGGAATTGGAGATTGGGAATTGGAGACCGGGATTTGAGATTGGAGATTGGAGATTGGGAATTGGAGATTGGGAATTGGAGACCGGGATTTGAGATTGGAGATTGGAGATTGGAAATTGGAGATTGGGGATTGGAGATATGAACAAAAGACTGTCACCTTACGATTTGCTGTGCGATCCGGATCAGTTGCTGCGCGCCTGGCGGCAGGTGCGGCGCAATCGCGGCGCGGCGGGCATTGACTTGATGACCCTGGCTGAATTCGAGCGCGAGTTGATGTCCAACCTCAATGCGTTGGCCGCCCGATTGCGCGAAGGGCGTTATTACCCGATGCCGGCTCGCATGTTCGAGATGAAGAAGGCCAGCGGCGGCGTGCGCAAGCTGGCGATCCTGAGCGTTGAAGACCGAATAGTGCAGCGGGCCGCGCTCGACGCCATCGAGCCGATTTTTGAAGCGGCTTTTTTTGATTGCAGCTTCGGCTTTCGACCGAATCGCAATGTGCAGATGGCCATAGAACGCGCGCTCAGCTTTCGCGCCGGCGGCGACATTTATGTGGTCGACGCGGATATCGCCGATTGCTTTGGTTCTTTGGATCACGACATCTTGATGGAACTGGTTTCGGCTCGCGTGCTCGACAAACGGATGCTCGCGCTTGTCCGCATGTGGCTGGACACCGGGCAGGTGTTGCCACACGAAGCCCCAGCCGGCGCCGATGAAAAATCGCCGGGGCTGGTTGAGCGGTTGGGCGATTACGCCACCGGCTCGGTCAATGCGGCGATGTCCCAACTGCTGGATGAAGACGCTTATGGTTACGGCCGTTATGGCGGTTACCCGGCTGCGCCTTACGATGACGACGACGCGCCGCTCGAATCGATGGCTCAAGAGGCGATTTCCGAAGCGCAGCGGCAAGCCCGCAAGGAGGCTATCCGCCGTTTGGGCCGCGATGGGTTGTTGTTACTGCTGACTTCGGCTACGCGGGCGCGGCGATGGTTGACTCCGGCGACTTTGGCGATTGCGGGCGCGGCGGTGTTAGCCACGGCCGTTTATCCGAAGGCTTCGCGTTATCTGCGCGGCAAGCTCACCGGGCGCGGGGCGGGCGGCGTGGGCGCTTTGCAAGGCAGCCCGCTCTCGTCGTTGCTCTCCAACGTCTACCTGCACGAATTCGACCGGGCGATGATGCGGGCGGGGCTGCATCTGGTGCGCTACGCCGACGATTGGATAATTTGCTGCCGCGACGAACAGAGCGCGCACGCGGCGATGGAGTTGGCGGCGCGCGAGCTGCACCGGTTGAAGCTGCGGCTCAATCCGGAAAAGACTCGCGTCACACGTTTTGATCAAGACCTGGAATTCCTCGGCTACCGTTTCCATCCGCATCTGATCGCTGCCGCGCCTGCGCCCGAAGACGAACGCGCGCCGATAGCCGATTGGTGGCGCAGCGCCTCGGGCAAGCTGCGCCAGACGCCGTCGCAAATCCGGCCCGCCGCCTCGCAGATGGCCGAGCGCGCGAAGTCGCGGACGCGGGAAGGTTTGGCCCGGCTCAAGTGGCTGGCTGAACGGTTCCGCAAAGGAGACGAGGAGAAATGAACAGCGATCCGGTAATCATCCATCTCGATCTGATTGCGCGCGCGCTCGAAGCGATGGGTTACGCCGTCGAAGTTGATTACACGTCGGCCACCATTATCGTTTGGCTGGACGAATGGCCGATCACCATCGAAGTCAAACGCCGCAAGGGAACAATAGACTTGACCGGTTTTAGGAAGAATCAAACCACGGGGAGCACGGGGGACACGGGGGAAGATATTCGGATGTGGTTTCTCCCGGTCTTTTTACGAGATTTCATCCTCTCTGATCCCCGTGCCCCCAGTGTCCCCCGTGGTTGAATGACGTTCTGAACACTTTGTGGATGATTCTTTTAGGAGTGAAAGTTATGGCAATTCTATATCTCACCGAACAAGGCAGCACTGTAAACCTGACCGCCGGGCGCATCGTGGTGCGCAAAGGCGATAAACTTCTGCACGAGCTTCCGGTCTTCAAGCTGGAACAGATCGTCGCTTATGGCAATGTGCATCTGACTCCGGCGGTCATTGCGCATTGTCTGCGCTCCGGCATCGAAGTCGCTTTTCTTTCTTCGCCCGGAAAATATCGCGGGCGGTTGCAGCCCGAATTCACCAAAAACACCGTCGTGCGCCAGCAGCAATACAAACGAGCCGCCGATCCGCAGTTCTGTTTGAAGACGGCCGCCACGATTGTCGCGGGCAAGGTGCGCAATATGGCGGCGATGATCAAACAACAACGGCGGTTGCGCGGCGACGGGCGTTCGCCGCTCGCCGAAGCGGAAAAAATATTGGCCAAGCTCCAATCCGCCCGAACCATTGACCAGCTCAACGGGCACGAAGGCGCGGCTTCGGCGGCTTATTTCAAAACCTTCCGCGCTGCGTTGAAAAACGATTGGGGGTTCGAGGCGCGCGAATATCACCCGCCCAAAGACCCGGTCAATGGGCTGCTCTCGCTCGGTTACACGCTGCTTTACAACGACGTTTATGGCGCGGTGAACGTGGTCGGGCTTGATCCTTACATGGGATTTTTCCACCAGCCCAGGCACGGGCACGCCTGTTTGGCCTCGGATCTGATGGAAGAGCATCGCTGCGTGCTGGTTGACCGCCTGGTTCTTTCGGCGCTCAACCTGCAAACGATCAAGCACGCCGATTTCGAGGCTCAGGCCGACGGGCGGATCACGCTCAAACCGGAAGCGCTCAAACGGTTCTTCGGACTTTACGCCCAGGCGATCAACGAGCCAACCTATTACCCATACACTGGAATTCAAACTACCTATCGGCAGGTGGTCGAGTTGCAGGCGCGCCATTTCGCGCGTGTGCTCACGGGCGACGAACCGGTCTATCACCCGTTCGAGGCCGAAAAGGCATTGGCCGAAAAGCCGGGGAGGTGAGCGATGTTCGTCGTGGCTTACGACATCAGCGACGACCGCCGGCGGACGCGGGTGTTCAAAACGCTCAAACGTTACGGCACGGCGGTGCAGGAATCGGTCTTCGAATGCCATTTGACCGCGGATCAATTCGTGAAAATGAGAATGGAGGTTGAGGCAGTGATTGATCCGATGTTGGACCAGGTTCGATACTACGACCTCTGCCAGAAATGCTCCGGGCGGATACAAGCCACTTCGGCCAGCCGCATCACCTCGGACCCCGACGCAATTGTCGTCTGAACTATGAAACAGCGTGATTGGCAAAGGGGTCCCATACGGCTTCGGTGGCCATACGGTCAAAATATCCCGTGTTGGAAATGAAGTGTTTGTGGGCGCGAGCTGAATGAGACCCGAAAAACGGGGGAGGTTTTCCGGTTTTTAATAATTACACCTCCATCCGCGCAACCAGCTTGCCTACAATAGTTTAAGGCAACGGAGCCAGCTTTTTAATCGCGCAGACGAAACGAGAAAAAGTGTCTGGAAACATGACGCAAAACGGATAACTTACTGCAAATAGAAGGTTTGACGGGACGCACAAAAGCTGCTCCGGCGGGGAGGTTTGATCTGCAAGTAAACAAAGAGCTTAGGCCAATTTTTTCACCCACTGGGAGAGAGCGAATGAAGGTTTTAGCAGGGGTTTGCAAAAATGCCTTTGCAAACACTGTGTTTTGTGCTACTTACAGGTGCAGGAGTAGCTTGAAGTGATCGAATCAGGGTGGGATTGAAACCGCGCTTGCCGATGTCGCGCGCCGTCTTGCTGTTGAGTAGCTTGAAGTGATCGAATCAGGGTGGGATTGAAACTCCAGGGCGAGCGTGTAGACCGGGGTGCCGTCTTTATGTAGCTTGAAGTGATCGAATCAGGGTGGGATTGAAACTAGACCATTCGGCGGCGGCGGATAAGCAGCTATCTCAAGTAGCTTGAAGTGATCGAATCAGGGTGGGATTGAAACATCAAACGCTAGGCTGACTACCCTTGCATTGGCGGCGTAGCTTGAAGTGATCGAATCAGGGTGGGATTGAAACTTTGTTATTTTCATCCGCAATTCCGTGTCTGGTCATTGTAGCTTGAAGTGATCGAATCAGGGTGGGATTGAAACGCGAAAGTGGCAAACGGCGAAACCGTAACTCTCTACGTAGCTTGAAGTGATCGAATCAGGGTGGGATTGAAACGATAATGAGAGTTCGGAGAAAAACTCCGTGACTGGGGGTAGCTTGAAGTGATCGAATCAGGGTGGGATTGAAACTTTAATCCACTATCCACACCAGCGCCGGAGATATAGGTGTGTAGCTTGAAGTGATCGAATCAGGGTGGGATTGAAACTTGTGCCTGCCATCACTTTAGAAGCAGTAGTAACAGGTAGCTTGAAGTGATCGAATCAGGGTGGGATTGAAACTAATACCAACTCGAGGCTTCATTGCGAGCCTCAGCCTCGTAGCTTGAAGTGATCGAATCAGGGTGGGATTGAAACTTGATGCAGACCACCCTTGACCATAACCGCGATTGAGTAGCTTGAAGTGATCGAATCAGGGTGGGATTGAAACTTTTTGGATGGCAGTCTTATGCTCGTGGGCATAACGTAGCTTGAAGTGATCGAATCAGGGTGGGATTGAAACTCGGGTTGTCCGGCCAATCACGCTTGGCCGGATCTTCCTGGTAGCTTGAAGTGATCGAATCAGGGTGGGATTGAAACGAGATGATCGCTGAAACCGCGACTGAAGCGCAGTTGATCGGTAGCTTGAAGTGATCGAATCAGGGTGGGATTGAAACGGTTGTCAATTGCTTGTTTGCAAGAAGCTTTAGCTTTCTGTAGCTTGAAGTGATCGAATCAGGGTGGGATTGAAACTAAAGACGTCATCGATTGGAGCCGCCTGCATGCAATGGTAGCTTGAAGTGATCGAATCAGGGTGGGATTGAAACCAATCTGGCGCGCGACAGCCAAAAAGAGGTGCTCCGGGTAGCTTGAAGTGATCGAATCAGGGTGGGATTGAAACGGCGCTGGCCGCGTTGCCGACGCTAACCGACCGACAGTAGCTTGAAGTGATCGAATCAGGGTGGGATTGAAACGGCCTTGCCTTGCGCGTCTGTCACCGCGACGACGAGTAGCTTGAAGTGATCGAATCAGGGTGGGATTGAAACTCGAAAATGTCTCGGCTCTGAACGGCGCTGCTAAGCCGCGTAGCTTGAAGTGATCGAATCAGGGTGGGATTGAAACGCAATTCACGCCGTCCTTCCAGCCAGTCGCCGAGGCTGAGTAGCTTGAAGTGATCGAATCAGGGTGGGATTGAAACACATCTGCAACACGTCCCACAATCGCCCCTGTTCGTCTTGGTAGCTTGAAGTGATCGAATCAGGGTGGGATTGAAACCGAATGATGGTAATCCGGCCAGTGTTGGGGTTGCCCCCGGTAGCTTGAAGTGATCGAATCAGGGTGGGATTGAAACAAGAACTGCGCCCAAGGTTCATCCCCAAGCAACTCAAGTGTAGCTTGAAGTGATCGAATCAGGGTGGGATTGAAACTAAAAGCTGAATCCGGGCGAAGACCCAACGTATTTTATGTAGCTTGAAGTGATCGAATCAGGGTGGGATTGAAACTCACCGGTCATGCCGATGACGTGATCCAGCAGTTCTGTAGCTTGAAGTGATCGAATCAGGGTGGGATTGAAACGCAATCATTTTAGCCGTGTAGTGTCCAAGATACTGTAGCTTGAAGTGATCGAATCAGGGTGGGATTGAAACAGTAGTTTTCGACCTGTGCGATTAGGTCTGCGTCCTCCGTAGCTTGAAGTGATCGAATCAGGGTGGGATTGAAACTACGGATAACTGACACCAAACCGCCAGGGGGTTATTTGTAGCTTGAAGTGATCGAATCAGGGTGGGATTGAAACACTCCGGCTTCGCGGCTGACTACCAGTTTACCGCGTAGCTTGAAGTGATCGAATCAGGGTGGGATTGAAACAAGAATTTGCCGACTTCAAGCGCTCGCGACACCCGGGTAGCTTGAAGTGATCGAATCAGGGTGGGATTGAAACTATTCCACCCTTGGGTTTGCGAGCCACTGGACGGTAGCTTGAAGTGATCGAATCAGGGTGGGATTGAAACTTTTACTAGCATTTCTACTCCTTCTTGGTTAACGTAGCTTGAAGTGATCGAATCAGGGTGGGATTGAAACCTGGAGTCTAAGAACTTCTACTGTTACATTGTTTTGGTAGCTTGAAGTGATCGAATCAGGGTGGGATTGAAACTTGGTGAGAACTTCCCGAAACTCTTGTTGCGACCACGGTAGCTTGAAGTGATCGAATCAGGGTGGGATTGAAACACGATCAGCCTCATCGGCCGACATCGAACCGGGAAGTAGCTTGAAGTGATCGAATCAGGGTGGGATTGAAACTGAGCCCCATTCAGTCGAACGACGACACCCCAACCCTAAGTAGCTTGAAGTGATCGAATCAGGGTGGGATTGAAACTCGATGTTGCGACCTGCGAGAACTAGCTGACGCGGTGTAGCTTGAAGTGATCGAATCAGGGTGGGATTGAAACGATCGAGCGGTTTGTCGGCGATCCGAACGAGATCACGAGTAGCTTGAAGTGATCGAATCAGGGTGGGATTGAAACGAAATTCAAGAACACGTCTTTCGGTGTAGTAGTTCCGGTAGCTTGAAGTGATCGAATCAGGGTGGGATTGAAACAATCTACAGTTGGGGGAAGGTTCCCCCGCCGCCGTGTAGCTTGAAGTGATCGAATCAGGGTGGGATTGAAACATTAAGTGTCCACCGAGTTTTTTTCCTATGTAAAGAGTAGCTTGAAGTGATCGAATCAGGGTGGGATTGAAACAAATTACTACCGTACGCTTGGCATTGGGCATTGTAGCTTGAAGTGATCGAATCAGGGTGGGATTGAAACTTCAGACAGCTTAGTACGAATGTCCTCGTACTGAGCGTAGCTTGAAGTGATCGAATCAGGGTGGGATTGAAACACGATGCGGCAGAGGCAGAGTGGCATCGCCGGAAGCGTAGCTTGAAGTGATCGAATCAGGGTGGGATTGAAACAAATAGCACAGAAACGCCATAAAGAGCCTGGTTCAAAGTAGCTTGAAGTGATCGAATCAGGGTGGGATTGAAACTTGCCACCACCAGTCCGTATGGTACTGGTTGGTGCACAGTAGCTTGAAGTGATCGAATCAGGGTGGGATTGAAACAAGATCCAACCACCAGAGGGTCACCCACCCTGATTGGTAGCTTGAAGTGATCGAATCAGGGTGGGATTGAAACAATGCTAACCTTAGCGATCAGGTACCGTTTCGGCGGGTAGCTTGAAGTGATCGAATCAGGGTGGGATTGAAACACGTCAGGCGGGATCACACCTGCGAATTGAGTTGCGGTAGCTTGAAGTGATCGAATCAGGGTGGGATTGAAACGCAATAGATGATCTCGAAACTCCGGCCCACCCGGTCGGGTAGCTTGAAGTGATCGAATCAGGGTGGGATTGAAACTCAGCACGTTGCCAATGTACACGCAGAGAATATGTGTGGTAGCTTGAAGTGATCGAATCAGGGTGGGATTGAAACTTTAAAGTGCTCGGGACCCAAGTTTTGCCAGATTATCCGTAGCTTGAAGTGATCGAATCAGGGTGGGATTGAAACGCGATTGTCGGATTCCCGTCACTGCCCCCGCCTACAGGTAGCTTGAAGTGATCGAATCAGGGTGGGATTGAAACGCTGATGAAGAGATCGGCTTCGGCGTTGAGGCCTAGTAGCTTGAAGTGATCGAATCAGGGTGGGATTGAAACGTTCCGCTGTCCCTGATAACAGCGTCTCTCTTCCGTAGCTTGAAGTGATCGAATCAGGGTGGGATTGAAACTTTTGTGTTGGCTGGCCCTCTGGCCGTCGTCGTCGTGTAGCTTGAAGTGATCGAATCAGGGTGGGATTGAAACTCCGGTTAAAATTCTGGAGGAATGTATCGACCAAAGGTAGCTTGAAGTGATCGAATCAGGGTGGGATTGAAACTAGAGCGTTTGCCTGCTCCGCCGGAGCGGTTCGGGCGTAGCTTGAAGTGATCGAATCAGGGTGGGATTGAAACTTCATGGAATCTCCTCCTTAACGCTGTTTGTTTTGTAGCTTGAAGTGATCGAATCAGGGTGGGATTGAAACGTGATACAGCGTTCAAATATTCAACCTTGCAATGAGTAGCTTGAAGTGATCGAATCAGGGTGGGATTGAAACTTAATCCTCCGATTAATCTTCGCACTCTTTTAAAGTAGCTTGAAGTGATCGAATCAGGGTGGGATTGAAACTTTTTACAGTGCCAGTAACGTTCTGGCAACGTCCCACGTAGCTTGAAGTGATCGAATCAGGGTGGGATTGAAACTTTTCAGACAACGTCCGCAGCCGCTTGGCTACTTATGTAGCTTGAAGTGATCGAATCAGGGTGGGATTGAAACGGCGGCGGGCGCACGAAGGGAACGCCGGAGGTCCTCGTAGCTTGAAGTGATCGAATCAGGGTGGGATTGAAACTTCAGGTGGGGGACATCCTCCGGCTCGGCTCTCCTTGTAGCTTGAAGTGATCGAATCAGGGTGGGATTGAAACAAATTAAGAAAAGCTGCTCCAGACAAGAGAATTTCAGGTAGCTTGAAGTGATCGAATCAGGGTGGGATTGAAACTGAAGTCGATCGTGCCGTAAGAACGGCGGATTTGTTAGTAGCTTGAAGTGATCGAATCAGGGTGGGATTGAAACAAAAAACACACTTACCATTTTAGTAACCGGTACTAATGTAGCTTGAAGTGATCGAATCAGGGTGGGATTGAAACTAAGTAAACTTAGAACTTTATGCTTTCCCCCGGGTGTAGCTTGAAGTGATCGAATCAGGGTGGGATTGAAACATGAATGTGCATAAAGTTTCGGCGGGCAAGTATGATTGGTAGCTTGAAGTGATCGAATCAGGGTGGGATTGAAACTTGAATGCCCCAGCCGAGTGTTCTTATTAATGGGTAGCTTGAAGTGATCGAATCAGGGTGGGATTGAAACGTTTTGCCGCTAGGTCTTTAGCCTAACGGGCGTTTTGTAGCTTGAAGTGATCGAATCAGGGTGGGATTGAAACCATTCTTCTTGCTTCCCCATATAACTATTCTCTTTATTGTAGCTTGAAGTGATCGAATCAGGGTGGGATTGAAACTCAACATCTGTCAAAGCATACAAGATACTGCCAAGGGTAGCTTGAAGTGATCGAATCAGGGTGGGATTGAAACTAATTATTCCAACCAGGCCGGTTTTGCCGCTAGGTCTTGTAGCTTGAAGTGATCGAATCAGGGTGGGATTGAAACTCAAAGGAAGGTGTCCATCTAATATCTGGAAGGACAGATGTAGCTTGAAGTGATCGAATCAGGGTGGGATTGAAACTTTGATCGTCCCCCAATCCACCACTCCGGGATCCAAGGTAGCTTGAAGTGATCGAATCAGGGTGGGATTGAAACCAAGATGGGCATGGTGGTACTGCGACCAAACGGGGTGTAGCTTGAAGTGATCGAATCAGGGTGGGATTGAAACTTTTGGGAAGCTCAGGCATCGGCGGCGTGGGTTGCGGTGTAGCTTGAAGTGATCGAATCAGGGTGGGATTGAAACTTGGCGGCAACTCCCTCTGGGGAGGGGTTACGATATTAGTAGCTTGAAGTGATCGAATCAGGGTGGGATTGAAACTCGTTATACGGCAAGGCAGCATACCATGCATTTTCGTAGCTTGAAGTGATCGAATCAGGGTGGGATTGAAACAAAAAGAAATCGCCCGCGTACTGCTTGAACCAGCTACTGTAGCTTGAAGTGATCGAATCAGGGTGGGATTGAAACTAAATAAATTTGCCTTTGCCCATAGGGCTGAGGCAGTTGTGTAGCTTGAAGTGATCGAATCAGGGTGGGATTGAAACACTTGGTATCGGCCGGGACCGTCGTCAGGACTTTCGGTAGCTTGAAGTGATCGAATCAGGGTGGGATTGAAACTTGATCAGTTCCCAAGTCCGCAACCGTATGTTGTACGTAGCTTGAAGTGATCGAATCAGGGTGGGATTGAAACACAAAAACGCGAGATGCTGGCCTTCGAAATCATCCCGGTAGCTTGAAGTGATCGAATCAGGGTGGGATTGAAACGTGGCAGCCCCTGAGCCCGCGCCGATCAAAGCCGCCAGTAGCTTGAAGTGATCGAATCAGGGTGGGATTGAAACAATATGTAACCTTGTTCTGCTAATACAAGGTTCGCATAGTAGCTTGAAGTGATCGAATCAGGGTGGGATTGAAACTATTTGCCCAGCAGAATCCAATATTACTCCCTTTTCATGTAGCTTGAAGTGATCGAATCAGGGTGGGATTGAAACTTAATCTTGTAGTTTTTTTAGGATATAAGTAGCTGTGTAGCTTGAAGTGATCGAATCAGGGTGGGATTGAAACTAAAACTTACTTTGCGAACATAATACTTCGTACCGTCGTAGCTTGAAGTGATCGAATCAGGGTGGGATTGAAACTCGAAAGGCGGCGGCGATACTGCATACCGCCAGGGTAGCTTGAAGTGATCGAATCAGGGTGGGATTGAAACTTGGTGTCGGTGTTGGAGTCGGTGTAGGTTCCGGCGTAGCTTGAAGTGATCGAATCAGGGTGGGATTGAAACTAAGGACATGACCAAGGGCCAGCCACCTGTCTTACTTTGTAGCTTGAAGTGATCGAATCAGGGTGGGATTGAAACCAGAAAGCCATACCTGAATAGCACTCCCGCGATTACAGTAGCTTGAAGTGATCGAATCAGGGTGGGATTGAAACTCACAATGACGATGACATCAGCATGACCCATTTGATGAGTAGCTTGAAGTGATCGAATCAGGGTGGGATTGAAACTTTGTTAGTTGAAATGAAGGTTGTAGCATTAGGGCGTAGCTTGAAGTGATCGAATCAGGGTGGGATTGAAACAAAACTTTGCAGCTTCGTCATGGATGCCATTAACTTCGGTAGCTTGAAGTGATCGAATCAGGGTGGGATTGAAACTTGATATCGCAAAAGATAGAGTATCGGGTCACCTGCCTTGTAGCTTGAAGTGATCGAATCAGGGTGGGATTGAAACGAAAGCTGTTCGATATAAGGCAGGCGGACATAGCCCTGTAGCTTGAAGTGATCGAATCAGGGTGGGATTGAAACTAGATTAGCCGATATCATCGTTAATCTATGCATCACGTAGCTTGAAGTGATCGAATCAGGGTGGGATTGAAACATTTCATCGTAGCCACCACCTCTAAATAGCAAATGAGTAGCTTGAAGTGATCGAATCAGGGTGGGATTGAAACTATTCCAATAGGGATGCTCAGCTACCATGACCGGCATGTAGCTTGAAGTGATCGAATCAGGGTGGGATTGAAACTTACAACCCCAGTCATGTACCAAGAGCTCAAATTTTGGGTAGCTTGAAGTGATCGAATCAGGGTGGGATTGAAACTAAGTGCAGTCAATCATGTGATACATGAGAGACCGCGTAGCTTGAAGTGATCGAATCAGGGTGGGATTGAAACATGGGTGAGTAGAGCTCCCACTATGATAGGCTTTGGGTAGCTTGAAGTGATCGAATCAGGGTGGGATTGAAACTTAATAGCCATGTTTCACAACATGGCTATGACCTGGGTAGCTTGAAGTGATCGAATCAGGGTGGGATTGAAACTTTTTCCGCCAGTCGCGGTCGGAAGTTGAGTTTCTTGTGTAGCTTGAAGTGATCGAATCAGGGTGGGATTGAAACAAGAAAGAGCCCTCCCGAATAGAAATGAGGGCACTAAGTAGCTTGAAGTGATCGAATCAGGGTGGGATTGAAACTAATAACTAATAACTGATTTCAAATTTCGCATTTTAAGTAGCTTGAAGTGATCGAATCAGGGTGGGATTGAAACGTGGGATAGCCACTGGCTAAAGAGGTGTCACTTTTCGGTAGCTTGAAGTGATCGAATCAGGGTGGGATTGAAACTTGGTTGAGCGGCGCTTGCCGCTCGTTGCATTTCACTGTAGCTTGAAGTGATCGAATCAGGGTGGGATTGAAACGAAGCGGTGGGGAAACTCGCCGCCAAAGTCATTAGTAGCTTGAAGTGATCGAATCAGGGTGGGATTGAAACTTGATACCCATAACGCCCATTGCTTTAACCCACCATTCGTAGCTTGAAGTGATCGAATCAGGGTGGGATTGAAACAGATCGACAAAAAGGGAGACGACAAAAAGAAAAAAGTAGCTTGAAGTGATCGAATCAGGGTGGGATTGAAACTAAGGAGAGCATGAGGGCACCTGCCGCGAGGCAGAGTAGCTTGAAGTGATCGAATCAGGGTGGGATTGAAACGTGGTTCAGCCACATCTTCGTTCGGAAGTTGTCGTGAGTAGCTTGAAGTGATCGAATCAGGGTGGGATTGAAACGATGCTGTCTGACATGGCACCACCAAATACCAACACGTAGCTTGAAGTGATCGAATCAGGGTGGGATTGAAACTCTTCACCAGCATCGCGCCGTCCAGCGTGCACTCGAGTAGCTTGAAGTGATCGAATCAGGGTGGGATTGAAACGAAACCTGAAGTAATTGAAGGGAAGCCTCCCTCTGAGTAGCTTGAAGTGATCGAATCAGGGTGGGATTGAAACCCGATGGTTCTTCGGCGCCAATTTCTCTTGAGCCCGGTAGCTTGAAGTGATCGAATCAGGGTGGGATTGAAACAAGACCCAACCCGCAGCTCTCCATGGGCGAGCCCTCAGTAGCTTGAAGTGATCGAATCAGGGTGGGATTGAAACAAGACCCCGCAGCAGATACAAGCCAAGCTAGCAGCTGTAGCTTGAAGTGATCGAATCAGGGTGGGATTGAAACAAATTCGAACGGTGTTTTCGACTCATCATCCCCTCCGTAGCTTGAAGTGATCGAATCAGGGTGGGATTGAAACCATATCAGGGATTACCTTCGTGCCATAGTCGCGAAGGTAGCTTGAAGTGATCGAATCAGGGTGGGATTGAAACTGTCCGCTTTGCTTCCCGTGATAGCTCCCTCGGCGGTAGCTTGAAGTGATCGAATCAGGGTGGGATTGAAACTCAATCGTGAAATTTGTCACCCACACCCTCTCATTCGGTAGCTTGAAGTGATCGAATCAGGGTGGGATTGAAACAAAAACGTTTATTATTGTCGGTTTTCTCATATCCCCGTAGCTTGAAGTGATCGAATCAGGGTGGGATTGAAACTTTACACTGCGGCAAGCCTCCTCATAAGCTTCCTTCAGTAGCTTGAAGTGATCGAATCAGGGTGGGATTGAAACTTGAAACTTGGGACTGAGATTCTCTTCACTTCAACAGGTAGCTTGAAGTGATCGAATCAGGGTGGGATTGAAACATCAAATAGAATGCTACCCGGCTGTCGACCTCCTGCGTAGCTTGAAGTGATCGAATCAGGGTGGGATTGAAACGCTGGACCCTTCCTTGACCCAACGCTGGGTCATCAGTAGCTTGAAGTGATCGAATCAGGGTGGGATTGAAACTGAATCGCTCAAGCCATTCCGCTAGACACGCCGGGTAGCTTGAAGTGATCGAATCAGGGTGGGATTGAAACCAGGCAGGCAAAGGCATTATAGCGGTTATCGGCTGGTAGCTTGAAGTGATCGAATCAGGGTGGGATTGAAACTGGTCAACGCTTTCTCTGCATCCCAGCCGCGATTCGTAGCTTGAAGTGATCGAATCAGGGTGGGATTGAAACATGGCTGGTACGCCTTGCTGGTTTGCGAGATTCCCAGTAGCTTGAAGTGATCGAATCAGGGTGGGATTGAAACCTTGTTGAATTGTGCGCAACCCAGAGCCGACTTCAGGTAGCTTGAAGTGATCGAATCAGGGTGGGATTGAAACTGAAAGCGGTTGCAGTAGATTTGCATAGCCTACTCGTAGCTTGAAGTGATCGAATCAGGGTGGGATTGAAACTCGCGTCTCGCTGCCGCTTCCGGCGTCTTCGGCCTGGTAGCTTGAAGTGATCGAATCAGGGTGGGATTGAAACTACTACTGCTCGGCCTCAATCCGGCGGGCTTCAATGGTAGCTTGAAGTGATCGAATCAGGGTGGGATTGAAACGTACCAGAGGCGAATTGGCGCCTGTGTCCGCTCGGTAGCTTGAAGTGATCGAATCAGGGTGGGATTGAAACTCGAAAGTCGCATTGAGAATGTCTATACGTGGTCGCAGTAGCTTGAAGTGATCGAATCAGGGTGGGATTGAAACTGCCGAACGCGCCGGCGAGCAATGCGCCGAACACTGTAGCTTGAAGTGATCGAATCAGGGTGGGATTGAAACTTGCCGCCCGCGTTGACGTAGGGCGTCTGGTAGCGAGTAGCTTGAAGTGATCGAATCAGGGTGGGATTGAAACGGGTCGCCGCGGGTCGAGTCATCGAGCAGCTTCTTGTAGCTTGAAGTGATCGAATCAGGGTGGGATTGAAACTCTCCGTCCAGTCCAGTCCGTTAAGTTCGTTCATTGTAGCTTGAAGTGATCGAATCAGGGTGGGATTGAAACCTGATGCCGATGGCGAAGGCGGCGCCTCGGAAGGTAGGTAGCTTGAAGTGATCGAATCAGGGTGGGATTGAAACAAATGGTGTTTGCGCCGCCACTGAAATCGGTGTGTAGCTTGAAGTGATCGAATCAGGGTGGGATTGAAACACAGGAAACTAAGCCGGCATTAGTTTCCTGCGGATTTGTAGCTTGAAGTGATCGAATCAGGGTGGGATTGAAACGGGGTTGTCGCGGGAACATAGTAGAGATTGCCGTCGAGTAGCTTGAAGTGATCGAATCAGGGTGGGATTGAAACACGATCTTAGCCCCGCCGTATCCCTAGGGGGTGAGTAGCTTGAAGTGATCGAATCAGGGTGGGATTGAAACCCATCGAGCGTCCAGTGGCAAATCTCCCACGTGGCGTGAGTAGCTTGAAGTGATCGAATCAGGGTGGGATTGAAACGGAGGGGGCTTATCCTTGCGGACAAGCCCCCAGATTTGTAGCTTGAAGTGATCGAATCAGGGTGGGATTGAAACAAAACGCGAGTACCACCGGAAAAGGGTAGAACGACGTAGCTTGAAGTGATCGAATCAGGGTGGGATTGAAACGTTGTGAAGTCTCCATTCTGAATCCGATTCGCTCGTTGTAGCTTGAAGTGATCGAATCAGGGTGGGATTGAAACCACGGCGGTCAATTCGCGCAGCAGATCGCGTCTGGGTAGCTTGAAGTGATCGAATCAGGGTGGGATTGAAACTCAAACGCGGCAGCCAGGCTTGGTTGCAATGGCATTGGTAGCTTGAAGTGATCGAATCAGGGTGGGATTGAAACAAAAACCCTCCGTCGTTACATTTACCAATTCTACATGAGTAGCTTGAAGTGATCGAATCAGGGTGGGATTGAAACGGCGGCGAGAGCCGCCTGGGTCGCCTCGAGCGTCGGCCAGGTAGCTTGAAGTGATCGAATCAGGGTGGGATTGAAACCCGCTCTTCGGCTTCGACGAGCGCATCGCAGGCGACGTAGCTTGAAGTGATCGAATCAGGGTGGGATTGAAATTGGATGAGCGCCGGATTGTGGCCTTGGCAATTCGGCGTAACTTGAGATGATCAAACCAAAGTGGGGTAAATAGAGATGAGAATTAAAATCACGCTGCAATCGCTCAGCAAAAATGCATCGTTACCATTGGATAATCTTCCTTTCGCCGCGGTGATTTACGGGCTGATTGGCGCAGCCGATTACGAGGCTGCGGAATTCCTGCACGATGTCGGCATTCAGGCTGTGGCGCACGATAGGAAGCGATTCAAGCCTTTCGTTTTCTCGCGCCTGCAACAGGTCGGCAAGCGCATTCAGGCCGGCCGGCAGTGGTTGACTTCAGGCCCGGTCGAGTGGCAGATCGGTTCGCCGATTGACGAGTTGATGTTGATGTTGATGGCTGGGTTAAGCGCCAACCCGGTGATCTTCATCGGGGATCGCGCGGGCGGCGCGGAGTTGGAGTTTCAAGGCGTCAGAATCATCCCGCCGCCGCTGTTTGCCAACCCGATGCGGTTCAAAACGCTCTCTCCCATCTTCACCGCCGTTGGCGCCACGGCTGCGGACGGCTCCCTGGTTAAACATCATTTGCGAGCAGACGATCCTCGGTTTCCCGAATGCGTAGCCAATAATTTGCGCGAGAAATTTCGCGCCCTCACCGGAGAATCGGCGGAAGATGACGAATTGAGTTTCGCTTTTGCCGGCCAGCCAAAATCACAGCTTGTGCAATATTCAGGCACCAATCACAAATGTTACGAAGGCGTCTTTGAGGTGACTGGGAGCGAGCGGTTGATGCGCCTGGGTTGGGAATGCGGTTTTGGCGAATCCAACTCGAAAGGTTTTGGGATGGCTTGGGCGGTGCGTTGATGTGATGAAAATCCCTGACCGGAAAAGTTTGATCGCATTGGCTGGCGAGCGTGTCTTCGGGCGAGGCGTGGAATATCACTCCTGGGGCCGGGTGCGGGCGTTGGCCGCTCGCGACGGAAAGGTGAGCGCGCTGGTTGATGGCAATCGCAGCTACCGGGTGTTTCTGCGGATTGATGATTGGCCCGTCGGTCACGAATGCAATTGCCCGCAGGGCGAAGGTGGCGGTTTCTGCAAGCATTGCGTGGCGGTGTGTCTGGCATTGTCGGAGGCGGAGCGAGACGAGGAATCTTCCGAGGCCGTGAGCTTGGCGGGAGTGCGTGATTTTCTCGGTCGCTCTACCAAAGCCGAACTGATTGAATTGATGCTCGACGAGGCGATGCGGAACGAGCGGTTCCGCGAACGATTGTTTCTCCGGGCGGCGCGCATCAATGGAAAGAGCTTCGACCATGAAACCTACCGCCGTTTTCTGCAATTCGCCGCTCAAGCCGCCGCGTCAACGGACAACGCCGGATCGCCTCCGGCCGTTTTGAAAGAGGTTGAGTCTTCTTTGGGCAATCTGCTCGAAGCAGGTTATGCGGAAGAAGTTGCCACGTTGATCGAAGAAGCATTGCTATTGATTTTCAGCCGTCCGGGACAACAATCTGCCAGCCAGGATCTGATTACCTGCCTACTCTCTTTTCACCACAGAAGTTGCCGCCAGTTGCGGATCGAGCCAGAAGCCTTGGCCCGTCGTCTGTTCAAATGGCAGACGCATCCTGGAATGAATGGTTTTGCCGAGGCGCCGAAAAGGTATTCTGATTTGCTGGGCAAAAAAGGGCTGAAACTCTATCAGCAATTGATCGAAGCCGAGTGGGATCGCCTGCGGTCAGACGAAGGAATCAACAGTTCCGAAGACCAAGCGAGGTTCGCGCGGCTAACCGAGTTAATGGAAGATGCGGCGAAACGGCGTGGCGACACAGAAGCATTGATTGAAATCAAAAGCCACGGTCTCACTGACGCCGGCGACTATCTCGAACTCGCGCGGCTGTGCAAGGGGAGCGGCGAAAGCGATCTGGCATTGCAATGGGCATTACGTGGCAAAAATCTCTTTCCGGTCTCCGAGGCCGAAGATTTGTTTGAGTTCCTGGTGGCGGAGTACGAAGAACGCGGCGATTGGAGAGAGGCGTTGGAGACGATCTTCGCGCTGTTTTCGGTAAAGCCTTCGTTGAGCGGTTATCAAAGAATGGCGGAATGCGCTAGCCGGATCGGCGATTGGGAAATTTGGCGAGAACGCGCTTTGGGGGCCGCGCGACAGAACGCAACCGCCGCTGTGAGGCCACCACGACTGAACAGCAAAGAGACCAAACCGAATCAATCCACTTTGGTGAAGATTTTGCTTTGGGAAAATGATGAAGAGGCCGCCTGGCAAGCCGTCCAACAAGGCGAATGTGACGACGATCTGTGGCTGGAACTGGCTGACCGGCGCGCAAAAGAGCGTCCGGAAGATGCGTTGCTCGTTTACCGGCGATTGGTGACGCAGACTGTCAACCGCAAAAACAACTATGCCTACAGCCGGGCGATAGAGTTGCTGCACAAGATCGGGCGGTTGATGAAGAAACAGAAGCGGAAGGATGAATTTATTGATTACGTCGAGCGGCTGCGCCACACGCACCGCGGCCAGCGCAATTTCGCCAAGCTGGTTGACCAAATGATGGCCAGGTATTACCGAAGGTTCACGAGCTAAAACGCGATGATAACGTGGAGCGCCTTATCGTGTGACAGTGCGCAAAATAGTTGGAGCGCGTGACTCCAAAACGCGCTGAGTCATCTGGGCCACGCGCGGATATTGAAGACGATGCGGATAGCAGCGAGGCTATGCCGACATCAACTTCATCCACATTCTGTCGCGTCAACAGATGCCGCCCTTGCCTGATCTGCGGCAAGCCTGACTGGTGCTCGTACACATCGTTCGTTCCAACATCCCAACTCGAATTTCGCAGCCGATTCATTTCCTCTCTCAACCACCAACTCGTGAGAGCCGGCATTCACATCTTTGCTGTCATCGGAGCTTCTGATGCTTGATGAGCAACAATTCGGAGACTGGTGTCGGAAACTCGGCCTGGGCGCACAGGCCGAGAGTGTGATCCGGCAGATCAGGTCGTCGGAGCCTGCGCGGCTTGTGCGCAGCGGCCGCGGCAATGTCAGCGGTCGTTATCCCAGCCGTAAGATGGGGTTCACGATTCAGTTCGAGAGCCATCGCACTGAATTGGCGGCTATCTATGAGATGGAGGGCTTCGATCATCGTTTCGGCCAGCGGACAGAAAAATGTGAGACAGAAAAATAAAGAAGACCAGACACATTCTTCATTTTTCTGTCTCACATTTTTCTGGTGCGCCAAGCAAAGCTTGGCTGATCTAGTGAGCTGAAAGTGCTCACCTTGCAATTGTCCGTTCGGCAAGTAGCCGACTGGGCGGCGAACGCGGGAGCAATTCCGCCGCCGAAGCCCCAGGGAGCAAAGGCGCGAGCCGCAACGAAAGTGAACCCGTTTCGGCCTCGTTATGTGAGTGAAGGCGGCCAGACTTCCAGAAAGGTTGAAGCCTGCCATCCACGAAGAAGCAACGGACAGAAGCATTCGTGGAGCCTTCCGGGGTGAGAGGGGGCAGCGCGCGCCGACAGATCAGCCGGGAACTTGGGAGACCCGGCCACGCGGGTAAGCCAAGACTCAACCGCCGCTGGGAATGCATAACCAGCGGACGGGCGTGGGTCGGGAGTCGGACAGGCTCATAGTAGTGGCGACGCGAGTAACGACCGCCGAGCGAAGGAGCCTGAGCTTTGACACGTTTCTGGTCAGAAGAAAGGAGAACCGATTGCATCACGCTACAACGGAAGAACCGGCGCGCCCAATGGCGATGCCGGAGAAAGTCTCTGCTCTGAGACAGAAGCTGGGTCAGAAGGCGAAACAGGAACCGCAGTTCAAATTCCATTTGAACCGGCGCAGCCAGCGCCGCTTTAAGAAACCGGAGGGCGAAAGCTGCTACGCCTATTTCAAACGGCAAGGCGTAGAGTTTCTGAGCGGTCGCGCAACTGCGTGATAAACCTCGTGACCGAGAGTCAAAGCGAGAGCCGGATGCGGGAAATCCGCACGTCCGGTTCGAGGAGGGGAGAGGCAGCAACAAGGCAAGGCATACGCCTCGTGAGACACGGACGGGGAAACCCTGACACGGAGTATGGCGGAGCCTAAACATTGTTGTTCCTCTTCTACTCTACTCCGGTTGGTTTCGGTGGCCGAAACGATGATCTAGGCCCGATGGGGCCTTGATCGTCGTTTCGGCCACTTCAGCTCGCGAATTGGCGCACCATTCGGTGTAAATCTTTAAGTGGCTTATTTTCAATGATTTAGGCCGCGCGATTTTTAAGAGACTTCATTTGAGTGCGACCAGTGGCCGAAACGACGATCAAGGCCATCCATGCCGCAAGGTCAAAAAGCTGCTGATGGACAACGCGCGGACCCGCTACCTGTCGGTAGAGGAAGAAGAGAAGTTATTGGAAACGCTGACGGGGAAGCTCTCGCATCTTAGCCCCATCATCATTGTGGCTATTGATGCGGGTTTGCGCCGGCGCGAACTGCTGAGTCTTGAGAAGGAATCGGAACGCGACTCGCCGCATCCGGGGCTGATGTGGTCAAGATAAAAGATCTGATGGGGCACGCCTCGATCGTGACCACGATGCGCTATATGCACGCTAGCGATTCAGGCAAGCGTGACGCCATCGCGCGGATGGCTGCGAGCTACGCGCAAAATAATTGTCACAAGATTGTCACAAATGAAAAACGGCAGGCGCTCGACCTGCCGTAAGTTATTGATTTGATTATGCGCCCGGCACGACTCGAACGTGCGACCTTTTGGTTCGTAGCCAAACGCTCTATCCAACTGAGCTACGGGCGCTTTTTGAAGAGGCGGCATTTTGCCATCTGACCTATATGCTGTCAACCAATCTCACATTTTGGCATTGCCTTTGCGGCTAAGCGGCGAGCGCATGCGGCGCGCTTAGGGAAGCCTGAGTTTTGCGCCGATCTGATAACTGAGGATGTATGTGAAACTGACAGCCGCTTTCCGCAAGCGATCAGATCGCAATACATCTGACCTCTTTTAAGACGCCGATCAGTTACGTGCGCCGGCGTACAAATCATCCCTCAATTTCAGAACTGTTTCTCAATCTGTCATCGTCAGCGTGTGGCTGCCGATGACCTTAACCTGAGGAGAATTGAAATGCGAAAGACGATGCTTTTTGTTTTGGTCGCCGCGCTGGCGATCTTTATTTTCAGCGGCTTCACGCAGGCGCAGCAGCCGGAGAAGGTCGCAACGCAGGATAAAACTCATTCGATAACGGTTGCGTTGACTGGCGGAGCGGAAGTGCCCGGACCGGGCGACGCCGACGGCAGCGGCACGGCCAATCTCACGATCAACCACGACAAAGGCGAGGTCTGTTACGACATCACTGTGAATGACATTCAAGCGCCGACCGCGGCGCACATTCACATCGGCGCCGCTGACAAATCCGGCGGTCCAAAGGTGTCCTTCAAGAAGGCGGCGGACGGCGCCTGGAAAGGCTGTGCGAGCGCGGATAAGGGGCTGCTCAGCGACATCCTGAAGAATCCGAGCAACTACTACGTCAACGTGCATAACCAGGAGTTCCCGAACGGCGCGCTTCGCGGCCAGCTTGGCCAGTGATGCCCGCTCATCGGGCATTCTTCCTACCAGCTTGCGTCTGGGCGAGAACCAGGAATTTTTACCGCTGCAAAATTTAAAGGCGGTTTCTCGCCCAGGCGCAAAATTCGATCCAAGACGAATGCCTCCGCGAAGACATCAACGACCGTTTATTGTGAAAAGAGGATTTGAACCGCGGGCTTTGCCCGGCGCAGATCGGCAAGCCCATTCTCTGTCACCGCGGTTCCTTTCAAATTCACCGCGCGCAGTCCCGGCCAGGAGGTCAACAGCGCCGCGCCATCGTCGCCCACGCGCTTGCATCCTTGCAGGCTCAGCCGCTCGAGTTTGTAGAGCGCCTTCAGTTTCTCAATCCATCGAGCCGTAACTGGCATTCCATCCAGCCGAAGTTCGCGCAGTTCTTTCAGCGTCGTGATCGTGTCCAGGCCCAACTCGGTCAGGCTGATCGTCCACAGACCTGAGTCCGTCCGCTGCGATCCGCCCAGGCTCAGCGAGGTCAGCCCTGGCAATTGCCGCAACGCTTGCAGCCCCGTGTCGGTGAGCTTGTTGCCACTGATCACCAACTCCTTGAGGTTCTGTAGCGGGGCCAGACGATCCAGGCCGACGTCCGTGATCTGCGCGAAACCCAGGTCGAGGGATTCGAGCGTCGTCACATTCGAGAGGTGCTCCAGCGTCGTGTCTGTGATCTTCGTGCCGCGCAGGTTCAGCCGCTTCAGCTTCTTCCAACCCTTCACCGCCGCCATACCTTCGTCGGTGATCTGTTCGGCGTAGTAGAGATTCAGTTCTACGATGCCTGGCGCGTTCTTCAATTGTTGCAGGCCGTGGTCGGTGATGCGGGTCAGCGACAGATCGAGGTGTGCGAGGTAGGGAAGCGCGGCAAGTTGTGGCAGGTCGGAGTCAGTCACCCAACCGGATCGCAGGTCAACGCCGGTGATGCGTCCCGTCCGGTCGCGCGTGACCACGCCGCCTGCTTCCGTAATCCAGTCGGAATTGGCAGTCAGCGTCAGCCAGGTTGCGATCAGCAGGAGGAACACTGGTTTCATCGCGCTAGCTCCTCCTTCGGTTTGACAGCGACGAGTCGCGGTCGAAGATGATCTGGCAGTTGGGCAGCGCGGCTTTCAACTGTTCGTATCCCTTCTCGGTAACGAGCGTGTGGTAGAGGTTCAGCAGTTTGAGGTTCGACATGGACTGGAACGCCGCGATGCTGGCGTCGGAGATATCGGTCGTATCCAGCCGCAACTCTTGCAGGCGGGGAAGCGCCTTCAGCAGTTCGAGCGATTTGTCGTCAACCGACGTGTAGTCCAGGTTGAGACGAGTGAGATGCTTGAGCGACGCGATGGCCGCGATTCCGGCGTTACTCGTGCGGGTGCGGAACAGTTCCAGCCTTTCCAGATTGGCGAGGGGCCGCAAATGCTCAAGCCCTTTGTCAGTGAACCGGCAGTGGTTGAGCGAGAGTTCCCGCAACTCCGTGATCGCGCCCAGATGCCGCAATCCCTCGTCGCCCGTGTCGGTGCTATCGAGGTCAATCGCCTTCAGCCGGGCGAGCTTGCTCAAATGTTTCAGACCGTCGTTGGTAATATCAGTCGCGCTCAGCAGCAACTGCTCGAGGCTGGTGATTTCGGCGATCTGCTGTAGCGCTTCGTTGTTGATGCGCATCCCCGTGAGGTCCAGCTTGACGATCGCCGTTAGACCTTTCAGGTTCGTCAATCCGGGGCCGCGAACCAGCGTGCCTGCCAGCCGCAACTCCTGAAGCTGCTGAAGACTCGCAAGGTTGGCCAGCCCATTGTCGGATACGGTTGTGTAACTGAGGTTCAGAGCCTTCAGACTGGTCAGCCCTTTGATCGCGGCCAGCCCCAGATCGCCAATCTCCGTCGCTTCGAGGTCGAGTTTTTCGAGTCCGGCGAGCGGCGCGAGGTGCGAGAGTTGGGCGTCGCTGACACCGGCAGTGGCCAATGAGATGGCGCGCAATTTTCCATCGCGCAGTTCCGCCCTTCCGCCGAGAGCTTTCACCCAGGCGGCGATCGCTGCTTCGCTGGTTCCCGCCGGGCGAGCTACGGTCGCGATCCTGGCTGCGCGCGCGTTCACGAAATTGACCTGGCAGTTCGGCGCCGCTGCTCGAAACGCTTCCACACCAGCGCCGGTCACGCGGCTGTAACGCAGATCGAGATCGGCCAGCTCCTTCAAGCCTCCGAGTTTGGCCAGCCCGGCATTCGTGATGCGGCTCCGGTACAGGTTCAGTTCCCGCAGCCGCGCCATCCCCGCAATCACGTCCGCGGATGCGTCAGTGAGTTGCGCGCCCAGCAGGTTCAGCTTTCGCAGCGCAGTCAAATTGCGCAGATGCGCCAAGCCAACATCCGTGATCTTCACGCCGCTGAGGTCAAGCTCTTGAAGCTGTGCAAGTCCGCTCAGATACTTCAGCCCCTCGTCCGTCACCAAGGTGTCGCGCAGGTTCAGCCGCCGCAACTTCTTCAACTCCGCCAAACCTTTCATCCCCTCGTCGTTGAAGGGAGTGAGGCTCAGGTCGAGCGACTCCAGGTTCACCAGCGGCGCCAGGCTGAGCTTCGCGATCCGGCACTGCGCGCAACGAAGCTCTCGAAGTTGCGATAGCCCGACGAGGTGAGCCAGCCCCTTGTCCTGCACGTTGACGTTCGTCAGGAAATGGAGGCTGAAATGAAGCTTCTCAAGATTTTTCAGCCCCGCAAGAGACTTCAACTGCTCGTTCGCGTCGAGGCGGCTGCCCGCTCCCGGATTCCAGATCGGCCCGGGCAGGTACAATTCTTTGAGGTGAATAAGGCCGCTGAGCTTTTCCAGGTCTTTTGGATCAATGAGCGTCCCGGTCAGGTCAACTCCAATGATGCTGATTTCGCCGGCAGGGAATTGCGCGACATCGGCAATCGGTTTGCGGTCGCCTTCGAGGATGACGCGGCCACCCTGGCGGATCACCCACTCGGCGATTTCGCGATCCGACGCCAGAGCCGGCGCCGCCATCGTGACGCCGAGCAACATAATCCCGATCAATTTGGTTACCTTCATGGCTTCCTTACATTTTTGGTTTCGTTACTGACCATTGGTTGCGGCTCGTGCAAGCTTATTGAAATCCAGTATGGCGCAATCTAAAACAAAACCATTGGCTTGGGAAGATTCAGAGGATTTTCTGCCTTGATCATTCAAATCGCTCAGGCCGTGCGCTGCGCCGGATTCCCAGGATCGAAAAGGCTTAATCCCAAAACCGAACAATTGATGAGCGCCTTTGCCATTTGCTGATCAGCTAACTGCAATCCAGTCAAGGCATTGCTTCGCCGTGACGTGGCGCGTGACGTGGCACGGGGCTTGGTAGTTGCAGACGCTACACAAAGCAAAGGGCCTGACGGCCCGAAGGAGATTTGGATGCTTACCTGGCTTGAGCAATTTTCGCGCGACATCCGGTTCGGCATACGCCATCTGGCGAAGAACCTCGGATTCACTTCAATCGCCGTCCTGTCGCTCGCGCTCGGCATTATGGCGACGACGGCGATTTACAGTGTGATCCACGCCGTCGTGCTCGATCCGTTTCCCTACAAAGACGTGGACAATTTGATGAGCGTCCGCGTCTGGGATCCGAACCAGCGTGGCTTCCGGCTTGGCTATTCCACTGACCAGTTCCTCGAAATCGCCGAGCGGAGCGCCATATCGTTGATGCTGCTGGTGGGCGCGGGTTTGATGATGCGGACGTTTATGGCGGTGCAAGACGTTGATCTCGGATTCCGCACCGACCGGTTGCTGACCTTGCGCATCCCGTTGCCGGAGCAACGTTATCCTGACCGGGAGCGCCGCGTCGCGTTCTTCCAGGAGTTGTTGCGCCGTGTGAGCGTCGTGCCGGGCGTAACGGCCGTCGGGTTGAACTCCGGCGTGCATCCGCTGGGGAATATGGGCGCGCCAGTTGAAGTCGTCGGCAGTACGCAGCAGGACACGCGGCCCGTCGTGATTCACCAGATCAACACCGATTACACGAAGGCTCTCGCAATCGCTCTGGTTGAAGGCCGCCTCTTCGCGGAGAGCGAGGTGTACGGCAAACAGCAATTGGCCATCGTGAACCAGAGCTTCGCGCGCAACCGGCTCGACGGACGTGACGCTCTGGGACGGGTGATCCGCGTCCCGCGATTGAAGCAGCCTCCATTCGGAGCCATAGACGATTCTTTTCAGATCGTGGGCGTGGTGAAAGACACACTGAACCGTGGGTTAACCAACGAAGTGATGCCGGAGGTTTATCTGCCGTTTACTCTGACCGGACGCGCAGATCGTCTGGTGGCGCTCGCCCAGGCGGACCCGGCCAGCATTACCAAAGCCGTGATGAGCCAGGTCTACTCGATTGATAAAGACCAGCCGGTCACCGATGTCAGGACGATTGACCGGGTTCTGCAAGAAGGAGTCTACGCTGGCCCACGCTTCAACCTCGCGCTCTTCGCGGTCTTCGCCGCGCTGGGACTGACGCTGGCGGTTATCGGAGTTTACGGCGTGATGTCCAGCGCGGTGGCGCAACAGACCCACGAGATCGGAGTGCGAATGGCGCTCGGAGCCACTCCTGGCAAGGTCTCCGGGATGGTGGTGAAGCGCGGGTTGTGGCTGCTGCTGGCGGGCATCGCGGTGGGGTTGTTGGGGAGTTTTCTGACGGCGCGATTGCTGGCGGGCCAGATTTGGAACGTGTCTCCCTTCGACCCGGTCACGTTCGGCGCGGTTTCACTGATCCTGCTCATCGCCGGTCTGCAAGCCTGCGTCTGGCCGGCGCGGCGCGCGGCGCGAATAGATCCGATCGCGGCTTTACGGCAGGAATAATTTGAACATTGAGCATTACCAACTGGCCATTGCCAATTGTTTCGCAGGGGAGAAAGTCAAACTTCCTGCGAAACAATTGGCAATGGCCAGTTGGTAATGCTCAATGCCTGAACTTAATGCCATTGGCTTTGAGACGGAAGCTTCCCTCACAAGATGGGACTACAAACTTCAAACCGACGCCCTGTGCAATTTCACTTTGAGCGAATGGATTTCACGGCGCACGGTTTTAAGCTGTTTATGATCGTGCGCAGCCAGAGCTTCATCCCGCTGTTTTCTCAACTCTTTGATCTTCGCTTTGACCTCGGACGTGTTGATGCCTTCGGCGTGATGATGCGTGAAGGTGTCAATGTGCAGAGCCTTGCAGATCGCCACAATCAGATGCTCTTTGTTGAGTTGCGTGTAACCCTGCACGGCTTCGTGTTCGATGCCCGCCGCGATTTCGCGCAGTTGGGCCACGGTTTTGTGTTTCAATTCTTCGTAGGTGTGCTCAGTCATTGATGCCATTTCTCCTTTTTTTAAGTTTCGATCTCAAGCTTGCGGCCGGAGACCAAGCTTGGTTAGCCGAGACTCGATGGCGCTGGGCTGTCTCTGGAAGATGGCGGCCAATTCCAGGAGGTCGAGTCCGGCCTGATACCTGCTCGTCAACCTTTCGTCTTCCTCCGAGGTCCATTTCTCATAGGCCCTCGGATATTTCTGTCTGATCTCGTCCAGGCTATATGCTTTGGATTTGTCACTCCTGGCCATCACCCAGACGGCCTGATCGAAGATTTCAGAGAACTTCTCCAGGTGTTCCTCGAAGACCACCACGCGAGAATGCTCAGCGGTCGAACCTGTCTGCCGGGACTCGCTGATCACCAGATACCTGGCGCCCTGATCGGACTCCTTGACATCGAAGAAATAGGTTCTACTCCCGGCGGCGACTTTTTCAGAGAAGATTTCTTTCATGGTTTCGTTTCGATTCGCCCGCAAGCCGTCCTCAGGAGGCGAGGCTTGCGGCGGCGTGGCAATCTCTATTCAAACAAGCTGATTTGTTGACTCGGCTCCACAGCCAGACGCTGAAAGGCTCCCGGGGTGTTTGCGTACTGCAACCCGCCATACCGGTTGACCGTCGTCTTCGTCTGCTTGAGTACATCTTCCAGGTGATGGCGAAGCTCATCGGTGGTAAAGCGCAGCACCGCCCAGCCCAAACTCTCCAGCAGATTGTTCCGCTAGCTATGCTGCGCACGGCCATAATTTGAGCTTCTGCCAAGAGGAAGAGGAGAGAATACGGAACAAACGGAAATAACGGAACAGACGGAAGGCAGCTTGGAATGGCTCTTTTCCGTTTGTTCCGTTCATCCCGTTTGTTCCGTATTCTCTCCTGATCCCCATCACCAAAAGCTCACAGTGACCCTGCCTGGTATAGTCAAAGCGCCACCACGAAGTTTTAGAACAAATACTTCAACGCGAACTGAATCTGCCGTTGCGCCCCCGCGCCGGTGTTAGCCGCGCGCTGGATCGTGCCCGCCGCCGTACTGGCCAGGCTCGCCACCGGGAAGAAGAAGGCCGGGTGGTTGGCCAGGTTGAAGACTTCGGCGCGGAATTGAAGCTGCTGGCGCTCGGTGACGCGGAAGAAGCGCGAGACGCCGAGGTCGAAGTTGTTCAATCCGGGGCCGCGCAGGAGGTTGCGTCCGGCGTTGCCGAAGGTCCCGGTAAGTGTCGCCGTGCCAGCGACCGGCAGTTGCCAGACGGGGCTCTCGCCCGTGCGGCAATTGCGCAGCGTTTCGACGAGCTGTCCCTGCGCGTTGCGCGTGAGCACGCTGGTGCAGGGATTGAACCAGCGGTCGGGACCCGGATTCGACAACCGCCAATCGCCGATGATGTTGGGCCGGTCGGTGTTGTCGCCCGTCTGGCTCAGGTTCGTGCCGGAAGTGATGGTGAATGGCCGCCCGGTTTGCAGCGTGTAGATGCCGGTCATCTGCCAGCCGCTGACGAGCAGGTCAACCGCCTTGTTGTCCGGCGCAATCCGTTTGCCTTTGCCGAAGGGGAGGTCCCAGACGTAGCTCATGACCCAGCGGTGCCCCACGTCGAAGTCCGAAGCCGAGCGCTCCGCCCGCCAGTTGAGCGCGTTCTGCGCGCCGCCGCTCGAATCGCTGCCGGTCGAGATGCCCGATCCGTCGTCAATCGCTTTCGACCAGGCGTAGGACGACAGGAAGCTCAAGCCGGCGTTGAAGCGGCGCTCGACGCGCACCGTCAGGCCGTGATAGTTCGAGTTGCCTCCCGACAGAACATAACCGCCGGTGATCGCGCCGAAGCCCTGATATGGACGGCGGCTGGCGACCGAGCCGAGGCCGGGCGGGGACTGGTTGATGTTGATGGGAAGCGGCAGCTTGTGCCCGCTCGAACCGAGGTACGAAACGTCGAGCACCAGGTTCTGCGCCAATTCGCGCTGCACGCCGAGGCTCCACTGGTTGATGTAGGCGGTCTTGAAGTTCGGGTCAATGCCCGGCGGCACGACCGCGGGGTTGCCCGCGAAGATGTCGGCGATGTTGGGCAACGGGCGCTGCGTCGCCAGGAACGGCCCGGCGGTCTGGCGGTTGCGGAACGGCGAATTGCGCGAGAGCGGCGTGATGCCGTTGCCGACGATCTGCAGGTTGTAGAACGTCCCAAAGCCCGCGCGGATCACGGTCTTCGTGTCGCCGAACGGACGATAGGCCAGACCCAGTCGCGGCGCGAAGTTGTTTTTGTCGGTCTCCCACAACCGGCTGCCGATGCCCGCCCGCGGACGCAGTTGGAGCACGCCGTTGTTGATGAACGCCTCCTGCCCGCCCGCGACCTTGATCGTGTTGGTCGCCGGGTCGAACGACGCGATCTTGTTGATGTTCTCGACCGGCGGCAGGTTGAGTTCGTAGCGCAGGCCCAGGTTCAACGTCAGCTTCGGCGTGACCTTCCAGTCGTCCTGGAAGTAATAGCCGGAGCTGAAGGTCTTCGCGTTGTGGAACGGCTCGCCGAGATTGCGGTCGCCCTGGAAGGCCGCGCCGAGCAGCAGGTCGGCGACCGAATTGCCCGTATAGCGCCCGTCGAAATTGAAGCTGCCGCGCCCGAACGAGGTGAAGAACGAATTGAAGAGGAAGCGGCGGATGTCGGCGCCGAACTTCATCGTGTGCGCGCCGCTGATGTAGGTCAGGCTCTCGACGTAATGATAGGTGTTGTCGCTCCGGCCTTGCGGCAGGTTGGTCGGCCCGCCGAGCGTGGCGAAGCCCGTGACCACGGTCTGCGGCGCGCCGTTGTTGAACGGCGTGCGTCCGGCGTCGGTCAGGCCGCGGATGCCCAACCGGTTGATCACGTCCACGTCGCGGTCTTCCTGCAGGCGGAAGAAGCCGAAGCGCGAATAGCCGACGCGCGCCTCGTTGATCAGGCGCGAGCTGATCGTCCAGGTCCAGGTCAGCGTGAAATGCTGCGTCCGCTGCAACTCGTCGCAGCCCCAGCCGGGCACGTCGCGCGCCGAGCAGAGCGTGTTGGTGAGCGGATAGAACTCGGCGCCGTCGGCGAATTGGTAGGAGCCGAACAGATCGTGTTTGGCCCACTTGCGGTCGAGCCTGGCCGAGAACTGGTCAATGCCGAAACTGCCCGTGCCCGCCGAGACGAAGTTGTTGCCCAGCGCCGAATTCTGCGGCGCGGGGTAGAGGTCGAGCAGCCCCTTGCCAATCGAACTCCAGCGGTTCTGCGGAATCCGGTTGTTTGGGAACGGCTGGTTGTTGTTGAGCGGATCGCGCACCACTGTGGCTGGCAACAACTCGCTGAAATCGCCCTGCCGCATCAACGCCGTCGGCACGGTCGTCAGTCCCGCTTCCTGCTGCCCGCGCCGCTGCCCTTCGTAGCCGCCGAAGAAGAAGAGCTTGTCCTGGATGATGGGGCCGCCGATCACGCCGCCGAACTGGTTGCGACGGAAGCTGGGTTTGTAGCTCGTGCAATTGCCGCTCGAATCGCGCTTGAGGCAGGAGCGGGCGAAGAAGTTGCGCGCGTCGAAGACCGAGTTGCGGTGGAACTCAAACGCCGAGCCGTGAAAATTGTTCGTGCCCGATTTGGTCGCGACGATGACCTGGCCGCCCGACTGCCGTCCGTACTCCGCCGCGTAAGTCCCGGTCAGGACTTTGAACTCGCGCACGGCGTCGAGGATCGGGCGGTGCGAGGGCTGATTGGTCGTCTCGTCGTTGTTGTCAATGCCGTCGAGGATGTAGTTGTTGGCGATCTCGCTGTTGCCCGCGACGTTGAAGCCGCCGCGGAAGCCGAGGGTCGAATTTTGCGCGGGCGCGAAGACGTTAGGCGAGATCAGCGCCAGTTGCAGGTAATCGCGCCCGTTGAGCGGCAACTCGACGATCTTCTTCTGGTCAACCACGTTGCCGATGGTGGCGTCTTCGGCGGAGATGACCGGCGAGACGGCGGTGATCTCGACCTGCTCGGTCACCGCTCCGGCTTGCAGCGTGACGTCCACGCGCGCGCCCTGCCCGGTTTCGAGCGTGAAGCGCTGGACGGCTTTTTTGAACCCGGCCTGCTCGACCGTCAGCGAATAATCGCCGGGCGGGAGTTGCGGGATCGTGTAATCGCCCTCGTCGCTGGATTCGGCCACGCGCGTTTCGTTCGTGCCGGTGTTGGTGATGGTGACTTTGGCTTTGGGCACGACCGCGCCCGAAGGATCGGTCACGCGGCCAGTCACCGTCGCGCGAATGCCTTGCCCGAACGCAGTGGACGAATTGATCGAGAGGATCGAAACGGCCAACAGCAGGGAGAGCAGCGGGAAAAGATGCATGCGGTATTTCATCGCAAGAGCCTCCTGTAAAGATTTTGGACGCCGTAATTCGACGATTACGACAGATGATGGTGATTTACTGCTGCCTGGTTGATGAGAGCCTGATGATTGGAAGAAGTCTTTATCAAAATCAAAACTGTTTTTGGATAAAACCTGTGTCCAGCAAAGCGTGGGCGGATTATAGCACCTGGCTGAGGCGTTGCAATCAACGAACGCGCCAAAGTAGCGTTCGATCCCGATCAATCATTGAATAAGCCGCCAATCAAATAACCAAACGGGGAAACGGCTCAACAAAACTGGAATGCTCGCGTCACTATCGCAGCACGGCGTTTAGAGTTCCGGCTTTAGCCGGATAGGCTTGATCATCAAGCCTATCCGGCTAAAGCCGGAACTCTAAACACCGTCTCCTGAAGCTTTGAACTGCTACCGCTGATCGAGCCGGTGGTGAGTGACGTAGGAAATATGCGCCGGCACGCCGCCATTCACCTTCACCTTGACCAGCGTCTGGAAATTCTCCGGCAGCTTCGGCTCTTCGCCTGCCGGCGCGGTGTTGAGATGCTTGACCAGGTCGCGGATGTAGTCGGGTTTGGTGACGTACTCCACCGCGGCCTGAGTCCCGAGCGTGGTGATGCCGGCCAGAATCAGCATCCTCTTCTTACCGTCGAGTCCCTGCAACAAACTGATCACCGCGTAATCTTCCGAGATCTGGCTGCGCGAGGGGCCGTCCTGTTTGGCGAAATAGCGCCGCTGCTCGCCGGGCTGCGGATTGGTGTTGACGATGCCGAAGGATTTGTTCCCGTTGTCGTCGGGCATGGGCTTGAAGATCAGGTCCTGCTTTTGCGGCAGGTCGCGCAGGAAGAAGTTTTCCGCCGGCGAACCGAGCACGACGATATTCTCGGTCTTCAGGTCTTCCCAGGTCAGCAGCAGGCTGCGTTTGAGGCGCGAGGCGTGCCGCATCCGGGCGAAGAAATCGCCGAGGAAGTAAGCGCCCATCACTTCGCCGATGCCGGTGTAATGCTCGATCACCGGCTGGCCGCTCTGCTCGATCTCGCTCTGCGGGATGATCGGCGAGCCGAGGCTGCTGCCGGGAGAATCGAGCGACTTGAGCAGCCGCATTCCATCCTCCGCCGTGCCGCGAAAGAGCGTGTTGCTGTAAACGACCAGCACTGGCTCGGAGGAGCGCAGCAGATCGCCCCACAAAGGCTCGATCTCGCGGCGATCAAACACTTCGCTCTCGCCCATCGTTCCGCGCGCAATTGTCTCTGACAACTCGACCGCCCTGGCGCGGTAAAAGAACGCGAATGCGCCGAGTAGGACCGCCAGCAGGGCGAAAGCGATGGTCGCCATTTGCCAGCGCCTCGATGGCGCCAGCGGCGGCTCACTCACGCGAGGCGCTTGAGCCACATCGCCTGGCGCCGGCGCAGTCGCCGCCTCAAGCATAGAACCGTTGGCGTCCCGCTCTTCCTTCTTCGGCGCGTAAGAGAAAACCGGCGTGTATTGGCCTTTCGGCAGATCAATGACGATCCCGTCGTCTTTGCCTTCAGTCTCGTAATATTCGTGCAGTTTTGTCCTGAGCCTGCCCGCCTGTACCCGGACGACGGAATCAACGCGCGGATCGAAATCGCTCCCGCGACCGAAGACCTCCGTCGCAATGACGTACTCTTTGAACTGGCTCTCCTGATTCTCGATGGATTTGTCCACGACAAAGCGAAGGAACGCTCTGAGATTTTCTGACCCGTGAAGTGTGCGGCCGTGCAGGATTCGGTCCAACTGGGCAAGTTTTTCTTCTCTGGCTATGTGCATGGGAACCAGCGACGTTACCAGAAAGCCTGTAACCTTGATTTAACCTTACGTAACGCAGTGAATCAAAAGGAAGTAACCGTATTATACGCCACGTAACTGTCAAAGCAAGCTGAGAGACTGGTAATGTTCAAGCTTCCAAATTTCAAATGGCAACCTCCAAGATTAGCGGCCCGCAAGATTAGCGGCCTGATTAGATACCAGAAGAGATCAAGGCCCATTGCTGGGATGAATCGCCTTCTCAATCACAAGGATCGGGAAGACGATGTCTGCTATGGATATTCAGGACATATGCAATATTCCATATGAAATATCGCATATGAAATATCGCCAAGCCTGAACATCAAATAGAAAATCGCTGTAAATCACTGGCTGACCAGTATTGCCCTGCGATGACTGGTCGGAAACAGGAGGATCTATGAGAGCAATTCGCAAGTTCTCTCTGCTCGCTCTGAGCTTGATAATCACCGGCGCGTTGGCCGCTCCGGCCCTGGGTCAAGCTGTCTACGGCAGCATCTTCGGGACGGTGACCGACGCGTCCGGCGCCGCGGTGGCGGGCGCGACGGTGACGATTACGAACACCGGCACCAACGTGAGCGAGACGGCCAAAACCAACTCGACCGGCAATTACAACCAGACCCGTTTGATCCCCGGAACCTATCGCGTCAAAGTCGAAGCGACCGGTTTCAAAGCGGCGGTGGTTGAGACCGTCGTCGTCAACGTTGATACCGCTTCCACGGTCAACATCGCGCTGCAACCCGGCCAGGTCAGCGAAGAGATCACGATCACCGCCGAATCTCCGCTGCTGAAGACCGACCGCGCCGACGTGGCGACCACGTTCGAGACGCGGCAGGTCACCGACCTGCCGATCCTCGACCGTAACTTCACCAAATTCATCCTGCTCACGCCCGGCACGCAGCAACTGCAATGGCAGCACGCCGCCAGCGAAAACCCTCAAGGCTCGACCCAGACCATGGTCAACGGCCAGCACTTCAGCGGCACTGGCTACCAACTCGATGGCACCGAGAACCGCGACCCGATCCTCGGCATTATCGTCGTCAACCCGAACTTCGAGGCCATCGGCGAAACCAAAATCACTTCGCAGAATTACGACGCGGAGTTCGGTCAGGCCATCGCCGGTGTGGTTTCGGTCTCGACCAAATCCGGCACGAACGACCTGCACGGCGCGGCGTTCCTGTTCCGGCAGAACGACGCGCTGCAGGCGCGCAACCCCTTCTCGCAATTTCAGAAGAATCCCCAGACCGGCAAGTTCATTCCCGACACGCTGCGCAACCAATTCGGCGGCGCCATTGGCGGGCCGATCATCAAAGACAGGTTCTTCTTCTTCGGTGATTACGACGGGCTGCGCAGCAAGACCGGCGGCAGCAAGTTATTAACCGTACCGACGGCGGCGGCGCGCACGGGCGACCTGAGCGGCTACGGCGTGAACATCTTCGATCCGGCCACTTCGGTTTTCAACGCCGCTGGCGACCTGACCGCCCGCACGCAGTTCGCTGGCAACCGGATTCCGACCGCCCGCTTGTCGCCGCAGGCGCTCAACATCCTGCGCCTGATCCCGCTGCCGAATGCGCCAGGCCGGCTCAACGGCACGGCCGACAACTACGTCGCGGCGGGCATCGAGGGTTTCGACAAGGACAGCTTCGACGTGCGCGTTGACTTCAGGGCGACCGAGAAGCTGAGCACGTTCGGACGCTACAGCTACGCCGATTTCTCTCGCAACGGCCCGACGGCCTTCGGCGCGGGCGGCGGCGCGGAACTGGTCTCGCTCGGCGGCACATCGAAAGTGCGCAACCAGAGTGTGGCTTATGGCTTCGACTACAGTTGGTCGTCCACGCTGGTGACCGACTTCCGCTTCGGCTTCTTCCGCTACAAAGTCAACGTGCTGCCGTTCGATTACCTGCAGAAGACGGCGGCGGACGCCGGGATTCCCGGCCTCAACCTGGACGACTTCAGTTCGGGACTGTTCGCCGGGTTCGTCAACGGCAACGGCGGAGTCCCCGACTTCAACTTCGGGTCGGGTCTGGGCGTCAACCGTTGCAACTGCCCGCTCGATCAGGACGAGAATCAGTATCAGTTCGTCAGCAACACGTCGAAGTTTGTGGAAAACCACACGTTCAAGTTCGGCGCGGACGTGCGCCGCGCTTACAACCTGCGCGTGCCGAGCGACACGCACCGCGCCGGCGAGTTGTCGTTCAACAACGGGCGCACGGCCAGCCCGACCGGCGGCGGACTGGGTCTGGCGACCTTCCTGTTGGGCGAAGTGACCAACTTCGGTCGTTACATCAGCAGCAATACCGACGCCCGCGAGCGCCAGTGGCGCCATTTCTACTACGGCCAGGATTCGTGGCGGGCCACGCCGAAGCTGACGGTCAACTACGGCCTGCGTCTGGACATCATCAACCCGCAGTCCATTAACGACCCCGGCAACGCGGGCTTCCTGAGCCTGGAGACCGGGCAAATTCGCACCGTCGGCGTCGGCTCGACCGACCTCAACGGCAACGTGGAGAACAACCTCAACTGGGCGCCGCGCCTGAGCGTGGCCTACCGGGCGACCGACAAGCTGGTCATCCGCGCCGGTTATGGCCGCAGCTACGACATCGGCGTTTTCGGCTCGGTCTTCGGCCACTCGGTGACGCAGAACCTCCCCGTTCTGGCTGTGCAGCGGCTCGACAACGGGCAGTTCAGGAACGTCTTCACTCTGGCCCAGGGCGCGCCGGCCTTCACGCAGTTCTTCGGATTGGACAAACCGCCGAGCGACCCGACGGCGAGGGCCAACGTCTCGCTGCCGTCGAACGGCCTCTTCTTCCTGCCGAACAACGTCTTCGCCCGCGTGCTGCCGGACAAGATGCGGCTGCCGACGGTGGACGCTTACAACGTCACTGTGCAATACCAGTTGACCAACACGATGTCGGTCGAAGGAGCCTACGTCGGCAACAAGGGCACGCACGTCTTCGCGGGCGACGGCCCGGCCTTCAGCGCCAACCAGGTACCGATCGCGGGCTTCCGTCCGGGTCGCAACGGCACGCTGGCCAAGCCCTTCTTCCAGAAATTCGGCTGGTCGCAGGACATTGACTATTTCTGCAACTGCGCCGACAACCACTATGATTCGCTCCAGCTCAAACTGGACAAGCGTTTCTCGGAGGGGTACTCGATCCTGATGCACTACACCTGGCAGAAGCAGGTGCAGGAAGACGGCGGGTACTTCTTCTTCGATTCGGGACTGAATCGCGGCCCGGCGGGCTGGCAGCGCGACCACAACTTCGTGTTCTCGCAGGTCTACGAACTGCCGTTCGGCAAGGGCAAGAAGTTCCTGAGCGGCATCTCGCGGGCCGCCGACTACCTGATCGGCGGCTGGCAGTTCAACTCCAACACCACGATCCAAAGCGGGCTGCCATACGACAACTGCTTCGATACGGGCGGCATCTCCGACACGGGCACTTGCCGTCCGAACGTCAGCGGTGAGGTCAAGACTGGCGTGACGCGCGAGGCCAACGGCGCGATCCGGCACTTCACCGACCTGAGCGTCTTCAGCGCTCCGGCCGTGGGCACGTTCGGCAACCAGAAGCGCAACGCGCTGCGCGGCCCCGGCTACTGGCGCACCGACGCTTCGCTCTTCAAGAAGTTCCGCTTCACCGAGCGCGTCGAAGGTGAGTTCCGGGTCGAGTCGGTGAACTTCTTCAACCACGTCAACCTGGGCAACCCCGACAGCTTCATCGGCAGGTTCTCAGGCGGCGCGCTGGTCCCGAGTGGCGGCGCGGGCGTGATCAGCTCAACCGCCTACTTCGGCGCCGACCCGCAGCGCAACTTCCAGTTCGCGTTCAAGCTCAAGTTCTAAAGCTTGATCACAAACTGACTCAAATAAAGAGGAGGAGACTTCAAAGGCTCCTCCTCTTTATTGTGCTATGCTTGCGGCGGTTGAGTGATTCTCGTGAAAGGGCGCTGACAGTGGAAATCAAAGAGATTATCATCCCCTTTGATATTGAACAGAAGTTGATCTGGAAGCACAACGTTCAGGCTTATGAGGTTGAGGAACTATTTCAGCGCAGTCCGCAAATCAGATTCGTCGCCAAAGGAAAGGTGAGCGGCGAAGACCTTTACGCCGCTTCCGGACAGACTGATGAAGGACGCTGCCTGATTATTTTCTTTCTCAAAAAGAGCAAGAGCAGAGCGTTGGTCATCAGCGCGCGCGAGATGGACACGAAGGAGAGGAAGTTATATGCCAAAAAACGGTCAAAAAAATAAGCGACGCGATCCGATACCTGAGGAATTTTCCTCGATTGAGGAAGCCGCGGAGTTCTGGGAGACGCACAGTCTGGCTGATTACGAGGATCTGACTGAAGAGGTAGACGCAGAGATCAGCCTGGTGAGAAATCACTTCCGCGTTGATCGGGAACTTGCGCATCGAATCAGTCAAATCGCCCGTCGTCGCGGCATATCGTCCGAAACATTGGTCAATTTGTGGCTTCAGGAAAAAGCTACGTGAAAGGCGCACGCATAAATCTGTAGCTTCGGAGAGGAGAAGCCTTCACGGGCTTCTCCTCTTTTTTTCGGCAAGTTCAATTCATCTTCGCATCATCTGGCGCGCCCGCATCAGGTTTTCACGCGCCTGCGCGTGATTGGGATCAATCCGCAGCGCCTGCTCAAAATGCTTGACCGCCTCCTCGAGCTTGCCCTGCATTCCCAGCGCGCTGCCCAAACTGTTGTGCGCTCCGGCGTCATCAGGCCGCAAACGCAACGCCTCGCGCAAATGAATTATCGCTTCATCAATCTTATCCGACGCCAGCAGCAGGTTGCCCAGGTTGTAACGCGCGTTGACATATGCCGGATTGAGTTTCACCGCCTGGCGGTAATGATTGATCGCCGCTTCCACGTTTCCCATCGCCTGAAACGCCGCGCCGAGATTGTTGTGCGCAATCACGGAGTCCGGTCTGGCTCTGAGCGCCGCGCGATAATGGCCGACCGCCTCGTTGAGCTTGCCCGCTGATTCCAGCGCCGCACCGAGGTTGAAATGCGCCGTGAAATCCGCCGGATATTTCTCCAGCCGCCGCCGCATCAACGCTTCCTGCAAAACTATTCGCGCGTCTTCAGGCGAGCGCGGCAAGACCTGAAGCCACAGATGGCCCATTTCGTCCGTGGCCTTGTCGCCCGCGACCACGCGCTTCGGTGGGCGGTTCGGATTGCGCGGATTGTCAGCCGAATTGTCGTAGGTGAACCGCATCGAGATCACGGTCCCCTTCGGCAAAAAGACCGGGCGCTGGTAGCGATAAACCGCCTGCCAATTCAAATCCCAGTCCTCGATCCGGATCAGCGGCTTCTTCGTTCCATCAGGCAGCGTCGCCCATCCTTGCAGGTCTTTGCCGACGTAATGCGCGTGCGGGTAGATGGCCAGCGCATCAACATCCACCGGGAGTTTGAACTGGTCAGTGATGACAAAATCTTTCCTCCCGGGCGGAATATCTATCGCGCCGTCGCGCTCGAGTTGCAAAAGCAGCGGGAATTTCGACGGTGGCTGGTCGGTGAAGTAAAGCCCGACCTGCGCCTGGATCGTCTCCGGCTTACCCGCAGGCTGCATGTGCAGATTCAGAACCAGATCGGTTCCAGGGCCGGCTCGCCACGCCATTCCTTCTGGCTCGACTGTGGGAGCGGAGCCTGGTTTCCAGAAGAGGAAGTGGCTGTCAGGATCGAAGCTGTCGGACTCAATCGCCACATCCATTCCGCCGAACCCGGCCTCGCGGTCTTGCTCATCGCGGCGACGCGAGGCTCCGGTGCGGTCAATCAGGATATTCGCGTGATGGAAGATTTTTTTATTGCCGGGCAAAAGCTCCACGGCTTTGACGTATTGCGTCTTCGTGATCGGAATGGGAATGACGAAGTTGCGGAAGACATCGGTCGTTCCAGCGGGCAGCGTGTAAGGCTGCGGCATTTTGATGATCAGGTCGGGTTGGCCAAGTTGCCAGCCTTCGTTGAATTTCGGCGTGGGCGGGAGATCAACCGCTTCGCCCTCAATCATCCCCTGTTCCACCCACTGTCGGATCGTTCCGATCTGCGCGTCGTTCAACCTACGCTCGCCAGCGAATTCGCCATAACCCGGTTCGGGCAACCAGGGCGGCATGTAGCGGCTCTCGACGACGGTTGCGATTTGCCTCGCGCGCCTTTTGACTTCTTGAAATTCGAGCAGGCTGAACGGTCCCGCTCCGCCCTCGTGGTGACAGGCCGCGCAATTCCCGAACAGGATCGGCGCGATCTGTTTGTTGAAGGTGATCTGCTGCTGGGCCTCAGCCCCATTGAAAATCGCCCACGCGACGAACGCTGCGAGGACTGACGCTGCGATGAACAACCTGATAAGCCCGACCATAGCCTTCATTTCAAATCTGAGATGTAGCAGCCAACCGCCGTCGTCGTTTTGAATTTGACCGCTTCGCCTTTGACGACCGCAGCGAGAACGTCTTCGAGATCGCGGGCAGATGGCGATTGACGCCACTTGCCGAACGCGACGTATTGGTCGTCAATGCGCCCGCGATAAACCATCCGCGCGCCGGAACGATTCAGAACGAAGACCGCCGCTTCCGGCGTCACGCTGGCTCCGGTCGCTTTAACCAGTTCGTGTCGCGGATCGCGCAACGCGTCGCAGTTGTAGTTGTATTCTTTGATGTGCCGGCGGATCGCGCTCACCGGCGCATCCGGGTCGGGATAGACCAGCCAGAACTTCACCCTGTCAGGCGCAAACGACGCGCTCAATCGCCGCACTTCCGGCGCATAGCGATTTGAAATCGGGCAATCGGCGCGGGTGAAAATGAAGACGACGGCTTTGGCGCCCGAATCCGCGAGCGGGTTGATACTTTTGCCCTCAAGATCAAGCAGACTCAGTTGCGACAGAGAGGTTTTGTCTCCGCAGACGGTCGCGGCCACGAAGATTGCGGCGCCGATTGATGCGATGAAGCTCCCGGTCAAAGTTTTGTCCGGCATCTGATGACTCCGAAGATTGAATTGCGGTTTGGCGTTCGGGCGAAATAGTACAACAGTCTCCGCCACCCCGCTATCCGCCATCCGCTTGGGGTGAGATTCGTTTATAATTGGCGCGACATCATCACAGAGAGGTAACTTATGCCGAAATCAATCAAACTGACCGTGCCCGATGAAATCGCCGGGACGCCTTTCGAGAAAGATTATTTGGAAACCGTCCAGCAGTTCATCAAGGAACAAACCGTTCTGAGACTTTACCGCGAGCATAAGATTTCGACGGGCACGGGCGCCAAGATGCTTGGAATGTCAATCTACGACTTCATCCAGTTTCTCAGTTCGCACCAGGTCTCGATCTTCAATTACACGGAAGAGGAGTTACGTGCGGATGTCGAAGCTGCGCTTAAAGCGAGCATCTTGTCTCCGTAGCGATTATTTAGGCTCAGTAAGTGTTTTCCACTGGCGACCGTCGGCCACTCTTTTCGTTGCTGACGGCATCCGCGCTAATGTATTCTTGACGAGAGGTGATGCTATGGAAATCACAATAACAGCGACCATTCCTGATGATACCGCCGCCAACTTGCAGAACGGGAGCACAACACCGCTTCCCCGACGCCTCTTGGAGCTTGCCGCAATTCAAGCGCATGTATCCGGCCTTATCACCGAACGCGAGGTGATGGAGATGCTCGGCTTTGATGACGAAGAGGATTTGTACGAGTTTTTCAAGCGGTACGACGTGCGCAGCAATTACACGACGGAAGACCTCGAAAGGGAGAAGGCAATCCTTGCCTCCATTCTCAATAAATGAGCATCATCATCTCTGACACCACGCCTCTTCGATACCTCATCGAAATCGAAGAAGTCCATGTCCTCGAAAGACTATTCGGAAAAATCATTATTCCCGAAAAAGTCGCCGAGGAACTGCAACGCCCGAAGACACCGCAAAAGGTCAAAGACTGGATGCAGGCCCGGCCCGCTTGGCTTGAAGTGAGACAGGCAGATTTATCACTCTTCACCCCTCAAAAGAAAATCGGCGATGGTGAGCGCGAGGCGTTCGCGTTGGCGCTCGAATTGAAGGCTGATGCGGTTTTGCTCGATGATGAAGGTGCGGAAGTGGAGGCGCGGAGGCTCAACATTCCAACCATCCGCCTGTTCGCCATACTTGAGACAGCCGCTGAGGGAAAGCTGTTAGACCTTCCGCAAGCAGTAGACGCAATGCGAAAGACATCTTTCCGTTTACCGCCCGTTAAAACTATTGAAGAGATGCTTGAGCGCGACCGGCAGAGGAAAGAGGCTGAAGAGCAAGAATGAAGATGCGCTGATTTGTGCTATGCTCTCCCCGTCACTGACCGTGACTCCATCACTTTAATCCAAATCCAAATCTCAACTGCCTTGTCGGTTTAGAAAGAGAGTTTTCGACAAATGATTCGTAGGTTATCAATGCTCGCGCTGAGCCTGGCGCTCTGCTGCGGGTTCGTGTTTTCAATCGCGGCTCAGGCCGTTTACGGCAGCGTCTTCGGCACCGTGACTGACGCGCGCGGGGCCGCCGTGCCGAACGCGACGGTGACGATCACCAACCTCGGCACGGGCGTCAGCGAAACTGCGCGGGCCAACAGTTCCGGTCATTACCACCAAACGCGGTTGATTCCCGGCAAATATCGCGTCAAGGTCGAAGCCGGAGGTTTCAAATCGGCAGTGATCGAAGCCGTCGTCGTCAACGTTGACGCGGCGGCGAAAGCCGATCTGGTTTTGCAGCCGGGGCAGATCACCGAAGAGATTTCGATCAGTTCCGCGTCCCCGCTTCTGAAAACAGACCGCGCCGACGTAGCGACCACGTTCGAGACAAGGCAAGTCACCGACCTGCCGATCCTTGACCGTAACTTCACCAAATTCATCCTGCTCACTCCCGGCGCGCAGCAGTTGGGCTGGCAACAGACTTCCGCCGAAAACCCGCAAGGTTCGACGCAGATTATGGTTAATGGCCAGCATTTCTCCGGCACGGGCTTTCAACTGGATGGGACGGAAAATCGCGACCCGATCCTGGGACTGATCGTCATCAACCCGAACTTCGAAGCCATCGGCGAGGCCAAGATCACTTCGCAGAATTACGACGCCGAATTCGGCCAGGCCATCGCCGGTGTGGTTTCGGTCTCGACCAAATCTGGCGCAAACGAGCTGCACGGCGCAGCGTTTCTGTTCCGGCAGAACGATGAATGGCAGGCGCGCAACCCGCTCTTCCAATTCCAGCGCGACCCGCTCACCCAGAAGTTCATCCCCGACACGCTGCGCAATCAGTTCGGCGGGGCGATTGGTGGGCCAATTGTCAAAAACAAAATCTTCTTCTTCGGCGATTACGAAGGTTTGCGCAGCAAGGTTGGCGGGTCGAAGCTGTTGACCGTTCCGACCGCCGCCGCGCGCGCGGGCGATTTGAGCGCGTACGGCATTGACATCTACGACCCGACGACGACGCGGTTTGACGCCAGCGGCAATCTGGTTCGTGATCAGTTCGCGGGCAATAGAATTCCGACCAACCGGCTGTCGCAACAGGCGCAGAACATCCTGCGGTTGATCCCGCTGCCGAATGTCGCGAACGCTCCGGCCAACGGCACGCTCGACAACTTCGTCGCGTCGGGAAGTGAAGGCTTCGATAAAGACAGCTTCAACCTGCGCATTGACGCGCGCGGCGGCGACCGGCTGAATATGTTTGGCCGCTACAGCTTCGCCGACTTCACGATCACCGGCCCGACGGCGTTCGGCGAGGCCGGCGGCATGGAGTTGGTCTCGCTCGGCGGAGCGTCAAAAGTCCGCAACCAGAGCGTCGCTTACGGCTTCGATTACACCTGGAACGATCGGCTCGTCACCGACTTCCGCTTCGGCTTCTTCCGCTACAAGGTCAACGTGCTGCCATCGGATTTTGGAAAGAACACGTCGAGTGATGTCGGTGTGCCTGGGTTGAACCTGGACGAATTCAGTTCCGGCCTCTTCGCCGGTTTCGTGATCGATCCGAGGCGGCAGAATATCGCTGGCGGATTCAGCTTCGGTTCGGATGAGTTGAGAAAGGGCTTCAACTTTGGCTCCGGTCAATTCGTCAACCGCTGCGGTTGCCCGCTCGATCAGGACGAGAACCAGTTCCAGTGGGTGACGAACACGACGAAGTTTTTCGGCGACCACACGATCAAATTCGGCGTGGACGTGCGCCGCGCTTACAACCTGCGCGTGCCGTCGGACCTTCATCGTTCGGGCGAATTGACGTTCGGCAGCGAGCGGACGCGCGGAGGAACAGGCGGCGGACTGGGACTGGCGGCTTTCTTGCTCGGCGACGTGACTCAGTTCGGACGCTATATCAGCTCGAACACAGACGCGCGCGAACGCCAGTGGCGCCATTTTTATTACGGCCAGGACACGTGGCGCGCGACGCCGAAGCTGACGGTCAATTACGGACTGCGCCTGGACGTGATCAATCCGCAAACGATCAACCAAGCGGGCAATGGCGGCTTCCTCGATTTGAACACGGGCGAGATCAGGGTCGCTGGAATCGGCGACACGAATCTCAACGGCAACGTCGAAAACAGTCTGAACTTCGCGCCGCGCTTGAGCGTGGCGTACAGAGTCACGGACAAGCTGGTCATCCGCGCGGGCTACGGACGCAGTTACGACATCGGGGTCTTCGGCTCGCTGTTCGGCCACACGGTGACGCAGAATCTGCCCGTACTGGCGGTGCAGCGATTGAACGCTCCGTCGAACTTCGACCGCGTCTTCACGCTGGCGCAGGGTCCGCCCGCGTTCACCGCGTTCTTCGGCCTCGACAACACGCCGAAGAATGGCGGCAAGCCGAACACTTCGGCGCCAGCGAACGGTCGCTTCTTTTTGCCTGATGGCGTGTTCGCGCGGGCGATTCCGGACAAGCAACGATTGCCGAGCGTGGACGCTTACAACGTGACCGCGCAGTATCAATTGACCAGCTCGATCTCCGTCGAAGCGGCTTACGTGGGCAACAAAGGCACGCACGTGTTTGCCGGCGACGGCCCACAGTTCGATGTCAACCAGCCGACGCTCGCTGGTTTCGGCTCGTTGTCGCGCGACCAACGCCGCCCGCTGTTCAACAAATTTGGCTGGACGCAGGCGATTGACTTCTTCTGCAACTGCGCTGACGACCGTTACGATTCGGCGCAATTCAAATTGATCAAACGGTTCTCGGACGGCTACGCGCTGCTGGCGCACTACACTTGGCAGCGCGCCTTGCAGGATGCGCAGGATTACTTCATCCACGACGCGACGCTCAATCGCGGCGTGGCCGATTGGAACCGCACGCACAACTTCGTCTTCTCGCAAATCTGGGAGTTGCCGTTCGGCCAGGGCCGGAAGCTGCTCAGCGGCAATTCGCGCGCGCTGGACTGGCTGATCGGCGGATGGCAGCTCAACTCGAACACGACGATCCAGAGCGGGGCGCCTTACAGCTTCTGCTACGACGCGAGCGCCAACATTGACACTGGCCCGTGCCGCCCGAACGTCAACGGCGAGGTCAGCGACAAATTGTCGGGCAACGTTTATTCGTACAACACCGCTGTCTTCTCGAATCCGGGCGAAGGTAAGTTCGGCAATCAACGGCGCAACGCAATGCGTGGCCCCGGTTACTGGCGGACCGACGCGTCGCTCTTCAAAAAGTTCAGCTTCACCGAAACGAAGGAGCTGGAGTTCCGGATCGAAGCGGTGAACGTCTTCAACCACGTCAACCTGGGCGCCCCCGATTCGTTCATCGGCTCGTTCGATCAGAGCGGGAAGTTGAAGGTCAGTCCGAGCCTGGGGCGCATCTACACGACGGCGTATTTCGGCGCTGACCCGATGCGTAATTTCCAGTTTGCGCTCAAGCTGAAGTTCTGAAAGCTCCCTGGGAGAGCGGTCTATCTTCGGCTGCTCTCCCAGGCTTCTGTGGTATCCTTGCTCCTACTCGAATCAGCAAGGAGGCGATAAATGAGTCAAACGATTACGGCGATCTATGCGGACGGAGTGCTGCGACCGCTCACGCCGCTCAAGCTGCCGGAGCAGACAGAAGTTGTAATTGAAGTACGAGGAATAAAGCGGCCAGACCTAGATCCATCAGACGAACGCGTCCGGGTTTACTATGCGATGGTTGCTGCTGGATCACTCGCTAATTGGGATACGTGGTCTACGACGTCAGCCGAACCTCCGATCTCGGATGAAGAACAAGAAAAACTTGGGCTACTTTTCGCCGAGGGAAAACCGCTCTCGGAGATCATTATTGAAGAGCGCCAGGAGGGATGGTGACGGTCTTATGAAGAGCTTGATCTTCGCCTTCATCATCTTTTGCAGCTTCGCCGCTCAATCATTCGCGCAGGCGCAATCCGATTCGATCACGACGGCTCTCTCCGAAGCGCGCGTCTTGATCACCGAAGGCAATCCGAAAGCCGCCATCGCCAAGCTGCAATCTTTGCCCGATCAGAAAGACGTTCGCGTCGTCCATCTGCTCGGCGTCGCTTATTACCACGCCAACGATCTGGCGCGCGCGATTGAAACGCTCGCTCCGATAGTTAACCAACTTCCGTCGGATTCACCGCAGCGGCGTGAAGTCGTGCAATCGCTCGGCCTGGCGCGTTACCTCGCGGGCCACATCGCTGACGCAATTCCGTTCCTCGAACAGACCCGCGCCTGGGCGCCGAACAACAACGAACTGACTTACGCGCTCGGAATGGCTTACATCCAGACGCGGCAGCCGGCGAAGGCGCGCGAATCGTTGGCGCGAATGTTCCGCCTCGCGCCCGAATCAGCCGCGGCGCACTTGGTCACCGCACAGATGATGATCCGGCTTGAGTTTGAGGAATTCGCCGAGGCTGAGTTGAAACAGGCGATTGAAAAAGACCCGAAGCTGCCGCAAGCGCATTACCTGCTCGGCCAGTTGGCGATCTTCCGCGCCCGCTACGACGAAGGCGTTCAGCTTCTGGAGAAAGAGATCGCGCTCAACCCTGGTAACGCGATGGCTTATTACAAATTGGGCGACGCCTTCACGCGCCAGTTGAAGTGGGACGAAGCGATTGCGCCGCTGCAAAAATCCATCTGGTTGAATCCGTACTACAGCGGCCCGTACATTCTGCTCGGCAAGACTTATCTGAAGCAGAAAAACCATTCGACCGCCGAAGGGATGTTGAAGCGCGCGATCCAATTCGATCCGAACAACAAGTCGGCGCATTATCTGTTGGGGCAGGTTTATCAACAGACAGGACGGGCGGACGAAGCGAAGCGTGAGTTTGCGATTGCGGAGAAGTTGCAAGGCAATCTGGAAAAGATCGAGCAATGAAACTGAGGCTTTCGCTCACAGCATGTTTCTTCTTCGGGTCGTTGATCTCAGCGGCTAGCCCGCAATCTTCTGACTTCCAGGTCACATTCACCGACATCGCCACGCAGGCTGGTCTAACCCATCCCATCATCTACGGCGGCAGCGAAACCAAAAAGTACATCATCGAGACCAACGGCTGCGGCGTGGCCTTTTACGATTACGACAACGACGGATGGATGGACCTGTTCGTGATGAGCGGACGACGGCTGGAAGAGCCAGTCAAAGGTCAAGAGCCGACCAATCGCCTTTATCGCAACAACCGCGACGGCACGTTCACCGATGTTACGAAACAGGCGGGTCTCACGCGGACTGGCTGGGCTTCGGCGCTCTGCATTGGCGATTACGACAACGACGGCAACGACGACCTCTTCCTCACCTATTGGGGCCAGAACGCGCTCTACCGCAACAACGGCGACGGAACATTCTCCGACGTGACCGAAAAGACCGGCTTGTCGTTCAAAGAGACCCGCTGGGGTTCGGGATGCAGCTTTATTGATTACGACCGCGACGGCGACCTCGATCTTTTCGTCGCCAACTACCTGACGTTCGATCCCGCCAGTGCGCCCGTGCCCGGCAAAGGCGTCAACTGCGCGTGGAAAGGCATTCCCGTCAATTGCGGCCCGAAAGGATTGCCGTTCGCGCGCAACTGGTTTTATCGGAACGACGGCGGCAAATTCACCGATGTCTCCGAGCAATCCGGTATTGCCAAAGTCCGTGAACGTTACCCGATGTCGGTCGCCGCAGCCGATTTCGATGAAGATGGGTGGGTTGACCTTTACGTCGCTTGCGATTCGACGGCCAGTATCCTCTACCGCAACAACCGTGATGGCACGTTCACCGACGTGGCTTTGGAGAGCGGCGCGGCTTACAACGAAGACGGCAATCCGCAGGCGGGGATGGGGCTCGGCATCGGCGATTACAACGGCGACGGGCGGCTCGATATTTTCAAAACCCATTTCGCCGACGACACGCACATCCTCTATCGCAATCTGGGCAAGATGAGCTTTGAAGATGTGACGATGGCAACGGGCTTCGGCGCTCAGACGCAGTTCGTCAGTTGGGGCGCGGGGATGCCCGATCTGGACAACGACGGCTGGCCCGAAATCGCGTTCGTCACCGGCAACGTCTATCCCGAAGTCGAAAAGTATTTCAAGCAATACGCCTATCGCGGCCCGCGACTCGTCTTTCGCAATTTGGGCAATGGAAGATTTGCTGACGTAACTAAACAATCCGGCGAAGGCGCGAACACGCCGCACACCAGCCGTGGCGCCGCGTTCGGCGACTTCGACAACGACGGCGACCTCGACTGGCTAGTGATGAATATGAACGAGCCGCCTTCGCTGCTGCGCAACGATTACGCGGGCAAAAACAACTGGCTCAAAGTGAAAACCGAGGGCGTGAAATCGAATCGCACTGGCTTGGGCGCGCGCGTGGTCGTCACTGTTGGCCAGCGCAAACAGGCGCAGGCGGTCTTGAGCCAGACCAGTTATTACTCGCACGACGACCTGCGTCTGCATTTCGGATTGGGCGCGGCGGCGCTCGCCGACCGGATCGAAATCTTCTGGCCGAGCGGACAGGTTGATGTGTTGAAAGAGACAGCAGCGAATCAGTTGATCACGGTCAGGGAAGGCGCCGGAATCGTTAAGAACGCAAAAAAGCCATAAGGCGCCGCCTGAATTCGCCACGATTTTGTTGACACCGCGCAATCTGATTTTTTAAGATGCGCGCGTCAATAACATTTTGTCGAAACTCCCTCAACGGATTTTTACCCTCACCTGAAACGACGGTCTTTCTCTTTGAAAGCCTACCCTCACTTTATTTCGCTCATTTGAAATTTTACCGAAACATCTGCCCTTGCCCCATTCGACTGCCCCGATAGTGAGCGCCCCATTGCCCAATTCAATTCTTCTCGTGGGATAACGTTGTAACCCAATGAAGGAGGCTTGTCACAATGAAGCAAGAGCGCGTATCCACATCATCTAATTCAACCAGATCACTCGAGAGCCTGCGTTCCCGTTATCACGCCTTTCTCGAGAAAAGGAAATCGCCAAAACCGCCAAACCGGTTCGCGCGGTTCGGCCAGGGGTTGGTCAGTTTCGCGATCTTCTTTGGCTTGTTCGTCGCGATCCTGACGGTCTTCGGTTTGGGGTTGTCCTGGTACAGCCGGGCCGATTCGCAGAAAGGCGAAGCGGCGTCAGACAAACCAGTGATCACCGAAGCTTCGGCCAGCATGTTGCCCTCGCCACCCGCCCAGCCCGCTGGGCATGCCGAAGTGAAAGCGGAACCGGCGGCGAAAAAGAAGACCGACGGTAAATAGAAATCCACCAATCGAAAGGGCAAAAGTCGAACGAAGCGAGGCGAAGTTCCCGGACTTTTGCCCTTCTCTTTTTTCAGCAGCCGTCAAATTTCCTGTCGGTTAGCTTGACGGTCTGACCAGCGCGATAGATAATCCGCCCGTCTTTACAATCTTTACGAGACACTTTGCTGGGTCAACAATCAGAATAACAGTTCAATCACTCACACTCTCGGTGCCGGAGCCGGAAATGCTCCAAGGCGACTTCAGCAAGCTGGTGGACGGCGCGGGCCGCCCGATCATCATTTATGACCCGCTCACCGGGAGGGCCGACGCCAGCGCGCCAGGCGGATGGCGGCGCGATCCTTTCCCCGGCAACCGGATTCCGGCCAGCCGCATCAACCCGATTGCGCAAAAGATTCTCGGCTATCAGCCGAAGTCCAACCGGAGCGATCCGGTGGCGGGCTACGCGCGGAGCAATCTTTTCCTCTCGCCCCCGGCGACGGACGCTTTCTTCAACTATGTCTTCAAGATTGACCAGCAGTTCAACGAGAAGCACCGCATGTACGTCCGTTTCGCCCAGAACGACCGCACGGAAGACCGCAACACCAACGGCGTCTTTAGCGGCCCTGGGCAGGACGGCCAGCAACCGTTCAAACGCATCAACGATGCGTTTGTGGCCGACCACCTGGCGACTTTCTCGCCGACCTTCATCTTCAACTTCCGCCTCTCCTTCAACCGCTTCATCGAAGATGGCTTTGGCGAGGGGAACATCGGCTTTGACAAAACGACGCTCGGTTTTCCGGCGAGCCTGGTTAGCCAGGTCCCTGGCATCACCTCCTTCGGACGCTATACGTTCGACAATTACAACGCGCTGGGCCGGTTCAGGAGCAACAACCTCACCAACACGATCGCCACGCATCCGAGCTTCACCTGGATTCGCGGCTCACAGACCTGGCGCGGAGGCGCGGATATACGCTTCACGCAGTACATCACGAAGAACGAGGGGAGTCCGTTCCTTCTGACTGGGACGCGCGGCTTCACGCAAGCGCGCTTCGATCAGGGCGACCCGAACAGCGGCGACTCCATCGCCTCCTTCCTGCTCGGCTATGTGGGCGGCCAGGTGGATTACCAACTCTTCCCGACCACGCTCGGCAAGTACTACGCGCCCTGGTTCCAAAACGACTGGAAGGTGAACCGCCGGCTGACGATCAACTTGGGCCTGCGCTGGGATATCAACGTCGCGCCGAACGAGCGGTATGACCGTGTCAATCGCAGCTTCGACGCGAACGTGACCAACCCCGCCAATGCGCTGGTCAACCGCACGCAATTCCCGAACCTGCCGCAGTTGAAGGGCGGGTTGTTGTTCGCAGGGGTGGGCGACATCCCCCGGATCGCAGCGGACATTGATTGGAACAATGTCCAGCCGCGCCTCGGCTTCGCCTACCTGCTCAGAGACAAGCTGGTGATGCGCGGCGGCTGGGGACTGTATTTCGTCAACCCCAATAACGATTACCTTCAGCTCAATGGCTTCCAGGTCACAACCGGCGTCATCAACTCGAACGATGGCGGCAGAACGCCGATTGGGAACATACTGAGCAACCCGTTCCCGAACGGCATCACCGTTCCGTCGGGCGCGTCGGGCGGCGCTGCAACCTTCCTCGGACGCGGTTTCAACTTCGTCAATCCGAGCTTCCAGATACCCTATGTGCATCAGTTCTCGTTCGGCTTCCAGTATCAACTACCGTGGGAGTCGAAGCTGGAAGTCTCCTACGTCGGCAACCGCACGCTGAAGCTGCAAACCACCAAAGGCTTCAACGAGCCTGATCTGGCGTTTCGCCAGCGGTGCAATCCGCTCGAAGGCGGCAACCCGGTCTTCTGTAACGAAGGCTTGCCCAACCCATTCCGGGGGCTGGCGCCGTTCGCCGGGACGAACCACTTCACTTCCAACACGCTTTCGCGCTTCAACCTGGCGCGTCCGTACCCGCACTTCGGCGGCATCACGGAAGTGACGCGCAACGACGGTCGCATTGACTACAATTCGTTGCAGGTCACGTTCGAGAAGCGCGCCCTCAACGGACTCAACATCATTTCGACCTACACCTTCTCGAAACAGATCGAGGAGTGGGGCTTCAACGACTTGCAGAAGGGCATCAAGCAACGTGGCTTGTATTTGGCCGATCGTCCGCACCGCTTCACCGCAGGCGCGGTCTATCAGTTGCCGTTTGGCCAAGGGCAGAAGCTCTTCAACGTCAAGAACGGCTTCCTGAGCAAGCTCGTCAGCGGCTGGCAGTCGAGCCTGATTATGCAATGGCAATCGGGCCGTCCGTGGGACCTGAGCGGCAACGTGATGTGGATCAATCCGGATGCTTATCTCAAGGACATCCAATGGAAAGGCTCGGATCAGGTTTGGGCGTTCAGAACTTATCCTAGTCTGACCAATCCGGCTGTCCGCTCGGTTTGCGCCGCGCGGGTGAATGACAACGGCACGCTCTCGTTGCAGTCATACAGCGCGAATCTGCAGGGCTGCTCGTTGGCGAATGTGGACATGATTCGCGTGCCGCAGTTCTCGCCGCGCTTCACCTCATTCCGCAGTTCGACCGTCCGGCTGCACTCGCCGCCGACCGCCGACCTGTCGTTCAACAAGCAGACAAAGATCACTGAGCGGATAGGCTTCCAGTTCCGCGTCGAGATGTTCAACTTCACGAACACTTATTCGTACTACGTCCAGCAGTTCACCAACGACCCGGACAACAGCAACTTCGGCAGCCTCTTCCCGCGCACGGCGGGCAACACCGCAGTCGCTTATCCGCGCCACATCCAGTTGGCGGCGAAGATCATCTTCTAGCCGCCAACGAGCTTGACACCGGCGAGGGTCCGGCGTCATTTTTAAGGCGGATGTCCGCAGCTTTCGCTGCGGACATCCGCTTAATTTTTTGCAAGTGTTCGGGAGGAGAATAGGCATGCCTGAAGTACAAACGATCACCAGCGCAGCCGCCACGGAAAGGGATTTGAGCACGGAGCTTGTGCCGCAATCCGATCCGCGCGCGACTTTCATCTCGATTGACCCTGAACGATTGGGTGGCGTGCCCTGCTTTGTCGGTACCCGTGTGCCGGTCAGATACCTGTGGGAGTATTTGATCAAGGGCAAAAACCTCGACAGCTTTCTCGACGACTTCGACGGGGCGCCGCGCGAAGAGGCCGTGGCCGCACTACAACAAGCTTACGATCTTCTTTTTGAAGGATTGCCTCAGCCGTGAAGATCCTTTTCGATCACTGCGTCGCCAGACCGTTGCGTAAAGAGATGCCCCACCACGAGATCAAAACTACGCACGAGATGGGCTGGGCAGGATTGAAAAATGGAAAGCTTTTGGAGAAGGCGGAAGAGGCGGGCTTTGAAGTCCTGTCAGTTCAGCCCGGACAACTTTACGAAGTGACGCTTCCAATAATTCCGTGACCAGTTGCCCGTCTATAGCGCTCAAGAAAAAGAATTGTAGGGAAGCAACGAAATTCGACGCGAAACGTACCGCAGACTGTCTAGTCTGCGGAGGTTTTATCAGCGAACAACTCCAAGGAAACCACGCCCCTCATCCTGAAGGCTCTCCCTGCGGCGACAAGTTTCGATAACCACCGCGAAACGTACCGCAGACTGTCTAGTCTGCGGAGGTTTTATCAGTGAACAACTCCAAGGAAACCACGCCCCTCCCTCTGAAGG
>Ga0187892_10001480_pt1 | contig 53479 bp, 45 predicted proteins | sample MA1701073metaG_FD_139345 | JGI IMG/M metagenome (GOLD analysis project Ga0187892, IMG submission 139345) | Bio-ooze microbial communities from a basaltic lava cave in the Kipuka Kanohina Cave System on the Island of Hawaii, USA - MA170107-3 metaG ...
AGTCTCTAGTTTCCAGTTTCCGGTGCTGTTTCCAGAAAGGTTTATCCGGTTTTTCAAATTCGTGTTGTTGCGCCCTTACAGGGCTTTACCGTGGTGTCGTCCCTTGTTTCCCAGGGCGTTGCCTTGGGCTGACCTGTTTCGCCCCTTTGGGGAGATATGCCGATCGACTGCGCTTGAGTTGCTGCCCCGTCATTCGACAATCGACAATCGCCAATCCCGTTCTAGTCTCTAGTTTCCAGTTTCTAGTTTCTAGTATCTAGTCCATCGCCGGATCGTGGATGCAGCGGTCGGCCAGCTCCACGCCCGTGGCCGTCAGCCGAAACCAGCGCCGACGCCAGGGCGTCAGGTCCGCGTCGCCCTCGCGGTCCGTGGCGACGCGTTCGATGTAGCCCTTGGCCGTGAGGTAGTGGCAGTCGCGGCGGATTTGCTCGAATTCCAGGGTGGGAAAGAGCACCAGCAGACTGCGCAGCATGTGCTCCGCCTGCAGCGCCGCGGGGTAGACCACCTTGAGCGCGACCAGCAGCTCATTGCGGATTCGCTTGATCTCTTGCACGTCTCGACCGTTGGCCATCACTCGCCGTCCTTACCCGCGCTTTCCCCCTTTGGTAATTCGTGCCTCATTGCCTTGCTGCCTTGTTGCCTATTTGCCTCATCACATCGCCGCGTCGAGGAGCGCGCGGATCAGGGTCAGCAGTTTGTTGGCCGTGTCCACGCGGATCAGCCCCTCCGCCAGCTCCCGCCGGAATTGTCGCACCACGCCATGATCGCGCAGGGAGCGCACGCCGGTGGTCCGAGGCTCGCCGGTCAACATCGCGTCGATGGCGTCCAGACGCCTGGATTTCGGGATGATTTTTTCCAGCCGATCGAGAAGTGCCATTAGGTTGTCACTTTTTTTCGCCATTTGTTATTCCCCCTTCGTTGCGTGCTTCGCCTTGTGGCGACGGTTCAGCGCTTCGCCGAAGTAGCGGCGCACGTCGTCGTCCAGTGACATGGATTCCAGGGCCATGCGCCGCAGGCCAGCGGCGATTTCTTGCAGGGTCGCCACGTTGTCGAGCGAGGCCGCGTAACGCTCATCCGCCGTCTGCCGATCGGCGTCGAGACGTTGCAAGGCCCGGTGAAGCGCCGCGGCGTGCGTCTCGATCGCGGCTTCGTCCGCGATGTCCTTGCGGACCCGCTCGATGAAGGCCTGCACGAGCGCGATTCGGCGCTCCGTATCGAGCCGAACGAGGTCGGCGTGATACTCGCCCAGCGCCTGGTTCAGGCTCGCCGAGAGCACGTCCACCGAGTCCGCGGCAGCGATTTCCACCCGCGCATTTGGGCCGCAACCTCCCGCCAAAGCGTGCAGGGCCAACCACAGGGTGGAGGTCGCGGCGCGGATTGGCATGGCGGGCTTCGACACGTTTCAGGTTCTCAATGCGCAGCGGGCACATCGCATGGCCCACTGACTCCAGGCATTCAAAGAACGTGACCGGCGCGCGCTCGGAGAAGGGGGTGGAACCGATCAGGGGATGTAGGGTCAATGATCTTAGCCTTCGCGTTTAGCCGACCCATTCAGGGTCGGATGAATGATTGGGATGCCGTGATCCGTGGGCGATGCCCACGACTATTATCTGTCAGCCTTTCAGGCTGAATATGTTGGGCGCGCCGCAACCGCACGCGGGCATCGCCGTCGCCGTCGGCCCGGCGGGCGATCACCGCAGATTGGTTATACGCGGCGAGTCAATGCGCGGAGCGAGCCGCTTGCAGTCGGCACCAGGCGTACAGGGCGTCATAGACGGCGAATTGATGATGCAAGTTTTCGTGATCGTGGGGGTAGCGGACGCTGTAACCGGAGGCGACGGCTTCCAGTCCGGCGGCGATGGGGTCTTGATCCAGGCGATTGGTGTCCGCGGCGTTGACGATCTTGGCGAGTCGCGAGAGACCCGGGTCGCGGAGGTCGTATTTCTTGATTATGGCGTCAAACGAGCATCCGTCGCCGTGGTGTCCGAGCTCGACGTCGGGCACGTCGTAGGGAATCGCGCTTTCTTCCTTGGCAATTCCCATGACGCGGTTTTTAGGGACGAATATGAATTCGGCCTGGGAATCGACGAAGCGGGAGATCAGCCAGGGACAGGCCACTCGGTCAACATGAACGTGCGAACGAGTTACCCATTTCATGGCTGACAACCTCCGCGAGAAACTGAGAAGTCCGTTTGTAACGGTTGCGAGCGTGTTGTCAACGTCCGGCGTGGCTTAGCGGGAGCTTCGCCCTCCCGGGCGGTCGTTGCGCGGTATAATAAGGGGACGATGGATCAATTGATTTCCAGTGATATTCTGGCGACGGGGCGACGGGAGTATAGACCGTGACGAAGATTTTGGCATTTGCGGGAAGTACGCGACGGGACTCGCTGATCAAGAAGCTGGTCAAGCTCGCGGCGGACAGGGTCCGTGAGGCAGGAGGCGAGATCACACTGATCGACCTTCGAGACTTCGCCCTTCCCCTGTACGACGGAGACCTCGAAGAAGCGCAAGGCGCGCCGGCCAATGCGACCAAACTCTACGAACTGATGAAACCCCACGGCGGGCTTCTTCTTTCCTGTCCGGAGTACAACAGCTCCATCACCGGCGTGCTGAAGAACACCATTGACTGGGTTTCGCGGCCCCGGCAGGGCGAGCCTCCGCTTGCCGCCTTCACCGGGAAGGTGGCGGCCCTGCTCAGTGCGTCGCCCGGCGCGATGGGGGGCCTGCGCGGGCTGTCGCACGTCCGCGCCATTCTTCAGAACATCGGCGTCATGGTCATACCCAACCAGCTATGCGTCCCACAGGCGCACAAGGCGTTTTCGGATAACGGAGCATTGCTCGACGACGGCCTGGCGCAGAAGTTGTCCCGGCTTGCGGGTGAATTGGTCGGCGTCGTCGGCAGGCTGCATCCGAAACCGCCAGCGACCTGAGGCGCGCGCAGGTCCGACCTGCCCGTCGGGTCAGCCCGGAACGGGTTTTCCAAAACGCCGTGGTTGACATAAGATAGTCGTTTCCAAGAGGAACCGACGAATGGGCGTCGGTAACGGAAAAGGTTCAGTTTCTTTCACAACGGAGCTTTAATCACATGAATCATCGCCTTGCAGGAATCACGTTGGGCTTGGTCGTCGCGGCGGCGTGGACGATGGTCATGGCTCATGAGGTCGAGCCGATGGAGTGGAATTTCGACAAGGACGCGGTGGGAAAAGCGCCCGCCGGTTGGAAAATCGTTTTCCCCGCTCCTGCCGAGGGCAAGTCCGCCTGGTCGGTGGCGGCCGATCCCACCGCGCCTAGTGCCCCCAATGTTTTTTCACTCACCTCGCCCACCACCGACGACGACAAGGTCTTCAACCTGGTGTTGGCGGAAAAGTCCTCCATGAAGGACTTTGAGCTGAAGGTCAAGCTCAAGGCCAACGGCGGGAAGGCGGACCAGGGAGGCGGGCTGGTTTGGCGGGCGAAGGATGAGAAGAACTATTACATCTGTCGCATCAATCCCCTGGAAGGCAACATTCGCCTCTATACGGTAGTCGATGGCAAGCGGACCCAGCTTCAATCGGCGGACGTCAACACCGAGGCGGGCAAGTGGTACACCCTCCGCGTGCTGATGACCAACAACCAGATCTCCTGCCAACTGGACGGAAAGACGCTCATCCAGGCCACGGACAAGACTTTTGCGGAAGCGGGCATGGTGGGGCTATGGACCAAGGCCGATGCCGCGACCTCGTTCGACGACGTGTACGCCAACGCCCATCATCCGCACGACCAATAGTCGGGATTCGTCATACGCCCCTTGGAGTAGCACAGCCGCTCCCGGTATGCCCAGGCGAGCGAAACCTTCAGCATCATGCTGATGATCGTCGCTTCCGTGTCATTGCTGGTCGGCGGGGTGGGAATCATGTTTATCATGCTGATGTGGGTGACCAAACGAACGCGCGAGATCGGGCTGCGGCTGGCGATCGGGGCGCCGGAATCTTCGATTATCGTGCAGTTCCTGGCCGAGGCGGTCATGCTTTGTCTGCTGGGAGGGGCAATCGGCGTGGCCACGGGTATCGGAACGGCGCGGACGCTTTCGAGAATGCTGGAATGGCTTACCATTGTGCCGATGTGGTCCGTGGGCGTCGCGGCCGCTTTTTCAGTGGGCATCGGATTGGTGTTTGGGTTCTATCCCGCGTGGCGCGCCAGCCGGTTGAACCCGATTGAAGCGCTGCGCGTTGAGTAATTGAGGTGTGCAGGTGATGAAGACATCGCTCATTTTTTGCGTAGCGGTCGCGCTTACCAAAACGTCGGCAGACGGACAGCCGACCGGCAAGCTCGACGCGTCCAAGATCGACGCCGCGATCGGCACGAAAGGGACGATGATCGAGGCCGAGGGCGTCTACAAGGTCACATTCCCGCGCGCCGACGTGGCGATCACCGTCGACGGCCGGAGGATGGAGCCGTTCATGGGCTTCACGTCCTGGGCGGCGTTCAAGGCCGGCGTTGCGGCCGAGTGCATGGTCATGGGCGACTTGGTACTCTTCGAGGATGAAGTCGGCGCCGTGATGGATGCATGCTTGGAATCCGGCCTCGCGGTGACTGCGCTGCACAATCACTTTTTCTTCGATGAGCCGAAGGTCTTTTTCATGCACATCGGAGGGGAAGGGACCGTGGACCAACTTGCAGGGGGAGTGAAGAAAGCCCTGGACGCCACGAAAGTCCTGCGCGCCAAAACAGAGCAACCGGTCCGGAGTTTTGGTCTTGCAAGCGTTCCAACCACGAATGCCATCACGGCGCAACCGATCGACGAAATCCTTGGCGTTAAGGGTCAGTCGAAAGACGGCATGTACAAGGCCGTGATTGGTCGCACGGTTAAGATGGCTTGTGGCTGCGAGGTCACCAAGGAAATGGGAGTGAATACGTGGGCGGCATTCGGAGGCGACGATCGCACCTCGCTGGTGGACGGCGACTTCGCAATCCTGGAGGAGGAGTTGCAGCCAGTGCTCAAGTCATTGCGCCAGTCAAGAATCAATGTTGTGGCGATTCATCACCACATGATTGGGGAGTCCCCGCGAATGCTGTTCCTGCACTATTGGGGCGTCGGCAAAGCCGCCGATCTGGCGCGAGGCGTGAAAAGCGCTCTGGCGGCGCTGGCCGGAGCCGACAAGACGAAGGAGAAATCATGAATTCAAGCACGGGATGCGGCAATCGCGTGGCGAAGGACGTGAATGCGGCGTTTCATCTCGGCTGGCGCGTCGTGGCTAGCGCCTGTTGGATTCTGTCCACGTTGGCCCCACCGCTTTGGGCCCAAGGCATACTTTTGATACAACTGCACCGTTCCATCGCGCTGCCAGGCGTTGAGGGACGCATGGATCACATGACCTTGGACGTGACCGGACAACGGCTGTTCCTGGCCGCGCTGGCCAATAACACGGTCGAGGTCGTCGACTTGCGCGAAGGAGTGCGGACCAGCCAGCTCACCGGCATGAAGGAACCGCAGGGAGTATCGCTCATCCCGGATTCCAATCGACTGGTCGTCGCCAGCGGCGAAGACGGCAAGTGTCGATTCTACGACTCGTCTCTGGCCGTGGTGGGGATGGTTGACGACTTGGAGGATGCCGACAACGTACGCTACGACCGAGAACACAAGCACATTTACGTAGGATACGGCAAGGGCGGCCTGGCGGTGATAGACACCGACGGCATGAAGAAAATCGCGGACATCCCGCTGGCCGGGCACCCCGAATCGTTTCAGTTAGAGGCCAAGGGAACTCGCATCTTCGTAAACGTGCCGACGGCTCGGCATATCGCCGTGATTGACCGAGAGAAACGCGCGGTCGGAGCGACCTGGGCGATCACGGAGGCCGAGCAGAATTATCCGATGGCCCTCGACGAAGCGAATCACCGCCTATACATCGGATGCCGTAAACCGGCGAAGATGCTCGTGGTGGACACGCAGTCGGGCAACACGATTTCATCATTCGATTGCTGCGGCGACGCCGACGACGTGTTCTACGATTCGGCCGCTCGACAAATCTACGTTTCCGGCGGCGATGGGTGTATCAACGTCATTCAACAAGAGTCGGCGGATACTTATCGTGAGGCGGGCCGTGTGCCGACCGCGCCCGGGGCGCGAACGTCGCTGTTTGTGCCCGAAACCCGAACGCTCTATCTCGCCGTGCCGCATCGCGGCGAGCAACAGGCCGAGATTCGCGTGTTCACGTCAAGTTCTCCTTAAGAAAATCACGGAATGAACTCACCGGTTTCATCGAGTGGGGAAGAACTGCCCAGCGCGCCGGGCTCCACGCCGAAGGGAGTAACCTATCGCGAGGCGCTGAGAGTCTGGACCAAGATCGGACTCAACAGTTTCGGCGGGCCGGCGGGACAGATCGCGGTCATGCATCGGGTCCTGGTCGAAGAGAAGCGTTGGATCAGTGAAACGCGTTTCCTGCACGCCCTCAATTACTGCATGTTGCTGCCCGGCCCGGAGGCGATGCAGCTTGCCACCTATGTCGGCTGGCTCATGCACCGGACGCTGGGCGGACTGACGGCGGGCATTCTTTTTGTGCTGCCCGGCTTCATTTCAATTCTGACGCTGAGCATTCTCTACGCCGGATTCCAAGATGTCGGCGTGGTCGCTGGTTTGTTCTTCGGTCTCAAGCCCGCGGTGCTGGCCGTCGTTGTGGAGGCCGTGATTCGCATCGGCCGCAAGGCACTGAAGAACAACGTCATGGTTTCGATCGCGGCGGCGGCGTTTGTAGCCATCTTCTTTTTCGACGTGCCGTTTCCTCTCATTGTGCTATCCGCAGGATTGATCGGTTTCTTCGGCGGGATTGTCCGGCGGGAGAAGTTCCTAATTATCAAGGGGCACGGCGCCAGCACTTCCCAATCGACAGCCTCCGCGGCGAATTCGATCCTTGGCGAGGATGTGCTTAAACACACACGTCCCACTCTAGGTCGTTCGTTTCGCGTCCTGGTCCTGTGGTCGTTCCTGTGGCTTGGACCCATCGTACTGATGGCGGTGTCCATCGGCAGCGAGCATCTCTTTGTTCAACAAGCGACATTCTTCAGCAAGGCCGCGATGGTGACCTTCGGCGGGGCCTACTCCGTTCTGGCCTACGTAGCGCAGATGGCGGTGGAGACCTTTGGTTGGCTGCAGCCTGGGGAAATGCTCGACGGTCTGGGAATGGCAGAGACCACGCCGGGCCCCCTTATCCAGGTCGTGCAGTTCGTCGGTTTCATGGGAGCTTTTCGCCACGCGACCGGACTGCATCCGATGCTCGCCGGGTTGATCGCCTCCGTGATCGTGACCTGGGTCACCTATGTGCCTTGTTTTCTATGGATATTTCTGGGTGCGCCGTACATCGAGATCCTGCGGGGGCGCGAGTCGTTGAGCTGCGCATTGTCGGCGATCACCGCGGCGGTGGTCGGGGTGGTGCTGAACCTGGCCGTCTGGTTCTCCTTGCATACCTTGTTCGGTTCGGTCGACGAAGTGACAAGGTGGGCCCTGCGGCTTTACGTTCCCCGGTGGAGTTCATTGCAGGTTCCATCGCTGGTGCTGGCCTTGCTCGCCGTAGCGGCGATTATTCGATTCAAGATGGGGATGCTTCCGACGCTCGCTGGATGCGCCGTTTTGGGGGCGGCGTATTACGTCATGTGGGGAGGGTAGTACTACAACCACTGGAGACGAAGGGAGTCGAACCCTCGACCTCCGCATTGCGAACGCGGCGCTCTCCCAACTGAGCTACGTCCCCTGTTATTCAAGGAAAGTCTAACCTTCACGGCGCTGCGGTCAAGCTTCCTCCCGAACGACTACGAAAGCGGGTGCTGGATAATTTGAATTTCACGCCTGTGAGGTATCGCTGCTATGACAGAAGCATGACGAAGAATAAACGGAAATACGAATATGCAAGCCAAAGCCCGATGCGGTTCAAGCGGTCCTCAGGACTTTCGGGCAATTGATCGGAAAGCCGCCTTTAGGTGAACGCAAAGAAAGGAATGGAGCTAGGAAAAAATCCCCCTGATCTTGCCTTGGATTTCGGCCAGCACCTTGCGAGGGACCTCTCCGAGTTGCTTTGTAACAAGCGTATTGCTCACAACCATCACTTTTGACCATCTGACGGTCGAATCAGTTTTCAGTTTTGTTCCCGCGAAAAAGTCGTCCGTCGAGCTGATCTTATAGCCATCCGCGTCGGGCCGCGAACTGATCGGTACCGCGAGAAAATCTTCCCCCTTGTTAAATACTGAACCTGAGACGACCAAGATTGGCCGAAGTTTTCCTGCTGCATGATCTGAAAAAGGAAATGACGCGAGTAAGATGCGTCCCGGATCAAACGTCATCGCCATCTTGCTCGCTGTAAATGTCCTCTATTGGATCATTCCAGAAATCCAGCGTGCCCGACGCTTCGATAGCACTCATCATTTCAACGGTCGTCAAATCAGGCGGCTCCGAGTAATACCCGATCGCACGAACATAAGTCGTGCGCGTTTTAAACTCGTTGGCACTTACAGTAACTGGCTTGATAGAAAAAACAGGCGTAATCTCAATTGTCTTGATCATGTTGTTTTCTCTTGTTCGATAACTGACACCTCAAATGGTCTCATCATCAACAGGTGATCGTTGACCCAAAAGCGGATAAAATAAGTGCCGACTTCTGGAAATACGACATTGTTAAGCACGAAATTCAAGTCCGCTATCATCAATGGCGTTGCACCTTTGGGAAACGGACCCTTGGCACACACAATGATGTTTTCCGTCTCGCCCTGAACGATTTCTAACCGAGTGTGCGATCCCTCGCGTAATCCGGTAACCGACGCATATACCGCAAGCCGAGGATGCTTGATTGGCGGCGCTGTGTATGACGCAATGTTGCTGAACAACCCGACAAGAGCGGTTTTCCCTCCCGGTTCTTGGTAGATCGCGTCGCAAACGACCAGCGCAATTGGCGTTGGTTTGACGGTGCTTGGCCTACTCGACATTTCTACTTGGCTCCATGATCGTTAACTTCGCTTGCGGCCTTTTGGAGCTGAATTCGGATCCAAACCGAAAGACCCTGCTGAGATTGCGCCGCCGCCAACTTGAATGCTTCCTTTTCAGCCGGGCTAACCCGCAAGTCAAGACGCTCTTCACGTTTTTCTGGAGATGGCTTTGGAGGTCTGCCCCGTCTTCGTATCGTCTCCATCCAAGAATTGTACACACAAAAATTATCGAAAACAAGTGTAACTGGCTTGAAATTCAAGCCCCTTCATTAGTCACATGTAATAAAGTAGAAAGTCACCTATCTGAATACTATCGCAGCCATTATCGGGTCAATTGAAACTCTGGGCCTACCAAGGAATTGATTCAGTTATTCTGAGATTACTATCTCCCAAGGAATAGGCAATCAAATTTGAGAAAGGAACGAGTGAGGGCATGAACCGGCCATCCGGCCCGGCTGATCGGCTACGTGCGGTCAAAGAGCTGGTTGGGCTCGTGGAGCGAAAACCTTCCAGCATTCGAAAGCCATTCACCATCACCACCGGAGGAGGAGGGATTCGAACCCCCGAGACCCTTTCGAGCCTAACGGTTTTCAAAACCGTCGCCTTCGTCCACTCGGCCACTCCTCCCCGTTCTCGCCGAAGCCCGGTCCGGCCGACATTTTAGCGATCATGCGGGTGTCGATCGAGGGGAACATTCGAGCGACGAAGCCACGAAGCGACGGAGCGACGAAGGAGGAACGGCGAGACTGATCGATTGCGAGTTGCGATTGATGAATCGCAGGCGGGTCAGGGGGCGTTAATGACACGCTGGAACCCGGCGAAGTCGAGGAGGTCCACGGCAAAGTCGGCGTTGAAGTCGAAGGCGGCGCAACCGATTCCCAACGGGGCGGCCGTGGTTTCCGACGGACCTGTCACGCAATAATCCCACGCGCCGAAATCCGTCAGGTCCACGATTCTGTTGCAGTCGTAGTCGCCGATGCCGAATTCATACGCCCCCATGTCCACCCGCACGCACAGCACGCGTGCGTGGCCGTCGAGATCGGTCTCGCCCGGTTGCACGGCATACCCAGGATCGCCCGTATTAATGCAGGGTGAAGTCGCCCGCAGGTGAAGGTCTCCGTAATTGTCATTCACGCCGTTCCACATCCCGTCCGGGCCGGGAGAAGGCATGCGCACGAACTTCGGGTCCGAGTTGATGTTCCCGCCGGTGTTGATGGCCCCGATGGGCAACCCGCCCTGCACGTCGCTGAAGCGGACGTTGGGCGCGGACTGCGTGCCGACCGCGATCTCATCGGGGTTGTCGCCCCAGAAAATGCAGTGGGAAAGAATGGGGCTGCTGTGGATGTTGTACACCCCGCCGCCGGTTGATGTGGCCACGTTGCCGCTGAAGGTGCAGGTCCTGACGGTGGGATAGCTGTGATCATTGTACATGCCGGCGCCCCATTGTCCGGCGGTGTTTCCGCTGAACTTGCAGGCGGTCACCGTCGGACTGCCGTAGAGGTTGGCCATTCCGCCCCCGCCCCACGCCAACGCGATGTTTCCGTTGAATGTGCAGTTGGCAACCGTCGGGCTGCTGGCGTAGGCGTTGCACATCCCGCCGCCGTACTCGCCGGCTATGTTTCTGCGAAAGGTGCAATTGCTCACAAAGGGGCTGCTGCTTTCGTTGTTCATCATCCCCGCGCCCAGGCGTGTTGCGTTATTGAGTTGGAAGGTGCAGTCGGTCACCGTCGGGTTGCTGGTGTCGGTGTTGTGCATCCCCCCGCCGTCCAGGGTGGCGATGTTCTCGCTGAACATGCAGTTGCTGACGGTCGGCGAGCTGGAAGAGTTGAACATTCCGCCGCCGTCCCCGAAGAAGCCGCCGGCCATGTTCTCGGTGGAGGTGCAGTGGCTCACCGTCGGGCTGCCGCCGAAGTTGTACATCCCGCCGCCGCCGTCGATGGCGCTGTTCAAGTGGAACGTACAACGGATCACCGTCGGGCTGCTCCCCTCGTTGTACATTCCCCCGCCGTAACTGAACCCCGGAGGAACGACGGCTCCCGTTCCGCCAGTGATTGTAAAGCCATCCAGCACGGTATTCGGGCCTTCGCCGTTGGCGCAGGTGACCACACCGCCGCCGATTCCCGTGGCGTCGATGGTGGTCACTTCCTTTCCGCCGGAGCTGCGGAGGGTGATGGCTTTGCCGAGAAAGTTGATCGTTTCGTTGTAGGTTCCGGGGGCGACCACGCACTCATCATCGCCGCTCATCGCGGCGTCGATGCACGCCTGTATGGTGGGATAATCCGCCGGTACGTTGAGGGTTACGGCAAAGGTTAGTTCCGGCCAGACGACGCTCATCACGGCCGCGAACGACACCCTGCGAATTGTTTGAAACATTCTCATCCCCCCTCCCGATGGCGGCCTTTACTCGCGCCGTTTGCGATGCGACCGTGCGCGTACGCGTCCGTTTGCGACGGTTAGTTGGGGATTGCGGATTTCGTAAGCGTCGCCGTTGCTCAACCGCACCCGGAAAGATCCGAATGGATCTCGCTTTAAACGATTGCGCAGTTCCACGGCGGTCATGTCCAGAATTGTACGCGATTTTTGCCTAAGCTTCCACTGGATTGACCGGACGCCGTCCCGCCCCTGGAGCGGCCCCGAATGGGCGAATCGTCCAAATCCGGCGGCATGAGTTATAGGAACAATGGACCTCCCCATGGGAAAAGCCCGTTGGTGTGGAGAACCCTTGACCGGGACCGGCCGTAACAGAGCCGTAACGGGCAAAACGGGTCAAACTTGACGGCTTATGACCAGCGGTTACCTTGCCCGCCCCGGCATGTCGGGAAAGCATGGCACGGTTTTTCGACGCGCCGGCGACTCAAGACTTGAGGACCCAGGCGATGATCCAGGTTAGGAATCTGACCAAACGATACGGCTCGTTCCTCGCGGTAGATGATATTTCGTTCGAAATCGACCGCGGGGGGGTGGTGGGGTTTCTAGGCCCCAATGGGGCGGGCAAGACCACGACCCTCCGCATCCTCAGTTGCTACCACCCGGCCACCAGCGGCACGGCCAGCATCGCCGGCTTCGACGTCTTCAAGGACTCCATGGAAGTGCGGCGGCGGGTGGGCTATCTGCCCGAATCCACGCCCTTGTACACGGAAATGCGGGTCCGGGAGTATCTCAATTTTCGCGGCAAGCTGAGGGGATTGAGCTATTCGCAGCGAGTGGACGCCATCAGGAGGGTGACCGAGCGGTGCTGGCTGGGCGAGTTCATCGACCGCCCCATTGGTCACCTTTCCAAGGGTATGCGGCAGCGGGTCGGCCTGGCCGACGCCATCATGCACGACCCGGAGGTGCTGATCCTCGACGAACCGACCATCGGCCTGGACCCCACCCAAATCCGGGAGACACGAAACCTGGTCAAGGAGCTCGGCGAGCGGCACACGGTATTGCTGAGCTCGCACATTTTGCACGAAGTGGAGCAGACGTGCAGCCGGACGATCATCATCGCTTCGGGGCGGATCGTGGCCAGTGGATCGCCGCAGGACCTTCGCAACCGGTTCAGCGCCCAGGCGCGGGTCGTGGCCGAGGTGCGCGGGCCACAGCAGGACGTGGAATCCAGCGCCCGAACGTTGACCGGCGTGCAGAGAGTCGAAGTCTCCTCGAACAACGGCTGGGTGCGGCTCGCCGTCGATGCCCAGCCCGATCAGGATGTTCGCGAAGACCTCTTCCGGCTCACCAGCTCCAGGGGGTGGTCGCTGCGCGAGCTTCGCCGGGAAGGGGCGACGCTGGAAGATTTCTTCGTGCAGGTGACCACGGAGCAGGCACAGCGCGATAAAGTGAACAGGTGATTTCCAATTTCCAATTTCCAATTTCCAATTGCCAATTTCGGGTCATGCCCTCACTGGGTAATCGGCAATTGGCAATTGGCAATCGGCAATTGTGAATGGGGAACGCATAATGGCTAACGTACGAACACTCGCCCAGCGTGAATTGGGAGCCTACTTCCTTTCTCCCATTGCCTATGCCGTGATCGCCATGTTCCTGTTTTCTTCGGGTCTGGCCTTCGGGTTGGGGACGTTTACTCCCGGAGGGGAGGCGTCGCTGCGGAGCCTGTTTGATTTCTGGATTGTTCTGATTCTGGTGTTCGTGCTTCCCATGCTCACCATGCGGCTGGTCAGCGACGAGCTGCGCGTGGGCACCATCGAAACGCTGATGACCGCCCCGATCACGGAGGTCGAGGTGGTGTTAGGCAAGTTCTGTGGGGCCTTCGTCTTCTACCTCATTCTATTGGCCGCCCTGTTGCTTTACCCGCTTCTTCTTCAAATGTACGGGTCCGTCGATTCCAAGCTGTTGCTTTGCAACTATGTGGGGCTGTTGCTGGTCGGGGCGTTATACATTTCGGTCGGACTGTTCTTCAGCTCCTGTACGAAACATCAGGTCATCGCCGTCCTGTTGAGCTTTGCCCTGCTCGCGTTGATGACCTTTGCATCGCACGCTCTGGCTCAACTGGTGGAGGGCTGGCCTCGAGTGTTCTTGCAGCAGCTTTCCGTTCGCAGCCATTTCCACGATTTTGTCCGCGGGATGCTGGACTTTAACCACGTGGTCTTTTTTCTGACCACGACGGCTTTCTTCCTCTTCGTCACCGTCAAGCGATTGGAGGTGCGCCGATGGCAATAGAGAAACAGGATGCCGGGACGAAGGCCGCTGCGGGCCGGCGAATGTTGGTGGGGACAAATGTGGTGGTGGTCACGCTCGTCGTCGCGGGCATCGTCGTGGTCGCGCAACTCTTCGCTTACGACAGCTCGCGCTGGGACATGACTTCCAGCGGGGTCAACAGCCTCAGCGAGGGCACGGAGAACCTGCTGCGCGGTCTGGACCAGAACGTACGGCTCACCTCGCTTTACTTCGAGACCGACCGGGAGGAGGAGGACCAGCAACGCTACCGCCGCGCCGCCCAGAACCTGCTCGATCTTTACGAAGGCACCAACCGAGGAAAGGTCACGGCGGAATGGGTCAATCCCCTCAAGGACCATGAAAAGTTTCAGAAACTTCTCACCCGTTTGAGGGAGAAGTCGGCTTTCAAGGACGCCGTCACCGGCTATCAGGCCCGCATCGACGCTTACAAGAACGACTTTGACATGCGCATGCGGAAGCTGATGCAGGATGAGCTTACCCGCATCGGTCCCGCCGTGGGGGGCATGGGCGAGTCCTCGTCTCCCTCGCCGACGGCGCAGATCGAGGACTTGCTGCAGCGGCTTACGGGTGAGTTGGAGATGACGCGGGAGCAGGTGGACTCCCTGACCACGGCGGCCAATCCGCAGTATTCGGCCGCCGTCGGCGAACTCAACGGCCTCTATCCCAAGATCAGCAAGGCGCTCAAGGAGATCAGCAAGTTCGCGACCGGCGAGATCGGGCGAAATCCAAACCTGCCCGCGGCGCAGGCGGATTTCCTTCGCGACGCGGGCAACCGCTACGCCGACCTCGTCTCTTCCCTTGAAGCCGAGACCACCAAGCTTCAGGAATTGCAGCCGCTCAAGCTGGATGATCTCATCAACCAACTGACGCCGACGGGCAACGCCATGCTGGTGGAGACCGACGCGGACGCCATGGTGGTGGATTTCAGCGCCACCTGGCCGCCGGTGGACCAGAGTGGGGGCGGCATGCGCGTTTCATTCGAAAAGCGGGCCTTCAAGGGCGAGGAAAAGCTCACCGCCGCGATCCTGCGGGCGACGCACAAGGAACAGACGGCGGTGGTGTTCGTGCGCTACGGCGGTCAGCCCCTGTTCATGGGCGGGTTCATGCCCGGCCAGCCGCCCGCCGGCTACGCCATGATGAAGCAGCAGCTTGAGGACGCCAACTTCATCGTCGAAGAGTGGGACCTCAAGAGCCGCGATACGATTCCGGAGATCACTCCCAAGCCCACGCGGACCCTTTTTGTGGTGCTCAAGCCCGAGCCGCCGCAGCAGCGCAACCCGATGATGGGACAGCAGCAACCGCCCGATCCTCCCTTCGGCGAGAGCCACCGCCGGGCCTTGCTGGACGCGATGGGTGCAGACGGCCGGGCGTTGTTCATCGCCGGATGGATGCCCGGTCCCTTCGGACCCATCGCCGGTACTTATGAATACAACGACTACCTCAAGGAGACGTGGGGCGTCGGCGTGGACTCCTCCGCTTTGCTGATCGCCACGACCAACATCGCTCCGGGACGGTACGTCGTCACCCGCCAGGACTTCCATTTCATGTCGGACCTCGACGTTTCCGACAATGAGATCATCCGCGGCGGATCGGCCCAGCGCGTCGTCCTTCCATGGTGTGCCCCGCTGGAAATCAACGCCTCGCCGCCGGAGGGTGTTTCGTTGAAGCGGCTGCTTACCATGCCCAAGCGTGACGGCGTGTGGGGCGTCAAGAACATTCAGAAATACCAGGAGCAGCTTGAGCAACGTGAATACATGAACAGGGTGGAGGGCGACCTCGAAGGCCCGTTCGACCTTGCGGCGATGGCGTCGAAGGGCGACGCCCGGATGGTGATCGTCTCCTCGCGGGATTTCGCCAGGGACGCGGTGGCCTTCGCCCAGGAGTTTGGGATGAGCGCTCAGGGATTCACCATCCGCTCGCGCAACCCGGGGAACGTGACGCTGCTGGTCAACGCGCTGCACTGGCTCAACGACAACATGGCGTTCATGAACATCGGCAAGCCCATAGACGCCGCGGTGCTGGAGATCCCCTCACCCACGACGGTCAAGGCCGTGCAGGGGCTGACCATTTTCGTCTGGCCGGTTTTGGCCCTGGCGTGCGGCGGGGCGGTGTGGTGGGTGCGACGCAGGTAGGGGCCTATGAACTTCAAGACAACAGCTCTTTTGGCGGTCGCCCTCGCGGCCATGGCAATTGCGTATGCGATTTCGCGCTCCGCGCCCAAGTCGGCGGAAGTCAGCTCCGCGCCCGCGCCGATGGCGGCGACTTCCCCGACCGCCCGTGATCTTATCGAAAAGAAACTCGGCGACGTGGTGAAGGTGGTCTGTCAGGTGAAGGGCAAGGAGGCGTGGACCTTCGAGAAAAAGGCACCGGCCGAGGATGCGGCGACGACGATGGCGACGTGGCGCATGACATCGCCGATGGACGCGGCCGTTTCGTCGTGGGAGGTTGACAAGTTCGGCCGCGAGTTGGGGCGACTTTCGTATGAAATCGCCTACAAGCCCAACGAGCCCGGCGCGGTGACCGCCGCCGACGCGGGGCTGGTCCCGCCCGAAGCCGTCATTACCCTGACCGACGACGATGGAACGACCGCCACCATCGAGATCGGCAATCCGGTCACCGACAACGAAACCTACGTTCGACTCGCGGGCGACGAGCGCGTGTGCGTGGGCAAGGCCAACTTGCGAACGCTATGGAAAACCAAGGCCCTCGAATACCGCGATCAGCAGCTTTGGAACTTCGCGCCGGAGAGCGTCACCCGCGTCGAGGTGATCGACCGATCCGCGTCGCCGTCGGTGACCTATGCCTTCGCCAGGGACGGGGCCAAGTGGATGATGGAGTCTCCCGTCACCGCGCGAGCGACCGGCAAGGTGGACGAGCTTCTCCGCGCTATCAGCCGCATCCGCGTCATTGGGTGGCAGGACGACAGCCGTGAAAAGCTACCCGTTTACGGCCTGGAGCCCGCCGCCCTCTCCGTTCGCATGACCGTCGAAGAAAAGATCCCCGCCAAGGCGGAAGATTCGGAGAAGAAGGAAAAAGGCGAGACGGAAGACGACGAGGAAGCTGCAGACGCCCACGAAGAGACAACTGTTCCCAAGAAGACCGTCTACGAGCTTCACGTGGCCGACCACTCGCCGATCGGCGAGGAGACCAAGACCTACGTCCGTGCCGGCGACGAATCCGCCGTCGGGACGATCATGAAGACGACCACGGACAAGTTCAAGCCGGTGATGGCCGAATGGCGGGACATGAAGATCACCGCGCTCAACGTCGACGCCGCGACGCGCATCGAGATTTCCACAAAGGGGCGAACCGCCGCGCTGGTTATGAAGGACGGCGAGTGGTCGCTGGACGGCGAGGGCGGCCCCGCGGAGAAACCGGCGGTCAGCGAGCTTCTCAAGTCCGTCAACAGCCTGAACGCAGTGGTCTTCGTGGAGTCCGATTCCGCGGAGGCCGCTTCGTTTGGATTCACCCAGCCGCGGGGCGAAGTTCGACTGACCATCCCCGGCGTCGAAGGAGTGGAGCGCATTACCGTTGGCGCTTACACCGACGAGAACACCAAGCGGATGGTTTACGTCCGCCGCAACGACCTGTCGTCGATCGGGAAGGTGCGGGCGTCGGACGTGGAGCCGCTGCTTCGCGATCCATCGGCCTATCGAGACCGGACCGTCTTCGACGTGCCCGCGCATCAGCTTCAACAATTTGTCTTGACCACTGACAACCGCTTCATCGGCGGACGCCACAGCGTGTCGTTTGAGCGAAAGGACGACGCATGGTCCATGACCGAGCCGGTGAAAGCGGCGGTTCGTGTGGATCGGTTGGAAAAGTTCGTCGAATCGTTGAGCGCGCTTCGGGCGTCGGCCATCGCTTCGGAAAAGGGTGAGGCCAGCGCCTTCGGATTGAACTCGCCCGCCGCGTCCGTCAAGTTCACTCTGCAACCGCCGCCGGAGCATCGCATCGAGGAGCCTGCGGAGGAGGGTGAGGCCGCGAAGCCCGTCGAGGTTCCGTCGCCGCCCGTCACCTATGAATTGGCCGTGACGGAGCACGACGGGAAGTTTTATGCCAGGCGCTCGGACAAGCCGATCATCTATGAACTCTCCGCCGATTTCTACCAGCAGCTTTTCGAGGAGTTTCGCACGACCGAGGTGCTGACCTTCGACGACACGAAGGTGCGGCAGCTTTCCATCCGCAAGGGCGATCAAACGCATGTGTTTGTCCGAGGCGACGGGAAGTGGACCTATCAGGCGGAGCCCGACTTGCCGCTCGACGCCAAGAAGGTCGACAATTTGCTTTTGCAGGTGCGCGACCTAAGGACCGAGCGCTACGTCCGCAACGCGGCGGACGACCTCGCCACCCTTGGCCTGACGACGCCCTCGCAGGAGGTTTCGGTCACGCTCGAAGACGGCTCGCGCCGCTTCCTTCGCGTCACTTCGCAGATGAACGACAAACAGGCCGACAAGGGCCATTACGCCTGCATCGACGACAGCCGCGACGTTTTTCTTCTCACGCCTGAGACGCTGAAGCGGTTTGAGGTCTACCTGCCCGAATTGGAAAAACGCTGACGCAACTGGCTGCAATCCGCCAGCCAGCCGAAAAAACTGAATATCTCTTTTGACCACACCTTTCCCGTGATATTCAGAGCCTTGCTTGTCGGTGAACTCTATGCCTTGAAAAACTAGCCCCCGTCGGGCACAATACGATTTGTGCACCTTCAGCAGACCAAAGCAGCCAGCCGGAGTTCCGGAGGCCCACAGTATTACTTCCATGATGTGCCAGACCACATCAAGGAGTTTCTACGCAAGAGAAAAGCGTGCCCCGTGGTGCTTCAGACGCCATATGGTATTACTCGTAGCGAATTCACAGCGGTAGATAGAGACCACAAACTTGTCGGCAACAAAGTCGTGCCAGGGAATGTCGGACATGATCGAATTCAGCAGGGCGCGGCAAGCCGGTCAATCGGCGAGGAAATTCGTTACTGGTATGGTCTGAAGGCCGGACAAGACTTCGAGTGGATCGAGGTAGAAGCTCAGATTCACAAAGATGGCCATTTCATCCTCGTCCCGACTTCGGTGAAGATGAGGGATGCTAAGCGTTCGCGAGAAGTTGAACGAATACTTTTTCCTTTGTCGTTTCACAGAAAACACCAGAGCTCATTTTGGCGCGAACAGATCGAGTACAAGCGGACGAAATCGTCCGAAGATGTAGCGTGGGCTGCGGTTCATATAAGCCGAGTGGTTGCGGAACATGCACAACCGCAAGAGAAAGGCATCCTGGAGTCGGACTTGTTGCGCGTCAGCGGCGCCCTTTCGATTCTAGGCGTCGAACTCGGTCCGTACCTTGGGACAGGGTACGATTGCCTGAGGAGCACATTCCAATTCGATGATCTCCCGGTGTATCAGTGTCCCGTTGAGATCAAGACCCGCTCAAGAGGGTTCTCTTACCAAGTAACGAAGTACACGAAGCTTCCAAGGGCCGTGGTGTTATGCATGGAGCACAACATGGTGAACCCGCCGGAGCACATAGACGTGGTTGAGTTGAAAGAATTAGCGCGGTATCTGGGCGGATGATGATGCGATCCGCCATTAAGCCCATTCTCCGCGCCATTCCCGCAACAAGGCAGGTGGACGCGCGACACTACGGGGTCCATCCGTATTTCACGAGACGCCCCGCGAATGTTGTTCGCGCCTACATTGAACGATATTCCTGCGAAGGCGACACCATTTTAGATCCATTCGGAGGCACGGGCGTAACCGCCATCGAGGCTTTCCTTCTGGGGCGGAAGGCGATCCAGAACGATCTCAATCCGTTTGCAAATTTTATCGCTGAATCCGTTGTTGATACGACGCTTCGGACAACGTTGCCGGTTCGCGAGGCGTTCGGACGAATTGAGGAATCGTGCGCGGCGATTCTGACGAAAATTGAAAGGGACGTTTCAGCGACGAGGCGTCTGTTGAAAAGAGTTCAATTGCCCGAGAATATTCGACTTCCGAAGAATTCGGACGCGGAATTCTTCCACGACATGTTTACGCCGAAGCAATTGGCGGGCCTCGCACTTCTGAAGGAAGCGATTGAGCGCGAATCCGATGGGATGGCGCAGAAACTTCTTATGTTGGCCTGGTCCGCGTCAATTGCAAAACTGAACAAGACTTTCCTTTCTGCGAAGGGTCGGGCAGCAAGCCGTGGAGGATCCAGTATATTCAGCATCTATAGATATAAGCTCGCCAAGCAGCATGTGGAGTTGCCTATTTGGGATACCTTTCGCGGCCGTTTTGCAAATGTGCTCGCGGCCAAGGAGGAAGTGCTGAAGTTACGTACTTATCGCGAGCAGCAATTACGCGGAGCGCGGACTCTCGACAGTCGCAAGGACTTTCGAGCGCTATCCCATGACGCATCGACGCTCGACGAAACCCTCGGAGCCGAGACGGTTGACTACGTCTTCACCGATCCACCCTATGGAGCTTTTATTAGTTACCTTGATTTGTCCATCTTGTGGAATCATTGGTTGGGATTACCCGTGTCCGAGGAGGCTCGCAATCAGGAAACCATCGTGGGCGGCGAACGAGCTCATAGCGAATCACATTACAAACAGAGCCTGCGCCGCAGCATCGAGAGTTCCATGCGGCTGTTGCGACCTGATCGTTGGATTTCAATCGTATTTCAGCATTGGGACGTAAGCTATTTTTCCACGATTCTCGAAGCAGTGACCGGATGTGGCGGAGAGCTTAAAGCGGCAATCACGCAGACGGGGGACGTGATATGGTCTATGCACAAGAAAAAGAATCCGACGGGCGTGCTCGCTGGCGAAATGATCCTGACGTTTTATAAGCCTCTGCGAGTGCGAGCCGTGAAGAGTCGTATGAATAGGATTGCTGAAAAAAAACGAGACAATGTGCTTTCCGAAGTATTCGACACTTGCCTCCGTAATGGCGCGCACAGCTTTACGAGCGAGGAGCTTTTCAATCGCCTAGTGATTGAGTTATGGCGCCGTCGCGCACTCAACTGTCTAAGCCTTGATCGGCAAGAGTTTGCTAGTGAGCTTGAGGTCCGCGGTTGGGCGTACAGCTCGCGAACCCATCGTTGGACGAAGCGCGGATCAGTCGAGCGATTGGCACAGCTTTCTCTATTTAGCTCGTGAGGCCTCAGAACATGTCCTGTACAAGATACATGTGCAATGTTTTCCCCGAATGATTATCCTCCAGCGACTGAAGTCACCCGGCAATCCGCCGCAGGCATTTTCGCCCTCCGGGTGGGTTGGTCGAGGGCGCGCATTGTGAGACCGTTCATCAATCCTTCTGGAGAGCGGAAAGCAGCTCAGGCCGCGGCCCGTTCCTTGGGAACCATGCGGATGTCGAGGGCGAGGTCCAGGGCCTCGGCGATGCGCTGGAGCATGGTGAGGGAGTGTCCTTCGTAGTCGGCGTCTTTCAGCCGGGCGCCGGCGCTTGGGGTTCGGATGCGCCCACTTCGGTTTTCTCTGGGCACGATTACCTCTCACCCGGCCTCTCCCCTTTCTAAGGGGAGAGGGGGAGAGTTTTGGAGGCCTGTTTCCGGGGGTGGCTTCCGCCTTCGGCGGACTTACCCCCGGCTATTCTCGTAGACCCCTTCGGGGTCAAGGGGTCGTGTCGCTGCCGCTCCACGCTCTGATCGACCCGTCGTGCACAGCCGGGGGCGGCTGTGCTACACCGTGGTCGGGGACACGTTGGACAGACCACGTCCGAGGGCGTGTGTGCTACACCATAGAAGGGGGCGGCTGTGCTACACCGCGGTCGGGGGGGCGCGTTGGATCGCGCCACCCACGAGGGGTGGCGCTACATTAGCGTTGTTACGCCGCGGCTTCGGAGAGGGTGGGGGTTTTCTCGAGGAGTTCCTTGAGAAGGTCGTCGGTGCTGACGCCCTCGGCCTCGCCCTCGAAGTTGAGCAGGACGCGGTGGCGCATGGCGGGAAGGTAAATCTTCTTCACGTCGCTGAAGCTGGCGTTGAAGCGCCCGTCGAGCAATGCGTGCAGCTTGGCCCCAAGGGTAAGCGCCTGGACGGCGCGGGGACTGACGCCCCAGCGGACGTACTTGTTGGTGACTTCCAGCGCGAACGGCCCGCCGGGGTGTGAGGCCATGGCCACACGGATGGCGTAGTCCTGCACGTGCGGGGCCATGATGACGCGGCGGATGAGGTTCTGCGTGCCCACGATCTCCGGCCCGGTCATCACCGCCTGGATCGTGGGCGAAAACCCCGTCGTCGTGCGATCCATGATGGTCTTCATTTCCTCCTTGTTGGAATAGTTGACGATCAGCTTGAACATGAAGCGGTCGAGCTGGGCTTCGGGAAGGGGGTAGGTCCCCTCCTGCTCGATGGGGTTTTGGGTGGCCATGACGAAGAAAGGCTCTTCGAGTTGGTGTCGGGTGCCGCCGGTCGTCACCGAATGCTCCTGCATCGCTTCGAGCAGGGCGGACTGTGTCTTGGGCGTGGCCCGGTTGATTTCGTCGGCGAGGATGATCTGGGCGAAGAGCGGCCCCCTTTGGAAAACGAACGAACGTTTTCCGGTGTTGGGATCCTCGGAGATGATCGTCGTGCCGATGATGTCCGCGGGCATGAGGTCGGGGGTGAACTGGATGCGGGAGAACTTCAGATCGACGGCCTTGGCCAGCACGCGGATGAGGTAGGTCTTGCCCAGCCCCGGCACTCCTTCGATGAGCACGTGCCCGCCGACGAGGAGTGCGGTGAGCACGCCCTCGACGACCTCGCCGTGCCCGACGATGGCCTTGCCGATTTCGGCACGAAGCGTCTTGAACTTGTTGCGTAACTCTTCCGCGGCCTTCTCGACCGCGGGATCAATCTGTGTTGTCGCCATCGAAAACTCCTGTCCGGCCTCCCCCCTTGCCAAAGGGGGGACATAGGGGGGTCTACACCGCCCCCTTACCCCCTCCTCGGTAAGGAGGGGGGCTTGGCTCCCCCCTTTATATAGAGAGGCTCTGCGTTGCTTCCTCCCTTACTAAGGGGGGATTGAGGGGGGTCTTTGCTCAACATCGACGCCCGTTCCGTCGCCACGCGCCAAATCTCGTCTACAACCCAATCAAGTGAGTCGTACACCTCAGGGTTTTTAAACCGCAAGACAAGTATTCCAAATGACTCGATAAACGCCTGACGCCGAGCATCTTTTCCTTCGGCCACGGGATCGAAATGAGATTCACCATCTACCTCGACTGCAAGCTTCGCCGCCGGGCAGTAGAGGTCGATCACGTAATCACCTACGCCGTACTGGCGTCGAAACTTCAAACCGTCAACCTGTCTTCCGCGGAAGCGCCACCAAAGCAGCCTCTCGGCCTTGGGTGCATCATTGCGCAGACTTTGGCGAAGCTTTTTCTGCACCTTGCGATTGTATAGTCGCGTCACCGACCACCCCCTACCCCCTCCTTATCAAAGAGGGGGGCTGATTCATCTCTACCTCCCGCAGTCGCCGACTTGACTCTGGCCACGTACGGACGAGGGAAGCCGGGCACCACCTCCCCCTTTACTAACGGGGGGGCTGAATCGTCGCGCGTATTACACCATGATGTCAACAGAAGCCTCGCAGTAGCCCCGCCTGACCCATCTTCTTATATAAGAAGGCATGACGTCACTCGTCCGAATGGGCTGCGTATTCTTCACGCAAGGGGCGTACCCTCATTGGGTCCAAGGCAGCCCTTTTTTCCAAATGGTATGGGGACTTGACGGGGGCTACCAGCCGGCTAGAATGCACCGTTTCCGGTTGTGGATTGGATTGTAGCTTAGGCGTTAAGTTTATGCCTCACCATCAGTTAAGTAGCTTCCTGGCAAGGCCCGGACAGGTCGAGCAGAAGTGGTTTCACGTGGATGCGACCGACCAGGTTCTGGGTCGTCTGGCCGTCAAGATTGCCACGGTGCTCATGGGCAAGCACAAGCCGACGTACACGGCCCATGTGGACACCGGGGACTACGTCGTGGTCACCAACGCCGCCAAGTTCAAACTCACCGGCGCCAAGGCCGAGACGATGATGTACCCGCGATACTCGTTTCATCCCGGCGGATACAAGGAGATTCCCTATCGCCGCGTGATGCGCGACAAGCCGGAGTTCATCCTCGAGTCCGCGGTTCGCCGCATGTTGCCCAAGAACGCTCTCGGCCGGCACATGCTCGACAAGCTCAAGGTATACGCATCGGATACCCATCCCCACTCCGCCCAAATGCCCGAGCCCTTGGCGGTGTAGCGAATGATGCAAGCAGGAGTTACGACGCAATGAGCGACCATCCGGCAACCGACATGCAAGCGACACCCCCGGCGGCGGCACAGGCCGCGGCGGGCAAGAAGCCCGTCTTGGGGAGCAACCCCTACCATTGGGGAACAGGTCGGCGAAAGACGGCCGTCGCCCGCGTGCGGATCAAGCCGGGAAGCGGCCAATTCATGGTTAACGATCGCAAGGTGGACGATTTCTTCATGGTCGATGCATACCGCGCCGCGGTGCGCACTCCGCTCAACGTCACCGAGACGACCAAGTCGATGGACGTGTTCGCCAACGTCCGCGGCGGCGGCATCCATGGTCAGGCGGACGCCGTGGTGCTGGGTCTCGCCCGCGCCCTGGTCAAGGCCGACCCCTCCTTCGAGGCCAAACTTCGCGCCGGCGAGCTGCTCACCCGCGACTCCCGCAAGGTCGAGCGCAAGAAGTACGGCCAAAGCGGCGCTCGCAAGCGATTCCAGTATTCCAAGCGATAGAGCTACGACTCGTTTTCATGTAGCGTATGGGCTTGTCCCTGATACATGGTTCTTGAACGTCGCCCATAAAGGGCGACGCTACATTGGAACCGCAATGGATCCCGGTTCGCGCCGGGGGCGGTGGGACTCTGAACTCACCTTCCCAGTTTTAGTTCCATGTACTTGACCCCTTCAAGGGGGACGCATTGGTGGGGCGGGATCTCCACGAAGCCAAGCGACAGGTAAAGCTGAACCGCCTCCTTCATCACGGGTAGGGTGTGGAGTTGTATGGCGGCATATCCGATGTCACGAGCGGCGGCGATCACCGATTCGGCCAATCTGCGGCCCAGCCCCGTGCGGCGATAAGCAGGGCGGACGTAAAGGCGCTTCATTTCGCAGGTTTGGTCGTCGATGGGCCGAAGGGCCACACAGCCCGCGAGCCGGGCGTCATCCGTCGCCAGGAACAATCGACCGGCGGGCCCGGAATACTTGCCCGGCAGGTTGTCCAACTCCTGCTTAAAGTCCTGGAAGCAAAGATCGAGTCCCAGGGCGGCTTCGTACTCTTCAAACAATGCTCGTACGTCCTTCAGCCGTTCGGGAGTACAATCTTGAATGCGCGGCGCCATGGAGCGGTTCCCCGGAATCGCGGGCAAGATCGCCGAGGGCGGTACTTGCGTCAAGCGCACGGGATTATGAACGGAGCCGGCAACGCATCGCGGTCAATCGTTTCGGTGTGGCACAGCGGCCCTCCGCTGTGCCACTCGGCCCAGCCGAGGGCGGCTGGGCTACACTTTGGCAAGGTGAGGCTGGGCTACACTTTGGCAATGGGCGGCTGGATTACACTGCGGCAAGGGTAGCTGCGCGGAAGAACGAGCTTTGAGATTCATCTTTGAGTTCGACGGGCCGGTGTTCGATTCCTCCGCCGTCTATTATGCCGCGCATCAGGCCGCCGCGGCGGACGTTGGTTGGTCGCGTCTGGACCAGGCCACGTTCTGGCGGCTGCTCCGCACGAAAGGACGACAGGCCGACGTGCTTCCCGGAGCGAAGCCGGTCAAGATCGCCGAATACCAAAAACGATTTGACCATCATCTCGAAACCGACGCCCTCGTTTCGTACTACCGGCCGCAGCCCGACCTGCATGAAACGTTGGGACAACTTGCGCGCGGCGGGTCGTGCTGCTTGTTAACTCTGGGACTAAACCTGGCTGGGCGTCGGGCGGTGTTGGAAAAGCACGGACTTGCCAACCGCTTCGCATCATTTGAATGCCTGGAGGCCGACCCTCGCCGCCGACCCGCGGAGCTGCGCCGACTGTGCGCGGGAGACCCGCGTGCGCTGGTTGTGGCGGCTTCGGATGCGTTGATCCGCTGCGCGGGAGAGGCCGGTTTGCTTACCGTTGGAATTCCCGTTGGACCCTGTTCGGCGGCGCGGTTGCATCAGGCCGGGGCAGGCGTGGTTTACAAGGCGCTGCACGAGTTGTCGGCGTCGATCCGCGACGGGGCGGCGGATCTTGTCCAGGCCGGGTTGCTTCCTCGGTCGCTGGATGCGCCGCGCTAGTTCTGTCTCAAAACGACATGGAAGCGTCGAACCAACGCGCATTCGATGCGCGATTCGAGCGGTTCCGCGCCACCCACAAGGGGTGGCGCTACAGTTCTGAGTCATTGCCTAGCGTCTTTCGCTTGTCAAAGCGCCCTGTGCATTCGAGAATTGCGGAATGAGCGTCGCCGATGACAAGGGCGTTTTGCGACTGATCGAACTCGCCAAGAACGAGGACCTCGGACATGGGGATATCTCCACCGCGATCCTCGACGACCGGCAGCAATCCGCGACCTTCCATCTCATCGCAAAACAGCGCGGAGTTTTCGCCGGACGGGAGATCGCCGCCGCGGTGCTTGCCGCGTATGGGACTTCGGTCGAGCTGGAGTGGACCGCTTCGGGCGTGGACGGGAAAAAAATCGAATCCCTGCCGACGCACCTTGCGACCATACAAGGTCCGCAGGCCGTGATCCTTGGCGCTGAGCGCGTGTTGCTCAATTTCCTGCAAAGACTCTGCGGCGTGGCCACGCTTACTCGTGCATTCGTTGACGCCGTCGCCGGGACCGGCGCAACGATCCATGACACGCGCAAGACGACGCCCGGCTGGCGAGTGCTGGAGAAATACGCCGTGCGCTGCGGCGGGGGAAGCAACCATCGCATGGGTCTTGATGACGCCGTGCTCATCAAGGACAACCATTTGACCGGGATCGGGACGGAACGACTCGCCCACGCCGTCTTCGAGATGTTGGGCCGGTTGTCGATGCGGGAGGTGAAACCGGCGTTCGTCGAGGTCGAGGCCCGCAACGTCGAGCAAGTTGCGCAACTCCTGAAGATCGTGGGAATCGACGTCATTCTTTTGGACAACTTTTCCGTGGATCAACTGCGTGAGGCGGTCGAACTTCGAGACGGCATGGGACTGCGCGGCAAGGTGGCATTGGAGGCGTCGGGGGGGATCAGGTTGCAATCGATTCGTTCCGTCGCCCAGACCGGCGTGGAGCGAATTTCCGTCGGCGCGCTGACCCACTCGGCGACGGCATTGGACTTGTCCCTGGATCGCATCTGATGTTCACCGGCGGTGCTTTCGGTTACATGTTTGACTATCTCCTCTGGTGGGCGCTTTACCTTTCCCTGCTTCTGCACACATGGTGTTTCTTCAAATTCTTTCCGTGGAAAGTGCATCGCAAGACCGGGTTGCTGGCGGGCAACGGCCTGGTTTTTCTTTGTCTGATCGGATTGGCGGCATTGGCTGGTGAGAGCTACCTGCGGTTTGTCGCTGTGCGGACGGATTCGTTCGGAGTATCGCTGCCCGCGCGGCGCTGGTTCGCACTGCATACCCGGCTGAATTCGCTGGGTTGCCGGGATCGTGAATGGTCGATGGATAAGCCTCCCGGCGTTCGGCGGATCGCATTCGTGGGAGATTCATTTACCTACGGATGGGGCATTGCGCGACCGGAAGACCGCTTCCCCGATCGCATCCAGGCTCTGTTTGACGCTCGCAAGCCCGGAACCGTGGAGATCATGAACGTCGCCAAGCCGGGATGGGACACGGGCGCCCAACTGCGGCCCATTCAGGACATGATCGCATTGTACGGCGTGGACGAGGTGGTGCTCTGCTATGTGGCCAATGATATCGAAAAGCTTCTGCCCACGACGGATGACTTCAACCCCACCCGACCTCCCGACGCACAGTTCTTTAATCTGGATTCCTCATGCCTGATGGATTACCTGTATCGCCGCGTCTACCTGCCGCGCGTGCCAAGTGTGAAGAACTTCCATGACTGGCTGGCGGAGGGGTTCGGGGATGATGAAACGTGGCGGCGGCATCAGCAGCAACTCATCGCTGTCATCCGAATCTGTCAGGAGAAGGGAGTGACGCTGCGCGTGGTCCTGCTGCCTTTCATGCGCACCAGCGGAGACAAGCTGCACCTGGACGAGCTTTTCGCCACGTTAAGGAAGTTCTTCGAGGCGAATGACACGCCAGTTGTCGATCTCGCGGAGGGCATTGCCGGTTTGCGGTCTGAGGATTTGGTGGTGAACAGCATGGACGCCCACCCCAATGAACGAGCCAACGAGTTTTTCGCCAATGCCATCTGGCGGGCTTTCTACGCCCGCCCTTAGCACCTCAAGTGCCGTTTCCAGAAAGGTTTATTCGGTTTTTCAAATTCGTTTCGTTGCGCCCTTACAGGGCTTAATATTGGTGTCGTACCTTTTATCCCAGGGCGTTGCCCTGGGCTGACCTGTTTCGCCCCTTTGGGGCGATTTCCCGATCGACGTTTTTGGAAATGGCACTAGCTATTCAGGGACCAGCGTTCGGACTTGGGATTGCGGGTCCAGCTTGAGTGCTTGCTTGGCGAATTCTTGGGCCTGCTGCGTCTCGCCGAGCTTGTGGGCGGCCAGAGCGGCGGCCTCGAAATGTTTGGCATTGGTGGGCTGTAGAATGGTCAGCGTCCTGAACTCGCGCAAGGCGGCCTCGGAATCTCCCGTCTGCATGCTGACCTCTCCCAGCGCCTGGTGCAGCTCGACGCTGGATGGGTCAATGGAAAGCGCCTGACGAAACCAATATTGCGCCTCACGCAGTTCACCGCGCTGCCGCACAATGTTCGCAACCTTCTTCGGGACCGACGGGTCGTTCTGTTCGATCCGCGCCAGTTCCAACAACTGCGGCAGGGCGCGGTCGTCCTCTTCGCGCTCCAGATAGATTCCCGCCAGCCCCCGCCAACTCGCCGGGTCCAGGGGGCAGAGGCGCTGAAGGCGCTGGAGTGACTCGATAGCGCGGTCCCAATCCTTGCGCCGCAGGGCAATTTCCGCCAAGTGCCTCGACGCCGCCAAGTTGTCCGGATCGAGCCCCAACAATCGTTCCAGCAGCGGCAGCGCTTCATCCTCATACTCGCGCTTGCCGGAATCGCTTCTTTCCTCCTGGGAGAGCAGGGTCAGAACGCTGCCCAGCACCTCCAACGCAAGGCGCTCGTTCTCATCCAGGGCCAGCGCCTGCCGCGCGGCGCTGACGGCTCGTTCGTAGTTCAGTTCATCAAGCTCCGCGCGGGCCAGCCGTCCGAATACGCTTGCACCGGCGTGATCCTTCAAGGCCGTTGTTCGAAGCGCCTTTACGTCTTCGGGCGGAGTCAAGTCGAAAGGACAACTCCACTTCGCGACCTGGCCTCGCGCCCAGTCGTGGAAATCGCGATCGAACTTGGAAGTCTCCACGCCCACGGGATCGGCAAATACCTCGGACTGGGTCTTTCCGGCGCGAAACCGATTGACCATGGACTGAATCATGTCATATCCAAAACGCTCGACGATGTATTCCACCATCCATTCGCTTTGCGCGTAGGCCATTTGCCTGTCGGTGGGCCGCTTCGGGCGGATGAATCCCCAGTCGATGGACTGGAGGGTGAAGAGCCGGTCGCGGCGGACGGCGTCGGCCAGCAATTCGGACCATTCATACGGACGCGGGGCGTCTTCCTGGTAGACGGCCAGTCCTTCCGTGAACCAGTGGGGAATCCGGTTATCCGTCGCCGCCAGGGTGACGGTGTGGGTGAATTCGTGTTTCAACACGCGGGCGAGGTTGTAGCGGCCCATCAGGTCGGTCGAGTCCCGCGGCGAGGCGAGGGCGATGATCCGTCCCGTTGAAGCCCCGACGGTATGAATCCAGGGCTTGCCGGTGATGCGCACGCCGAAGGCGCGGTGCGTGGGGAAAATCTCGATGATCGTTTTTTCGGCGAGGGGCGTCTGAAAATCGCCGGTCACTTCGTCGTAAATGGGTTCGAGGTAGCTGGCCACGTATTCGCCCAGACCGGGATCGCGTTCGGCGTCATACTTGATCACGAAGTGCGCCGTCTCGACCTTCGCGAATTTGTGCAGCCGGTCGAGCAATTCCAGGGTGAACTTGGTGCGGTCATTGTAGGGGTCCAGCGCCCAGGCGGCGTCGAGGGCGTCGCGGGCCTTGTTCTCCAGGCCCCATTGCATGTACATCATCCCCAGCTCTGTGCGGGCGTTGGCGTCGCTCGCGTCCAGTTCAATGGCCTTCAGGTATTCGCGCTCCGAGTCGGCGTATTGACGGATGCCCGACAGGGCATCGCCCAGGGTGCGATGGAACAACGCGCAACGAGGGTTGAGTGCGGCGACGCGAGCTTGCATCCGCTCGACGCCATCTCGATCGTAACGACAGGCCGAGGCCGCCGCCGACAAGGAGAGGGCGACGAGATCGTTGGGGTTGATCTTCAGCGCCCGCTCGCAAGGTTCCTTGGCCTCCTCGTAGCGGCGTTCCAGGATCAGCTTCTTGGCCAGCAGGTGAATGGCGGGGGCAAAGTTGGGGTTGGATTTGAGGGCCAGCTCGGCCCGGCGCTCGACCTCCTCGAACTGCCAGCCGTCGAGCACAACTTCTCCCAGACCGACCTCGGCCTCGCAGAGGTTGGGGTTGATTCGCAAGGCGGCCAGATAGTCGGAAACGCTCCCGTCCTCGACGTCGTTGTTGAATTTCTCGCGGAGCAGGTCGCCGGCGGCGATGCGCGCCGGCCAATAGGTGCGGTCCAGCCGCGTATAGGCCGGTTGGAGCATCCCGCTGAGCACGTGCTGCGTCCGCCGGGGGACGTCCGTGCTGGTCAATACGCTGTAGCGCAAGAAACCCCGGGCCGTGTCCGTGATCCAGGCGGCGTCTTTCGGTAAGTCGGGGTTCTCAACGAGTTGGCGATCGAACCAGCGGTAGGTTTCAATCGCCTCATCGCGCCGGCCCAGCATTTCGTGCAGGCGGCCGAGCTGGAGCCGGGCGGAGGCGCTGCGCTCGTCGAGCTTCAGCGCCGCCTGCAAGTGGGTTCGGGCGACGTCGTATTTGCCGAGGCGGGTCTCAAGCTCGGCGAGCAAGGCGTGCCACTCGGCGGAGGATTCGGCGTTGAGCGTCTTTAAGCCCGCGACGGCCTCGTCATAGTGTCCGATTTGAAGGCGGCACCCTGCCAGGCCCAAGGCGGCCGGAATGGCGTTTTTCGGTTCGTCCGAGAGTTTCTGATAAGCCTCGATCGCAGACTCATACGAGCCCTGCATCAACAAATCGCGTGCGTCGGCCAGGGTTGCGGGCTTGGTTCCTTCGTTGGACGGAGAAACTTCCTGCGCTGCCCCTTGCGCTGCGCTAAGCGCGGACAACGCAAGCGCGAATAAAACAGTGAAAGATATGGCGACGGGCCATGTTGATGAAATACGAACGCACATCGGCAGGAGGGATCGTAGCAGCGGGGCTACAAAGATGCGAACGGAGTTTCACGCTCCATTCGATAATCGAAAATCGGCAATCCGGGTGTTTCGCCTGCCACTCAAGCCGGTTGGGATTCGCGCCGCGTGGTGCCGCTCGTACGCATCGACCCTAATCCATCAACAGAATGTTTGGTGTAGAGCATTCGTCAAGCCCGTTACTCATGATTTCACCGGCAGGCGGCGGGTTCGATGGCGTGCATCCTCGACAGTGATGATCGCACCGGTCTCCAGTGCGTCCTTTGCTCCTCTGAGCACCATATCTAGCCGCTGAATCACGAAGGGCGTCGTCGTGTTGTTGAGGCGAAAGACGATGGTACTGACTTTGCTTTCGCCGGAAAGCGCCACAATCTCGCCGAAATCGAGATCAAACGTAAGAATGATCCGCGACTCAAGTGCTGCGGTCTCGAAGATGCTCGAATCCCGGAGGCGTTGCAGCCCTCGATCAATCAGATGAACAGCGTCGTGACCGTTGGCCCGCAACCACTCTATAACCCGCTGCGATATCCCCATGTCGGCGAGAAAGCGCATGGATCATGCCGACCGGACTTCTTCGCTGGTCAGCCAGGCCGCGTATTCCAGGGCTTGCTGGATGTCGTCAGCCTCCAAGTCGGGATAATCAGCCAGGACCTCCTCCGTTGATGCGCCGTGAGCGATCTGCTTGACGATCACCGAAACGGGAATACGCATTCCCCGGATACAGGCTCGACCGGCGAGGATGCCGGGGTCGAAGGTGATTCGATCAAAGGACATTGTCGGATTCCGTGGCTCGATTACACCGCGCATAAGCGTTGCGGTCAATGATGCTTGGTTCTGGCCCCCGCCACTCAAGCGGGTTGGGATTCGCGCCGCGTGGTGCCGTTCGTAAAAAGCTGCTCCATGCGTTCGAGGAGGCGTTCCATTCGGAAGGGTTTGTTGAAATAGCCGTCGACGCCGAGGCTCTCGGCCCAGACCTGGTGACGCCTGCCCGCGTTGCCGGTGATCATGATGACCAACGGACGCGAGCCTTTCTTCTTGGTCGTCCCTTTCAGCTTCTCTAGGACGAGGAAGCCGCTGCGCTTGGGGAGCATGGCGTCGAGGATGACGAGGTCGGGGTCGAACTCCGCCGCCTTGTCGATGGCCACGTTGCCGTCCCCCGCCGTCTGGATCGACACTCCCGTTCCTTCCAGAACCGTGGTGAGCGCCGTTACCATGTCCGGGTCGTCATCGACAACCAGGATGCTTTTTCCATCCAATACCGTGGCCACTGGGTGGTCTCCTAACCTGTCAAAGATTGCTCCCGCTCGCCTTTTTTCATGCGTTTTCGTGCGACTTTCGAGTATAGGGAGTTCGCCGCACCCGATCAAGCACCGACGAATCGTCCGTTTCCCCACGCCGTCGAAATTCAAGCGGAGGCCGAATGTTTGCCCGCCGGCCATGTCTACTTTCGTGCTTTACCTGCTTATTTGATCGAGTTAGAGTCAGGGTCACCCGTTTCGAAATGGTGTTTGGGTTTTCGACGGATCGACAATGGCCAAACAATGGTTGATCTCGGCCCCGTCGCCGGACTGCGAAGCCTTAGCCCGTCGCCTGCGAGTTCCATCGGTTATCGCCCAGGTGCTTATCAACAGGGGATTGTCGCTCGACGGAATGGTCGAATCCTTTCTATTGCCGCAACTGAAGAACCTTCACCCGCCGCAACTACTTCCCGGCGCAAACGAGGCAGCCGCGAGGATCGTCGATGCCATCCGCGCCAAAACGAAGATCATCCTCTACGGCGACTACGACGTGGACGGCACGACCGGCGTGGCCATCCTCTGGCACGTGCTGCGGCAGGCGGGCGCGGAAGTCTCCTTCTACGTGCCCCATCGAATCGACGAGGGATACGGACTGAACCTAGAGGCCGTGAAGCGACTGGTCGAGGACGGCGCGGGCATGATCGTTTCCGTGGACTGCGGCATTACCGCGGTGGATATCGCCAGATTCCTCAGGGAATCCGGCGTCGCCCTCATCATCACCGATCATCACGCTCCCCACGCCGAACTCCCCGACGCCGCCATCGTGCACCCATTGGTCGGCGGCGCGAATCCCAATCCGCACCTCAGCGGCGCGGGCGTGGCCTTCAAGCTTGCCTGGGCGATCGCTCAGCGACTCAGCGGCTCGGAACGCGTCGCGCCCGAATACCGCGAATTATTGAAGGAACTGCTTCCGCTGGCGGCGATGGGAACGATCGCCGACGTGGTGCCGCTGGTGGGCGAGAATCGGATCATCGCTCGTCACGGCCTAAGCGCCCTGCCCGCCACATCCTTGCCCGGAGTGAAGTTGCTCATCGAATCCGCGGGGCTTAGCAACGGAAAAATCAGCGGCTACGACGTGGGCTTCAAACTCGCCCCGCGGATCAACGCCGCCGGGCGCATGGGCCACGCCCGGCTGGCCGTCGAGTTGTTCACCCGCGCGGACGTTCATCGCGCCAGAGAGATCGCTCTTTATCTGGAAGAACACAACCGTTCGCGGCAGGCGACCGAGCGTCAGATTTCCAGGCAAGCCTATGAAATGATCGAGCAAGGGAACCTGGCAAGCGACGCGAGGCGGGCGATCGTCTTGGCGTCAGCGGATTGGCACGCGGGGGTGATCGGCATCGTGGCTGCTCGTGTCGTGGGCCGTTATCACCGGCCGACGGTGATGATCGCCCTCAACAACGGCGAGGGGCAGGGTTCGGCCCGCGGCATTCCCCACTTCGATCTCGCCGACGCCTTGTCCTCCTGTTCGCGGCACCTGATCGCGTACGGCGGACACGCCATGGCCGCGGGATTGCGCATCGCCGCCGATTGCGTCGAGGCCTTCACCGAGGCGTTCATCGCGGAGGCCAACAACCGGCTCACCGGCGCGGACTTGATCGACAAGCTCCGTCTTGACGCCGAGGTGTCGTTGAAGGAATTGACCCTGCCGACGGCGGAGGCGATCGTCGGATTGGGGCCGTTCGGCGTCGGCAACCCCAAACCGAAGTTTGCCTCCGACTGGTTGGACGTCGCCTACGAGCCGCGCTGCGTCGGGGCCAACCAGGACCACTTGCAGGTTTCGTTTCAACAAAACGGCACGCGCATCAAGGGCATCGGGTTTGGCCTTGGCAGCGCCATCGAGGATCTTAAGCAACACCGCCGCTGCCGCGTGGCCTTCGAGCCGATCATCAACGACTTCAACGGCCGCCGCAGCGTGGAAATGCAAGTCCTGGACTTCAAGTTCCCAACATGACCCTGACGCCGAAGGCGTCTTGCCTCTAGGACCAGGGTTGCTTCAGCGAGGCTATGCTGGGTTCACTTTCGGGTAGGCGTTGTAGTAATCTCACGAAGCGGATTGCCGCTTCGATATGCATCGATCCGTGCGCCCAGCAACTCCGCAAACGGCGTATCTCCGGCCAGTTGGGCCTGCTGCCGGGCCTTTGACGCGATCGACGCGGCACGCTCCCAGTTTCCGACTTCGGCATGGGCCGCCGCCAGGGTGTCGAGCAATTCGTAGTTGGGTTCGCGCACGGCGGCAGCGGACAGCTCGGCCAATGCCACTGCCTCGGCGCCATTCCGCAGACGGTCATCCGGGCACGTGGCAAGCGTTCGGGCAAGGAGGTTGGTTAGGCTGATGTCATGAGGTACAGCCTCCAATCCGGCACGCAGTGCCTTGATGGCCTCCTCGAATCGCTGCTGCCCTCGCAGGCTGGTGGCCAGACCAAGGTAAGCCCTGGCATTTCGCGGCTCCTGTTTGATGGCCTCGCGGAAATGAGTTTCCGCGTCTTCACGACGGAACAGACCGAGGTACAGCGCCGCGAGTTCCGCATGGATCGAAGCATTCTCTGAATCCTCGGCCAGTGCTTCACGAAACCATTCCTCGGCTTGATCGAATTTTCCTGCTTGCTGAGCCATCCTGGCCAATTCGACGATCGGCGCAGTCGATGGTGCGTAGGCATGCCGGGTACTTAACAGCACACGAACCGCTTCCTCACGCCGACCCAAATGCCGAAGAATCCGGGCCATATCCAGACTCACTTCCAGGTGCGGCGCGATCGCGGCCGCCCGCTGATAGTGTTCCAACGCCTTGTCCCAAAGCTGCTGATCTTCGTAGGCTCTGCCAAGGCCGGCATGGGCGGCAGGAGACAGGGGGTTCCCGGCGAGCGTACGATTCCACATGGCCTCGCCGTTCGCGAAGGTTGGAAGGTAGCGCGCAGTCGTCACCGCGGCGGCGAGCAGGACCACGACTCCGATTCCCGTAATCCAGTTCATTGAACCGGGCGAGCGATCGCGGATGCGCTGCAACAGGAGGGCAACCACCGCGAACAGCCCGATGCAGGGCAGGTACAGATAGTGGTCCGACACGCAGGTCAGCGCCAGGTTGCCATAGGCAATCAACCCCAGAACCGGGATGAGAAACACAACGAAGTGGATTAGGCCGTAAGCGGTGATCCCATCGAGCGTGCGCCGCGTGCGCCAACACGCGACCATCGCCGTAAGCAACGCCGCGGGCGGAAGCCACCACGCGATAGAGCCGACCGCCACCTCCCATTGCGGGTACATCGGAAGCAGATGGACCGGTGCGATGAGCCGCAAGACGTAGAATCCCAGTGCCGCCGAAGCGATCAGCGGTCGAATACTCCAGTCGGGGGCCTGGTCGGCAAACTTAACCTCGAAGGAAACGGTCGCGAATGCCAGAACCGCCGCGGGGATGATGCATGGTCCCACGTCGGCAAGAATGCGCCGCCACGACACCTTCCAAACCCATCGATCCAGCGCCGCCAACGCGAGTGGAAGCGTGAGGACGGCGGACTTGCTCAGTAGCGCCGCCACGAACCATGTAAAGCCGATGAAATACCAGGACCGGCCGATCCCCTGTCGAAACCGGCTCCAGGCGATCAGCGACGCCAACAGAAAAAAACTTGAGAGCAGATTCTTCCGCTCGGCAATCCAGGCCACCGACTGAACCTGGACCGGGTGGAGGGCGAAAAGCAAACAGACCGCGATGGCGCCCCAATAACTGAAGCGTATGTCCGGGGGAGCCTCCGTGCGGCGCGCATCGACTCGGTCAGGGCATGGAAGGGTTGTCCTTTCCACCGGCTGACGCCCAAGGCGCATGAGAAAGAAGAACAAGAGCATGACATTCGCCGCGTGCAGCAAGATATTCGTCGAGTGGTAGCCGGTGGGTTCGTCTTTCCAGAGACGGTATTCCAGCCAGTAGGTCGTGAAGGTCAGGGGATAATACTGTTCCGGTTCTTGCGAAGCCCAGATGCGCAGCAGCCCGCCGGGCTGGGTCATCAGCGGGCTATCCGTGATATAACGGGTGTCGTCCCATCCGACAAAGTCGAAACGGAGAGTGGGCAAGTAGACGATGATGGCAACCGCGGCCAGGCCCGAGGCAATTAGCCATTCCCTCCAACGACCCGTCGGGACGAATGAGTCTGTGTTTGAGTTTCGAGGCGAGCGCGCGCCCATGGAGGACCGCAAACAGCATCGCCGCCGCAGCGTGGAAATGCAAATACTGGTCTCTTAGTTCCGGACGTAACGACTCGCTTTCGGAGCCATAGGCGCGAGCCTATGGACATAATCGGAGCCGGGAGCGGAAGCGACCGGATTGGGATCGTGTCGCCTTCGCTCCGCGCTCAGATCGCCGTAATCCCAAGCCTATGGACATATTGAAAAGCGGGAGCGGGCGGATCATCTGTACTTTGCCCGCAAAGGAGCGACCGGCCAGAACTTCGCAGTGCGCACCGGCGATACCACAACAGGAGGAAATGGATGAAAAATGATCGGCGAGGCAAACCCTGAGGAAGGCCGGCTCACGGTTTTTTCGCGCAATCCCCGGCCGCGACGCACTCGTCCCATGCACGCTTTGCCAGGGGTTGCTCTAACAGTCGCTGCTGAAACTCATACTCTTTGATGGCACGTACGGTCTCGGCATTAATAGCGACGACGCGCCTCGATTCCGGCCAGGGATTCTTCTCGAACGCCACAATCCTGTCCCACGAGGACTCCGCCCGCGCCCGCTCGCGCCAATCGATACCGGGTACGAGCACGTAATCATTCACGTAAGCGTACGACGACGTACGCCTGTACCCACCAATCACATAGCTCCCAAGAAATGAAGACGCGGCGAGAAGGGCGCACAACAGGGCAATAGCCATTGCGAGTTTGCGAAGCCATCGCCGTGTCAACACGATGATGCCGAGGACCGGTCCGATCCCGAGTACGGACCACATGAAGATGTCCCCGACCCGCGGGCTCCAATGGTTCGCCCAGACATAGGTGGGCTCGATGGATCGTGAGTACCATGACGGCGCAAGGTTTTGTCGAATGGCGTCGATCGTCAGGGTTCCGTCCTCGGGGTTTGTATGAGAAGTGACCAGATGGGCTTGAACGATGGAGTGGAGCAAACTACGGCTTAACTCGCGTCCACTCAGGGGACCGCAGCGAGATGAAAAGATTCCAGGGGAGAGCAAGAGGACCAGCACGCCGTAGAGCGCCGCGATCGAGAACAGCTTGAGAAACGTCTTGACCCCTTCGGTCCGGAACACGGTTTGAAGACCAGTCGGAACGCGCGAGAAATAAGTGCTTTGGTCCCGCGGATCGAACCAGAATCCGCATTCCGAACAACGTGGTTCTACTTGTCCGCGCAGATCGTAATGGCAATTCCGGCAATACATGATGCGCCCAAGTGCCCCCAATCATCGTAGGCACCTCAGGCGCCCGGGACCAGCAAATCCTGCAGCAATCGGGGCCTTTCGATATACAATTATTCGTCACTCCCGCGCACGCGGGAGTCCAGAGGCGAAGGAAACTGGGTTCCGCGCCAACCCCCGACATCCGGCGGTAGAGATGGTTTACGTATTGCGGACCGGCGAACGGTTGGAGAACAGGGCGAAGGCGGTGAGGATCAAGCCGACGGACATCACCATGATGATGGGGCGCGTCCGCCGATCGCAGAAAAGGCCGTCGTAGTTGAAGTCGGGCAGGTAGGAACGCGCCCGGACCAGGGCCGCCGGCGGCTCGACGGGTTCGGCCACGAACGCCTCCGGCACCGCCGTGGGAGTGTAGGGCACGGAAACCGTCACCGACTTGTCGCCGGGGCGGCGAAATTGCAGATCGCGCTGGGCGAGACGGGCGATGACGGCGGGATCGCTCTGCATGGCCTCCAGCATGTCTTTTTCCCGATCGACGAACCGTTGCATTTCGTCCAGCCGATGCCGCTCGGCCTGCTCCTCCAGGCGCAAGGCCTGGTACTCGCGCCATTCGGGCAGCACGATGCAGGGTGCAAACGCGCTGAGGCCCATGAAGATCAACATCCAGAAGACAAAACCGCCCTTGGGCGGATTGCCGATTGCCGATTGCCGATAGCCGATTGGAACTTCTGTCGCGCACTCGTTGCCCGTCAATTGGCAGTTGGAAATTGGCAATTGGCCATCCTGTTCCATTGATTCGTTATCCATTTCCCTTTCCCCATCCCGCGCCGTAGACGGCGGCCGGTCCCAGGTGATCTTCAATGCGCAACAGTCGATTGTACTTGGCGATGCGGTCGCTGCGGCACAGGCTGCCGGTTTTGATCTGCCCGGCGTTGGCGGCCACGGCGATGTCCGCGATGGTGGTGTCCTCGGTCTCCCCGCTGCGATGGCTGATGACAGCGCTCCAACCATTGCGCATGGCCAGGTCGATCGCCGCGAAAGTCTCCGTCAAGGTTCCGATCTGGTTCACTTTGATGAGGATCGAATTCCCCGCCCGCATTTCGAGGCCCTTCCGCAGGCGCTGGGTGTTGGTGACGAACAAGTCATCGCCGACGAGCTGGATGCGTTCGCCGAGCCGCGCCGCAAGCCGCTTCCACCCATCCCAATCATCCTCCGCCAGTCCGTCTTCGATGCTGCGGATGGGGTACTTGTCGCACCATCCCGACCAGAAGGCGATCATTTCATCCGAAGTCACGCTCTTCTGCGGGGCGGACTTGAAAAACGCATATTTCCCGGTCTTCTTGTCGAACAATTCGGAACAGGCCGGGTCGAGGGCGATAAAGATGTCTTTACCAAGCTTGTACCCGGCGGCGCTCACCGCCTCGACGATGACTTCGAGCGCTTCTTCGTTGGTTTTCAAATTGGGAGCAAACCCGCCCTCGTCGCCGACGTTAGTGTTGTAGCCGCGCTCTTGCAGGACCTTGCGCAGGGCGTGGAAACATTCCGACCCCATCCGCAACGCCTCGCGAAAGGAGGGAGCGCCCCACGGCTGGATCATGAACTCCTGGAAGTCCACGTTGTTGTCGGCGTGCCGGCCGCCGTTGAGGATGTTCATCATGGGGACGGGGAGAATGTGAGCCTTGGGCCCGCCGAGGTATCGAAAAAGCGGCAGGTTGCAGGATTGCGCCGCGGCCTTCGCTGTCGCCAGCGACACGGCGAGGATGGCGTTGGCCCCAAGGCGGGACTTGTTGGGCGTCCCGTCGAGGTCGATCATGGTTTGATCGACGTCCTCCTGATCGGCGGCGTCGAGGCCCATGACGGCCCCGGCGATCTCCCCGTTGACGAATTCCACGGCGTTGAGGACGCCCTTGCCGTTGTAGCGTTTGGCGTCGCCGTCGCGCAGCTCGACGGCCTCGTGCTCGCCCGTCGAGGCGCCGGAAGGAACCGCGGCCTCTCCGCAGCTTTCATCCTCCAGCACCACCGATGCTTCGACGGTGGGAAACCCGCGGGAGTCCATGATCTCCCGCGCTTCGACATGGACGATGGTGGTGGACATAAACGCCTATCAGAACCCCAAGCGCCAGCGCGGGGTCCGTGTTTGATGGTTCATCGTGGCAGGTCATCGACCTGCTTTCACTATCGGTCAGAGGTACAAAAACCCTCTACCATGGGGCGATCACGAACTGTAATGTGAATGCAATCTCCGTCAACGATGGCGGCGAACGGCGCACTGCTGACAGAATCGGCAGTCCATCGCGAGGCCCTAACGGGGCCTCGACATCCAGCCCAGGGTTGTCCCGATTCGTCGGGACTACCCTGGGTTGACATCGCCAACGGACACAACCCTGACAGGCAACGCCGTGAACTGAGCACTTTGTTTCGCCCTTTCAGGGCTCATTTTCGCAATGCTCTCGTTACCCAGGGCGTTGCCCTGGGCTTGCATGTTGCGGCCCGTTGGGCCTGAAACCTTCAGTTCACGGCGTTGCCTGACAGGGTTGTGGCGATACGGATACGATTCCCAGGGTTTCCGCTACGCGGCAACCCTGGGCTGAAGTCCATTACGCCTTTGGCGTAAAGAAGCGTCTTACCTGAAGCTCGCCATCAACGATGACCTTCTTCATTCGTACCGCCGGATCGGTCATGGATCCACGAAGGATCGCCTCGTACGCGACTCGAAACCCTACTTGACGATGATCGGGCGGTTGGCGCCGTCGAAGGAGACGGTGCCGGACAGGCCGATCGGGCGCAGGCTGGGCCGCAGGGACGTCCTCTTTCCACCTTCCGCTTCCCGGCGAAGCTGAAACGTCACCGTGCGCGAGAGGTCGTCGAAGTAGGGACCCCATTTGACCTTGCGATGGACGTCGTCCCACAGGCCGTTGCTGCTGACTGCCGTGACCGACCATCCGTCGGGGACGTGAACCTCAAACGCCACCGCCGAGGTTCCGTCGGGCGGCTCGATGGTGACCGGAATGGTCCACGCGCGCACGGGCTTTTTGGGAACCGTTGTGAGAGTGGGGGGAATGTCCAACGTATTGAGGGTGGGGACTTCCACCGTCGCGACGCCACCGCTGGGACCCGGCGTGTTCGCCGGGCAACATCCCGAATCCGGCGTGGGGCATGGGGACGCCAGCCACTTCTGCTGAGCGTCGTCCCAGCAGTAACACTCGCCGGTTCGCCAGATGAAGGCCGCGCGGGTCATGCCCGACAGGTCGTCGTTGCAGCCGCGCGTCCAGGCGCAAGCGTATCCGATCACTTCACAGAGCGAGACCCGCCCGTCGCCGCACGATCCCGTGCCGCATCCGTTGCAGTCGCCGACGGGACAGGCCCCGCACGCCGCCTGCGGGAGGTCGGCGGGCATCTTCGCGCAGCAGGACTCCTGCACACACTCGTTGCCGCAGATTGGTTGAAGGTCCCCATCGACGGAGACGGAGCCGTCGAAACACCGGACGATCGCGTTGGCGGGACCGGGAATCACCTCGTAGCCGACTTCCGGCGGGAAGGGTGGAAAGAGCGGGCCCCACTTGATCTTGCCGTTCACCGGATCGTAAACGCCGCCGTGGCTGATGTTGTTGGTCACAATCCAGCCCGGCGGAGGCGCATCCTCGACACCCAGCACCACCGCGCTGTTCGGCAGCGTCAGCACGATGCGGACCTTCTTGGCCACACCGGGACAGTAAGTGCGTTCGGGGTCGGACAAATCGCGCGACGCGGCGCAATGGGTGGACCCGCACTCGCCGCGATGGTCGATGGAAACGCCGGCCCGGTCGGCCTCACACTCGTTGGAATAGGTGACACCGTCGCAGCCGCAGACGGGGTCGTACTCTTCCGTGCAAAGACCGGGAAAGGGCGTACACGTGCCGAAAAAGTCGCAGCAGCACTGCCCGTCCGGCGTCTTGCAAAAGAAGCCCTCCGGGCAGGGGTATCCGGGGAACCCGCCGCAGACCTGCGCGCACTCCCCGCGATGGTCGATGGAGACGCCGGCCCGGTCGGCCTCGCACTCGTTGGAATAGGTGACACCGTCGCAGCCGCAGACAGGGTCCCAAAGCGTGATGCAGGCGCCGGGAATCGGCGCGCACACTCCCTGGTTATCGACGATGTCGCAGGTGCCCACGGGGAACTTGCAGAACTCGTCGGGCGGGCACGGAATGCCCGCAATGCCGCCGCACACCGTCGCGCATTCCCCGTAGTGGGCGATGGTCACACCGGCCCGATCGGCCTCGCACTCATTGCCGTAGGTCACACCGTCACAACCACATACCGGGTCCCACACGGCCGGGCAGGCGGTGGGAATCTCGGCGCAATGGCCCATGAAATCGCAACAGCACGCGCCAACGGGAAGCTTGCAAAAGAAATCTTCGGGGCAGGGAAGTCCGCCGATGCCGCCGCAGATCACATTACCGATCGCAGGCTCGCCCACGACGTGCAGGATGGTGTCTACGCACGTCGGCTCCATGCCGTTCTTGGATACGAAGATATCCATCAACGGAAACTGTCCGCCGCCCACCACGAAGCCGCTGTCGAAATGGGTCGGGCCGTTGGGTCCGATCCAAAGCTGGAGGCTGAGCTGATGCTGCACGGCCACCTCTCCCCCCACGCGATACCGCCCGAAGCCCCGGATGGGGATGACCTGATTGACCGCGGGCGAAATCACCTGCCAATGGATGTTCACCACCGCGAAGTCGCGGAACAAGGGGTTTTCCGAAAGCGGGATCAGGCCGAAATCGCCGATCATGGGCGTCGGTCCATGGCAAAGGCAATCGCAGGGACTGTTCATGCAGCAACCTTCTTCGAAGGTGGCGCCCGGGCCGAGCATGTAGGGTGTGACGGCCCCGTCGGGAACACGATCGGCGTCGATTCTGATGACGCGATCGTAGCAGTACATGCCGTGGATGGAGACGGTGACGTTGATGCGGGTCATGTCCGCGATCGGGACCCAGCCGCTGTCGAAGTGTTCGACGGGGTGGTCGCCGACCTTCAGATCAAGCTCCATTCGTTGCTGCATGAGCGTGATGGGGCCTGGGCTGCCGATCCTGTACTTTCCCGATCCGGTGATGCGCAGATCAGGATTGAAGTTGGGAACGGTCCAGTACACCTCTTCGACGGCGTAGGAGTGTACGTTGGTGTTGTCCAGGCCCTTGTAGACCAGCTTGAGCATGCCGCCGACGGGCCCGTCAATCATGATCGGGCACAGGCAGGGGGGGAAGCAGCCCTCCTGGTAGTTGGCACTCGGGGTCAACTTGAAGGTCGTCCCTGAGCCCGCGCCGAGTGGATCGGCCAAGGCGGCGGCAGGGAAGAGCAGTGCACCAAGGGTGACCGCTGCGAACGATGGATTGATCGAACGACCGAAACCGTTGATTGGACGAGTCATGGCATTGCCTCCTAAAGCGAACAACTCCCACACCCAGGCCTGCCAAGTACCGTGACGAATATTGCGACAAGGTTAGCACTTCGGTCCACCATCGTCAAGGATTTTGCATGTGACTTTTTGATCGATGAATCATTTTCCACACATTACAAAGCATACAGCGGGGCTTTGCAGAGATCGTGCTGACGGCTAAAATTAAGGGGTCAGATTGTCATTGATGGAACGGAAAATGGAGGACGATCGGCCATGAGCGCGATTACGGATTTACTCGGATCGGATGCGGAATCCCTTTTGAGCCACAAGTGTCGGGGCATCGAGAAATCGCTGTTGACCTTACCCGGACCGGATTTCGTCGAGCGAGTGCTCACTTCGACCGATCGGCCCATCCCGGTATTACGCAACCTTCAGGCCATCTTCGATCACGGACGGCTCGGCGGCACCGGCTATCTTTCCATCCTGCCGGTGGATCAGGGCATCGAGCACAGCGCGGGGGCGTCGTTCGCGCCGAACCCGATCTACTTCGACCCGGAAAACCTGGTCAAGCTGGCGATCGAGGGCGGGTGCAACGCGGTGGCCTCGACGCTCGGGGTGCTGGGATCGGTTTCTCGAAAGTACGCGCACAAGATTCCGTTCATTCTCAAACTCAATCACAACGAGCTGCTTACTTTTCCCAACAAGTATGACCAGATCATGTTCGCCAACGTGCATCAGGCCGTGGACATGGGCTGCGCCGCCGTTGGGGCGACGATCTACTTCGGTTCAGGGGAGTCCGCGCGGCAGATTCAGGAAGTGAGCGAGGCCTTCCACACGGCCCATGAACTGGGCATGGTTACGGTGCTGTGGTGCTATTTGCGCAATAGTGCATTCAAGAAGGACGGGACGGATTACCACGCCGCCGCTGATTTGACCAGCCAGGCCAACCACCTCGGCGTGACCATCGAGGCCGACATCATCAAGCAGAAACAGGCGACGAACAACGGCGGGTACACCGCGCTCAACTTCGGCAAGACCAGCAAACTCGTTTACGAAAAATTGACCAGCGAGAACCCCATCGACCTGACGCGCTACCAGGTCGTCGGCTGCTACATGGGCCGGGCGGGTCTCATCAACTCCGGCGGGGAGTCGTCGGGGGCGTCGGACTTCGCCGATGCGGCCAGGACCGCGGTCATCAACAAACGCGCCGGCGGCATGGGCCTCATCTCCGGTCGAAAGGCCTTCCAACGCCCCATGGCCGAAGGCGTCAAGCTCCTCAACACCATCCAAGACGTGTACGCGGACAAGACCATCACCGTGGCGTAATTCGGGGCCGCAATCGCGAATGGGCAGCACAGATTAATGGTTGAGTCTGTATGACTGCCTGCCGCTGCCAATGAAATGAGTTTGGTGTCCCCGGATTCCAGTCCCCGGATTCCCCAATGAAATGAGTATGGTGTCCCCGATTCCCCTGTCCCCGGATTCCACCCGGATTCCACGAACAGAATTGATGGTGTCCCCGGATTTCGCCGCACCACGCGCCGAAATGAGTAGGGCGTCTCGGATTACGCAGTCTTTCCCCGAATCCCAGGACTGACCGTCATCATTTCCCAGTAGCATCCTCGTTCTTTAATTGCTCGAGCACGACAATGCGAGTCGCTGGTCTAGCTCCATCCACGACGGAAAAAACCACGTTTGGATCGTCGCCGAGCAATGCCGCAAAGTGCTCGAGAACCGTTCCCTCTTCCCGCAGAGACACAAGGTCCGTATAAAGTGGCGCGCGAGGATCCCCTTTCATTCCGGGACCGCCTAAGTTCCCAAACTCAGTGTGAGTTTCCTTCAGATGCTCAACAAAGGCCATCATCGCCTCGAGCCGAGGCACATTCCTTATGTGGACTCGTCCGACGACCTTCGTGAAAGGTCCGGACTTCGGGTGAAGTATAAGTCGATCACTCACGAGAGCATAAGCGTAGGAGTTGTGTGCTTGGACGTCTTCATCTAGCGCCGTTCGAAGATTGACTTCTTCATCGCCCAGTTCTGGGGCCGCCTGTTTCTCATCGGATACGCTGACAAAACACACTGGCACTTTGTACTTCTGGCGGAGCGTGTTGATCGTTTCGGTCACGGAAGCGGACATGTCGCGAAGGCTGACACGACTCTCATTCATCATTCTGGCAATCTGCCCTTTCTCGCCACCCGTAGCCGGAGGCTGCCGCATCAACACGCATGTGGACGCCAGGGCAGCGAAGAAAGTCGCATGTTTCAGATGGGCGCGGATCACTTTGGTTCTCCTTCGATAGTGTCAATCCGGGGTCAATCCGGGGACACCATACTCATTTTGTCAATCCGGGGACACCATACTCATTTTCAGCCCATCCTCGCCATGCCACTATTCTAGCACAGCGTCCGGCGATCGGGTAATCTCAAGTCATACCAGCACCCAGATTTCCTTTCCCCAGATTTCCCCATCGTCAATGAAATAGGATGGTGTCCCCGGATTATCCACCCGGATTATCCAATGGTATGAGTATGGTGTCCCCGGATTATTCTTCCTTGAGGCTGACCACGGTCAAGGGCGCGGAATCGGTACAAAGGCAGTCGAACGCACAGGCAGCAGTTGATATGACAATCGTCGAGCAACGCGCCTTGGGGGCGTTCTACGGAGCATCACCGTCTGTTCGGCGTTGGCGCTCCAAGTTCTCAAGGAACCCCGAAACCTCCCGGGCGTACGCGGTTTCGGGGAACCGCTCCGACAATTCCGTTGCGACCGCGCGAGCCTCGTCGATTGTTCCGGTCATACTCTTCACGAGGACTTGACGATAAAGCTTTCCTGCTTTGTCATCGGGATATTTCTCGTCAATCTTGCGCGCTGCGAGCTTTAGTAAAGCGGGCCGCTGGTTTATCAATGCGAATTCGAGTACAGCGCGACCTCCGTCGATGCGGTCTTTGTTCCACGAGACAAAATCCTCAGCATACGCGCCCCCACGATCAAGACAGAATGTCAAACATTCTTCAAGCAGATCTTTCATCTTTGGGTCTTTATAGAGCGGACTTTGCCGTTCGCCGATTGCTTCTGGTAAAAGGCCTACAAGCTCCCAGCGGATTTCTGGTGCATACGCTGAGTCCACAAATTGATCGAGGAACTCTGAAAAAATTCTCGCTCGAAAAGCACTTAACGATTTTTTTTCCTGCTCATTACGGTTCGCTGCCATACGCAGCTTCAAAAAATCCATCGCCTGGCGATCTTTGAAACTATTTGGTTCAACTCGTACCGTGACTTGGGGAATCTCCCAGTCGATGAGAATGTCTTCCCCGTCGGGCACAAGCCGACCTGACGAGATTTGCGTCTTGCCACGAAGCGTAAAAACCCCCGGTTCATTCGGCCAACGCTCGTGGTTAAAATGACTGTACAAGAATCGATGCCGCTCGATCTTCCCTTTTGGAGCAATCGTTACAGGAACGGGCGTCCACGCACTATCCATCGCACCATAATAAAGGCGATGGTACTCTCCATCGGGACCACGCACATGAACCTCTGGTTCAATGTATCCCATGTTAAACCCTGGCAGAGTGACCTCAAAAGGATTTGGATTGAGAATGCGGACTTTGAACGTAAAATTCTCAAAGAGCACGCATTGCGGTGAATCAAGCTGGATTTCAAGTTGCATGGGGATCATCAGCTTAGCCTCGCCATCTTGAGAATAGAGTCGCGATGGCAGGGTAGGCAACAGGACAGTAAATGCCACGCCCATAATCAATAGCCGATCATCAAGCAATCTCGACATCATTGCACGCTCTCCATTCTACGGTTGGGGCGGATATGAAATGCTCCGAATCTTGTTCAAACTCTTGGGCGAGAACGCGATATTCGGTGCCAATCCACTCTCGTTCGTCTTATCCGTCATGATGTAGTCACCATCTGGACCATCGGGCGGCGCATAATCATCTTGATCGTCAATCCGGGGACACCATACTCATTTTCAGCCCATCCTCGCCATGCCCCATCCCTACCACGCCCCCTCTCCATCGTCAATGAAATAGGATGGTGTCCCCGGATTATCGGATTATGATCCAATGGTATGAGTATGGTGTCCCCGGATTATGGATTATGAGTATGGTGTCCCCGGATTATATATGGTGTCCCCGGATTATTCACCCCGCAGTTCATGTACTTATGGGCGCCTGGGCAGTAGCCGGACAACCGCAAGCGTGCTACGGCTGCGGCATTGACGTTTGACGCTCTTGCCCCGAAGTTAACAGAGTCACCTCTCCTGAGCGACGGCACTATTCTCGTTCGCTCTTGGGAGGTTCCGATTTGTCTAGCGGTTCGATTTCCGGAAGCGGGTCGCCGGGCTTCCATTCGGGGAAGCGATGTTCGTTCTCCGCCCACCACTTTTTCATTTCTGAAACAAAAAGTGCTGCCCTTTCGACGTCGTCCAAGCCACTTGTCTCTGTGATCGATTTCCTCGTCTCCTTCTCCGGAAAACCCCAGCCTTTGTGAGCGTTGCACCATAAGAACTCCTTGGCGGCCTCATTGCACAAGACTCGATCATGCGAGTCGGCACTCATGCATTTCTCTAGGAAGCCCACCATTTCGGACACTCCGAGGCGGACGTTCCACTGCGCAAGGGCGGTGGCAGCAGTCAACCGAACCAAGTTGTCCTTTTCGTGTTCCAGCACTCGGGCGTACAGCTCAAATCCGCGAGAATCTTTCGACCAGATAAGGCTACGAATAAGCGCAAGCTTTTCGTCGCGCGCATTCAAAGATTCATAAATCGAAATCAATTCGGTGGTAATCCCCCTGTTACGGAGCCTGCCCAGATGTTGCAGAGCGTTTGCTCGAGTGGCTCCGTCTGTCACGGGGTTCTTGATCACCTTCATTAATAAATTTGTCCCCTCGACCGCGTGGTGTTGTTTGCCTTCCCACTCAACGGTCGAATAGGATTCGTTGATTGTAATCGCCCCAGGCACTTCCACGAAAGCCGAGCTCAACGGAAGTAGGGCAGAGTCCGTATCTTCAGGCTGAGCGAAACACAACGGGCATGGATCGACTACAACCCAGGAAAGGATGGCAACGATGAATCGAGCGCTACGAGGCATTGATATTATTATCATGGCTGGCTCCAATTTACAAGACTGATTATGGAGGTTGTGGAGGACAAATGTTATTGCACGCGCAATTAAGCTTTCCTACCACTTCAGCAAGGTACGCGATATCGCATTGGAAGACGCCTGTTGCGGCGTCGTTATTGAATTCCCACGTGTACGGTGGGCATTCAGAGAAAACACCGCTGGCATGTATCAATTCATGACCGATGATGCTGGCAGCCTGGTTTTCAGACCCAGTAAACGTAGATGTGGCGAAAATGACATTTCCTGTCCCAACGTTCGTACATGCGTACCCGTCGGTTCCCAATGGCCAAGGTAGTCCGCAGTGGACCCTACTATCTGTACTAATCGTCACAGGGGGGGTGAACGTGCCGCCCGTTGTTGCCAGGACGGCTGCGTATTTCCAGCGAATGAAATCATAGTCGTTCGCGAAGTCCACAGGGGTTCGTGAGTGCGGCGTGCCGGCAGGTCCATGTTGATGTTGCGACTGCGACATCCACCAGTCATGTACCGGCAGCACGAGTACACTCTGGCGGTCCAATTCCGTCTCGCCCGACTTCGCTGCGATCCAAACTTTCACGTTCTTCGGACACAATTCACTCTGCAGCTCATCGAACGCATCGTATCGCCAGAGATTGGCATTGATCCTCGTCAGCGTTCCTGCATTCGGGGGGACATAACCCCCTAATGGCTGAATCTCGACGATCTCCAATTGTCCTTCGCAGAACGGCGGATTCCACTCCACGGTCACCTCGGAATAACTATAGTCCGGCATTCCTGGCCACGCGGTTGTCGCCGGAATAAAAGTCGGATTCAAGGTGAGGACCACGCCCAAAGTCACACTAATCGTCGCATCGTGAATGCACTGTGCTCCCCCCGGCGTGTTCCCGGTAATCGTGATGGGAATCGGTCCCAATGGCGCTTCCGGGCTGACGGATACGAGACCCACAAGGGACTTACCGGCACAAACAAGGCCTCCGCTGGAACCGGTCAGATGTGGAGACTGCGAAGTAATCTCCCAGCTCATCGAATTGATACACTCAGGCGAGCAGTCTCCGCTTACAAGGAGTTCTGCCGTGCCGCCGGGGCAGGCCTCGCCACTCGTGACGGAGATTTCACACGCTTCTGGGATACAGGCCCCTCCTTCGCACCAACCCGGCTGCCCGGTCGCCACCACCATGACTTCCGCGCTAACGCTTCCCTGCTCGCAAGTTACACATACGTCCCAGGGCGGGTTGTCGCACGTGTACGCCCCGCACAGTCCGGGCGTGCAAATGTCCTCCGTGCACGGGTTGTCGTCGTCGCAGGCCGGGGAGGTCACACATTGGTCGTCTACGCAACTGGCAGTCAAGCATGTTCCGCCGCAGCACTGTCCATTGCAACAGATTTGCCATGGACCGCAGCAACCCGCCTCGCAGCAGGTCTGACACTCCGCACAGCAGCGGTTGGGGTTGGTGCAGCAGAGCCCATTACTGGACGTGCAGCAATAGGATTCCGTGCCATCCGCGCAGCACTGCGGCTGGGCGGGGTCCTGACAGTTTGGGGTGTTTGTACATTCGCCCGTCTGGGGGTTACACGAGTCCGCAGTACAAACTTCTTGGTCATCGCAGGTCTTGGGCTGAAAGACACACTGCCCGTTACCAGGGTTGCACGAATCGATCGTACACAGGAGACCGTCGTTGCACACTTTCGGCGTGAATATGCACTCGCCGCCCTCGCAACCATCGTAGGTGCATGGATTACCGTCGTCGCAAACCTTGGGCGTTCCACAACAAGTTGTCGGTCCGCAATTGGGGACTTCCGGATTCTCGCAAAGGTCGTTTTCCGTACACGGGTTACCATCATCGCATGCGTAAGGAGGCTCGCAGCAATCGGCGATTGCAGTCGTACCGTAGGCGGACGAGACTGAACCCTCCGCCCCCGACCCGGCCGCTTGAGGACAGCACAAACAGGGAAGTGGCGGGGGGGGAGGCGGATCGCCTCCGCCTCCACCTCCGCCTCCGCCACCATCTCCCGGGCAGCACCCGTCTGCCACCGCCAGGGCCTCCCGCGCAAGGCCGCTTGGCGAACCACAGTTTCCGGGAGTAATTGAACTGATCCCGCAGCTATTCTCCGGGGTGCACTCCTGCGCGGTCTGGCGATGATCGGGCAAGTCCAGATCGGGGTCGTCTTGGGGATCGAAACCCATGATCTCCACGGCGCGGCGGACCGTCGCCGGTTCCCAGAGGACCGCTTCATGCTTCTTCGGCCTGTCGATCCGCCCAACACCTTCGCCAATGAAATGAGTATGGTGTCCCCGGAATTCCATTCGGGCAGCATGCGCCCATGCAAGGATTGGGTGGACCGCAACTGATGTCGTTGCCCTGGTATATTCCGCCGTTGGCAACATCCTCGCAGTCGCAGCGGGTCTTGATGGCGCATGTGCCCGATGTGCTATTACAACACGCGCCCGTCGGACGGGGCCGACACTCAGAGCAGACGGGGAAGCACTGGCTTTCGGCGTGGCGGATTCGCGGGGAATTCGACAACTCCTTTACTGCCCGCCCAACTGTATGTCAATGCCCTTCTCGGTTTCAAAGGAACGAAACCAGGGGTTCTCCACGATAGGGTCGCTCACGGAGACTAGCATGGACAAAGTGTACCGACCGGCGCGGATCGGCATCATGTCGGGTCGATCCATCTCGCCCGGGGCAGGTCTGGGAACACCCTTGGTGACGTCCAGCAAACGCTGCCGATACTTCTTCGCTTCCGCGACCACGTGGGTCACCCGGTACCCTACCCGGTACTGCTCACCGGGGTCGAGGGTCACGAGCCCATCCACGGCATCGACGGGGGTCTTAACGCCCCTTGCTCGTTGGTGAGCGTCGGGGGGGACGCGATGCAGTGGGCGACGCGGGCCCCACAGAGCCCGAAAGCCCTCTGGATCTCTTGTGTTGACTTTGCCAATGGACGGAGTATCAGGGAGATTGACTTCCACGCCTTCCTCGTTCACGAGACGAATGCGCACGAAATTCTCACTCGTATCGTCCAGTTTGACCATCAGGTCTGAGAATTCTACCGGATCGTCGCTGTCGTTAACAAAAACTAAAGCAAACTCCACCCCTCGTCTCACGTCCCGCTGCAGCGGTTCGAGCTCCGCGAAGACAGAAATGGCGGGCGCAATCTTGCGGTCCGGGCGAGGCTCCCCGGTTGTGTCCTTGAGATCCACCCGCATCATGCCCGCTGGTGTGGCGGAACCCACCACCATCAAGGATACGGAACTAATGACAACCACTACGCTCGTAAGTACGTTCACAGTGCGTCTCCTCGTCGGCGACAGACATTGCCGGAACGTGTTATCCGGCGCGATGGATCGATGACCATCATGTTTCCTGATTATCCTGATTTTAGCATCAACCTAGCCTGGCGGTTCACAGGAATACGGGGCGCAGGCGGTTCCGAATCCGCCAAAAACGCCGGGGCAATCGGTTTCCGTGCTCAGGACGCACGGGTAACCCACGCCGATTCCGTTCGGGCAACAGGCGCCGAGGCACGGGTTCGGTGGACCGCACGTGGGGTTAGGGCTATTTCCTTGGTAGTTTCCATTCTGCGCTTGGCAGTCGCATCGAGTTGCGATGGTGCAAGTCCCCGTCGTCGGGTTACAGCACGCTCCAGTCGGGCGAGAAGGACACCTGGAACACGTCGTCCAGCACTGGCTTTCGGCGTGGCTGCAAATCCACTGCCACATCCAATCCACCTCGGTGTGCTCCGCCGCATCCGTCGGCCCGAAGTGGTCGGGCGCGATTAACTGCTCATATCGGGCGTCCCAAATGCCTCTGGCATTCTGGACAGCCAGAATAAACTCCGATGAGTTGCGAATCTCATCAATTGCCATCGCTTGCGTTTTACCGGGCTGGGGCACGCAGACAACTTCAACGGATTGCTCAATCGCCGGCGCCCTATCCTCAAGTGCGGGGCGCAACTGAGCGGCGTGAACATTCTCATGCGTTACGATCGCCGCAAGCATATACCAAGTCCAAGCATTCCGTGCCAGACCACGCAGGTCGGTCACTTGCGCGCAGAAATTGCCCTGCGTGGTGTTGCCTCCGGGACCCGTAACCTCGGTTACTCCTGGAAGCAGTCGCGCCTGAAGCGACCATGGTCCGTTTAGCCCAGTTAGCACCGCGCACCACTCTGTTTCGTTGGGAAGTGAGGGAGACATTCTGCACACGGCCGAAATCGACACATCGATCATCAGAAACATTTCAGTATCTGTCCACCCCCATTCATCAGCTGTAAGCACATGAGCGGGGTTCGTTGGATATAGCGTTACGCTTCCCGGTGGGAACGCCGGGTTCGATCCAAACGCGCAGCACGGGTTTGGCGTGCAGGGCTTTTCTTTGCCCTTAAAGTACACCGTCTCGGCGGTGCATTCGCTTTCTTTCTTGCTGTTGCAGACGCCTGAGGCTTTGGTGCAACAGGCGCCGGGGCAGTCGGCGTCGCAGCCGTTGGGCTCCTCGTCGGAACCGTTCGGGATTCCGTCCCCGTCCGCATCGGGATCGTCCTCGTTGGGCACACCGTCCCCGTCGATGTCCGGGTCGCTCCCGTTCCGCAGCCCGTCTCCGTCAATATCTCCGTCGATCCCGTTAGATAGCGCATCACCATCGACATTGGGGTCCGATCCGTTGCCCAGACCGTCCCCGTCCACATCGTCGTCTTCTCCATTTAGCTGTCCGTCACCATCGACGTCGGGATCGTTTCCGTTGAGGATACCGTCTCCGTCGATGTCCGGGTCGGTACTATTGGGGTCTCCGTCCCCGTCGCAATCGTTCGGGTTGCAATCGGGGCAAGCCGAATTACAACAACGACCCGGCAACGGTCCACACGAACAAGGATTCTGGCAGCATGGATCTCCACAGCAAGTAGGGTCGTTAACACAGGGGTCCGGTCCTCCACCCCCACCCCCTCCGCCACCACCCCCGCCACCACCCCCGCCGCAACATCCGTCGGCCACCGCCTGGGCCTCTCGCGCCAAACCACTCGGTGAACCACAGTTGTCAGGGGGGACGACACCGGCAATGAAGCAGTCGGACGGATCGCACATTTGGGCGGTGCGGTCTTCCCCAGGCTCATCCAGATCAGGGTCATCCTCCGGATCGAAACCCATGATCTCCACGGCGCGGCGGACCGTCGCCGGTTCCCAGGCCGGATCGTCGCTTGCGGCTACACTTGGCGAGATTAGCGCCTGACCGACCCGTTCGTCCGCATCGGCCAGGGC